>OKXB01000775.1_pt1 | contig 36885 bp, 36 predicted proteins | sample 1601731 | NCBI WGS metagenome assembly OKXB01 (sample SAMN04414077, study PRJEB24778) | human gut metagenome | material: faecal | host: Homo sapiens
ATATGGGCCGCCAATGTGCTGAGTTCGCTACGGTCAGCGAACTCCAACTCCTCGTGGTCGCTGAAATCCAGTTCCAGTTCCATCAAAGAAGTGATATGCAAAAGTTGTTCGCGCAAGTTCTTTAATTCATGACTGAAACCACCGCGCATCTGGTTTAATGCCAAGCGGTGCTGACCGGCTGAGGTCGAGGCGATCAAGTCGGCGACCGCCTCGGCTTGGCTCAGGTCCATTTTGCCGTTCATGAAAGCACGTTGCGTATATTCGCCGGGGAGGGCGGAGCGGCAACCTCTTTCAATCAAAAGTTGCATGATTTGTTGCTGGATGTAGACGGAACCGTGGCAGGTAATTTCTACCGTGTCTTCGCCGGTAAAAGAATGAGGTGCGCGGAAAAGGGCGATCAGCACCTCGTCTATGAGCTCTTCACCACGCCTGATACTACCGTAACGCAGTGTATAGGCTTTCTGTGACAGCAGGCCTTTTCCTGCTGTACGCGGTACGAATATCGTGTTGCAGATTGCGATTGCTTCCGGTCCGGAGATGCGGATGACGGCAATCCCCCCGGCTCCGGGGGCAGTTGATACGGCGCAGATAGTATCTTCCATTAGTCTATACAGTTATTAATTCATATTTCTGTGTTCCAAGACCAATCTTTTCAGCATGTTCCAGTCCTGCTTGCCAGTTCGTGTCGGGGTGCATGAGGTGGAATTTGTCGCAACCTTCCAGATGTTCGTGATGCGGAGCGTCTGAAAGGCGGTTACCAGTCTCCAGGATCGGGGCCTTGATCACCATATCGGCACAAGCCTTGTCTAATGCGACCGGATCAAAAGAAGCGGCGATGCCCAGATCTGGCACAATCGCTGCATCATTGTGGTTCCAACAATCACATTCAGGTGAGACATTCATGATAAAGCTGATGTGGAAATTCGGCTTGCCGGACAAGACAGCTTTGGTATATTCGGCGATCTTGTAGTTTAAACGTTCAGACGTGTCGCCTTCACCCATGACGGCTCCGTCGTATTGGCAAAGAGCTACGCACTGGCCACAACCGACACATTTTCCGTAGTCGATTTCTGCTTTATGGGAAGCATTCAAATGAATGGCATCGTGGCGGCAATGCTTGACGCATATATTGCAACCCTTGCAACTTTCGATGTCGATTCTGGGTTGCGATGCCGAGTGAAGTTCAAGTTTTCCACCTACACTGGCGCATCCCATGCCGAGGTTCTTCAAAGCGCCGCCGAATCCGGTCTGCTCGTGTCCTTTGAAGTGGTTCATAGAAATAATGATATCTGCATCGGCAATAGCGGAACCGATTTTGGGAGCTTTACAATATTCACCGTCGATTTCGATTTCACGGTATTCGGTTCCTTTCAGGCCGTCGGCGATAATCACGTCGCATTTGGCGGAAATGGGGTTGAAACCGTTTTCCATTGCACTTTCCAGATGGTCTACAGCATTGGCACGACGGCCTGAGTACAAGGTGTTGCAATCTGTCAGGAAAGGCTTCGCCCCTAAGTTGCGAAGCAACGTGGCCATCCGGGCTGCATAGTTTGGCCGGATAAAGGCCAGGTTGCCAGGTTCGCCGAAGTGGATCTTGATCGCTACAAACTGATTCTGGAAATCAATGTTTGCTATGCCCGCACGTTTTACGAGACGTTCCATCTTGTCCAACAAGTTACTGGACGGGGTCGTACGGAGATTGGTAAAGTAAACTTTAGACGTTTCCATTTGTTTATTGGTTTTTATAGGGACAAAGGTACGAAAAAAACTATTCTTCCTGTAAGTTGTTGGTTTTGTAGATTGGCTTTTATATATTATTTTTGTGTCAAATCAGTTATACTATGGACATGTTTTGGTTAAACCATGAGCAGTTACTTAAAGGCGTAAATCTGGGTTTCCAGCGTTACTTATCCCGACAGGTCAAGTGGGACAGGAGGCTGATCGGTATCTTTGGAGCGAAAGGGGTGGGAAAAACAACGCTTTTGTTGCAGCGTATCAAATTGGCTTATGGCGATTCTCATGAAGCCCTGTATTTGCCTCTCGATAATATATGGTTTCAGGAACGGTGCATGTTGTCCGAAACGGTCAGGCAATTTTATGAAGAGGGGGGCAGGCATCTTTTTCTAGATAATGTCCATCGATATGGTAGCTGGGTACAGGCGATAGAGTGTTTACACGACGATTATCCTGATATGCAGATAGTGTTTGCTGCACCTTTGCTGGTTGAAGGAGAGAAGACGGAGATGCCTTTTGATGGGAAAGGCGATTGGTATACGTTGCATACCATGTCGTTCCGTGAATATTTGTCCTATGAAGGTGCGCTAGATCTCAAACCAGTCCCGCTGGGCGAGCTTTTGCTTAACCATGCGGAAGTGACGCAACAGGTGATGGACGAGATAAATATAGTCCCTATTTTCCGGAATTATCTGGAACATGGCTGCTATCCTTTCTATTGGGAAGATCCGGATGCGTTCAACTTCCGTTTGCAAGATTTGATGCGGGATTCGGTCGATGTGGACTTGCCTGCCATTCGTCAGATGAACAATGCTGTGTTTCGTAAGATGAAACAATTGCTGATTCAGCTTGCCAAAGAAGCCCCGGAATTTCCCCGTATGCAGGTTCTGACATCCAAATACGAGATGGATAACACGCAAATGCACAAGTTGCTGGATTATGTAAAAGAGATGGGAGTGTTTCGTATTCTACAAGTTAGGAAAGAAGATGGCGGACTGGCTCGTTCGTATCGCTCTTTTCTGGCGAACACGAATCTGATGGCAAGCCTTTTCCGGGAGATGGAGCGGATTTATTGGGGCGAGACGTTCTTCGTCGATCAGATGTCTAATTGCGGGACTGTGGAGCTTTTGCATAATGGAGATTATCGTGTGAATGAAAAGTACACGTTCGTGATCGGTGATCCGTTGATGGACTATGAACGTATCAAGAATGTGGAAAATGCGTTTGCCGCCATACACGGGCAGCCCAAGAGTGTCGGAAACAAGATACCTATCTGGGCGCTTGGTCTTTGTTATTGATCGATTTTGTCATCAACTAATAAATATGTAAGTTATGTTGGAAAATATGAAAAACAGACGGACGATCCGTAAATATACGACTCAGGACATTCCGGATGCTTTGTTGAATGAATTGCTGGAGGTTGCTGTCCGTGCATCCAATACGGGGAATATGCAACTGTATAGTGTGGTCATTACCCGTGATAGGGCGAATAAGGAAAAGTTGGCTCCTGCCCATTTCAATCAGCCGATGATTACGGCGGCTCCGGTCGTGCTCACCTTTTGTGCCGATGCCAACCGTTTTGTAAAATGGGCGGAGCTGCGCGATGCAGTGGCCGGTTTCGATAATTTCCAGACTTTTATCGCTTCGACTATCGATGCGATGCTGTTTGCCCAAAGTTTCTGTACGGCAGCAGAGGAAAAAGGATTGGGAATCTGCTATTTGGGAACGACGGCTTATAACGCAGATAAGATTATCGATGCCTTGTCGCTTCCACGCTTGGTTGTCCCTATCGTGACAGTCACGGTCGGCTATCCCGACGGAATGCCTGAACAGGTGGAACGCCTGCCACTCGGAGCGGTGGTTCACCAGGAGGTTTATACGGATTATACGCCTGCTTCTATCGATGCCTTATATCACGATAAGGAAGAGTTGGAAGTAAATAAACAATTTGTACGGGAGAATGATAAGGAAACATTGGCCCAGGTATTTACGGATGTACGTTATACGAAGACCAACAATGAATATTTCTCCGACGTATTATTGAAAGTCTTGAAAGAGCAAGGTTTTTTGTAATCCTATGCGTTGTGGTTGCTAACCCTATGCTTTAACCTGCGTAACCCATAGGGTTAGCAACTGTAATGCATAGCTTTCTTTTAGATCCGGTCCAATACCGTTTCGATCAGGCCGGTCATGGAACCTTTGTATTCGGTATTCATGTCTTGGGCCACCCGACCGGCAATGATGCAGCACACGGTCATGGCACGATGTCCCATCAAGGCGGACAGTCCGGCGAGGGACGAACTTTCCATTTCGAAGTTGGTAATCCGGCTATCGTTGAACTCGAAAGCTTCTATTTTACGGTTCAGTTCCGGATCGGCGAGCGGCAAGCGGAGCTTGCGGCCTTGCGGACCGTAGAAACCGTTGGCTGCAATCGTTACTCCCCGGATAATATCGTCTTGTGTGATCTGCTTGACCAGGGATGGATCGGCGGAAACGACATAGGGCTGGATGCCGCTTAGCTTCCATTTCAATTGTCTCATCAGTTCTGATTCGAAAGCCTTGTCGCGCACTTTTTCGGAGCCGGCATAAAAATACAGAACTCCGTCGAACCCGATTGATTTTCCTGCTGCCACATAGGTCCCGACAGGAACAAACGGTTGCAATCCTCCTGAAGTGCCGACACGTACCATTGTCAGTTGCCGAAATATCGGTTTGATGGTACGAGAAGCAAAGTCGATGTTTGCCAAAGCGTCCAGTTCATTCAGGACGATGTCGATATTGTCGGTTCCGATGCCGTGTGAAAGTGTTGTGATGCGCTTCCCTTTATAAGTGCCGGTGATGGTATGGAATTCACGGCTCGACACTTCACATTCTTTCGTATCGAAGTAGGAGGCGACGGTGTTTACGCGATCGGGGTCGCCGACCATGATGATCTTGTCGGCGAGCTGTTCCGGTTTCAGATGCAGGTGAAAGCAACTGCCATCGGGATTGATGATAAGTTCGGAAGGTGCGATCATTTGATTTCAGGTTTATGATTTCAGGTTTATGATTTCAGATTTATGATTTATCATCAACACATAAATCATAAATCTGAAATCATAAATCCTTGTTAGTCTTTTAATGGTTTCGAAGGTGCATTTGACGGTTTGGCGATTGCCTCACGCATGCTGGTATCTGCTTCGATATTCTTCATCTTATAATAGTCCATGATACCCAAATTGCCGTTACGGAAAGCTTCAGCCATGGCCTTGGGAACTTCGGCTTCGGCTTCGATAACCTTCGCACGGGCTTCCTGTGCTTTGGCTTTCATCTCCTGTTCGACGGCAACGGCCATGGCACGGCGTTCTTCTGCTTTTGCTTGGGCGATATTCTTGTCGGCTTGAGCCTGGTCCATTTGCAGATAAGCTCCGATGTTCTTGCCTATGTCGATATCAGCGATGTCGATGGACAAGATTTCGAATGCAGTCCCTGCATCCAGACCTTTGCGGAGAACCAGCTTGGAGATGGAATCCGGATTTTCCAGTACGCTTTTATGATTTTCAGATGAACCGATAGAGGATACGATGCCTTCGCCGACACGGGCCAGAATCGTTTCTTCGCCAGCACCTCCGACTAACTGCTTGATGTTGGCACGAACCGTCACACGCGCTTTGGCGATCAGCTGGATACCGTCTTTAGCGACAGCCGTAACCGGAGGTGTATTGATCACTTTCGGATTTACACTCATTTGTACTGCTTCGAATACATCCCTACCGGCCAGATCCACAGCAGTTGCAATCTGAAAAGTCAGATCGATATTGGCTTTCGAAGCAGATACCAAAGCATGCACCACCTGGGCCACATGGCCTCCGGCCAGATAATGGGCCTCCAGCAAATCCCGGTATAATTCGATACCTGCCTTTTTCCCCTCGATCATTGCACTGACAATCACCGTAGGCGGCACTTTTCTCCAACGCATCAACACCAATTGTAATAAAGATATTTTCACATCCGATACCAATGCCTGGAACCATAAACCTACAGGAATCAGATACAAAATAATCCATAACAGGAACAATCCTCCGGCTATGGCGACCCCCAACAAAATAATACTGCTGTTTTCCATTTCAAACTGTTTTTAATTGTACAATTACTTTATTTTTCAATACTTTAACGACCTCGACCGGACGATGGGCATCGATATAGCCCGATCTGGATTCGGCTTCCACGACCATATCCCCCAATTTTACATTTCCCATAGGCGCCAAACGTCCTAATGTCTCTCCGCAATCTCCGGCCTTAACCGAATCCCCAATCCCCTCTACCGTCCCTTCCAGACGGGTATCCAGGCTCAGCCTTTTCCAGGTTTTTGTCCGAAGGACATACCAGGTCATCCCGAAGCCGAAGACAACCGTACCCGCCAAAATCAGATGGCCCGTCACTCCGCCATAATACGCGTATCCGAAATATACTCCGGCAATAATACTGATAAATCCCAGAATTCCGGCGACATTAATCCCCGGTAAAACCAAAATCTCCAATACCACCAGGATTGCCCCGATCAGAATCAGCATCAATACGATCAACCATTCCATAATAAATTTTTTAATTTGCTAAAGATATATTTTTTCGGGAAATATACACACATTATCACACCGAAAAATTCAACATTTCTCCTTCCTTATTTTTACCTTTCCGGGAAACACCTATCGATCACCTACTGATCATGTTTCGATCATCTATCGCATCATACAATACATGACAGGCAGATGAACAGACATTCCTGCTCTCATGACTACTGGAAGAATAAGAGAATTACCGGATTTCACATTAGCATAAAATTAAAAATACACGATGTCCTTCTTTTTATTCTAACGTTTATTATAAATTTGTAATACGGTCACCTCCGTGAGTGTTTGTAAAATGCTAATTATTCTTTATATTTGTAATTCGTTTAGAGCAATCGAGACGAAGACATTTTAATGAAAGGCGTTTAGTTTTATCCTCTCTTTTAAAATCGCCAAATTTTAAGTTACAAGGATAAACGGTACAAACGCTCATGCTTGCCATATAGTCATCTACACTATATATGGTTTAGCGTGGGGTGACTGTTTATTTGTAACAAGGTGTTTGGCGATACCTAAAAGAGAATAAACTGAGAGTTCCCACGCTTTTTCTTTTTATATAATTTACCTTCAGGGAATCGGGGTGACAAAAGTATGGCTATATGTGGAATTTATTTACTCGTTTTTTCAAGTACCGGCACTTGATATGGCTTCCGGTCCTGTGCGTTACTCTGGCAGGATGCAAGGACGATTTCGATGACAGTGAACTACGCGAACAAATCGCAGACCTCGACGGGCGGTTAACCTCCCTCGAAAAGTTGTGCGCGCAGATGAACACGAATATCTCATCCATGCAGACAATCGTCAATGCGCTGCAACAAAATGATTACATCACAGGAGTTACCCCCATCACGGAAAGAGGCAACACCATCGGGTACACGATCACGTTCGCAAAAAACAAACCGATCACTATCTACCACGGGAAAGACGGGGAAAAAGGAGAACAGGGGAATAAGGGAGAGGATGGGAAAACTCCCGTTATCGGGATAAGACAAGACACGGACGGCATTTACTACTGGACACTGAACGGTACTTGGCTTTTAGACGATGAAGGGAAAAAACTAAGAGTAACAGGTAAAGACGGTCTTAATGGAAACACGCCCCAAATGAAAATTGAAAATGGTCGTTGGTTAGTCTCATTAGATTATGGCATTTCATGGGAAGACGTTGGACAAGCAACTGGCGAATCAGGCAAAACCCCTCTATTAGTTATAGAAAACGGTTTTTGGAAAATTTCGTGGGACAATGGAATTTCTTGGAAAACTCTGGCTCCAGCCAGTACTAGTGATATCATACCTAAAATAGAAATAACCAATGGTCGTTGGATGATATCCTGGGACAATGGCGACACGTGGCAAGATGCCGGACAGGCAACTGGGGATCAAGGTATAGCCGGTACAACACCTATCATGAAAATAGAAAACGGCAAATGGATCGTTTCTTTTGACGGAGGTACGTCCTGGAGCGATTTGGGGCAAGCAACCGGCGAAAAAGGCGAGGATGGACAAGATGGGATTGACGGAAAAACTCCAAAATTTAAAATTGAAAACAATGCCTGGTATATATCTTATGACGAAGGAAAAACCTGGAAATACATCGGACCTGCAACTGCATCTAGCGGAAGTTCATTCTTTTCACAAATAATAGATGATATTGAATATGTACATTTTGAAATAGCGGAATCACAACAACTGATATCTATACCAAAATTTAAATTGCTCACGATTATTTTTACTCCTAACGAGACGGATGTACGTTTGCTCCCGAACACAACCTATTCTTTTTCTTATCTTGTAGGAGAAGCTGATGAAAAACTGGTTGTAAAGGTCGCCACACAAAATGGATTTCAAGCCGTGGTAAAACCAACAGCTTATGACCGGGGGGTAATAGAAGTTACAACTCCTGCCACGCTTGGAACTTTTTCCAAGGACAATGTTACTGTATTTTTTTTCGATGGAAAAGGACGTACCATTTTGCGCACAATCACCTTTGTGGAAGGAAAGATTCAAATACCCACGAAAAGTTATTCGGTCGGTTACGGGGGTGATCGAGTGGACGTGGAACTGGAAACCAATATCGAATATGAAGTAGAGATTTCGGAAGAAGCAAAATCTTGGGTTGAACTGATGCCAGATAGTAGGGCAACTTTCCGAACCGATCGCATTTCTTTTATGGTAAGACCTAATCCTACCGGCAAGGAACGTGTCGCAATTATAGAAATGATTGATAAACAAGGTATATCTTCAGAAAAAATCGCAATTTTTCAATCTTCCGGAGTATTACCTAAAACTTTTCATGTATCTACACCGGGAACTCTTGGACAATTACTTGCAGAACAAGAGTTGCCACATGAGCTAATAATATCAGGTTCATTGAATGAAAGTGATTATGCCTCCTTAAAAGACTATTCAACAGGCAAAATTTTAGATTTAACAGGTGTGACTGATACAAGTATACCTGAAGCTGCTTTCCAAGAATCAACTGCATCCTACGTATATTTGCCATTGGGACTGACGGAAATTCCGAAAAACGCTTTTCGTGAAAGTACCATGACAACCATAGTAATTCCGGAATCTGTAACAGATATTGGGGCAAATGCTTTTTATCAATCCCAAATAACATCATTAGTCCTTCCGGAAAATTTGGAACGCATAGAAGCCGGTGCTTTTGCCGGTCTCAATATCCAAGGAAATCTTGTTATTCCTGATGCAACGACCTTTATTGGGAATGTGGCATTTGATGGAAGTACTTTTGATGGCACTTTGTCGATAGGTGAAGGTGTGAAAGAAATAGGAACGGGTGCTTTTGCCGATATAAAATTCACTGGCGATTTGATTATTCCCGATGCTGTACAGGTGATGGGCGAGAAGGCATTTTATAATGCAACTTTTACAGGTTCTTTAAGAATTGGCAACGGACTGACCGTTATTCCAAAGGATGCATTCCTTATGCAGCCAGGCAACTTCCCTAGAGATTATCCTTTTATGCGGGGGACTTTAACTATTGGAGAGAATGTAACTCGAATAGAAGAACGTGCCTTTGAATATTGTGGCTTTACAGGAGATTTAATTATTCCTGACAAGGTAGAAACGATAAGCCAATACGCCTTCAGAAGTTGTTATCGATTTTCGGGTAAATTAATTTTAGGAGAAAAAGTTTCTTATATTGAGAAACATGCATTTGCTGGTAATGATCAAATATTTCCTACAGAATCGATGAAATTATCTTTCGAGGAAATACATTGCAAAGGAGTAAGACCTCCCATGATGACCAAATATGCTTTTGGGGGATCTCGTATCTCAGAGGAGCCAGTAGAAGATGTCTTTTTAAATGTTCCAATATATGTACCATATTATACTATGGATTTCTACAAAGAAGCTATCGGTTGGAAAACAATAGCTTCTGAATTCAAGTCGTTAGAATCATATCCAAAATAAATTATTTTATCAATTACATAAATCAGTATTATGCAAAAAGAAAGATTACTAGAAATTTGGAATAAATATAAAGGACAAATGACGTCCGGGGAGTTGAACGCCATCCTCGAGCGGGGCATTTGCTACTCGAAGATAGAGAAAGCTCACCGGATTCTGGTGACGGGGATGAACCCATCGTTCCGACAGGGGGACCCGGCACGGGAGAATTTTGTGTGCGAGTACGAGTATCAGGGAATCGTGGAAGGCGGGGAAGACCATTATTACCTGGCTTTCGACAAGCTTTTCCCGGGAGCGTACAAGCAGGAAATAGCATACATGGATTTGCTGAATTTCCGGGAAACGGATCAGAATACCGTGTGGAAATTTTGCAAAGACCCGAAAGGACTTGAACTCGTTGCCGAGAATTTACGGTTGAGCCAGCTTTTCATCGAGCAAGTGGTGAGCCCGCGACTGATCATGATAAAAAATAGAGGATCATGGTGCTTCTGGGGCAAGGAAGCAAAAGCGGATGAAAATATCTGGATGGGATACCGCTTCGAACACCTGGAATCACTCCCCTGCGGCGATTTCTGCCGCATTACAGGGCTGATAGACCACCCGGACCGGGTGAACCACGATTGCCTGTTGGAAACCAACCTGAAGGGTACGCTGGTGCTGTTCACAAGCCATTTTCAATACCAAGCTTCGGATAAACTGCCCACACCGGAATTGCTCGCCCGGCTGTGCGGGATGATAGAATAGCCCCGAGGACTTAATGAATGTCTTGGAAGAATGGCCTGTTATTGATGTGGATTTCATCAATAACAGGCTTCTTCACGAAGAAACGATATATAACATCGGAATAAAACAAACCTACATGTTTGCTTATATGGAAACAAAATATTAATTTTGCATATACAAAGAAAAAACAATGGAAGGAAAAGTTATACAAGTAATATTGAGCAGCGAAGCGGAAAACTTTGTAAGACTTCAATCCCTAAAGACGCAACAGAAAATAGCATATAATATCCGAAAACTGGAATGCGGAGTTATGGATAAGGAACTTTTCAAGAAATTGGAGAACTCTGAAATATGGGAATTGCGTACTTTGTTCAATGGCATTTGTTATCGTCTTTTTGCCTTTTGGGATACAGACAAACGAACTTTAGTGGTAGCCACTCACGGTATAATAAAGAAAACCTCAAAGATTCCAAAGAAAGAGATAGAAAAGGCCGAATCTATAAGAAAAGAATATTTTAACAATAAAAAAATAAAGCTATGACAAAGATAAGTTTTACCCCCTCTGACAAATTAATAGACGATGCGTGGGGAAAAATAGGAACTCCCGCAAGGGACGCAATGGAAGAGCAACTCAAGGAAGAGGTTCAGGCTTATTTTGTAGGAGAAGCTATTAAAAACGCACGCCTGAAACAGCACCTCACGCAAGAAGAATTAGGCGAACGAATAGGGGTTAAACGTTCCCAAATTTGCAAGCTGGAGAACGGGAATTGTTCTATTACCCTTTCCACGATGAGGAGAGTATTCAAGGCTCTGGGAATTACAACAGCCAGCCTTGATTTAGGCATCGCGGGAAAGGTTACTTTATGGTAACCTTATAAACAATCCGACAAGCCTAAATAGAGACATTATTAAATTTACTGATAAATTATAGTAATTATTTTGTATAAATTTTCTTCTATAGAAAAAATTTTCTATAGAAGAAAATTTATACAACATTTCTATTCCACCAATCCCCCCAAACGCACGTTCAATTCTACGATTACCCATCTATCTACCTGCACACTACAAAATATTTTCAACTTCCCTGCATTTTTTCTCCCGTAAAAGTGCAAATTCCAGCCCCCATGTAGTAAGATACCATATGTAAATCCCATCCAAGTGAGTTGGAGGGAAAAATGTATTATTAACAGTTTAATTTTTAAAGTTATGGCTAGAATAAGCTCAGATCCGATCGCGAACTATCGGGGACGTATTGGTAAGATCTCTTACTACATACGAGAATGCGAGAATATGGCTCGCAAAAGTTCATCTGCAAGGAAAATTTCTGATTCGCCGGCAGCCGTTGCACAACGGACAAAGTTCGGAAGATTGATCAAGCTATCTCGGGAACTCGCCCCGGCAATCACACTCGGATTTCCCCAACGTAAGCGGGGACAATCGCCGGCAAACGCCTTCATGTCCTTGAATAAGGAAATTTGCACGCTGGAAGACGATACGCTAACCGTGGACTACGAACAGCTGCAATGTGCACAAGGATCGCTCACGGAACCGGACATCACCGCCACGTACAACACTTCGACTTCAAAAATCACGTTTGAGAACACGGCTATGGAAGACCTCGCCTATTGCAATGCGGACGACAAGACGTATGGAGTGCTGGTGAACACCCAAGGGGGCGGATGCCGGGTGATTCCTCTCGGCGAACGCGGAGAAAGCGGCTCGACAAGCGTCACTCTTCCTGCAAAATGGGAAAAAGAACACGTAATAGTGTACGTTTTCGCCACGAGCGCGAACAGGAAGATGGCTTCGCCATCTGTCTGTATCACACTGACAGAAGAGGCTTAACACGACGACAGGGGGGGCCCCCCCTGTCGTCTATATAAATACCATTATCAAATATTTAAAGTATTATATCATGAAAGTCAAAGATTTTATCAACGGACAATTTCAAGGAAGACACAATAACCTTATTTTTTACACGAGAGGTAATAACACATACGTCCGGCGTTATGCCATTCCCGGCAAAAAACGGAAATGGGAAACCGAGGGACGCACCCCCAAACAGCAGGCCGTAGCGATACGCTTCAAGGCAGTACAAGTTTTTTACATGACGTTTGCCAAACAAGTGTCGCCCGAAATCTGGCGGGCCGTGGCAAAAACAGTGGGACGACACGCCCCGAACGTGTTTTTCTCAAGAAACTTCCATTGCTTCGGGGAGGAAGGCCAAATCGCCGATTTCGGGAATTTCATGTTCACGGACGGCACTTTACCTCTCCCCAGGAATCTGGAAGTAAGCGGGGAAGGTCCTCTGTTCAAGGTCACATGGCAAGAAGAACGGATGTGGAAAACCGTATCCGGAACGGACAGATTACAAATAGGGGTATTATATGACAACGATTCCCGTATCCCCCGGGTCGCCAGCCAGGTAAAAGGAAGACGCGGAGAGCTGCATGGAGAATTTACCCTCGATGAATCCATCGGAAAAAAGGCGCACGTGTACATTTTCTTCTGCAACGAAACCGGCACCAGGTTCTCCGCCTGCCGATATTTCCACGTGAAAATAAATTCATGATAAAACATGAACAAAAACCCGGTCCATGAAATTCCTGTTCCCGATTTTCAATTCTCGATTATTATATTTTACTTTGTACCGGGTTTTTCATTACCGACACAAATGATAAATCAAGCATATAAAAGAGAGTTTGAATGAAATATACGGAATTGGACGACTGCGAAGAATTCTACCACAAAGTAGAATACTACAATAAAACAAAGACCGAACAATTAAGTTACCATTATAAAGAAATACTGAAACTGCTGGGCGAAGACCCCGACAGGGAAGGTTTGGTAAAAACTCCCTACCGCGTGGCAAAAGCCATGCAATTTATGACAAGGGGGTATCACGAGAATCCGGAGGAAATTCTGCGGTCGGCACTTTTCAAAGAAGATTACCGCCAGATGGTTATTGTGAAAAACATCGAGATCTATTCCATGTGTGAACACCATATGTTGCCTTTCATCGGGCAGGCTCACGTGGCGTATATCCCGAACGGATACATCACCGGGCTAAGCAAAATAGCACGGGTAGTGGAAGCTTTTTCCAGAAGACTGCAAGTACAGGAAAGATTGACAAACGACATAAAGAACTGCATCCAGAACACCCTCAACCCCCTGGGCGTTGCCGTGGTGATCGAAGCACAGCACATGTGTATGATGATGCGGGGCGTTCAAAAACAAAACTCGGTAACAACGACTTCCGACTTCAGCGGCGCATTCGAGAAACTCGCCACGCGGGAGGAATTCATCCGGCTGATCAGTAATAAGTTTCATTAAGAAATAAACAAAACGAGTATGAAAAAAGCATTTGTTTTCCCGGGACAGGGAGCTCAATTCGTAGGAATGGGCAAGGATTTGTATGAAAACTCACCCGAAGCAAAAGAATTATTTGAAAAAGCGAACGAAATATTGGGATTCCGCATTACGGATCTGATGTTCGACGGCACCGACGAAGACCTGAAACAAACCAAAGTAACCCAACCGGCGATATTCCTTCACTCCGTGATTCTGGCCAACTCGCTGACCGAAACTCCGGATATGGTAGCCGGCCACTCCCTGGGAGAATTCTCAGCCCTGGTCGCTGCCAAAGCTTTATCTTTCGAAGACGGATTACGCCTGGTACACGCCAGAGCGCTGGCGATGCAAAAAGCCTGCGAAGCCAATCCTTCTACCATGGCCGCAGTGATCGGAATGGCCGACGAAAAAGTAGAAGCGATCTGTAAAGAGATCGACGAAGTGGTGGTTCCCGCCAACTACAATTGTCCGGGGCAGATCGTTATTTCAGGTAGCAACAAAGGAATCGAGACCGCTTGCCAAAAACTGACCGAAGCCGGAGCGAAACGTGTATTGCCTTTAAAAGTCGGAGGTGCCTTCCACTCTCCGTTGATGGAACCGGCACGCCAGGAACTGGAAACAGCCATTAAAAACACCCGTTTCTCAACCCCGGTCTGCCCGATCTATCAGAATGTAGATGCCCAACCTTATACCGATCCGGCTAAGATTCAGGAAAACCTGATCGCCCAATTGACCGCATCGGTCAGATGGACACAGATCATGAAAAATATGATTGCCGACGGAGCTACCTCTTTCCTGGAAATCGGACCGGGCAAAGTATTACAAGGCCTGCTTAAAAAGGTCAGCACCGAAATCGAGACCAACGGTATTCAATAAAAATTGCTGAGAGAATCTGAGATTCCGTTGAGACAATTTTTCTAAACAGAGCCTCAGGTTTTCTCAACAAGCACCAATGAATCCCGGCAAACTGAATGTACTTTTTTCCTCTCAAAACAAATTTCCGAAGGTTTCCGATTTTTCTCCAATAATTTTATATCTTTAGCCCTGTATAATGGCTATTGTGTATCTCTATGTCCGACAAAAAATTAAAACGTCGTTTAAATGCTTTTTTCAGATTATTGATTATACTCTCGATTTGTGTAATCACGGTATATTTATTCCCCAAAGTCGGTAGTTTCCAGTATGAATATCAAAAAGGTATGCCCTGGAGATACGAAACCCTGACGGCTCCTTTCGATTTTCCGATCCATAAAACAGAAGACGAATTACAGGAAGAACGGGAAAAATTAGTACAGGAACAAAGTCCGATTTTTATCTTAAATACGAATACGGCCGATCTGCAAACCGGTAAATTCAGGACAGCCCTGCATGCTTTCCGCAATGAAACGACTTCCGGCTCCCTGAATAAACTGACCGACCGGCTCAAAGACATCTATACGGCCGGCATCCTGCAATTGCCCGAAGAGTTGGATGCCAGGAAAGTAAAAACCATTAAAATCGTCGAGAACAATATCGGGCATACCGTAGAATTCGATCAGGTATATACCTTGAAAAAGGCTTATTCGGCTTTAAGCCAGGCAATCGACCAACTCCATTTTCCGAAATCGGTACGGGAAAATATTCTAAGCCTGAACCTGAACAACTATTTGCAGCCAAACCTGGAATTCGACGCCTCGAAAACAACGATCGAACACCTGAACCACCTGAAAAGTATCAGTCTCACAGAAGGCATGGTGCAACAAGGCGATATTATCATCACCAAGCGTGAACTGGTTACTCCCGAAAAGGTAAAGATACTGAATTCCCTCAAAACCGAATACCAGAATAATCTGGGATCTACCGAAACTTATATGCGGACTATCGGCGGTCAATTCCTTTTAGTGCTGGTAGCCCTGCTGGTATTTTCCATTTTTTTCTACTATTCCAAAAAACGGATTTTCTACAACAACCGGGAATTTATATTCCTTTACGGTTTATTTCTAGCCACCATTATGCTCGGTAGTCTGGGATATCATCAGAGTATCAATATGTTTGCGGTACCGGTATTGTTTTTCATCATCATCGTAAACATCCTGATCGGTAGCCGTTCGGCTTTGTATCTTCTGCTGAGCAGTACGCTGCTGATTTCCTACTATGCCCCCAACAGTTACATGTTCGCTTTCATGCAGGTCACAGCCGGCATTGTAGCCATATTCAGTCTGTCGCACCTGCAACGGCGTAGTCAGCTGATCCTGTCTATATTTCTGATTTTTATCACCTATACACTCGTATATATGGCCTTTATCCTGACTCAGGAAGGCGAGATCCGCGGTACCCACTTGTTTGCGCTGATCTGGCTGGCCATCAACTGCCTGTTACTGACACTTACTTACCCGGTGATCTATATCTTTGAACGGATTTTCGGTTATACCTCCGAAATCACACTGATCGAACTCTCGAATCCGAATCATCCGGCCTTGCGCAACCTGACCAAGAAAGCTCCGGGTACCTTCCAGCATTCGCTGATGGTCGCCAATCTGGCCGAGGAAGCTATTTACCGGATCGGGGGGAATCCTTTGCTCACCCGTACCGGTGCTCTTTATCACGATATCGGTAAAACATTCGATCCGATCTTTTTTATCGAAAATCAAAGCGGGGGAATCAACCCACACGACCAGTGTGAATTCGATGTCAGTGCCCAGCACATCATCGACCATGTCCGTAAAGGAGTCGAAATGGCCAAGAAGTATAATTTGCCCGAAGGTATTATCAACTTTATCCGTACCCATCACGGAAAAAGCAAGGTAAAATACTTCTACAATTCTTTTAAAAACAAATATCCTGACCGGGAAATCGACGAATCGCTGTTCACTTATGACGGACCGGATCCGGTCAGCCGGGAATGTGCCGTAGTTATGATGGCCGATGCCGTAGAAGCAGTCTCCCGTACGCTGGTCGACAAGACCGAAGAAAATATCACGAAAGTAGTCAACAATATCATCGACGGGCAGCTACAGGACGGGCGCTATGCCAATGCAGACATCACTTTTAAAGACATTGCAACGGTGAAAAAGGTATTTATCGAAATGCTGACTAACATCTACCATTCCCGAATCGCTTATCCTAAACTCAAACAAGAAGAAAAAAAATAAACATTAAAACTTAGGAATATGACACAGAAAGCCATCACAATCAAAGACTTAGCAGAAAAACTAAATATCTCTGTATCTACAGTGTCACGGGCGCTGAAAGATAATCCTGAGATCAGCCAACAAACCCGTAAAACCGTGCAGGCCCTGGCCAAAGAACTGGGCTACAAACCCAATCCCATAGCAGTGGCTTTAAAGACTCACAAAAGTAACACGATCGGCGTGGTGGTGCCTCAGATTGTGAATACCTTTTTCGCTACCGTTGTCAAAAAGATAGAGGATGTTGCCGATAAATACGGATACAATGTACTGGTAGCTTCTTCCAACGAAACTTTCGAAAAAGAAAAGAAAAACATCGATATATTTCTGGCCAACCGTTGTGATGGAATCATTCTGTCTATTTCTAAAGCCACCACTTCGTACGAACATATCAAACAGATTCAGGATATGGGCGTGCCTTTGGTATTATTCGATCGGACTGCGAAAGAACTGGATGTCTCTAAAGTCGTTGCCGACGATGCCGATGCTGCTTTCAAAATCGTACAACATCTCATCCATGGCGGAGCCAGAAGAATCGCCCTGCTAACCGGCCCGGAACAACTTTCTATCGGGAAGAACCGGATGAAAGGGTATCTGAAAGCCATGACGCTGAACAAACTGGAAATCAATACCGACTACATCGTCAGATGTGAAGACTTCTCCGTAAAAGCAGCCAAAGAGGCCACTCAACGGTTATTGAATATGAAAAATATGCCGGATGCCATTTTCGGAATCAATGACGATATGGCCATCGGAGCAATCGAAGCAATAAAAGAAAAAGGATTGAAAATACCGGAAGAAGTAGCTGTTTTCGGTTTCTCCAACAGCAAACGTTCCCGATATATGACCCCTTCGGTCAGCACCATCAACCAATTTCCCGAAAAGATCGGCGAAACGGCTGCCGAGCTTCTTTTCGAACAAATCCTCGATGCCAAACATGCACAAATCCGCGAGGAAGTGATCAACAGCGAACTGATCGTCCGCGAATCCTCCGACCGCTCGTTTATGTAATAAGAACCGATATTCCCCCAATCAGCAATCTGACTGGGGGAATAAATTTCCGTTTTTTTATTCTCCCTTCAAATAATATCCTGCAAATCGTTTATTTCTAATCTCTAACCCAGTACCTTCCAAGGTCTTTCTCAACTCCGATACAAGATTCCGGAGTGCTTTATCCTTAGAATCGAAGAGTATAGCTTTTCCCCAAATTCCTGCATACAACTCTTCGATCTTCACCACCGTTCCCATTTTCCGACACAATAACTTCAAAAGACAAGCTTCATTCGATTTCAGATAACGTTCTTTCCCCTTTACAACCAAGATTCCGGCATTCACACGAAAAAATACTTCGGAAGCAATCCGGTAACACTCCTGTTGTTCCCGACTTTTCACAAAACGATAATGTAAGGCCTTTAATCGGTTGGCTAATATCCCGATATCACTGCTTTTTTCCAAATAATCTTCTACACCGACCCCAAAAACATCGGTCAACCTCTCCACTTCATAATCCGAAGTAAACAACACTACAGCCACCTCCCGTTGGACCTGCTTAAATCTACGTACCAATTCCCAACCGTTTTCTTCCTTCAAGCGAACATCCAGCAGAATCATATCATACCGCTGTTCAGCCATTTTCTGCAACGCCATTTCCCCGTCAGTGGCCGTATCTACGACAAACTCCCCGGTTTGCAAGATCTGTCCGACTGCATTCAACCAGTTTTCTTCATCATCCACATATAATAAATGAATCGTTGTCATCTCTGTTTACTTTTCATGATCAAGACAAAACGGCTTCCCCCTCCTTCCCGGGTCCGGTAGACTATTCTTCCTCCATGTGCCGACATTACCATTTTAACAAAGCTCAATCCCAGTCCTGTTCCCTCCGTCCTGCGTTCCACCGAAGGCGAACGATAGCCCGTCTCGAACATATGTTTCTGATCTGCTTTCTCAATCCCATAACCATTATCCTTTACAAAAATCCATAATCTCGTCCCTTTTCGGACACATCCGACCACAATCCCGACCTCTTCTCTGGAATATTTCACCGCATTCCGGAGTAAATTCCCCAACGCACGTCCCAATTGCAAGCGATCTGCACAAATCATCGGATCTCCCTTCAGCCTACATAAAACCGAAAACCGTACTGCCTTCCGATCCGGAATCTCTCCTTCTATACTTCTCCATACTTCCTGTACCAATACCGGTAATTCAAATACCTCATAGTTCAATACCAATCCCCTCTCATTCACCAGTTTTACCGACATCTTTTTTACCAAAATTTCCAAACGTCCGATGGCTTCCTGCGCTACCCGGAAATTTTTTTGCTGTTGCGAAGTCAAACCGCTTATCCCCTCCCGGTCCACCAAACCCAAGTATGTCCCGGCAATTCCAACCGGTGACTTCATATCGTGATTCACAGTCTGAATATTCAATTCCTCATGCTGCCGGATCCGCTTTTCTTTATGTACCAAATAGTGTTGCCAATAAAAGATCAATCCCAACATCCAAGCCGAAGCTACCAAAAACAAAACCATCGGCCACTCATCATAAAGAAATACCCCTACAGGTAAACCGAAACGAGCTCTAATAGTATGCTTCTCCAATAATCCCAAGGGCATGGAAAAATCCTCTTTTCCCCGGGGAATTTTATTAAACCCCTGCTTTACAACATCGATTACCTTTCCCGTACTATCCTGTAATTCCAACATATAACTAACCGCTTCCTTATCCATCTGCCTGCAAAATGAAGAATCCAACCCCCACAACGTCCACAAAGCTGTGTCACGGATATCATACATAGCGCAGACACTCATCTTTTTCGCCTCCATTTCCGACTTAAAAGAAAAAACAAATTTTTGTCGGTTTCTAAAAATTAATACATACTCGGAAGTAAGTGAGAGTATATTTCCTCTAAAATTATTTGTATCAATTCTCATACGATTATATAACTCAACCGTATTCTCTAATTTATTCGTCAAGGATTCAGCTAAAACCGCTTCTTTCTCCCAATATAGTTTCACTAAAGTATTTAATAATACAATAAAAAGCAATAACATTGCCCCCCAAGATAAAATATAAAATTTTTGCGCCCTCATAATTAACATCTGTTTACAAATCAAAGGACAAAATTAGGACAATATAATTATTAAATTCTTTTTTAACACCGAAGATTTACTATACGTTTGTTAGGTAAAAATAATAATTACCATGAAAACAAAAAAGAAATTAAAAACATTTCTATTATTGCTTTTAATAGCATTAACCCTCAGCTCTATATTCAACATTTCAATGAATCAAAACGAGAATATATTATCATTGGAAAATATTGAGGCTTTAGCTTATGAAGAATGTAATCTGGAAGAAGCAAAGAAATATTGCACATCAGCGGGTGGGGTTTGCATTTATAAACGACAACTACATGCAGGTATTCACATGAAAGCAGATTAAACCATGAAAAACATACTATTTTTATCCACGATCCTATTCTTTATATCATCCTGCAACGAATCCAACTTATCTGAGGTTCCTTCGGCTCATCAGATACCGAAAGCCGGTAAAGCATTACAAAGCAGTTTCATTTCCGGACTTCAATCCTGGGAAGCCCGTCGTGTTTCAGAAATAGCCAGTAATGGCCAGGAGATTCTCCTTAGTTATTCGGACAACAATACGACCAAGGCGATCCCATTGAATAATTCCAATAATGAAACTCCGGTAACACTATCCAGTTTCAACTTCAGGACCTCCCGGCTACTCGAACGGCATACAAGTCTGCGGACGCGATCCGGAGCAAGTGATTCTTCGGTGATACAGCTACCCGATAGTTTAAATACCTTGCGGGCTATACGGGCCGGCAATTATATTATCGCAACAGGCCTCTACACACAGGGGCGTTATCTGTTGTATGATCTGGACACAAAAACATTCGGTTTTCATTTATCCTATCCGGAACACCCGGTCTATCCGGCTCTGCGCGAGGACACTAAAGCGATTTTATACGCCAGCACCGTACTGAAAGTACGTCCCGACAACCGGTATTTTGTCTGTGGCGATATGTATAGCGGTAATCTTGAATTTTGCCGGATCACCGGCGACCATATCGATCGCATCAAAGCCTATTGCTACCACCATCCCCGGGTATATATCACCGAAAAAACGGTGCCCGACGTAGCTTATTCCCGTGATAACCGCTTCGGTTTCACTGACATCACGGTCACCTCTGAAAAAGTATATGCGATCTACTCCGGGCATACTTATCGCGAAAACCCCAGGACTTTCCAACAATGCCGCCAGCTACTGGTATTCGATTGGGAAGGCACTTTACTCGAAACTTATGCCTTGGATACACCGTTAACGCATATCACCGTAGATGTTTCTGAAAATGTTCTTTATGCTATCGGACATGAACCTCAAACTTGTCTGATGAAACTAGTTTTGGACAACTGAATCAATTCACCGATGAAAATACACAACGATGAAACCAAAAAAAATATATTGGACAGTCAGCCTGTTTCTACTACTTTTAAGTTGCATCGTTTCCGCCTTTTTCATCTTTCAGCCGGATTACGATATGCAAGCGATGAATGCGTTGCCGACGACCATCCGTTTTGAGCGGGACACCCTGCAATCAGGAACCATTCGCTACGGAGAGAAACGGAAAGTCACTTTCCGTTTCACCAACACCGGTCAGACTCCCCTCCTGCTCCGCGACGTCCGTCCATCATGCGGATGTACCGGGGCCGAATGGGAAAAACGTCCGGTTGCCCCAGGGCAAACAGGTGAAATTAAAATCACCTTCGACCCGAATTCCCTGGGTCATTTTCTGAAGAATATCGACATTGTGTGTAATATAGACAGCGGAATAATGAAATTAAAATTGTGCGGGAACGTAATCGAATAACTGCTTCAAGCACGTGATAAAAATTAACAATCAGATTACACTCCACAAGTATAATCCGACGTTTAACCCGGGAGAAAAGGACGGAGCTGACCATCTTCCCAAGCCAAATCGGTCTCCGTCCCCACCCTCCTCCTAAAAAAGAAAGAGAGGCTGCCATGTATTGATCTGCTTTTGTAATTCATCGCAAGGCGAAGAATTATAAATAACCATATGATAACAAACAATTAACGAACAGTTAATTTCATATCGTACTAACCCACAACTTTCTATATCAATATGATCTTTAAAATACTAACGGAGTATTAGTAATATAAATTCAATACATTATTAGTATTTTACTTTAAATATTTAACTTTAAAAATAACTTACTATGAAAAATATATTCAAAATAATATCAATTGCTATCATTATAAGTATATTAACCTGCAATGTTTACACATTTTTATATTCAGAAAATCAAGTTTTTTTGAACTTAAGCGATATAGAGGCTTTCGCAGGTAAAGAGTATTCTTCAAATGAGTATAGATTTCATCAAATAACAATTGGTTGTCGAAATGTTTCTTTTCAAGCTTGGAGACAATGGTGTTGTAAAGGATCAAAGCAAAAAATTTGCCATGCGGAAGATTGTACAGGAACAATTTTGTATGGTTGTTCAGAATGGGGTGAAACGAATGCTTAGACAAAGTAATTAATTATAACTTGGGAGTGTTAAAAATTTTATACAATTTCAAAATTGATCTTAAGATTTCTTATAGACTAATTTTCTAATTTTATTTCAGTTAGTGTTCCAAGATAGCGATTACAATTTTGACTTTTGCCACTCCCATGTTTTCCAATAAATACAATATGAAAAATAAATATATTTTTATAATTATCTTAATTCTTTTATGGGGATGTAAGAAAAACATAAACAAATCTAATGATGATTTACCAAGTATCTATCCATTGGAATTATCTAATGTTACTAAATTGGATCAATACATTGATTCTATTCAAATTATTCCTTTAGAGACGACAGAAAAATCTTATATCACTCATATCCGTAAGATGTTGATAACACCGACAGGAAATTTTATCATTCAAGATCCGGGAGGAATATTTGCTTTTGATAATCAGGGTAAATATTTATTTAGTTTTGGAGCCAAAGGCAGAGGTCCGGGAGAATATGTCGGAGTTTTCGATATTTGTATTACTAATGATCAAAAATACTTATTAGCGCTAGCAAATATCGATGAAGTTTTAAAATACTCATTAAACGATGGTAAATTTATTGAAAAATTGACTCCACAACTACCTAAAGAATATCCAAATTTTGATGCAATCTGTCCAGCAAAAGGGGGAGGTTATTTTCTCTTTGCTGCAAACCCAATAGAACATACAGATTTTACTCATCCATTTTATTGTATGCTAGAATTTGATAAGACAGGAAAAATGGTCAATAAAATGTTGATGAGAAAAGATTTTATTTTTTCTATTGGTTTGATTACTCAGTCTCATGAGAACGATTATTTAATCAGGCTCCTGGAAGGAGATAAGATTTGTTACAAAGTTGATCAAGGAGAAATTAAACCATATGTGAAAATAGATTTCAAAGATAAGAGTATACCAACATACTATATTTTTGATTCCCAAAAACAAGTTAACACAGACAAATATATGTTTTCTGACTATTACAAAGTTCCAATTTATTTACATGAGACAAAGGAAATTTTGTATTTTTCTTTTTGCGGTCCTCGGGCATTGGAAAATTATTGTCTTTTCTCATTATCAAAAAACAAAGGAATTCGCTGGGAAAGAAACCAGCAAGATATTACTCCATTGTTTTCTGTATTAGCTTCTGATTCAAACTATTTTTATGGAATTTATAATGATTATGAGAACAATTACACCCAAGATCAATCACAAACAATGGAACCTCTAAAAAAAATAATTATAGAAAATTCATCAATTCAGTTAGGAGAAGATAATCCATATATTGTAAAATTTAAAGTTGATCTAAAAATATGAAAAAGAAGCAATTAATTGTACTATTCATATTTATTGGAATCAATTTAATTTTACTCCTATTAATTTATAGAATTAATAACTATAATAGAATTTTAATTGATGAATTAGTACAAAAAAAAGTAGATGAAAAATTAACACTATCCTTTTTCAAAGAAAATCATGAACTTAATAATTCTGACTTTTTAAAAATGATAAAAGAAAATATTTTACAATTATCAATCTCCGATAGTACTTTTATTATTTTTATTTCGTCTCAGAGTTGTAATGCTTGTTGTGTTGATTTATTTGCCACTTTAAAGGAAAATAAAATCAGTGCTGATCAATTATATTTAATAACCGAATCTCCTGATCAGTTATTAAAACGCGATTGGAAAACATTTGGTTTTAAAAATTTTGATCACAAAAAACTATCACTTTTTGATCATTTCCCCGAGAAAGAACATATTGTCATTGCCAAATTTATCAATAAATATCGTCCTGTATCCTGTTTAGTTTATAAACCAGAATACTCAAAATTGGTAAATGAAATATTTACTGGATTCAAATTCTAATTTAAACTAGTATATTTCAATTTTGATCATTCAAATAATTTAACCTTAAAAGAATACGTCATGAAAATTATCTTTAAAACACTACTACTCCTTTTTATTATAAGTATTTCAACTTGTAATGTTTATACACTTTTATATTCAGGGAAACAAACTTTTTTGAGCTTTAATAATATTGAGGCATTAGCAAGTAATGAGTATACTTCTAATGTTTATGAGTTTCACCAGATTACAATTGAATGTGGTAATACTTCTTTTCAGGCTTGGCGCCAGTGGTGTTGTAAAGGTTCGAAGCAAAAAGTTTGCAATCAAGATGATTGTACAGGAATAATATATAATGGCTGTTCATCGTATGGTAGAGAAGATGTCTAGTCTAAAAATTAAGACTCCGACATATCAGATTACAACAAACTATTTTATCAAGAGAACCGGAGATAATCCCGGCTCTCTTGACAATAATCTGATTAGTTTTCATAGAAGATTTCCCATTTTCATTGAATTTCATTATCTTCATCGTACATAGCTAATTCTGAGATATAACTATCTTCGAGCTTATATTTAAACATGTTTTTGTGACTTTTTGACCTATAATATTTTCCTCATTATCGTCCCATTCAAGACAAGTAAAAATAGCCGATTTTGGTAAATAAGAGAATTCTTTTCCACCCTCACCTAATTTCAAAATAACCAGTAAAAAACAGTTGACAGAGTTTAGTTTACACTACCAACAAATACAATATGAACAAAATACTCATTATTTTATTCATTTCGACAATATTATCCTGCAAAGAAGAATATTCAGTGCAAATACTCGACCTAAATACCATTCCATCAGAATTAATAAAAACCGAGAAACAAACAATGCAGGAAATCCAAAATCCATCGTCCATGCACTTCTTCAATAATCATATTGTATTTATCAATACAGAGAATAATACAGATGTTCCATTCTATATCTACTCGACAGATAGCTTAAATTACATACAGCGGTTTGGAAAATTCGGGCGAGGTCCTCAAGAAATTTTCTCATATAATCCCAACTATTGGGATACAACGGATAGCTCTTTCATTATCAATACCAATCATTATTATAGTACCGAAATCACATTTTCCAAAGATAGTTTTCATATTTCAAGACCTTTATTTCTATCTAATATAATAATGAATAATTTACTTCGAATAAACGATTCGCTAATCATATTTGACAGTAAAAGAAAAAATAAAGAATTTAGTATTTATAACACAAATAAAAGGGAAATAATTAAAGGTTTCAGTAAATTTCCCAAAGCTACTATTCCTTATAAAAGTAAAGAGGACCGAGATAATATTTTACAAAAAAGTTGTGTTATAAATAGAGATTCTCAAATCATGATAGCCTTTTATATCAGAGAACCACTGATTAGAATTTTCAATTTTGCTTCTAAATTAATTAAAGAAATAAGATTAAAAGATATACATCAAAAAAATATTTCTCTAACTGAATTTTATAATAATGAAGAAAATATTTATTTTTTACTACCTACTACAACCCAACATCATGTTTTCGTTTTATTTATAAATAAAGATACCCAAAATAGTTTTCTAGAAGAAACAACAGAGTTACAAAAATGGGATTGGAATGAAAATTTAATAAAAAGGTATAAAATACTGGAGCCTGTTGATTTATATTGTATCTCAAATGATGCGAAAGTATTTTACGGTTAAAGGCACGCGAAGATAATTTTCAAATCCTCAAAGCTTATTTAGACAATTAAATCGCATGATAACCGATTAAAAACAATAGCTTTCATTTGGAAACGTAAAAAAACTTTTTTTTGTTTATATTTGAAATGAAAAACATAAAGGATAAAAGAATATGCCAATCAAAAGTTGGAGAACAGGCTGGATTTTCGGATGTTGCTTATTTATATGGATAAGCTGTAATCGGACAGGAAACGATAATCCCCGTCTGGAAAAAGCATTGAGTCTAAGCGGCTCTAACCGCCAGGAACTGGAAAAGGTATTACATCATTTCTCTCAAAATCCATCGGATAGTCTGTACTTAAAAGCTGCAATTTTCCTGATTGAAAACATGCCCGGTCATTGGAGCCCCTCACCGAAAGACTTTCAATCTTATTTAAAACGGCTGGATACGCTGAAAAACCTGTCACCTCTCACCCGGAAAATACTTTTGACTTATCCGGCAGAACATCCTGGTTTGTGTCCCGATTTTACACCGGTTGAGGATATCAAACAGATAAAAGCCGACTTTTTAATCCGGCATATTCGAGCCGTTTTTGCCTTAAAGACTTCCTGCCCCTGGCTCGCTCATATCGATTTCGAAACTTTTTGTGAATATCTTCTGCCTTACCGGATCGGCCGTGAAATGCCCGAAGAACTGAGCACACTCCTATTGGATTCCACCTTCCGGCAAAGCATCGAATATGCCAAATGTTACTACGACGATTGCCGGCATTCCATCCAGGCCCTTAATCAATATCTGGCAAAACAGAATTTTTCTTCCTTTCCTCCACAAAACGACAAGGAACTCTACAATCTGCTAATGTTGGACCCGAACAATACAAAAGCCTCTTTGATACAATACAGGGTTGCCGGTATTCCGGCTGCAACCGACTTTTCAGCTATCCAGCGACGCCAGGATAAAGTCACTTATTGGCTTTACACCCAAGACCCGCGGATCAATCATATCAATACGAGTTCTATAGCCAATTTACGAATCGGTAAAATCTACCGGCAAACCTTTTCCTCAAATCCCCTGCCGGAGACCAAGGAATATGTCCCTCCCTTTTTTAAGGATCCTTTCAATAAAGATGTTACCGATCTTTATCTGCATACGGCAGATGTCGGTATCGATATTCCGGCAACCGTCCATACTGAGTATGCTTATCTGGCAGTTTACGATGATGTAACCTGGCAGCCTGTAGCCTATAGCCCTATCCAAAAGGGAAAGGGATATTTCAACAAACTGGGACGAAATTGTATCTATTTACCGGTATATTATCCCGATAACCGGATACAAGCTTTCGCCCCACCGTTTATACTGAACAATAACGGCCAAATTACACCGTTCCGAACTGATAAAACTCATTTGCAAGCTCTGCATATCAGGAGGTTACAACCCTATTCCGCCGAAACCGATTATATGGGATATTACCTGAAGAATGCCCGTATCGAATGCGCAGACGACAGTGCTTTTCTCCACGCTGACACCGTATTTACCATCCAGGAATCACCTTATTATTACCAGGATACCATACGCCCCGACAAGCATTATAAAAAACGCTATTGGCGGATCAGTCCACAGTTCGGAATTTCGAATCTCGCCGAACTCCATTTCTATGACTCTTCAGGCGAAGCACTTCATGGCGTTCCTATCGGTCCGGACACGACCTTCTATCGTAATCTGACCGACCACGACCCCGCTAGCAATAAGGCCATCCGGAAATGGTTCGGCTATGATTTCGGCCATCCGGTATCCGTTTCGGAGATCGTTTATCTGAACTTCAACGACGGCGAGAACATTTGTGTCGGTCACGAATACGAGCTATGTTATTTTGACGAAGGCCAATGGCAAACAGCAGGAGTAACAACCGCTACCGACCATGTCATCGAATTCAATCGAGTCCCCTCATCAGCCCTTTTTCAGGTAAAAGACAGAACCCGAAACAGAAACGGTAGCCTGTTTACTTATGAAAATGGAAAAATCAGATTTTGGTAAAACCGAACGATATGAAAAAAAAGACAATTATACTTCTCTGGTTAGTGACCGCCTATAGCTGCAGCAACTATTCTTCCCGTCTGAAAGCTGTACTGGATTACAGCGGTACGAACAGGGCAGAACTGGAAAAAGTACTCGACCATTATTCTCAAGATCCTGCCGACAGCCTGAAACTGAAAGCAAGTATCTTTCTGATCGAGAATATGCCCGGTCATTATACCTTCGGCGGTCCATACATGAAATCCTATAACGAGCAACTCGGTTTACTCAAAAATTGTCCCTATTATGAAAAAAAAATCATCCAAATGGTCCCCTTCGATCATATCGGCTATAGGCAACAACTGGATATACAAGAAGATGTCAAATACATAAAAGCCGATTTTCTGATCCATCAAATCGAACTCGCTTTTAACCAATGGCAAACCCGGCCCTGGAATGAAGGTGTCGATTTCGAAAATTTCAAGGAATATCTCCTGCCTTACCGGGTTGAAAACGAACCGCTCGATTATTGGCGCGATTCAATCTCTCCTCTGCAAAAGAACCTAGAAACCTACTCGACTTATTACGATAATTTTCGTCATTCGATCTCTCAAATCGAAAACAGATTTCGCACTTTTCTATTCATGTTAGACAAAAAAATCCCGGAACCCGATTTAAAGAATTTTAAATCAGACTGCATCCCGACCAGTAAAGCCAATTTGTTTGTATTACGGATACTGGGCGTACCGTCTGCAATCGATTTTATTCCCCATTTCGCAAATCGAAACGGTCGTCACTATTGGGCTACCGCTATCGATCCCCGAATCAACTCCACCCAGGTATATCAGGTGGGAATCTATAAAGCACCCAAAATTTACCGACGGACCTATTCACATAATCCGACAGCTAAACCGGGGAAAAGAGAATATGTTCCCTATTTTTTTCTCGATCCCTTCAATAAAGACGTCACAGACCTTTATATCCCCACTTCCGAAATCAGATTGTCAGCCCCGGGGATCAGGAATATTCGACACGGTTATCTCGCTATTTTCAACGATTTAAGCTGGCAGCCCATTGCCTGCAGCAAACCCGCCGGACAGGAGATTGTCTTTCCCAAAATGGGAAAAGATATTGTCTACCTGCCGGTTCATTATACCGACAAAAAAGAAATGGTCCCTTTTGCTCCTCCTCTCATATTATACTCCGACGGAACTGTGCATCCGATTATTGCCAACAAAGACTCTTTACAGTATATGAAGCTCGTCAGGAAATATCCTAACAGAGGAGAAAGCGACTATTGGTACTCCGCTTTTATCGATTCACATTTCGAAGCCGCCGACAATCCGGATTTCAAATCTCCTCATTCCATCTGCACGATCCGCCACAAGCCCGATTATCGCTATCAATTTATTCCGATCGATACCACTTTGTCTTACAGGTACTGGCGATTCGTAGCCAATGAGGCCTGGAGGGCCCATCTGTCGGACCTTCGCTTTTACGATAAGCACAAGCAAGAAATAAAAGGAAAAATCATCGGAATGGATTCGACTAAAACAAACGAACTCTTCGATCCGGACCCGCTCAGTATGTGTATGATTCCGGAATGGGTGGGCATGGATTTCGGTAAACCTGTGGCCTTATCACAAATCCGGTATCTCCCGCGGAATGATGCCAATGGGATTTTCCCTGATAATCAATATGAATTATTTTATTATGATTTCCCCCAAGGATGGATTTCTATGGGCATAAAAACAGCTACCGGCACTTACATCGAATACGACGACGTCCCCAGCAACGGATTATATTGGTTGCGCAACCATACCCTGGGACAGGAAGAACGGATTTTTACGTGGGAAAACGGAAAAGCACACTTTTGGTGATTTAAGGTGGAGGATACTGGATTTATTGCATTAAAATATTTTTAATCCCGGAGGAAGGACCTCTTCTTTACGGACTAAAAACACAGAAGGAAAACTTTAAAATCCTAAACGCTCATTTAATTTCACAAAAATAAAATTCGCGTCAATTCCCGCTTTAGCAAAATCCACAGGAAATCTGCGGTTAAAGATTGTTAAACCCTCACCGATTAGTCGCTTCCTGATTATATTTGTTACACGATAATACTTCGTGTCGAACAAAAGGTTACTAAAAAGGTGCAATATGGATGTTGTGGTTGAAAATCTGACAAAGTCTTTCGGCTATCAGAAAGCAGTAGACTCTGTGAGCTTCGAAGTCAAAAAAGGAGAGATTCTGGGATTTCTGGGACCGAACGGTGCCGGTAAAACCACCACCCTGAAGATCATGTCGTGCTTTCTATTTCCGGATTATGGAAACATCCGTATCGGTAAATATTCCATCCATAAAAACCCCTATAAAATCAAACAAATCATCGGTTATCTACCCGAGCACAATCCACTCTACGAAGAAATGAATGTGATCGATTTTCTGGATTTCATCGCCCGGGTGCACAATATTCCCAAATATAAGATCATCCCCAAAGTCATGGACATGATCCGGATGTGTGGCCTGGACAATGAAAAACACAAAACCATCCGGGAGTTATCCAAAGGCTATCGCCAGCGGGTAGGATTGGCCCAGGCGTTGATCCATGATCCGGAGGTATTGCTGCTCGACGAACCGACCACCGGACTCGATCCGAATCAGATCGTCGAAATCAGGGAACTGATCAAAAATATCGGCAGGGAAAAAACGGTGATCATGAGTTCACATATCCTGGCAGAGATCGAAGCGACCTGTGACCGGGTGCTGATCATCAATAAAGGAAAAATCGTCGCTGACGGAACTTCTGCCGAACTGCGCAACAAATCCGATAAAGGCAAGCTACTGAAGATTTGTATTCAGGGCGGAGAAGACGAAGATATCTACAACGAACTGGCATTGATTCCGGAACTGGAAAACATCATTTCCTCCACTCCGCATCATTTTGAGATCCAATGTGAGCGGGCTACTGAAATTGAGAAAAAGATTTTCGATATTTGTTGCCAAAATAACTGGTATATCAGCGAAATGACTCCCGTGGAAACTCGTCTGGAAGATATCTTCCGCCAGGTAACTAAAAATTAAAACGGTTATGAATACGGTTAAAATACTCGTTCATAAAGAATTAGCCACAACATTCAATTCATGGAGTATCTATATCGGGTATACCCTGTTTTTCTGTGTTTGCGGATTTTTTTCATGGCTTTCCAGTAATAATCTTTTATACATCGGACAGGCCAATATGATGCAGGTATTCGGTATTATCAACTGGACACAGTTTTTTCTGATTCCAGCCCTCACCATGAAAAGTATTGCCGACGAAAAAAGAAACGGAACGATCGAATTAATGCTGACCAAGCCTATAAAAACAGCCGACCTGCTTTGTAGTAAATTCTTTTCCAATTTAATTATCACGACACTGGCATTGGCCCTGACACTACCCTATTATATTACGCTCTCTTTCTTAGGAGAGGTGGATCATGGAGCAGTCCTTTTAGGCTATCTGGGCCTGATCGAGATGAGTGCATGTTATATCTGTATCGGCATCTTCTCCTCTTCCTTGTCCCGTACTGCCGTATCGGCTTTTTTCATCAGCCTCGGTATCGGTTTGTGTTTCCAATTTTTATTCGGCATGTTTGCTGAACAGATCGGGACCGGCATTTTTGCAGATCTATTCAGTTATCTCTCTATGGAAGAACATTTTGATTCGTTGTCAAGAGGCATACTGGATTCCCGGGATATTATTTATTTCGGATCGGTCATCACGGTTTTTCTGGCTTTATCGAAGTTTTTCATATGTAAGAGCCGATTTTAATATTTCAATCTTTACAATGTCACGATCTGTATGAAGAAAATTATAAAAGATATTATATCCATTCTCACAGTAATATTACTCGTGAATATTTTCTCTTTTTTCATTTTTTTCCGTTGGGATTTTACCAAAACCAAACGTTATTCCCTGAGTAAAGTCAGCAAGACCAGTATCCGTAATAACGTCGAACCCATTGTTGTCGATTTTTATGTCACCGAAGATCTGCCCCAGGATACGAAAAAACTGGTAAAAGAATTCCGTTCATTGCTGAAGGAATATAAATCTCTCAGTAATGTCAGTTTTACGATAAACACCATTTACCCGGATAACACAGAAAAGGAATTTAAAGCGACCCAGGAAGGAATTATCCCGTCATTCAACGAGATCCGGGAAAGGGATCTGGAGAAAATCCAGAAAATTTATTGCGGAGCTGTATTTCATATCGGCAACAACAAGACCGTACTCCCCAACATTTCATTCAATACACCCATTGAATATGAAATTACCCGGATGTTGAAACAAGCCTCCGATACCATCAAACCCCGGATCGGTTTTGTTCGCGGACACGGCGAAACGACCCTTAACTTAATGTCGGAACTGGTCGACGAACTATCTCATCTGACGGACATTACGGTTGTAGATCTGAATCTGAACACTTATGAAGATTGTAATGTACTCTGCCTGATCAATCCCAAAGACAACTTTTCCCCCTATGAAATCGCCCAACTGGAAAAATTTCTTTCCAAAGGCGGACGGCTTTTCATCGCTTTGAATCATGCAATCGGACTGTTGGATCATCCGAACAATGGATACATCAATTCCACAGGCGTGGAAGATATGCTCGAGAAAAAAGGACTGAAAATCAGGAACGACTTTATCATCGACAATAATTGCGGGGTATGTAATTTCGAACAACAATACGGTTATCTGAAATTCCAGCGTAGTGTCAGTTTCCCGTATTGCCCGGTGATCACCAATTTCAGCAAGCATACGATTACTTACGGCCTACGGTCGATGCTACTCATGTTTGCCAGCAGTATAGAACAGATCAAAACCCCGACGCCTTATATTTTCACTCCTCTGGCACAAAGTTCCTCCATTTCGGGAGTGCAGCAAGCTCCGGTATGTTTCGATCTGGAAAAGCAATGGACCCAGCGCGATTTCAACCGTCCGCACAATATCGTCGCAGCCTTACTGACGAACGACGATAACAACAGTGCCATCGTCACCATCACCGATGCCGATTTCCTGATCAACCAGTCGGCTATCGACGGCCATACGGACAACATCACTTTTGCTTTAAATTCTATCGAATGGCTGGCAGACAATTCCGGGCTGATTCAGTTGCGAAATAAATTCACCACCTTCCCGGTACTGGAACCTGTCGGAGACACCACCCGGGAAGTGTTGAAGTACATCAATTTCCTTTTACCGATCCTGATTATTCTGGGAATCGCCTTTTACCGATACAAACGTAACCTGAGAAAACGGGAGGACCGTTCTCATCCAGGTTATATCGATTAATGAAGTTTCAGCAGTCCGATGATTTTATTATAAAGAGCGTCACTCACCGGAGTTAAAGGTAAACGCAGGGTATTTTGACGAATAATGCCGGCAGCATGTAAAGCAGCCTTTATGCCTGCCGGATTTCCTTCTTCAAATAAAGCTTTACAAAGTTCGGCCCTGTCCAAATGGATGCGACGGGCAGTCGGATAATCTCCCTGCAACGCACTTTTCACCAGACAGGCATAATCGTTCGGAAGTACATTGGCAATCACCGAGATCACGCCTTCGAATCCCAGTGACATCAGAGGCAACAACAGTGCATCTTCACCGGACAAAGCAGAGAAATCGGCCCGTTTGGATTTTAGAATAGCCGTAGCCTGATCGAAACGGCCGGAAGCTTCCTTCACAGCGATAATGTTGGGACAATCGTGTGACAAAGCCGCTACAGTCGCAGCTTCCATATTCACCCCACTCCTCCCCGGAACATTGTATAAACACAAAGGCAGCGGCGAAGCAGCGGCAATCGCTTTAAAATGTTCGTAAAGCCCCCTTTGAGTCGGTTTGTTATAACAAGGAGTTATGCTCAGTATACCCTGACAAGCTTTCAACCAGGTGGCCGTTTGAAGTTCACGGATCACCTCCGCCGTATTATTCCCTCCGATACCGGCAATCACGGGAAGACGCCCCTGATTGGCTTCGAGAATCGTATGTACCACCACCGCTCTTTCGTCGGCCGATAAAGTCGCAGTCTCTGCCGTAGTTCCCAATGCCACCAAAAAATCCACCCCACCGTCGATGACATAATTCACCAGACGGTACAGAGATTCCCGGTCTATTCGTTGCTGTTCGTCGAATGGAGTAACCAAGGCCACTCCTGTACCGATAAGTCTGTCCATGTTAGTATTTGTTTATCCCCGATAATATTACGTTCAATTTATTTACAAGGCCGAAAGGTTCGGTCACTTCGTCGATCACAATATCGGCCACTCCTCCCTCCTTTTTCATCCCTACAATACAAGAAGCCTGAGTATGTTGTAATACAAATTTGATTAATGCAGTTGTTTCCTTATTCAGATCGATAAACAAATCATATTTACAGCCCAGCATAGCGATCAAACGCCCGTTCCGTATCTTGCCACCGAATCCTAAATCAGCATTCCGTACCGCCACCAAATCATCCGTTTCCAGCATCTCGATCCCATCCGGAATAAAACACAGTTTATCCATTTTCACCCCGGCAAAATCGGATTCCAATTTCCGGAACCATTTGTTCTGATCGGTATCGGCACTCCAAAACACCAGACAAGTTTTTATCTCCCTCTTCTCCTTATACTCTACCTCCCTGGTACTGTTCCCGACACGCTTATTCAGTGAATCTTCCTTCAGACGATGAAGGAGATTGTTCAAAATCTTTTTCATACTTCTAATATTCTCAGACAAAAATAGTAATAAAATAATGATTCCCCCTGCTTTGTTATATCTTCTACAAAAAATCACTTTGTCATAAAAAAAACAACAAAAAGCTTGCACAGTATTATTTTTGTACATATCTTTGCACCGCTTTAGAGATAAGACACGGACTCGTAGCTTAATGGATAGAGCACTTGGTTACGGCCCAAGAGGTTGTGGGTTCGACTCCCGCCGAGTTCACCAGTTCAAAAAGCAAAAAAATTAAACTCCTGAAAATTAAAATTTTCGGGAGTTTTTTTATAGACTCCCAGGGACGGGCAGTGGGTTACTTTTTCCCTTATCAGAATTAATTAATTCCTTACCTTTCCTCTGATATTTCTTATCGGAGGGTTATTGTACCGATAAATAAAACGATTTCTACAGGTAATTTATCACATTATAAAACTACAATATAACGAAAAAAAAAATTATCTTTGAAGACTAATGAAATGCTGTGCCATGAAGAATCTTCTTTTTTCGGTTTTCTTTTTAATGATAAGTTCTGCGCTATGGGCTTTTCAACCGGAAATGAAAACAATTACCCTAAATGATGGAGAAAAGGTATTGACCCGCCTGTGTCTTCCGGAAGGGCCGGTAAAAACAATCGTGTTTGCCATTCACGGGACAGGGCCGAATACTTATTTGAATAAACGGTCCGGATTCAACTTTTATGATGTTATGGCCGAAGGGTTCTGTTCTCAAGGAGTTGCTTTTTTCTCTTACAACCGGCGTGGCGTAGAGGTTGGCGACACAGCTCCCCGTTTTGACCGGATTGATTCGGCAAAATATGCAAAATATTCACCGTCGACTGAAGCCGAAGACGTCGAGCGAATGGTGCATGTGCTAAAAAAAGACAAGCGTTTTAAAGATTGTAGAATAATCCTGTATGGCATGAGTGAAGGGACAATCATCGCTTCGATGGTCGCTGAACGAAAGAAAGTAAAAGTCGACGCTTTATTTTTACATGGTTATGCCAATGAGAATATGTATGACATCATCCGTTGGCAAAACAGCGGAGAAGGAATCCTGATTATGGTAAATTCCATTTTCGATAAGGATGGAGACAAAAGCGTCAGTCGCGAAGAATATGAATCTTCGGATAAAGTGGTGGCTGCCTACAGAAAATATCTATTCCAGGATTTACCGTTCGATACGGTAGATATCGTAAAAGACGGCCGAATCGACATCAAAGATATCGCACCTGCCAGACTGGCTTTTCATGACACCTTAATGCAACATATAACAGCCAAAGACGATGCCTGGATTTCTAATCATTATTTCAGAATAACCACAGCCTGGTGCAGGGAATGTTTTGCTTTGGAAGCCAATAAAACCAGATTAGTAAGGGTAAATATCCCCATTCATATTTTTCATGGAACAACAGATGCCCACGTGCCTATCGAAGGAGTCTACGATTTAGCCTCCCGGTTTAAAGTGTGCGGCAAAGATAATCTAACCTTACATATTTTTGAAAATCATAATCACGATCTGAATTTTCAAGATTGGTTAACTCAAAAAAAGTATTCTGCAGGCTTAAAGGAACTGTTCGAATGTGCCGGTAAATACTGAACCGGATTTATAATATACCGGGTTCAAATCCGCTTGTCGGGAATTTTCACTTCTTTCCAGATGGTCATGAATTTTTGAAAAACATATTCTATCCATACCATAAAAATGCCTATACCAGCCCCGACGGCCGCTTCACTAAAACACAGAAGTCCGTTTTCCCAAGGGGGGAGATCGGGATACTCGTCGGAAATAATCAAAATCACGGTTAAAGTAATCGTCGCCATTTTCCCATTATCGGGTACATTCAAAAGCATACAAATTGTAGATACTAATTGAAAAGTGCGCTGTATTCTAATTGAAAAGAGCTCCATCCATAACTTGTTACAAAATTACTATAAGTTTAAAATATTCATTTATCTTGTCTCATTTTTTGTGTTTCCTTAAGCCT
>OKXB01000776.1_pt1 | contig 36875 bp, 30 predicted proteins | sample 1601731 | NCBI WGS metagenome assembly OKXB01 (sample SAMN04414077, study PRJEB24778) | human gut metagenome | material: faecal | host: Homo sapiens
GCATAGACGTACTTCTATAGTTACCTGTACTAAATATAAATGTTCCATAAGAAAGACCTAATACAAGTGAAAAAAGTACTAAAATACCTATTGCCATTCCTTTGGTTGTTTTTAATTTATTAATTATTTTCATACTTTTCTCACTTCCTATTTTGTTACTATTTCATATGGGTTAGTTGCAGATCCATCTCCACTTTTCCATTCATTATCGCCTTTTAAACTTATAACTGGCCTTACAACATGTGAAGCATAACTAGCAGTAGCATTTCCTGATAATAATTTTCCTGGTAAACTAGAGCCACCTACAAAGAAAACATATGAATCAGAATTTATTTTATTATATGAAACACTCCATGGGGTCATAAGATACCAATTATATGTACCAGTTGAACTACCATTTGCACTATTGTAATAGTAGTATGTGGTTGTTGAATCAGAAGACATATGTACACCTCCTGCAAAAGCAACTTCATCTGCTGTCATTAAACCTATTGGATAATCTAGTTTTGCATTTGTATTGTTTACACTAAACGCATCATTTGTGTCATCACAATTATATGTTGGTGCTTTGTTGGTTTGTAATCTAGTTGCAGCAGAATAATCAAATGCTGCATTTAGACTATAAGAACCACTTGTTATACTTCTATCATTACAATATACCGCATCATTACTTAAATATGTTGTATAACTATTTAAATTAGTTTCGTACCATGTATCTATTATTCCTTTTATTGTACTATTATTAGTATTTGTTCTATTACTTGCAAGTGTTCCACTTGTTCCATATTTGTAGCCTACATACATTGGGTCAGTAGAAACACTATTAAAAGCGGATGTTCCTATATAAGCATCTGTGGCAGTTGTATTTGTTCCATTATATAGTAGTCTTATACTACCATCAGCATTTGTTCTTATTATTCTCCAGTAAAATCCTCCAAACTTTACCCAGTTATCTAAAGCATTACCTGCAAAATAATATACAGTTTTATTATCTTCTGTACCAGTATAAAGTGTCTTTGTATTATCAGAAGTTACTACTACACTAAAGTTTGATCTTTCTCCAGGTCTAGTTGTTTTATCTGCTAAAATTTTTGCATACAAAGTTTTACCTACTGAAAAATTAAAGTTACATGTTATTTTTTGATTAACATTATTTATTATTATTTTATTATCCTCTACTTTATATGTACATCTAGAGCCACTTATAAGTTTTGAGTTTTCATCCATATAAAATATAATTGTTCCGTTTTCAACAGTTGTTTTATTAGTACTATCTAATGCCTCTGGTTCATTAGTTATTACTTTAACAGAAGAAGCAACACTTTCTATTGATTTAGTTATTTTAGCATAACCATTACCTATTTTAGCATAATTACTTGTTGGAGTTTCACTAGTTGAAGTTGTGCTTACTGTTTTAATTTGTTCTTCATCACTACTCTTACAATTATAGCAATACATTACTTTGTTAGTAAGGTTAGGATTTCCAATAAATCCACTTCCTCCACCAGGTGAACTATGAGCAGATGTTCCTCCTCCAAAGAAGCCTCCACCGCCACCTGAAGAAACTGTTGAGTCGTTTGATGAACCATACGTTCCACTTCCACCATAACCAAATCCACTTTTTGTGTCTCCTCTTGTACCTTTTGCACCTCCAGCGGTTTGTGAACCGCCTCCACCTGGGTTATTATAATTTCCAACTGTTGCTCCATCATTACCAAGGTATCCTCCGCCTGAGCCACCATTGCTTGAAAAATCCGCTCCGTTAGTGTGGTAGTACCCTGCTCCTCCGCCTCCTGCAACTATAATTATGTCAGTTGAATCATATGTTTTAGTACTATCACTATAAGTACCTTTTTTATCGGATAAATCTTTTAATAAAGCGTTTGTTTTGGAGATATGAGTAGCACCTCCACCTCCAGCAACATAGTTTATTTTGTCAGAAAATGCACCACCTTGTCCACCACCGTTATAACCTCCAGCGCAGTTGGTAGTATTACAATTACTCTCACCTGTTCCGCCTACATAAATATAAAGTGTCTCATCTTTATCAAGATTAATTGTACCAGTTGAGTATCCACCATAACCTCCTGTATAAGTTTCATTTGCATATCCTCCTTGTGCTCCCCAAACTTCTAAAGTGTATTCTCCGCTTGTTGGAGCAGTAAATGTTTGAACATTACCAGTGTAAGCATACTCAAAATTAGTTTCAGTAGTAAAATCTATTACACATGTATCTTCACTTTCTAATTTAATTACTTCTATTTCCCAGTTATCATTATCCCATACAACATTAGAGTTATTTTTACATGTTATACTTTTTACTTTATATCCACTACCTTTTTTAGGCATAGATGATGAATTTTCTCCATCTATTGTAAATGCTAGCATATTGTTATCTATTAATTCTGATATTTTATTTGTATTATTTTTTGTTATATAAAGTGTTATTATTGTTAATAAAATTAATGAAGAAAAAACTACTTTTTTCATACTCATCACTACCTTACTTATATTATTTATCTTATCACAATAATTATACAAATTTAATTTGTATATGTCAATACAAGCATTATTTGTATGAGATAATTCTTTCGGTGAATGTAGTTGAGAAAATATAGAATTAGAGATTTAAGAGAAGATATGGATTATTTACAAAAAGATTTAGCAAAAGTACTTAATGTTACTCAACAACAATATAGTAATATAGAAAATGAGGTTTCTGTTATTACTGCTGAAGATTTAATTAAATTAGCTAAATTTTATAATGTTAGTGTCGATTATATTTTAAGACTTACTAATAATGTTAATTATTCAAAAAATATAGAAAAAGTACATGATAAAGTTGCAAGTTAAAGGCTTACCAATTTGGTAAGCCTTTTATTATTTAACTACTATGTTTACTATTTTGTTAGGTACTACTATTTCTTTGATAATAGTAGTATTTTCTAAATATTTTTTAACATTATCTAACTCTTTTGCAAGTCTTAGTGTTTCTTCTTTATCAAGATTTATTGGTATATTCATAGAACCTCTTAGTTTACCATTTACTTGTACAGCTATTGTTACTGTAGAATCAATAGTTTTTTCTTCATCATATTTTGGCCAAGAAGAAGAACATATTGTTTTACCTAAAGCATACATTTCATTTAATTCTTCAGTTATATGTGGTGCGATAGGATTAAGTAAAATAAGTAATGTTCTATAATCATTCTTTGTTATACTTTCTTGTTTATCTAATTCATTAGTTAATATCATAAGAGATGATACAGCTGTGTTAAATTTTAGATTGCTTAAGTCTTCTGTTACTTTTTTTATTGTTTTATGTATAATCATTTCATTTGCTGAAGTAGTTTCTTCGTTTAGTTTAGCCCCTAACTTGTATACTTTCTCTAAGAACCTTTTGCAGCCTTTTAATGAGTCTGTGCTCCATGAGGCATCTTGTTGATAATCTCCTATAAACATTTCGTATACTCTTAAAGCATCTGCTCCTACTTCATTTACTACATTATCAGGATTTATTACATTTCCTTTTGATTTAGACATTTTTTCTCCATTAGCACCTAGTATCATACCATGTGAAACTCTTACGTCTATCATTTCTTTATTTGGAACTAAGCCAAAATTGTATAGCATTTGTACCCAGAATCTTGCATAAAGTAAGTGTCTTGCAGTGTGTTCCATTCCACCATTATACCAGTTTACTTTACCCCAGTATTTCATTGCTTCCATGCTTGCAAATTCTTTATCGTTATGTGCATCCATGAATCTTAGGAAATACCAAGAACTTCCAGCCCATTGTGGCATTGTGTCTGTTTCTCTTTTTGCTGGACTACCACATACTGGGCATGTTGTGTTAACCCAGTCAGTTATTTTTGCAAGAGGACTTTCTCCTGTATCTGTTGGCTCATACTCTGCTACATCGGGAAGTAAAAGAGGTAAATCTTCTTCTTTCATTGGAACCCATCCACATTTAGGACAGTTTATCATTGGAATTGGTTCACCCCAGAATCTTTGTCTACTGAAAATCCAGTCTCTCATTTTATAGTTGTTTACGCGTCTTGCAATACCCATATTTTCTAGTTTATTAGTGATTTTTTCTTTTGCTTCTTCTACAGTTAAGCCAGTAAATTCTTCTGAGTTTATAAGTTTACATCCCTTACCTAAATAGTCTTGTTTCTCAAATGCTGAAGAAGTAGTTTCTCTTCCATCAATTACTTGGATCATTGGAATATTGTGAACTGTAGCATACTCAAAGTCTCTTTGGTCATGACTAGGAACAGCCATTACAGCACCTGTACCATATGAACCTAATACAAAGTCTCCAATAAATATTGGAACTTCTTTTCCATTAACTGGGTTTATTGCTTTTAAACCTTTTAGTTCTACACCAGATTTTCCTTTATTTAGTTCTGTTCTATCCATATTTGATTTTTTTAATGTTTCTTTAATGTATGTGTTTACTTCATCTTTATTTTCTATTCTAGGCATAAGTTCTTTAATTAGTTTACCATCTGGTGCGATTACAAAGAAAGTTATTCCGTATATTGTTTCTATACAAGTTGTGAATATGCTAAATTTTCCTCCGCCTACAATGTTTATGTCTACTTCTACACCAGTAGATTTACCTATCCAGTTTATTTGTCCAAGTTTTACTTTTTCAGCAAAATGAGTATCTTTTAGTCCAGTAAGTAAGTCTTCTGCATATTCACTCATTTTTAGCATCCACTGACTTTTTTCTTTTTGTTCTACAGCACTTCCACATCTTTCACATACACCGCCTGCTGCATCTTCGTTTGAAAGTACTATTTTACAGTTTGGACACCAGTTAACAGGTATTGTGGCTTTGTAAGCCATGTTGTGTTTATAAAATTGTAGAAATTGCCACTGAGTCCATTTATAGTATTCTGGGTCAGTTGTACTTATTTCTCTTGTCCAGTCAAAACCAAAACCTAATCTTTTCATTTGACTTCTAAAGTGGTCAATACATTTTTTTGTTATTTCTTTTGGATGAGTATGCGTTTTAATTGCATATCCTTCTGCAGGTGCACCAAATGCATCAAATCCCATTGGAAATAATACGTTATATCCTTGTAATCTTTTCATTCTTGCCATTGCATCATGTGCAGTATAACTTCTTACATGTCCAACATGAAGTCCATCTCCACTTGGATATGGGAACTCTACCAGAATGTAGTATGGATTAGCCCCTTCATTTTTAACTTCAAAAGTATGGTTTTTCTCCCAAAAACTCTGCCATTTCTTTTCTATTTCTTCAAAATTATACATTTTTATCAAACTCCTTCTTTTTTAAAAAATATAAAAAACTAGTCATTTGACTAGTTTTAGTTTATGCCTATCGGCACCTGTCATAGTATATACCAAAGGTATGATACTGTCTAAGCATTTCTGCTCCTGTACTTATATAGTACACTATTATTCTATTCTAGTCAAGTGTTTTTATTCATTTTTATGTTTATAAAATAAATTCTTCTTTGATTTGCTCATTTATTTGTTTCATTAATTCATCTGATATTCTTAATTTTTTAATATAATCATATTCATTTATCGGTGGCATTATTGACAATTTGCTAATAGTTTTCATGTGTTCAATTAATGCATATGAACTAATATTATCCCTATTACTATAATACTTTAAACATTCTTTTATTTTGCGTTTTTTTGATTTATTGGTTTCTAACTCATATAATTCTTTTAACTTTTCTATTTCTTCGTCAATTATTAATACATTCCCTAGGTTTATACTTGATTTGTGATTTTTTGAAGATATAGGAATAACATGGAGTACTGGATTAAATGCTGTATCATTTTTGGACACAACTATTGCAAAATGATCACCTGAAAATTCACTTCCTATATTAACTCCAAATCTTACCTTTACTATTCTACCTCTTCCATATCTCTTGAAATATTTTGGTTTCTCAGTTATTTCATATAAAAGGGTTTTGCTCTCTTGCAAACGTGATAGTTCGAAATAGGTAAATTTGTCTTTTAAATTCATATCTGATATTTTAATATTATTAGTATGAGTTTCAATTAACTTTTTATGTTTTGTATCTTGAGACATTTGGTTATCCATTTTTATCAAACTCCTTCTTTTTTAATATTCTTCCAATTATTTCATATATTGAGTATATTAACATCATCATTACTAAGAAACCTATCATTATACCTAAAATAAATGATTTTATATTAGTTACTATTATAAATGTAATTGATATAATTAATGGGTTTATTATGTTAGTTATCCATTTCAGGGTATTATATTTTGTTTTTTTGGTATTTAGTTTAAACTTATTAACCAGGTATAATATATCCATTTGCTTAGTAGCATCTTTATAAGACTTCTTTTTTCTATTTATTACTAAACTATATAATAAGAATATTATTAGGTAAGATACTAAAAAATATATTACGTTTATTATTATTTTTTCTTTCATATATTTATTACCTCCAAAAAATAAAAACTTTATGATTTAAGGACTCCTTTTGGAGCGGTACCACCTTAATTCATAAAGTTAATTATGCAACTTTTAGTTATAACGCTTACTAGCGATGTTTTTCCAAAGCAAGTTCATTAGTTATTCTTTGTTAGTTTCCACCTAATACTAACTCTCTAGAAAAGAATAAATTAATTACTACTCTTTTTCAATAAAACTTATATCAGTATTATAACAATTTATTTATTTGTTTTCAAGTATTTTTTATATTTTAACAATTAAAAAGGGCTTTTAGCCCTTGTGCGTTTAAGAAAGGAGTTGATAATCATGCAAGAAAACTATATTAGTATTTCTTAACAGTTAATTATCTAACCAATATAATTATATCAAATTTCACTTATATATTCAAGTAATTTTAAGAACATTTTAATAAATAATCTATTTAGTCCATGAACACGCAGTTTTCTTATTGATATTCTTTTCTTTCTTATTGATTCGTCACTAAATAATATGTCTGCAATTTTTTCTTTTAAGTTTGTTTCAATTTGCAAGTCACTAATTATTTGATCTATATCTTCATTAATAAGTCTTACTGCATCTATTTCTATTGCTTCTCCTCCACAATTTATTGTAAGTTGTTGAGTTGTTGGAATATCTGGTATTTCTATAATAAAGTCTCTTTCATCAGTTCTTGTAGTGAAGCCTACTTCAAATTTACCAACATTTACTTTTACATATTCAGGACGTTTTGTATTTCTAAATCTTATTAAATAATCTCTTTTATCAGGAATTATACCTGTTTTACCTTCAGTTGGTCTTATTATCAATGTGTAATTGTTTTTTCTATAGTTATAATCAATATTTGTTAATATGTAGTAACCTTCTTTGTAAAGGTTAGATATTCCGTCATCTTCATATAAATTATAGTTATTACTTACTCCTGGGAATACTTGTATTTCTAGTTTTTTTGGAGGTTTAGTATTATTTAAATCTTCTTCATCTAATATAGCAAGCGGAATTATTGAACCACTTTTTGCATATACTGGATAGTCCTCATCTTTATAGAATGTAACATATCTTTTTCCTCCAGGAAACTTTTTACCAGTTTTAAAGTCATACCACATACCATTTGGTAAAAATATTCTGTGTACTACACGATTCATTACTTTATCTTTTTGTTCAGTTATTGGGGAGATAAATAATTCTTCTCCAAAGTGGTATTCGTTTTTATATAATGGCTCGTCTAAAGTTTCTGGGTAGTCAAAGTATAATGGTTTTATTAAATTAAGGCCTTTTTTATAAGTTTTATATGCTTCACTATAGATGTATGGGATTAATCTATGTCTAGTTTTAGTGTATTCTTTTACTATTCCTTTTGTTTTTACATCCCATAACCAAGGTTCTCTTTTGTAGTATCTTCCTTCTTTTGAAGATAGTTTGAATATTGGACTATAGGTTGCAAGCTCAATAAATCTTGTATAAAGTTCAGAGTCTTCTGTACCATTTTCATAACCTCCAATGTCATGAGCCCACCAAGTTAGACCTAAGTTTGAACTAATTATGTTATAGTATGGAAGATATTTTAGAGTTTTCCATGATACGTTAGTGTGACCTGAATATAATGCAGGATATCTATGAGAAGAAATGTTAGGGTTTCTTGATAATACTAACCCTCTTTTAGATGTGCTTTTATCTAAAAACTTGTAAGTGTAGTACATTGTTGCAAAGGATTTTATATTGTCTTTCTCCAAATTATCTATACTAATCAAATCTACGCCTTCTTTTTGTAATGTTTCTAGTGTTTCGGTGTAGAAAGTGTTTAAGATGTTTGTGTTATAAACATTTATTGGTATTTCTTCTGTTTTTATGTTAAGTGTTTGTTTTAGAGTGTTATAGCCTACATCTAAAGAGTTTAAGTTTTCTATTGTGTTTATTGTTACTCCAAGTGATATATTAGACTTATGTATTTCATTTGCTAAGTTTATTATGTTTGGAAATTTTTCTTTGTTAAAATTGTATGCTGGGGTCAAATTAGTAGATGATGTTTTATTCCATTTGTTTCCTAGTAAAAGTATACTTAGTGGTATTTCTTCTCTTTTGAAGTTATTTAATAGACTTTCGATATCTTTACTACTATAGTCTTCATTTTTGTTCCACCATACTCCAAGAGCATTTCTAGGAGGAAGTGGAGGATATCCAGTAAGTGTGAAATAACTGTTAAGTGCTTTTTGGAAATCGTTTCTATATAAAAACACGTATATATCTAGGCCATTACTAGGATTCTTTTTAATTAAACCATCACTTGCAAATACTGGACGACTTGTATCAATGAATGATGCAAAACCATCTAAGTTGTAAAGTCCTTTTGATAGTGTAAAGTTTTTTGGATAGTCAAAACTATATGTTGCACCTTTTAGGTTTTTTACTTCTGGTTGGTTTACATACCACATTTTATCTGTTTGTCTTAATGTTATTCTTAAATTAGAGTCTGGTACTAGTTTTGATGCTACAAATGGTTTTTCTTTAGAGTATTCTAATATAAAGTAATCATTTGTTATATTCAAAAACTTATCATCTTCTTTTACAGTAAAGTTTGGTTTTTCTGTAAAGTTTCTATTTATTGCAAATAAAGTTGGATAGTCATTAAATATACCATTTTCATTGTATTCAAGACGAACTAATACATCAGAGAGTATAGTTATTCTATAAGTTTTACCTTTAAATATACAGTCAGGTCTAGCTACACCTTTTGTTACATCAATTGTTAAATATTCATTTATACTAGCCATATAACACTCCTCTATTCTGTTATAATGATACCACAAAAGTTAGTTTTTAACAATAGGTTTGGTTTTATTTAACATTGTTGTAGCCATATTTTCCATCATCATATTTTATAAATATATTTATTAGTATTCCTAATATACAAATTAGTATTATTTTTTCAAGGGATATATTAGTTATATAAAATAATGTTAGAATAATTACTCTTCCAATGTTATTTATTCCTTCAGTAAATATAATGTAGTTTAGTCTAGTATAGTTTTTACTATAAACATAAGTGTTTCTTAAAGTAATTAAGTCTACTACACTTCTAAATATTCCTTCAAAGAATACTATTATTAGAAATATTATGTTGTTTTTTGTGAGTAGTTTTAAAGTGTAAGTGATGGCTAAATATAAAAGGGATGAAGATAAGTAATCACTCTTGTTTTTGTCCATTAGTTTTTTTAGTATGTAAATATATATAATGCTTCCTAGACCTGAGACTATGTTTATTATTCCAATATATTTGTAACTTTTATTAATGTTAAGATAAATATATAACGGGAAAATGGTTACTAAAACAAATCTTAGTTGATCAAGAAATGTGAATATGTAGTTTCTTTTTGGAAATGAGGTTATTATTGTAATTAGTTTGATTTCGTTTGTTTCTTTTTTTGGTATTATTTTTGTTAAAGGGATTATACTTATTAACATTAAGAAGAGTACAATTATAGATAGAAATAAGTATGAGGTTTTTTCTATAAGAATGGAACCTATGTAAGTAGAAAATAAGCCTCCTAGAATGGTAAATATTGTGTATATGCTTACGTTGTCGGTGGCTTTTTTGTCTTCGATTATTGATAAAGCATAGGTATGTCTTCCTACCCAGTAGAATGTTAAGTACATACTTAAAAGTGTTGTAAAAATTAATAATTTAAAAAGGTTTTTAGTTAAAAAGTTTAAATAGATATATGATAAAGTAAAAAGTATGCTACTTATTATCATTAGGAAAGTAGTACTTTTCTTTTTTATAACTAATTTAGTTATGGGAAGAAATATTGTACATAAAGCATGTTTTATAATTAAAAACAGTATTATTTCTTTTATGGTAAAGTTCATGTTATAGAGTATTAAAGGAATAAAAACTTCTATTAATAGTTTTGCAAAGGTTGTAACAAAAGTGAAGATGTTATATTTTTTTAAGTTACTCATACTTTTTACTTCTTTCTTTAATTATGTTATAGAAATATTCAGTTGTTCTTAATTTAATGTTAGTTATTTTTATACCATTTAGTTTTATATCAGTTAATAGTTCTTTATTTGTTATGTCATTTAGTACTTTTTCAATTATTTTTTTATCGTTTGTAGTGATTTCACTAGAAAAGAATCTATATGTTTTTTCGTTACCTTTAATGTTAACTGTTACTTCTACAATGATAGATTCTGTGTCAAGAAGTATTTCATTTAGTTTTTTAGAGTTTAAGTTAGTGAAATTCAATGTATAAAGTGATTCTTTGTATTTATCGTTTTCTATAACACCATTAAGTTTTGGAGTAAAAATAAGCATTAAAAAAATTGATAGAATTAATAATATTTTTTTCATATAAACACCTATTTATAGTATTTATTTTCTATTATTTTTTAATCTACCAATTATTGTTAATTTATTTCAGTGTTAGTTTTTTTACTTTAGATATTACATCTTTACTTATGTCTTCCATAGTTCTAACGAGTCCATTTTCTACACAGTTTATTTGTTCAAAGTTATATAGTTTTGCAAGTTCTAGGTAAGTGTTTTCACTTTTTATTTGGTGAAGTTCATTTTTTTCTGCTTCGTCTAGTGCTTCAATTCTGTTCTTTTTTATTTCCATTCCATATTTGTATGGTAAGTATAAGAAAAGTACTAAGTCTGGACGTGGAAGACCAAGTAAGTCAAATTCTAGAGTTTCTAAGAATTTATACATTTCTTTTCTTTCTTCAAATGTATCTAGTCTACTTCCTTGATGTCCCATGTTTGAATATACATATCTATCAATTATTACAATATCATTGTTATTTAATAGTTCATTTAGGACTGGGAGTGATTCTCTACGGTCAGCAGCAAAATATAAACTTACTACCTTTCCATCTAAAGAGCCATAGTCGCCAAACCAAGTCTCACCATACTCTGGTTTTCCAAGAAGAGGTCCTGCGATTATTCTTCCTGTAGGTGTGTTATATTGTGGATAACAAAAGTTAGCAACTTTCATATTATTTTTTAATAAGTATTCTTTTAAGAGTTTTGTTTGTGTTTCTTTTCCTGAACAGTCAGTTCCTTCAATTACAATTATTTTTCCCATGTTATTTCCCTCCTAATATGATTTTACATCAAAAACTTATTTTTTTCTACTGGTTTTAGAAATTTTTGTTAATAAGTTTTAAGTTATCTACAATTCTTACAGATTCTGAAAGTTGTGGCGAAATTTTATTTGTTTTTAGTATTGACTTACCTTACTAATTACGTTATAATGCTTTTTCAAGCAGGAAGTGCAGCGCGCGTACCAACCTTAAGTAAATCAGGGGAACTTGGTTGAAAATGAGGAGGTGGTAGTCATGAAGAAGAGGAAATTTATAATAAAAGTACTTAACAGATTGATTATCATTTTTAATAATACTGACAATTATGTTGGTTATTATTAAAACAGACACTTACCCACTAGGGTAAATGTCACTATAAAACAAATAGGTATACATTCAGTAACTGAATGCTCCTTACATTTATATTGTATTATATTTTTTTAACTCATTCAAGATGAATAGATTAATTATTCATTAACTTAAGGGCTAATGTTTTATGTTTTTCTGTTAGTCCACCGTTATAGAAATCTGTTTTTACTAGATGTGAAATCAGTTCGTTAAAGTCTTTAAATATTTCGTCATCTAATATAATAAAGTTATCTATTTCATGTGTAGATAGATACTCACGTATTTCGTCTCCTCTGTTATAAGACATGTGAACAGTTTTATCATATACTTCTATTCCAAAGCTTTTTAGATAACTAATTAACTTGCTATATATACGAAGTTCTTTCCAAGTTGAAGTGACTACTACTTTTGCACCTGTTAAATCAATTATTTCTTTTAAGCATTTTATGTTTTCGTCGTCTAATTCTATTCTATTTTGTTTTTCATTTTTCGTTCTTTCAAAATATCCATCATTGTTTAGTACTCCATCTACATCTAAAAATATTACTTTCATAATTCTATCCTTTCTATGTATTGGTATGACTGAGGCGCAGTTGGAACGCCTATTTCTTTTAATGTTAAGTCTAATTTTTTTATACTTCCTAGTTTGTATGCATAGGCAACATTTTTGTTTTTGAAGTAGTTATTAAATTCTTCTAAAGTAATACCACTTTCTTTATTAGTTTTACTGTATACATACTCAAGTGTTCCTTTTACTACTTCAAGTAGTTTTATTTCACAGACTACTTTTTTAACTGGAGAGGTTGAATACACAAGTATACTTTCTACATCTTTCTTTAAAAGTGTTTTCTGTATTCATACTTCTTTTCTCCACTTAGTATTTTTTCTACATATTTTGGCTTTATACTCATTAAAACATACATATTTTTTCACAAGTTAATTATATCAAAAATTTCTATTATTTTAAAGCCTTGCTTGAATATAATATTAGTATGAGGTGGATTCATGAATTTAAAAAAGATTAAAATTATTAATGTTATTGGTGTTTTTGCATTAAGTTTTTTATTTCATTTTATGTATGAGTGGTGGCCTAATGTAGTTACAAGTATATTTTTTCCAGTTAATGAAAGTATATGGGAACATATGAAGATATTTGTATCAGCTATTTTAGTTTGGGGATTAGTTGATAAGTTTTTATTAGATAAGTTTAACATTTATTACAATAATCACTTTTTTAGTACTGTGCTAACTAGTATTTTAAGTATTGCCTTGTATTTAACTATATATTTACCACTTTATAAAATATTTGGAGAAACCATGTTTATTTCTATAGGGTTAATGCTACTTGTTTATGCTTTTATGGCATATGTTAGTTATAAGATTCTGAGTGGAAGAGAACTCAATATTAATAAGGTATTCTTAATTATAGTTATAATTGTTACTTATGTATCTTTTGGTTTGTTAACATATAAACCACCTAAGTATTTTCTATTTTATGATACAAATCTAAAAAAATATGGTATTTAGTTTACCACATTTCTTTTAAGTTACCATCTTTTTTGTAGTAGTCATCCATTAGTTCAATGTATAACCAGTCACTTTCTATAATTTCGTCTTTTGTCATAGTTAGTACGTGTAAATCATAGTCTAGGCTTTCGGCAATGTAGAAAGTACTGTCTTCTTTACCTATTATTATTCCGATATGTCCATACCTTCCTATTAGATCTCCTGGTTTTACTAAGGATGCATCAAAGTTTTCTTCAGTCAATTTCATTTTTTTACTTAAGTCATCTAAGTCATCAGTTCTATCTTCATTTATTCCTGCACCTACATCTCCTACATCATAGCCTCCGTTTAATAAGGCCCATGAGACAAATCCACTGCAGTCTAGGCCGTTTGGCGTTTTTATTTTCAGTGTGTCAGTTAGTAATGGGCAACCCCAGGCTGCTGGACCATGAACACTACTTTTTATTTCAGAGAATTTGTTTTCTGTTAGGTATAAACCTTTATGATAGTACCTTCCTTCTCCATCAGCATAATCTTGTTCTCCATAGTTAACAAGTCTTCCATTTTCATAAAAGTATGGTATTCTATAAGGAAACTCTAAACTTAAAAATCTTGCTGCAGCAACTACACCAGATCTGGTTTTCAAGCCTACAGTTTCTATTTTGAATGCTAAAGCTTCATCAAGAATAGTTTCTTCTTCTTTAGTAAACTCGTTACAAGTTAATTTTTCTTTTTTGTTATTTATTACTGGTATAGTGTATAAGTCTGTTACAATTACTTCTACACTTTTTGTAAGATTATTACTAGTTGCAGTTAAATTAGCAGTACCAACAGATAAACCAGTTAAAACTGAACCATTGACATTTACTATATCAGAAGATGTTTCGTACTTTGTGTTAGATAAGTTTGATGTAATAGAATAAGATTCACCAATTGATAAGTATACTCTCTCGGTGTTTAATATAAGTGTTGGTTCTTTTTTTATTTCTTCTTTTTTTAAGAATAGTGTTAAAAAATATATAATTAATACTAATGTAATTAAGAATTTTATTAAGTTTAATAAATTTCTAAATTTCTTTTTTAGTTTTAGTTTTTTCTTTCTCATATTTTACCTTTCGTATTAATTATAACATATTTTTTATATTTATATAATCTTTTTTACTAAGGCATGTTTTTCTTCATCATAGTCTACTACTATTTCTTCGGTAGTAAATAGTTCATTTGCTAGGAAAGATGCAAATTTTGTTCTTTCTTTTTCTGTTAATTCTTTATTCTTTTTATATCTATTTATATATATTTCTCTGTCTTTTTGATTTGAAAAAAGTATTTCTAGGAAACAATTAAGTTTTTCTTCATCATTTTTGATATAACAAAGTTTTTGCGCTTTTAGTTTTGTTAAATCAGTTTTTGGCATATCTACAAGTTTATGACTCATTTCTATTAATCTAGCAAATAATTTTATGTTAGCAAGAAGTTCAGGAAATTCTATTTCTCCATTTGGCATTCTAAATTCTATGGTGTTTTTTCTAAATAATCCAATATTTTTAAAGTTTAGACCTTTATAACGATTTTGGTTAATTTGTTGAAGTGTTTCAATTATACTTTCTTTAGTGTCTTTATTTAGTTTACCTTCTGTTATTGCTTCTATATATATATCTTTAGTTTTTATTGCATATTCATTTACACTTTCTCTTTTTATAGTACCTTCTTTGTCTGTTATATAGTACATTATGTTTTCTACATTGTTATATAAGTATAAAAGCATTAGATAGTCTTCTTTTCTAGTAAGATATGAAGCACCTATATGTATGTGACCACCACAAGATGAGTCAGTATAGAACTTGCATGTTTTTAATAATTCACATACTCTGTTAAGAATGTTCATGTCATGTATGTTATAGGATAGTACTGGACTTACTATTTCAAAACCACTTTTAACTGATTTATCTTCTTTAATTAAATAGTCAGTAAATATACTTTTTATTTTTTCAAAATCTTTTATGTTAGTATTACAAGTTTCTAGTTCTACACCTATTGTAATTGTTTTATCTATTTTTGTTCTGTTAATTAAAGATGTAATACTATTGTTTATATTAGGTTCATAACTATTTGATATTAGAAATTGCATCATGTTTTTGTCATCTAAAAAGCAGGTCAGAAAAGTTTTTAGATTTTGGTCTTTAACTTTACTTATAATATTTAATTTTAATTCAATTGAATCTGTTTTTATAAACTTTTCTATTATGTAGTTTTCTTCTTCAGTACTTGTTATTAAGTCAGATCTATATTGCGAATATTCTTCTTTTTCTGCATATTTTTTTATTATTTTTTTGTTAGTGAATGACTTTATTACACTGACTTGACTACCTATTGTTAATCTATCTAAATATTTTTCTTTTTGTTCATCTGTAAATTTAGTTATTATGAATCTTAACAAGTATATTGGCTTTTTTTCTAGTATATTAAAGGCTATATCTTCATAGTAATCTTTGTTATTTATTGTTTCGGCTATTAAATATGTATAATACGATTCCATTAATGGATACATTTTCTTTAAATATTTATATCTTTCGTTTTCATCTTTAATAGAAGAACCTATTTTTTCTAATTCATATGAGCCAAGAACATTTTCGTTTATAACATTATTATATACTCTTTCTATGATATCACCTTTTGTTTTATGTAAGTAATTTATTTTGTCACTGTCAGCTAGATAACAAAAGTATTTTTCTTTTTCTTCTTTAGTTAGAAGTTTAAAGAAAATGTCTTTGTAGTAATAAGACTTACAATTTTTCATAACAAGAAGTATTTTTTCTTCTCTGGTTTTACAATTACTTAGATCAAATTCTTTAAATTTATTCATGTAATCAATTATACTTATATTCATAATTTTCCCCCTTTAATTAAGCACTTTTTTGGTAAGTGTTTTTTCTTCTTGATCGTATTCAAATGAAATAACTGGATTTTCTTTTTCTTTTTCTTTAAATAAATGTTTTTTTATGTCTATTAAAAACTTCTTTTTTTTCTTCAATGTCAAGTTTAGAGTTTTTAGTGTACCTATCTATGTAGATTTGTTTTTCACTTTCTGTGGTAAATAGTATATCTAATAACAAATTTAACTTTTCTATGTCGCTTTTTGTTTCTCCTATTAGAAAAGCTTTTAAGATATAATTCAACTTTTCTATTTCACCATTAGGCATTCTAAATTCTATTATTTGTTTTGTTATAGTATCTATATTTTTAAAGTTAAGACCTCTATATCTGTCTGGGTTTATTATGTCTAATATACTAGTTATTTCTTTAGTAAAGTTTTCTTTTTTAAATAATCCTTCTTCTATGGCAACTATATATGCTTCTTTTGATTTAGTTGCATATTTATCAAAAGATGGTCTTTTTTTAGATTGTCTATATGCATTGTTATTACTTCTTTTTGAGTTTTTTTGTCTAGTGTTTTCATGTAATCTAGAAAATGAAGTCTATTAATTTGTAACAATATTTTATTTTTTCTTCATCATTTAGATAAGTAAAAACTTGTGTTATATAGTAATCTTTTTCTAAGATAGTTATTAAGTCTTTAATTGTTTCACATCCAGTTATGTCTATTCCTCTTATACTTGTATTTTTTAATATTTTTCATATATTTCTTTTTCCATTATAAAACCCCAATTTGGTACCATATTATACTACAAATTAGGGGTTAAGTCAATTTATAATGTTTTTGATGTGTTTTTGTGATTTATATAATTAATTATTACTTTTTCATTACTATGCATTAGTTCTAAAAAATCTAGTAAGTATACTTCGCCTTCGAAGGTGTTTTGACCTTCATATATGTCTTTAAATATTATTTTTGCTGTTTGATAGTTATCGTACTCTGTTACTTTGTAGTTACCATGTGCGATTGAATTTCTTATTCCATTTATAATGGCTTTGTTTAAAAAGTATTTAGGGTGATTTTGGTAGTATGCATTATAACTATCTATTTCTTTAATTTCAGAGTTATATTTTGTTAAGTTATTATTTAATGTTGTTAATTTTTGATTTAGTAAATCTATTACTTCTTGTTTGCCTTTTCCTGCTAGATTATTTATTTGACTAGCGGTTTTTTGAATGGAAGAATTGATTTCAGTTACTTTTTTAACTAGACTTGTTTTATATTCATTTTTATTATTTAGGTATTTGTTATCAACTTTATAGTTTTTTACTTTAATTTTAGTAAGGTCAAGTAAACCATAGTCAAGTTTATCGTTTTCAGTGTAAACATTTTCTTCATTATTATCATAAATTTTGTCTAAGCCATATGAGAAAATGCTATTAAACATTGCGATTAAACTAACTGCTAGTTTTTCGTAGGATAGTGTAAAATTTATGTTTTTGTTAGACAAGTACTTTTTTATTACATTTATATCAGTTGATTTAGTTTTTTCCATTGCACTTAGTATGCATATATTATTTAAAGAAGATATAGCCAGTTTTGTTTTGTTACCAATTATTTCTTTTGTGATTATTTCTCCAATTAGATGTTGATTATCACTGTATGTTACTTCTGGTCTTGACATTTCTAATAAAGATATGGCTATTTTTTCAAAGTCTAGGTTGTCAACTTTTTTAAGTCCGTAGTCAAATTGATATTCTTTTTCATGTTCTTTTATGAACTTTCTAATTTCTTTAAAACTATTTGTTTCTAGGAAGTTATTTGTCATTTTATCTAGTTCTTCTCTTATGTTCTTTGGTACTGGGGTGTTGTCAAGAGTTTTTGCTGTTATATATATTACTTCATGATTTTTCATGTATTTAATTATACTTTCAACGGTGGTAAGAGGTTTTTTTCTTCCTTCAGTGCCATGGCGAGTAAAAACTTTTGATTCAGTGTATTCACTTACACTAGTTCTATCTATGTATTTGGACAAAGAAACACCTATAAAATAGTTTAAGCGTTCAAGTGGAATTGTTACTAAGTCGTTTTCATCTAATATTGTTATTTTTTCATTTTCGAAATCTAAATAGTAGTTGCCGTGAGCAATTTTGTTTCTTAATTTGTTAACTGTTGTGGCTGCATCTCCCATTAAATGATTATTGTCATAGTATAGACCATTTTTTTCAGTGAATAAAAGTTTTACAGTAGACTCTAGTTCGTTTAATAATAGTTTTGATTCGTAGTTTAAGTTTCCAGTGTTTTCTACTATATCTTCTTTTATAGATAATAATATGTTACTTGCTAAACCGAATGAGGCTACACTTGTTATTCTTTTATCTTTTAAAAAGGATTGTACGTTGTTGTTTGGAAGATTGAAAGCTAAATTTTCTAAAAATAGTGAGTATGCTTTTATGCTTCCATAGTAATTTTCAATTGTTTCTAGTTTGTTTTGTTCTAAATTCATATATTATCCTTCCTTCTTCCTTTTCTTTGTTGCTTGCTTTTTAATTTAAGTTAATTATATCATTTTATGTTGTTTTTAGTCAAATTTTGAATGTAAAATGTGTATGTTCTTTTATAATAAATGTAAAAATTAATGTTATAATTATATATAGTAAAGGTAGTGATAGATGTGAATATCAATTATGAAAAGATACAACAATCAATTAATGAGTATGGGAATTATATTTTAACCTGCATTAAAAATCAGTATAGTTCCTCATTAACCCAAGGACAACTTCAAAATATTGATAGTTTATTAAATACAAATTTCATTGTAATTGAAAGACCAACAAAAGAAGACATTGCCTTTTTTAGTAAGCAAGCAGGAATAACCAATCCTGAAAATTATAGTTCTGAATATATTCCATCCGCTCATGGTGGAAGAACAAAAGAAGATAATAAAATTCATATTTATCCTTATACAAAATCATTTAGTGATTGCAAAAGTGATGAAGAAATAATTCAATCATGTGTTGATAATATTGTTGTCCATGAAATATTTCATTATTTTATTAGACCAAATTTATTTAATGAAAGTAATACAATAAAAGGTGAGTTTGGACAATTTATTACTGAAGGATTAGTTCAACATTATGCTGAAGAATTTGCAAAAAAATATAGATTAGGAAATCCAAAATCTAATTATGGCAAAAATGTTGAGTTTGCTAAACAATTAATTGCTTCATTTCCAAATAATTTGACGCAAGCACAAATTGATAGAATAGTATTCACTTATAATCAAGATGAATTATTAAATATAGTACAAAATGGAAATGAAATGTATCAAGAATATGTTGATGAACTTCAATTTAAAGAGGATATTTCCACATTTATTACAATTATGGGAATAGATATGGGAATGAATAAAGAAGATGAAAAATTAAAAGGTATTATAAAGCACTATAAAAAAATTGATGATGTTAATATTATCTACGATGAATTAAGTAAAAATATTGAATTAATATTTAAAAATAATATGGAAATGAGAGATGGTTATATGTTGAAATTAAGAAATCTTATTTCTGATAGAAAATTAAAAAAAGAAATGTCTAGATATCAAACTGATATGAAATCATTTTTACCCATTGAAGAGAAAATAAAAAAATTAAAAATGAGTGGTAAAAGTGTTGATGAAATAAAAGAAGCAATAGGAGTTGATAGTTATATATTTGATTATGTTCCAAATGTCTTATATCATGGAAGCCCTGAAAATTTAGATGTTATTAACTCAAATGAAAGCACACAAAAAGGCAGTTATGTTTATGCAACTGATAACCCAGTTCACGCTTTATTCTTTTCTATTTTTAGAAATTCTAGTATAGCAAGAGCACATATAGATGAATATATAGATAAAAATGGGAATTATCAAGTTAAGTATTACATTGATGAAAGAGTTCAAGGAGCTTTAGATAAAATTATTTCTAATCAAAATATAACGATTCATGTTTGTAATGGAGAACAATTTTTTAAACCGCAGGGAGAAGCATATATTGGTAGAGAATGGATTTCAAAAGATGGGCAAAGTATAGTTCCGATAGATAAAATACAAATAAATGTTAAACACTTTTTTGAAATTTTAGAAAAAGAAGGTTTAGTTGAATATGATAAATATGATAAATCCAAAAATTGGAAAACAATTATTGATATGTTAGGTCAAAATTATCCTTTTGGCTTAAGCACAGAACGAGGAAAAAATATAGAAGAATTTGATTTAATGTATGATGAATTTATAGAAAATAATTTTCCAGAACAATTAGAATTTTCTAAACAATTTAGAGAGTTTGCAAAAGAAGTTATGGCAACTAATTACAAATTAGAAAATCCAAATATGACTGCTGAAGAAGAAATAAATTATAAGTTAAAAATTATTAAAAATACAGCTGATGGTTTCTTATTAGTACAAAAAGATGAATCAGGTAAAATTGAATGGATTGTTAATATGAAGAAAATAAATACATTTATGAATCCAGCTGATACAATACAAGAAGCAAAAGGAAGAAGTCTATAATGGCTAGCCATAAAATACATATTAAAGTAGAACTAAATGTATATAAAAAACGGAATCATAATTAATAAAAAATATTAAAAGGTAGATTTCTATTCTGATATTTATTGCAAAGCTAGAAATGTTAATAAAATACAAGGCATACGGGATGATGAAATATTAATTAGAGATATTGCTGTTCATTTAATATCTACAAACTTTATAATTCTTATGGATTTCTTTGTATTAGAGCACATAAAAATTAAAATTTGCTTATATTGTTTTGCAATCATTTTTTTAGTTTACATATTATTAAATTTATCTTATAGAAATTATTTGAGGTATTATACTAGTGAAATATATATTGAATATATTAACTTAAAAAAATAAATGATTATTATGTAATGTAATCAAAAATATGTTATAATATTCATTACAAAGGGAGGATTTAAATAATGAGTAATGTTCAATTAGAATATATTGATGAAAATTTAAATAGAATTATACAAAATCCAGATAGTGTTTTATACTTGAGACCATATAATGTAGGAAACAAACGAGCATTATTTGCTATGGTTAAAGAAGAACAAGGTGTTTATAGAAAGGTTCAAATTACAAAAGAACAATCTAAAATGACTTTCCCTTGGGAACCTATATATTGGTTTTATAAAGAGCCAGGATATTTTTACTTAAAAGATTTTATAATTTTAAATTCAAATAATCTTGCACTAAATACAACAAATTTAGATGGCTTTAAGTCGCAATCATTAGGTGAAGATAAAATTCTTAATGTAGGAGTATTTGCAACATTTAATGATGGCTCATCAACTTTTGTATGGCGTGAAAGATCAAAAAAATTTGAAAAAAAAGGTGGTATACAACCATATATAGATTTATTAAAAAAATATAAAGAATATGAACCAATGCATGATACTTATAAGTTTATAGAATCTGTTGATGAAGTTGATGGTTTATTTGTAATTCCAGAACTTCAAACAAAGATAGAAGAACAACAAATGGTAAAAAAACTTATTCCTAATACAAGAAAAGATGATTAACGTTCCAATGATATGAACCCCGTTTCTTGGACAAAATAGAAACGAGGTTTTTGTATGACTAAAATAAGTTATGAAGAAAAAATTAATTTATATTATGATAGAAAGAATGACATGTCTTTTCCTTCTATAAAATCAAAATATGGTATTAATAAATCTGGAGTTGAATATCTAGTTAGATTAATTGATAAGCATGGATTTGATATTCTAAGAACTAATGAAAATAAAAGTTATAGTTCTAAGGAAAAACAAAGAATTTTATCAAGATGATCTAAATATTTTTAATAGTTATGTAAATAAAACAAGAATAATTATAGATATGGTTGATAGATTTATTGTTCGTGGTAGGAATTCAGAATATGATATTGACTGTTTAATTTGTGGTACAATAGATAATTATGTTTGGATAAGTAAATATGATTTATATGACTTAGTTTTGTCGAAAAAGTGTCTTCATTTTACTTCACCGCATGTTGCTTGTATGACTTTAGGTCCTCAAAAAAGATGTATAACTTCAAAGGGAAATTTAAAAGACAGGTATTTAGTCGCAGTTAGATGGAATTTTCTTAGAGAAGATATTATCAGTTTTAAGAATAACTCTAACCAAGGCTAGAGATGTGGGTTCGAATTTTAAATATATAAAAAAACACCAAATTTATGGTGCTAAATTCATTTGGAGCAAGTGATGGGAATCGAACCCACGTCTCAGCCTTGGCAAGGCCGCGTACTAGCCGTTGTACTACACCTGCACTTGTTCCACGTATATATAATATCATATTCAATTTGAAAAAACAAGTGTAAAATTTATGTAAAAATTTTAAATTTGTTTGACAATTGTTATTTTATATAATATCATTGTTATAGAGGGTAAGAGATATGAATGATGAACAATATGAAAGCATTTTAAAAGTGATGAATTCTAGAGATGAAAATAATAGAAGAGATGCTATGTACGATTCTAGAAATTTTAGGAAACAAGAAAGAAATGTTAGAAAAGAAAAGAGAAAAAAAGAATTACTTACTAAAAAGATAATTGCACTTGTTAGTGCTGCACTTATATTTGTTGGAGTTTCATCTGTAAAAAAAAGTGTAGATAAAACTGAGGACAATAAAAGTATTATTAGTGAAATGATAGAAAATAAAGAATATACTGAGAAAATAAGAGCAATGAGAGAAATTAACAAAAAAATTGGTTCTTTAGTTAGTGATAATGATGAATTATCTAGTATATTCAGTCAATGTGTGGTACAAAATGGAGTAGATGATGTTAAGTTCTTACATGAACAGATGGCTAAAAAAATAATGGAATTAGACCCTGAATTACAAACTTATGCACTTTGTGGAGTGTTAAATAGTATGGATAATTATAGAGATGCTAAGTTTGGTCATGGAGAATATACTAATGGAGACTATTTAATTCATTTACTTGATACTGTTGATGCCGATAAATTAGATGAGTTTTTAAGTCATGTTAATAAAGATGGAAGTCAAGAGTTTGATGAGTTCTTGATGTCACAACTTGAGCAAAATGATTATATAAATACAGTAGTTGATTCATTAATTGCTGAAAAGAATGAAAGTATGGGTGTTTCAAGTGGAAGAAATTGATGTTAATGTAACTAATATTAATGGTAAAGACTATATAGAGGTTGATACTATAGATGTTAATCGTGTTAAATATGTATATTTATCTAATGAAAATGATGATAAAGATTATTTAATACTTAGAGTTGTTAGCGAAAATGGAAAAGAATTCTATGATAAAATTGAAAGTGATGAAGAGTTTGAATTAGTTCTTTTAAACTTTACAAAAAAGCATAAGGAAGAGTTAAAAAATATTTAATTCTTTTTTTATGCTTTATTTTTTATAAAATCAATAATTATTTCTTTATAATTTTCTTGATATATTGCGACATTATTATTTATCAGATGCTGTTTCGCTTTTAATAATTCTTCAGATATAATACCTTTCAATTTTTTAATGCTTTTGCCTTTTACTCTTACTCCAGTGTGTATATTATTTATAATTTTGTCTTCATAACCAAACAATATTATTTTATCTTTATAGTGCTTCTTTAAGTTATCAGCAATAATTAATCCTTCTGGATCAATGTCTCCATTATAATATAATTTATTATTGCTTTCTAGCAGTTTATCTAGTATTAAATATGTACTTAAATTTATAAACCCGTTTGAAATTATAATTGTTTTATTTATTTTTTCTTTTATTATTTCACTTAATAATGAAGGGTTTTCTAATATAAATACATTTCCATCTATTCCACTAAATGTCTTTGTTTTTAATATATTTTGTATATTAAGAATTAATGCTTCATTTTGAAATTCATTTATTTCTTCCCTGTCAGTTATTAAATTATAAGTAAGAGTATTATTAGAAAATAGATCTATTTCTAAATTAAATTTGCTTAATAGTTCTATTTTTTCTCTATTTGAAAATGGCAGTTTTACTTTGGCTAAATCAGCAAGAATGTTTATAAATAGATTTGATTTATCACTACTAAAATCCAAGTAATGTGGATCATTAGAGTAAAGAGAAGCAAATAATGTTAATGAAGTTTTTTTTGAAGGTAGGTTATCTAACATTATTGAAAGTACTAGTAATTCTTTTGTTAATTTTGTTTTATTTAAATTGTATCTAGTTTTTAATATTTTATAACCATTCTTTTTTTCATTTCTTGTTTTTTCTAACCATGATTTTAAAATTGGCGAACATGTTTTATATATTTCTTGATAAAATAAATCTTCTTCATCTTTCAAAATTTGCTTGTTTTCCTTATTTGTTATAAGCGCTACATTATAGTACTCTTCTATTAGTTTATTAATATCAAAATCTTCATATTTAGATCTTGCCATAATATGTTCAAAATCTTTAATTTTAATAGTAATGTTTGTTCCTTCATAATACTCTACTCCAAAAAATCTGGTTAAATCTTGTGCTTCTTCTTCTGTTATATTATTTAATTTTATTGTTCCGCTAAACTTTGATAATGATTTATATTTTTCATACAATTTTTTCATAAATCTAGAAAAACCTTTTTTTGATTTAAAATACTTTGTATATTCACTCATTATTAACTCCGTTTTCATTTCTATTTGTTATTATTTCTTTGTACTTTCCATTCCATCTATAACGTTCAATTGTTACCACTGAACTATTTTGTGGTCTTATTAATTCACAAATAGATAAATCATTTATTGTATCATAATCTCCCCATAGTACTTGTGAATTTATTATAAAGTCTAAATCCAAGTATTTTAATATTCCAAACATTTCTCTTATGTTATCTTCATCTACACCGGCAAAAGCTTCATCTAATGCTATTATTCTTAGGGAATTATTTCTCGCTAAATTTAATTTTGCATACACACTTGCAAATAATGGAATATACATGCTTTTGGCTCTCTCTCCTCCACTAAATTTTGAAAATGTTTTATCAGTAAGTTCTTTAAAGTTTTCACCTTTTCTTTGATAGAATAACTCAAATGTAAACCAAGAACGATAGTCTAGTACTTCTTCTATAATTTTATAAAATGATATGTATGACTCTTCATATAAATCTTCAGCTTTTTTAATTTTACTTTTAAAATGATCTGTAACTTTTTTCTTATCAATTTCCTTTAAATTTTTAGGATCCATTTTAAGTATTTCTACTAATTCTTTTGTGTCTATTTCTTCTGGAGTTGTTGCTTGACTTGTTTTCCAGGCCAATTTAAATCTAAGAGCACTATTGTCTTGCATTTTTGACATAATATTATTTATTTTTTCTACCCATTTATAAGAAGTATTAATTCTATTTCTTATTTTTTCTCCAACTGTATTTAAAAGTATTTCTTCAAATAAATGTCTATCTTGTGTATCAATTAAAACTTTACATTCTTCTATTTCTTCTTCAAGTTTTTTAGAAAGATCTATTACATTCATTTTAATTCCATGATGCATTGTAGTTATGTCACTTCTAGTAGCGTCATTATAGATTTTTTGTAAATCTTCGTCATTTGTTTCATTGTCATTAAATAGTGTTATATCTTTAAGCGAGTAATCATTTAATTCTAATTTGTATTTGCTAAAGGATGAATAAAAGTTACTAAATAATTCTCCTAATGATACTTCTTTTTTATCTTTGTAATTATTAATTATAGTTTTTAATGTTTTATCAGTAATTTCTTCTTGATAAACATAATTTAATTTGTATTCTCTTATAAATATTTCACTATATGCTGACATTATTTTTTCTTTACTATTTAATTCTTCTTTAGAGTTAAGAAGCATTTCTTCTTTGTTGTTAATGTTTGTTTCTAATTTAGCATTTTCACTTAGTAATTTTTCTTTTTCTTTTTTTAGTAAATCTATTTCATCATATAGTTTACTTATTTTTTCCTGAACTTCTTTGTATCCAGAATTTTCTAATAATTCTTCTAGCGTTTTATATTGTTCTACATTTGAAGCGCACTCTGTTTCTTTTTCATTCAAATCAGCTTTCTTGTATTCTATTTCACTATATTTTTCTTCTAATCTTTCCTTAAGATGAGAATTAAAATATAATTTATCTAATCTTTTCTGAAGCAATCCATTTAACTTGTATATATTTTCTAAGACAGTATCAATAGTTTTTAATACTTCTTTAAATGCTATTATGTTTAAAGGAACTTTTATTAATTCATTTTTTAAACTTATTTTTGATTTAATTTCTTTTATTTTGTCATCATATTCTTTAAGTTCTTTTTCTATATCCTTTTGATTTTTATCATTATAGTCTAGTTCTAGTTCTTTTTCTTTAATCAGGCTAAATAACTCTTTTATTTTTGCGTTACTAGGAAATTTGTTTATTTCTTCTTCTATAAGATTAATCTTTTCTTCATTCTCATATATTTCTTCATTTATATCATTTATTTTACCTTTTATAACATCTATTTCCTCTTGAAGTGCTATAAGTTTTTGTTTTTTTACTTCTATTCTTTTTAGGTAACCAATGTATGCACTTTTATAGTCGTTATCATTTTTAATAGTTAAATAATCTAATTTAATATAACCTTTTTCATCTATTGAAACATCATCATTATTATCAATACTTATGCTTGAAAGGATATCTTTTATATAATCACCTGTAAAATGTGAGTTTTCATCTAAAACAATATTAAAATATTTTAAAATGTTATTCTTTTTATATTTTGTTTTAATTAAATAATCAACTTCTATATTAAGATTTTCAACTTTTTTAATATCTTTTTCATCAATGATTTTTGCACTTAATATTTTAGAATTTAAAAGTACTGACTCAATTTTATTTTTAGTATTTTCTTCTATGTTTTCTTTAAACTCTATTACTTTGTAAAGTGGAACAAACGATATATTATTTTCTTTTAAAACGTCTTCCATCTTATAGTCATCTATTAATATGTAGTCATCTTTTGAATTTATATCATTATATTCTTTTTCTTTGTTTATTAAGTCAATTTTTAGTAATTCTTTTTTATTATCTAATACTAAATTATTTTTAACAATATTTGTAATTATTTTTTTACCAAAATCTACATATATTTTCTTTGATTGTTCATAATTACTTTCATTATAGTTGTTCATTAAATTAAATATTTCTTTTTTAGTAAATTCATCTAATTTAAGATATGTATTCTTATTATCATTATCAATAAAGTCTTCTTCCCAAGACAAAACTGCATCTTTAACTTTATTATTATAATTATCAATTTCTTTTTCTAACTGATTATAATGTGTTTTAAGTTTTTCTAAATTTATTCTAAGATTTTCACTTTTTGATAATATGGAATCTTCCATATCTAATAACTCTAAAATTTCTTGTAATTCTTTTTTATAATTTTTTATTGATAATTCGATACCTTTTGTTTCAGAATTATTTGTTTTAGAATTTATCTCTTCTATAAAGTAATGTAGTTCATCAAAATAAATGTCACTTGCATAATCTTTTAAGTCTATTAATAAACTATCAATTTCTTTTTGAATTAAATATGTCTCTTCTTCGTTTGAACTAATATCCTTTTTAAGTTTAAGAGTATCACTTTCATACTTTTCTAGTTCCTCTTTAATACGAGAAATTTTATTTTGTAATTCGTTAATTGAATTTTTTAATTTATCCATTGATAAAATTTTATTTTTATATTCATCTGAATTTAATTTATTAACATTTTCTTCTTTGATTTTAATTTCGTTTGTTACTTCTGTAAATCTTTTCGTTTTAGATTTATATTCTTCTTTAAGACTATTTAATTCATTTTCTAAGTCTTCATAATCCTTTTTTGCTTTGTTGTAGTTGTTTTCATAAATGCTTGCTTTTCTTGCTTTTGAAACTAGAAGTGCTTCATTATAATTATTATACACCTTCAAAAAATCTTTAAGTGACTTTGAGTTTTTTGTTAAAGTAGAAACTTTTTCTTTAGTTTTATTCATTTCTTCAATTGCTTCTGAAAGTGGTCTTAAGTCTTCTTCACTAAGTGGCTTTAAAACTGTATTTAAAACTGTTACTAAGTTTGTTGGCTTATAATCTTTTGATAATTTGTTACTTCTTAATTGTAATAATAATTTTATAAATTCATCATATTGATCAATTGTAGGAAAGCCAAATAATAATCTGTTAACCATTGATTTATAATCACTAACTTTTTCTGTAAATTCGTTATATTCTCCAAGACGGCTTTTTAGTTCTTTTTTTGTTAGTGGTAATTTATTAACCGGATCTTTATATAAGTAAAAATCTTTTCTAATTCTTTTACCATCTTTAAGTGCAAATCCCCACGATTCAACACCTTTACCTTTTTGGCCTCTGAAACCTAGTCCAATTGTTATATATTTATCTTCCTCTTTATTATATGTTTCCATATATAAATAAGAAATTGCTTCATCTTTTTGAATACTATCTCTATCTCCTAAGATATAATCTTCTATTTTTCTTTCTTTAGAACCAAAGGGGTCAAGTCTATCAGGGTTTTTATTTCCATCTAGAATAAGAGGAATAAATGACTGCATTGTTACTGATTTTCCACTTCCATTAGTACCTCTTAATATTAATTTCCCGTCATAAAAATCAAACTCTTCTTCATCATATAACCAGAAATTAAGTAATCCTATTTTTGATACTTTATAATTATTCATTATTCTACCTCACTTTCAAAAATGCTTAGTTGTTCTTTATCTTCTTTATTAATGAAACCTATAAATTTTGATACCGAAGGATTAATTCTATAGTTATTATCTTCTATAAAAATAAAATCATATTCTTTCATATAATTAATAACTTCAGTAACAAAATCATCTTTTGTTAAGTCCTTATATTTTTTACTAAAGTAAGAATTAAACTCTTTATAAACATTCTTTATTATTCTTTCAATTATTTCTTTTGAAACATATATAAATTCTTCATCATTTAAATTTATCTTTTCATCATTTAACTCATTTAATATTTCATTATTAACTAATAAAACTATATCTGAAACGGCTTTTGCATTTGGAAAATCTAATTTTTCTTTATAATCTGATTCAGTTAATAATAATGCCATGTTTTTTGTTACTTCTAGTGAAGATGGTAAGTATTTTTCAATTTCAGTTTGCATATTATTTTTCATTTTTCTTAAATAATCTATTTCACTTTCTGATAAATCCTTAGTGTATGTTGATAATGCATATATAATATGTCTGTATACTCTAAATCTTCTTATATCTTTTATATTAATGTCTTGGTTATTAAATTCATCAATTACGAAATCTTTTAAATTATTATATTCTTGAATGTTTTCATTAAATTCTCTTACAAAATAATTAGATATTCCTGTAGTTTCATATAGACCTTCTGCATTTTTATTTTCAGTAAATGAACTGCTTTCTTCTACTACTTTGATAATTCCTTTATCTTTTAAGTAATATATAACATTCTGCAAACTCTTTCTGTCTTTTAATAAATCCCAATTTGGTATATTATTAAGTTCTAATAATCTTGCTGTTTGAGATATATAATCTATTAAATTCGATAGAATGAATTGTTCTTGCTTTGGTTTATCTTCTAAAAATAGTAATATTATCATTAAAATTACATATTCAATGTTTCTATTAAAGTCATTTAATCCCATATATGATTTAGGTGATGATGGAATTTTTTCTAGTTTTATAAATTTATCATTAACTATTAATTTACTTCCTAACTTTTCTTTTATAAAGTCTTTACATGAATCCAGATTATTTTTTATGTAATAGTATTTTTCAGGTTCTAACTCTTTTACACACCAAAAGTTATTTAAAAGATATTTTAAATTTATATAATTTTCTTCCATTAAATATCACCTTCAAATTCTATACTAATTCTGTCCATTATAAATATGCCATCTTCACTTATTATTTTGCATTTACCATCTAACTTTCTTATATTGTAAGTTAAACCAAACTCTGTTTCTTTTTTTGTTCTACTTGATATTAATTTTTGTAAATATCTTCTTTCTATTTTTGATAGTTTATTTTCTTTTTTTAAAGTTATTTTTTTATTATTAATTAAATTTTTTAAAATCTTTTTATTTTGTTCTTGTTCTAATCTATATTCTTCTAAGATTTTTCTTTTTTCTGATGTTTTATCGAAAATTGGAGTTAGAACATTTCTCTCTTTTTTCTGTTTAGTTCTAGAATTTAATAATACTTCTATTGGTGGAATGTCATAAGAGTTTGTAATACTATCTGTATTAATGTTAGATATACCTATAAAATTTCTTACCGTCTCTATTCCAAAAATTACAGATGAGTATTTATTTGCTTCTTCAATATCATCAAGTGAATCAAATAATTTCACTAAGTTTCTATATTCTTCTTTTCTATTTGTCATATTTCCATGTAGTTCAATAAGTGAGTTTGCATATTTAGTAATTCTAACAATTATTGCGTCTGTTGAAGACATAAGTTTTTCTCCTTCACTTAGTGAGCCATCATTTTTACTAAACCAATTAAAAATACTATTTAGTTTTCCTTTATTTACTTCTCTATATTGTTTATAATCAAATTTTTCATCAACCATAGGATTTTTTCTGTGGTAAGTTTCTAATTTATTTAAAAATGTTTCTATTTTTTCTTCATCTATTTTAGAAATTGAGTATTTTATATGATGGGTGTTGTTTTGATATCCTCTTATAAATTCTCTTAAATATTTTATTATTTCAGTTTTGTATTTTAAAAATGTTACTGCTTCTAGTAGTTCTTCTGTTTTTGGTTCGTTAAAACTTTTTAAATAATCTTGATAATTTTCATTAAGTTTTGTAAAATCAGTCATTAAATCGTTCCAAAGTTCATTTGTTTCTTCTTCATTTAATTCTAATATTTTTTCTAGATTTGCTAAACTTATTCTTAATCTATCAAATAGTTTTGGCTCTAGACTGGATGTTTTAATTTCCATTTCTTCTAAGGAAATAGTTAATCTTTCTATTTCAGTCGCATATTCTGTAAGTTGATATCTAAATTTTTTATTTTTAAATTCTTCAATGGATGTAGCATTTTTGGTATCTTGCATTCTTGTTAGGCTTTGCCATTCAGTTAGTGCATCTAAGTCTCTTTCACATTCTTCTAATGTGTAGTCATTAAATATTTCATTTTCTTTAAGTTCATTAAAAATTTGTTCCTTGTATAGCCAATATTCTAACCTTTCATAGTGTTTGTAAAAACATCTCATAATTGGTCTATATCTATATGAATTTTCTGCACTTAAGTATTTAGTTTCTGATATTTGTTTTAAAAGTTTTTCATATACTTTCATTGTTCCCCTCACTTGTGCATTATGATACCATAAAAAGTACAAATTGTAAATGTAAATTTGTACTTTTGTTAGTTTAATATTTTCTTATTCTATTAGTTTACTATCTCCAGTTTTATAGTCTATTTCTATTCCATCTTGAATATTTTTAACAAATATATTGAACTTTATACCTTTTCCGTTATCTTGAATAGAGTATGCTTCTATTTGTACACCACTTGCAAGTAAGTTAACACTCTCATATTTTGGAGTTACTCTATAAAGGACATTGTTATTTGTCTCTTTGATATAGTTTGCCACCTTATTCTCCCACTGTAGCATTCCCACTGTATTCATTTGTCTAGTACAAGTTATTAAATTTAGTTCATTTTTATTCTCTCCAGTTAATTGGTATCCAATTAAGTGACAACGGTTATATAAATATTTTCCTGGTACTATATCATATTTTATTGTGTGCCAACCAGTTGGTTTAATCATGCCTATACTTTCTCTTTCAGTTGTAGGCATTAATTCTTTACTTATATTTGCATAGGCAACACCAGCACGACCTAGAGAATCAAGTTTACTATACTTTTCAAAAGAATCTGTTGTTTTGTCTTCATCGTTAAAATCTGGCTCGTTATTATTTATAATTATATAACTACCTTTATCTTCCCCTACTTCAGTTACATCAGTTGAATAACTATCTGGAAAGATTTTTTTTAATAAATTAGTGGTCTCTTCATTGTAATAGAAATATAAAAATGCAGTTACTATAATAATTATTAACAATCTTTTTAATTTTTTCAATTTACTTCACCTACTATCTGTGTTAATTTTATCACGGTAAACTAAGTGTGTCAAACTACTTATGAACATTATTATTTTATTTTGATAAAATATACTTAGAATAAAAGGTGTAGTTAAGGAATTCCTTTTGCTGAAGAAAGAAGACTATTTTATGTTGCACTAACTAGAACAAAGAATAAAGTGTTCTTGTTAGTTAATGAAGATATGAATGATAGAAGTATATTTATAAATGAAATATATCAAATTATAAAAGAAAATACTACAAGTTAGTTAGATTGTAATATTTTTATTAAATATTCAGTTTGTTTCTTATGATTACAACAATTCATTGTCAGATATTCTTTGTTTCACATTGAGTAGAGAGTTTTTACGTTAATTTATGAATGCGTATGTTCCCACTTAATAACTGCATATGTGTTTATGTGTTATTGTTGATAAACAATGGTTTTAATACCATTTAAGATGACATAGAGAGTTAAAATAAAGGCTTAGCCCTAAATAACTACATTTGTGTAGTCGGTTGTTAGCAGCCGATTTTTTTTGTTTATCTCATCTTACTAACATTGTACCATAATATTAATAAAATTTCATTTATTTTTTTATTATTTTATTTAAATTTATCTAATGTTTTTACCAGTATATTTTAAATCACAAAAAAAACAAGCCTAAGCTTGTATTATTTAAACTTCTTTATGATTCTAAGAGTATTTAAAATTGTTAATAAAGTTACACCAGTATCAGCAAACACTGCAAGCCACATACTTGCAAGTCCTAGAACACTAAGAACTAAAATTACTACTTTAACGCCAATTGCAAATATCAAATTTTCTTTAATAATATGTTTAGTGTATTTACTAATATTTATTCCAAGTGGTATCTTATTTAAATCGTCATTGACTATTACAATATCGCTTGCTTCAATTGCTTGGTCTGAACCTACACCTCCCATTGAAATACCTACACTACTTCTTTTTAATACAGGTGCATCGTTTATTCCATCTCCGACAAATATAGTTGGACCGCTTTCTTCCACTTTCTCATAAGCCTTAAATTTATCAGTTGGAAGCATTTCATATTTTATTTCATCAATTCCTAAAATTTCACCAATTTCTAAAGCAATGTCTTTCTTATCTCCAGTAAACATATAAGTCTTAATATCATTCTTTTGAAGACTTTTAATAACAGCACTAGTGTTCTTTTTAATTCCATCTTTTATAAATATTGAAGCTACATGTTTTCTGTTAATGTGCATATGAATACTTGCAATTTCCTTGCATTCGTCCATTTTATTATTTCCAATACTTACTTGTTTATCATCAAGTTGAAAAGTTATTCCCTTACCACTAATCTCTTTAAAGTTCTTAATTTTAGAGTTATCAACATTTCTATTACTAATACTCATTATACTTTTAGCAATTGGATGGTTACTCAAACTTTCTCCCATCAAAAGTATTTCCATTATATCGTCTTTATTGTACTCGTCAGCCAAGTCTTCATCTTTTATATCTATACTTGTTAATGTAAATGTTCCATTAGTTAAAGTACCAGTCTTATCAAATATTATATTTTTTGCACTACTTAAACTATCTAAATAATTACTACCTTTTACTAATATTCCATTTTTACTGCATACACCAATTCCAGTGAAATAAGAAAGTGGCACGCTTATAGCAATTGCGCATGGGCAAGATATTACTAAGAATGTTAGTCCCCTATAAATTGAAGAAGACACGCTTACTCCGAAAAGTGGAAGAACAAGCATAACTAAAATACTAAGTACTAATACAACTGGTGTATATATTTTACTTCCTTTACTAACTATAGTTTCAGTTTTAGTTTTCTTATCAGTAGCTGACTCAAGCATTTCAAGTATCTTACTTACAGTAGAGTCTTCAAATGTACTTGTTGCTTCAACCAAAATAATATCTCCTAAGTTAATACTTCCTGATAAAACTTTATCTCCTTCTTTAATAAAAACTGGTTCACTTTCTCCAGTAAGTGCGGAACTATCTATAGAAGTAGCCCCGCTTTTGATAATTCCATCTACTCCAATTTTTTCTCCCTTTTTAACTAAAAGAATATCTCCTACTTTGACATCTTCTACTAAAATGTTCTTAACTTCTTTACCAACTTTGATGTTAACAGTTTTATCAGTCAAATCCATTAAATCTTTTATAGAATTTCTAGAATTATTAATAGCTTTTTCTTCAAGTATTTTTCCTATTGTATAAAGTGTAATTACCATTATTCCTTCAAGAACATTACCAAGTGATAATGCGCCTAAACAGGAAACTGTAATTAGTAAATTTTCATTAATTGTCTTGCTCTTAATTAATAGTTTTAAAGAATTTATAATACACCTATATAATAGCATAGAATAACTTATTACATAAAGTATCCATTTTAAATATGTAGGCATTTTAACAAAATATCCAATTAGTCCAATAATAACTGCAATAACTAATATGCTAAAATGATATTCTTTTTTAATATTTACTTCTTCATCTGTAATAAATGCATCAGGCTCTACTTCTTTAACAAGTTTGTTTAACTCTGGAAGTGTAAACTCTTTATCAGATCCATAAATTAACTTCTTTGTATTAAAGTTAACTATTACGTTTTTGAAATTTTTATTTTCATTTAAACTTTCTTCAACTTTTCTTGCACAATTAGCGCAGTCTAAATTGTTTATGTTATATTTATATTTTTTCATTATTTTTTCTCCTTCTTATGTCCAATATGGTATAAAGCAACTTCAAATACTTCGCTTACGTGTTCATCATCTAATGTGTAATATACTTCTTTTCCGTCTTTCTTACTTTTTACAATACTCGCCTCTTTTAAAGTTTTTAATTGATGGCTTATGCTAGATTTAGTCATATTAAGTAAGTTTGCAATGTCACATACACATAGTTCGTTATTGTCGAGTATGGATAATATCTTGGTTCTTGTGGGGTCTCCTACTATCTTAAAAAACGAGGCCACTTCATTTATTACTTTATCGCTAAGCATACTTTTTTTAACTTCTTTTACTACACTTTCATGTATTACATTACAGTCACAATTATATTCATTAATACTCATATTATAGATCCTTTCAGTTGAACTTTTACTCAACTAATTATATTATAGTTGAGCAGGTACTCAATTGTCAAGTGAAAATTAAAGCACTTTTATTAGTGCCAAATTTATTTACTTCTTTTTGTTTCGTTTTCCATTAAATACTCATATCTTGCTTTTAAGAGTTGTTCCTTGTAGTTAAATATCTCTTTATTATATTCCTCAATATTTATTGGTTTTACTTCCTTTTGATTTTCTAAATCAATCATAAATTTCTGGTTAAGTCTTTTTTGATACTCAAGTATTCTTAATAATTCTTCATTCATTACTTTAAACATTTCATTTCTCATTTCAATATTAGGTGTTGTTTCATTTGCTGATAAACATCTAATATCTTCTTCGTTTAAAGGATAGTTTTTATTTATAAAATTATGTATAAATTTACTTAAATCAAAATAATAATCAAGTAATCCCATACTTTCTAAAACTTCATAATTTATTTCTTTCATTTTTTTCAACTACTCTCTTGCACTCTTCTTAATTAGTTTAGCATGCACTACATATCTTTCTTTATCATTAGCGCATGTACTAAGTGTTAATATTTTATCACTTGAAGTTAATTCTGTTTTAAAATCATATTTGCTTCTATTTTTAATAGTTGTTAAAAATTCATTAAATTCTATATCATCATTGAAGTCTGTTTTGATGTAATAACTTTCTTCTTCTATTTTATAAACACTAAAGACTTGCCAAAGGGTATTTTCTAATTCTGTTGATATTCTTATTATGTGATTTGATTTATTTTGATACCATGAAGAATATTGTGTCATGTATAAAGAGCCAAACATTGTTTTATCCATTCTTCCATGTGCATATAGTATTGTGTTTTTGTTATTTAAGTCTCTATTATTTCTGTAATCCATAAATACCCATCCAGCATTATTGTAAGTTTTGTCATAGGAATGGGATAAGTAGTAGTCGTTATCTCTACTTCTTACAAATGGATAGTTTATGTTAGTATTATTAACGTTTATCCATCCAACTGTTTCATCATTGATTTTTTTTAAGTTGTTAAAATCTACATTTATTAAAGGAAAATTAACATAATACCAGTAGTCACTTGTTTTTTCTTCCTTGTCACTATTAATTAATTCTGTATTATCATCATCTTTGATTTCATCTATTTTTACTTCTTCTGTTATTTTATCAATTACGTCATTATTATTATTTCTATCTTTTAACCATGTTTTTATTTTAGTTAAACTAAAAACTAGTATAACTATGAACACGAAAATCATAATAATTAAAAAAAGTCTATCCTTTAAAAGGTACCCAATGTCAAGGACTAAATAAAAAAGAGAGAGTTTAGGCAATGGA
>OKXB01000779.1_pt1 | contig 36798 bp, 48 predicted proteins | sample 1601731 | NCBI WGS metagenome assembly OKXB01 (sample SAMN04414077, study PRJEB24778) | human gut metagenome | material: faecal | host: Homo sapiens
TTCTGACAGATAATGAGGAAGAAAGCGAGGTATATACTATGGATGCAGTTTTAACGAGATGTATAGAAAAAGGTAAAGCCGAAGGAATTGCAAAAGGCAGAGCTGAGGAGAGAAATGTTTTATTAGAAATTTCCAAGCTTATTTCTGAGGGATTAACCTCGGAGGAAATTGTAAGTAAAGGATATGATAAGGAATCTGTAGACCTTGCTCTTTGCTTGCGAAAATAAAAAAAATAAAGCCATTGCGAAAGCAGTGGCTTTATTTTTTTACAAAGATGTGGTATTTTAAATGTAGATTACACATTAAAATGTAAAGTGATGAAACGGAGGAAAAGAAATTGAATCGGAAAAACTTTTTACAGAAAGCAGGAACTTTTGGGCTAGGAATTGGCGTGTTATCCTTAATTCGTCCTACAAATGTCGAGGGGGGGTACAAGACAACTCAACATTGAATGAGATTGTCGGAAAATCAGACATTTCTAACGTAGCCAACACAGTTACGGAGGCAATTGGAAACGAAGAATTGCTCACTAATGCAAAAACATTATCAGGTGCAATTAATGAAAATACCCAGAGTTTAACTAACAAAGTATCTGATATTTATGTTGGCGAAGACGGTAAATTGCATAAGGTTCAAGGCGGTGCTGATACAGTTCTCCCTTTTAACTCATACGATGATGGCAGGATAAAAGGAAGAAACGATGTAATTGGTTCTCCAAACTCCTATGGTCTGTACACAAAAGCCCAGTACGATGCTAACAAAGTGACTTATAAATCTGGTAACTATAATACAGGTTTGAATGGTGAGACATGGCGTTCCACCTCATTTAATACTGGCTTTTCAACGATAATTGCTCTTCAGATAAACTGCTGGAATGATGAAGGTAATGGATATTTTAATGCCTTTAAAAATGTAAGAATTTCTGGTGGAAAAGTTTCATTGGATTTCTACGCAGCAGATTATGTTGATAATTATGTACAGTGGCTGGCTGTCGGTAAGTAAATTTTGCTTTTTGCTCCGAAAAGGTGGGCATCTTTTTTTGACACAGTTCATAATAAAGGGCATAAAAATGAAAGGAGGATTTACTTGTGGAGTCAATTATTACGGCAATTATTGCAGGTGGGCTTGCTCTGATTGTTAGTTCGGGACAGAAGAAAACGGAGCAGAGACTCCAGACGGCACAAGCAGTTACGGATTGTAAAATTGATGAACTCTGGTTTGACAATTGATATAAAAACTCTTGACAGATTTCGTCACTTAGCATATACTAAGCAAGTTGTGAAAAATACGATGTTCCTCTGTTGCAGAAAGGTGCATTAAGAACGTCCAATAATAGGAGGTCACAAAATGAACGCAAGTGAAATTATCAAGAAAATCGAAGCAGAACAGTTAAAGGCAGAAGTGCCTCAATTCAGAGTTGGTGATACTGTAAAAGTATACGGTAAAATCAAAGAAGGAAACCGTGAAAGAATACAGGTTTTCGAGGGAGTTGTAATCAAAAAGCAAGGGGGAAGTAACCGCGAAACATTCACAGTTAGAAAAATTTCTAATGGATGCGGTGTAGAAAAGACTTGGGCTTTACATTCTCCAAACGTTGAAAAGGTAGAAGTTGTTCGTGCGGGTAAAGTTAGAAGGGCAAAATTATTTTACTTGAGAAACAGAGTAGGCAAAAAAGCAAAGGTTAAAGAATTAGTGAAATAATATAGTTTGCATGTAAGATTATATTATGGTATAATAACAACATAAACTAATAAAAATAAACCAACAAGTAAGAGTGAGCAGAAATGCTTGCTCTTTTTTTGTTGCCCGGAAGTCGGGAGAAAGCGAGGCTTACCATGGCAAAGAAAGTTAGCAAAAAGGAAAGAAAAGAAAATGCAAAAGAATTTTATTATCTTTTGCAAAAAGGCAATTGTGACAAAGTTGCAATTGTTGTCAGAAAAATTGACAGCAGTAATGTGAATTATTGCAGATGTCAATTTTTAAGCGTCATCTCTAACGTAGCTTGGGGGGACGCAAAAGTAATTGCTGACTCCAAATTCGGAGCAGAAGGCTGTTTTAGAGAACTTCTTAGTAATATCTACCCGAAAATCAAGCAGGTATCATATTACGACGATTCCTTCGGGAACTGGCTTGAAAGGCACTTTATGATGAAAATTGTATACAAGGACGGTCTTGTATACATGCTCGAAAGAGTGCCGGAAAGCGAGGTGGAATAATATGAAAGATGATGTTAGCAGATTTGAGCCATTCATCATCTGCCATATGCCAGAGCTTGTTAAGGTAAATCCTAACAACTAACAAGCAACACGGAAATGGAAATCCTCTTTTAAACACCGTAGAGAAGGCAATTGAATCTACGGACAATGTCATGGAAGCCGGATTGCTGACCATGGCAATATGTGTAAAATAAAAAATACCGACTGCCATAAGGCGGTCGGTGTAAGAAAAAAGGAGAGAAAAAATGAAAATTGAAGTAATAAAAGATTTAGAAATAAAAAAACCAAAAAGCCCGTCCTCATGGGTGGGTGAGCCAAAATATTTACCAATCACAAGACTTAAAATGTCTTGTGGCGGTGGCAGTATTGGTGGTTCAAGTTGGTATGAATATGTATACCGACTTGAAAAAATCCCGTCAAATACAATGCTTAATGTTAAGCGTTATGACGGAAAAAGCTTTTTTGTCAATACCGCTTATGTAGTAAATGCAGAAAATTATAAACTCGTTATTACAGAACTTGATATTTCTGCATGGGCGAGTCGTACAAATAAAATCATCGAAGAAACAACCGAAAAATATTTTTCGCTAATCGAAGATGATGAATACGTTACATTAGTATAAAAATATAAGCCGACTGCTCATGCAGTCGGCAAAATTTTTGGAGGAAAAAATATGAAAATAAAAAATATCGTCTGGGACACAGACGGAGATGAAGAAATTTTAAAATTATTACCTACATCAGTATATGTTCCAGAAGGAATGACTGATGTAGAGGAAATATCCGATTGGCTATCAAATACATACAATTTTCTCCACAATGGCTTTGAAATAGTGTCACTTGGAGAAGTAACCGTCAGTTTAGAAACATTATTTAATAAACTGGCAAAACGGCAGGAAGAAACCGTATCACTTACATACGGTAAATTAGTCAAAACAGTGGAAGATAATACTTCCTATTTTGACCTAAAAACATCCAAAGGTACGCCTTGCATGGATGGAGAAACCTGCAAAATTATTGACAGGACTAAAGAATACATTCTTTTACAGGAAGTGGATGAATGTATTCCATTCAAGCTATCGCTTGAAGAATTTGAAATTACAACAACGGAGGTGAATGTGTAATGAGAGAAATTGACATTACACAGCAAGATGTCCGTTGCTGTGATGAAATAATGTGCGAGAATGACACAATCAACATCGAATATGAATTGTGGTTCGATGTTGATAAATATTTTGGCACAACTACTTCAATGGACGAAAGTGCATGGATTAACTTCTATACATATTGGAGTCCAGAAAAGGGAGTTGGAGCTGAATATACAATTAATTCCGATAATTCTAGTGAAATGCGAGAATGGGAATTGACAGATGCAGAAAAAGCGTTCTTTTATGGAAAGATGCAAGCATGTTGTCAACAAAAAGAACATTTAACTATGCTAGAATTATGGGAGAAAGTGAAAGGAAAATAATATGAAAAAATTAAAAGAATTAGAAAAAAAATATTATAAAAAACAGGAAAAAGCCATTCAAGAAGGGCTTAAAGCAAGACTTATAAAAACTAATTGCGACTGCTGTAAGAAGGAAGTAAACAATGAAAAGCTTAAATATGGATACCGTGATTTCTATTACGTGTGGGACAATAAATTCCTATGTGAAAAATGTATGATAATCCAGACATTTAAGGATTATCCTTTTATAATAGGATTCCTATTACTGGGTATTATAACAATTCCATTTAGAATGTTCTACAAAATGATTAAAAGCTTACGCAGAATTAATCTTAGAAAGAAACTGTATGCCATTATTTCGGGGAGTTTCTCAATTCTATGGAAATTTTTTAGAAAACTATGGGACACTTGCAACAAAAAATACCATAAATTAGAAACAAACAATTTCGAAAAAGCAAAAAAATATCACGAAAAAGGATGTAAATATTTCGTAATAGCAGACAGATTCTTCCAACACTATATGTATTGGCAAAATAAAGTGCTGACAGAAATAAAAGAAGACAATATTTATCATTTTTTCCGTAGTTGGAAGGAAATGATAAATGAAGTAGAACCTGATTTAAGGTGGCTCATTTAATAAGAAAGGATGCGGTATTTATGAAAATTATAAAATATATGAAGCCGGGAGATTCCGACTTCGGAAAAATTGAATGGCGAGGAAAGGAATTGAACTTCAACCTGTATTGGGTTGATTCAACAGCATTCTCCATGGATATAGGAGACGGACAATTGCAGGAAGAAAACGGTGAACCGTATTTTCTTCATTGTGAATGCGAGTGTGAAAATGGCTCTCGCAAATATTTGTTCCAGATATGGTATAAGGATGATTGCATTAACATTTCAGCCATGCCGGAAGAAAAGAAAGAAAAATATTTAACAAGTGCAGAAATAGAGGGATTAAAAACTATTATCGCAGAAGCGATTGATAGCCAATTCCCTATAAAGGGAAACTTCGTTTCTGCAAAAGGAATATCTTGGTTTTATTGTATCTACTCAGATTTTAGAGTAGAGCAATACAGAACCGTGCAGAAAAAAGTTGCCGGAGGGTACAAAGAAGTAACTTTGAATAGCCCAAAGGCAACAAAAGAATTAAAAGACTATATTAAAAGAAAATATGGTCTTGAAGTTTCATAACTGATTGTGCTATAATTAGTATGTAAACTAAAAAATAAAACAAACGAAAAAGAGTAGGTAAAAATGCCTGCTCTTTTTTTGTTGCCTTAAAAGGCAGAAAGAGAGGAAAAAATATGGGAACAGAACAGTACACTGTAGGAGTGGTTACTACAAGGGAAAGGACGGAGTCAACAATTCGTTTTATTACCTACTACGCAAACAATGTTGCTTTGTGGGAAGCAGGAAAAGAGGCGAAACTCGTATCAAAAATCTGCGCAGAAGACATAGTAAAAGATTTATGCATGAGCGGCACGCTCGCCGTACCGATTCTGGTAAAGGACTATCTGAGTTTAAAAAACCCAGATGTAGCAGGAGAAGGAGCAAAAATATCAAACTAACAAAACCGGGTAAGGATTCGTTCCTGCCCGGCTTTTTATTGCGCAATATTAATATACAAAATAATGTGTATTAATATTGATTTTACAGTAAATTGTATGGTATAATTCTACTGTAAACAAAAAATAAAACAAACGAAAAAGAGTAGGTAAAAGAACCTGCTCTTTTTTTGTTGCCCGGAAGTCGGGAGAAAGCGAGAGTAAAAATGGCAAATTACAAAAAATTTACGGAAACAGATGCACAAGTAATGGCTTGTGAAAAATTAGAAATCAAGGGGCATCAGTGTTACTTCATAGAATTTGATGATAATTCTGGATATTCAGTATTGGTATTCAAGAACGGTCATCATATTCACTATGTAGATGATTTTCAATTTCTACATAATTACCTTGTCCGTAAAGAAGGAAAAGACGCTCTTAGAAAGTATTATATTGATACTTTGAATAGCAAATTATTTACGGACAATGAATTGATGGGAGAAGTAAAATCATATCAGGATTACAGTAAAAAAGACTATTTTTTGCGTAATTACTGGATTATGAGATATGATTATGTGTCTATCTGTGCAATTAGCGAAGAAGACAGAAAAAATGTTGAAGAAGGAAAGAAAACACATCCTTACTTCAATAGATTCTGTAATTGCTATGTGGCAGATGAAAATATCATTAATGATGCTTCACAAATTTCGGCAAACCTCGAAGAAGGTTATAAGAAATTGCAGGACAACGTTGACGAGTTCAGAAAGATGGTAGCTTATGAGCTTGGCAATCATGAAGCTGTAATTTCATGTAGTTACGAAGATGCCTTAGATGCATTGGACTTAAAATTTGAGGACTTGTCAAAGGAGAAACAAAAAATAGTCCGAGAAGAATTAAAAAAACAGGTTAACAGAAACCTGTAAGGAGGAGAAAAATAAATAATGAAATTAGTAAGTTTTAAAATCAAAAAACTTGAAGTTTCTATTTATGGAAACCTCAACTTTAAAACTATTGAAGGAACAAAATATCCTGTATTCGACGAACTGACCGCCGTTAGTTTCGATGAAGCAGAATGTTTATTAAACATGAAATCTTCAATTGAAGAATACGTGAATCTTCGTGAATCACGTATTCTTGGCAACATAGCCAAGAACTATAATGGTAATAGTGCGAGATGGCTTTCTTACGCCGACAGCAAAACGACGGGCAAGAGAAGCTTACGCAAGCTTTTATTTGAAATAGAATTCAAAAAAGATGAAATAAAAGCTTTAGCTGTTGATGATATAAAAGCACGGCGAAAAGCATTCGAGGAATTATACTACCTAGAAGGAACTCTTTTAGGTGTATATGACAGCTACTCGAATAGCTTAAATGGTTCAGAACGCTTTTTGGGTAAAGAAGTGTTAAATGAACTAAAAAATATCGAACAGGAAATAGAAAATGTTTCCGCCGATTCTGATATATCCACCGGGTATAAAGAACTGTTCGATAAAATAATATCCGTTACAGGCTTAGATGAAATGCTTGTGGCTGATGTATTACAGACAGCAAGTGATAATGCTCTTGATGCTACATGCATCATTCGGTTGCTGTCAGAACATATCAATGGCAAACCATATGTTCCAGAAGGAGTTCATTGGAATGGAATGGAAGAAACTATTGAAACAATGTTATGTAGATACTTAACAGAACAGGTAATAGGTATTAACACCTGTGAAAGTATCTACATCTGCAAATACTTACAGGATTGGATTTCAAGTTTTCATGTAACATCCAATACTGTTTTTCTAAATGGACATACATTTGTAAAAAAATATGTCCATTTGCTTGATGAATTGATATATACATTGGACATAGCAACTGACAAATGTGTGTATTATGTCGGCAATGAAACCTTGCTAGTTCTTGATTTTGCAAGTAAGCAACTACTGGCAGATAATGAATTTGCATTGATTTCATATACAGATTCTGTTGAAAATATTCGTCGAAATAAAGAAAAACTTCTTTATGGAGAAATTTATACAGAGGACTGCGAAGAAAACATTTGCAGTCATTCGACAAAGGAGGAACATATGAATTTTCCAATTTACGGAACATATTGTTCGAAAAGAGGAATCGCTTGGAAATACCGGGTTGGTTCTGATTTGAAAGTAGAACAATACCGTTTTGAAACAAAAAAGGTTGCGAGTGGTTATAAAGAGGTGACAATATACAGCCCAATTATAACCAAAGAACTAAAAAATCACATCAAGTCTCAATACGGACTGGATGTGAGATAATAAATTGTTGCAATACTGATATTTAATGGTATAATATCGGTATAAACAAAAAAATAATACAACCTAAAAAGACAGATGTGAAAGCGTCTGTCTTTTTTTGTACCCGGAAACGGGAGAAAGAGAGGAAAAAATCATGGCAAAAACAAAAGTAATTATTAAAAAAGTAAAAGAAGGCGCATACAAAGGAAAATATGTAGTTCCTTTATCAAACGGAGACTACCTGTTAGAAACAGGAGAAGTTCTTTGTAAAAAAAATAATTTGGATATTTCAAATACAAGAAATGTTCCAAAAGAATTAAGAGACACTTTAAGTGCTCTTGCACTCAAGGAAGAATTGATAATTGAGTGTAAGGAAGAAACTGAAAAAATCTGTAAAAGAATTAAAACTCTTTCCGCAAGGATTGATGTTGCAGAAAGAGACAAAAAGAAACTCATTTTTGATTTAAAGGTAGCGGAATATATGAACAAACCGCTACCAGAAAAAGTCAATATGAGTTGTACCGGGAAACCGGAACGACTCAACAAGGCGTTGGCGATTGCGATTATTCGCAAATCTGACAAACCTTGTTACTACCGCTACGGTTTTGCTTACAGAGGCGCAGAAAAACGTCCAGTAAGCAGAGATTACGCCGAAAGTATCGTTTATGAAGAAAAGCATTGGCTGGATTTCGAATGTAATGAAAAAGAAATCCTTATCAACGAATTTTCCGATAACGATATGTGGTAGGAGGTGTCACTATGAAAAACAAAAAAGTCTCCCTTGGAGACGTAATTTATTATCCAATCTCTGAAATTGGAGGAGAAACGATAATAAAAGGAACAGTAGTCGAGGTAGCTAATGACCATGTCATCATGCGCGCTGATGATGTCAATTATTGGCTTGAAGACGAAGACTACTATATTAACAAAAAAGATGCACAAGATTTTCTTGATTCTATGCATCCAACGAGAATGGCACAACTTGAAATAATTCGTGCCGGATTAAGGAGGGAATGATGTTAGTTTTTTTAACAAAATCGAAAAGTGTCTACAGTTTAGACACTGAAAATAAAATTTTTAATGGTGGACGTTTTCATAACGTCCGCTATATTAATGCCAAGGTAATCGTTGGCGAAAGGGCTGAAATTGTCCTTGAAAGAAAAGACGACAGCGGAAATCATTATATAATTAAAACGTCTGTTGTTGAAAAATATATGTAAAAAAGGAGAGAAAAATATGAAAATAAAAATGTTAAAATCGCAGTTATATAACTGCGATGTAAACTCCAAAGTAAAACTCCACAGAAGATATGGCTATGGAGTGTCTAACATAGGCGTTGTTGACACTACAGTAGTGATAACAGGTGGAAGGTTCGACACGTTTAACGTGTCGGACATACTTTCCGCAATTAAAAATATTCCAGATGATTACGAAGTAAAACTTGAAAAATCATCTGGAAATAATCTACTATTTGTTGTGACCTATATAGGTAATAACAAAATAGTATTATTGGAGGATAAATCTGACTGTGATTTATCTTCTGAATTGAATGATAGATTCCAGTATGCATCTGCGAACTTGCTTGATGAACTGGATTTCTTCATTGAATTATTCGATACTGGCTTTACTATAGATGACCTTCGGGAACATCTGGATAAAGACAAGTTCGAATATGCAAAGAAATTTGCAGAAGAACACGGTCTGATAGACGACGATTCTCTGCAAGAAAGTTTTTCTGGTACGCCGGAAGAAGTGGCAAGATATTTTCTTGCCAATAATTTAACCGCACTCGACTTCACTATTAAAGAAGATGCGGACAGACAGCGTTCGTGGTACGGTATAAAAACCATTGATACCGGGTTTTGCAACTTGGACATTGATGTGTTTATAGATTACTATGGAGGCGGTGCGGGTGAATACTTGTTTATCGAAAAAGATAACGCTAACGATGAACAAGTCGTTAAAGAACTCTCAGAAAAAATCTTGAGTTCTTTAAAAAATAATGAAATCGCAGATAAAGGCACAATCCTTTACTGCGAAAAAGCCTAAAATAAAAAGAGTGGGTAAGATATTTTCTTATCCGCTCTTTTTTTTGTTGTTAAATAGTTAACCCTTGAAATCTTACATTATTTTGTCTATTCTACATTGACTTTACATTATATTTATGGTATAATATACACAGTAAAGGAGAAAATAAATTATGAAGTACCATAAATATACAAAACTGAATTCTACAATCAAATCCGCAACATTTGAACTTGTTCCAGTAGGAAAAACGAGAGACTTCTTAGAATTACATGATGTTATCAAGGAAGATTCAGAGAGAAAAGCAAAAGTGGTACTGGTGAAAGAAGTGTCAGACACATTTATTGTGGAATTCTTAAGAAATTATAATAATGCAGGTATTTGTGACTGGGAAAATTTACACAAAATCTATAATTCTGCAACATGCACGGAAATAAGGGGTTGCATCGAAAAAGAAAAGGAAAAAATTGCAAAAGATTTGAACAGTGCTTTAAATGCATATATTGAATCTTTTCTTAAATATAATGACATCAATTGCAGTGACGTTGGTTGGAATAAGAAATCCTATGTAGAGGTCGCATTGCCTCTGTATGCAAAATCAGTCCCAGATTTCAATACAGATGAATATGAAGACGCACTTGCTTCCATGAAAGCATCATCATCAGCCATGTTCAAAAAGTGCCGTGCAACATATGAGAGAATCATTAACGGCACAAATCATGGTTCTATTGCAGACAGGGTGATTGAAAATTTCGAGACTTTTCTTGCTAATAAGCTTCTTTATGAGAAAATCTTAGAAACAGCAACAGGATTTGAAAATGACGAAACATTTACCAACGTATCACAGTTCGGCAAATATTTATCACAGAACGGAATTGACAAATACAACTCTACCATTGGAGATTTTTATAATTCCAGTGGAGAATTAATCAAACGAGGAGTTAACTCACGGATAACCGAATGGAATCAGAGTAATCCAGATAATAAGCTACCTAAACTGCAAAAATTGAAAAAACAGATTCTTGTGGATAGGGAGAAAATGTTCACAATTGAGACGATTGAAAATAAGTCAGATTTCAACAAAACCTTAAATACTGTATTAATTCTGGATGAAAAAATTACCATTGAAACCACAAAACTTTTAACCTCCATCTTGGCAAAAGATATGTATAACACAGAAGGAGTGTATGTTACCAGAGCAGGTGGTTCTTATATTGCAAATGGACTTACCGGAAGCTGGGATTATTTTGAAGCCATAAAAACTGATGCAATCACGAAAACTGTGAAAGATAAATTACTGACTGATTATTTCAATGCCAAAGGCAAGGTAAAAACAAATCTGACTAAAGCGGATGAAAAAGAGATTGAGAAAGCTACCAAGGATTTTTCATATACAATAGCCGAGTTAGACCGAATGTTGGCAGGGACGGACTACATAACAGTAGAAGAAATGTTGATTAAAAAGCTTGAAGAACTGAAATCCAGAAAAAAAGAAAGTTATCATCTAATGACAACATGTGCATTTTGGAATAATGACAACAAGCCGACGCAGGATGAAAACGGTGTAATCCAAAAATATCTTGATGATGTTTTGGCGGTTGTCCGGTTTACAAAAATTTTCTCCATTGATGTCAAACTTACAAATGCGGACACGATTTTCATGGAAGATGTAGCCGGAATGGATAAAGACAAGCATGGCATCAACAAAACATACAACATGATTAGAAACTACCTTACCAAAAAGACAGAACTTGATGCAAAACAGCGTCGCGTGCAGTTATGTTTTGGTCGCCCTACACATTTCGAACAGAAGTGGAATCTGATGCATGGAGATAAGGGGATTTTTGGAAACTGTGATGCAGGACTTCTGGAAAAAGACGGATGCTATTATTACATTGTTCCTGCTTCAAAGAACGGGGAAAAATTAAATATTCATGTTTCCGATTGTGAAGATGAAGCAGACAGCTACAATATGCTTTCTACAAAAAAAGGCATGGGCTTTTTAAAAATGCTTATCAAATGCACATTGAAGAGTAAATCAGCCATAGCAAAATATAAGGAGACTGACGAGCCATTTGAACTTCCAATAGGAGATGAAACAATTACTATCTCTAAAAAGATGGCAGAAGATTATGCAAATAAGAAGCATTCTAAATCAAAGGAAGAACTTATCAAGGTGATTGACTTTGCAAAAGAATTTATTGCAAAGCATCCTTCCTTCAAACGTTATGATTTATCTTCATTAAAAGAATCCTCTGCCTATGACAACTTAAAGCAGTTTTCAGATGAAGTAGACAGCTTATGTTTTGCTGTTACCCGCTTGTATGTATCAAAAGAACAAATTGATGATGCAGTCGAAAAAGGAAATCTGTACATGTTCATGATTACAAGCCAAGACATGTATAAGAGTGCAGACAAGAAGCACAACATCTATAGCATCCGGTTCAATGCCATTATGAAATCAATGTTTGAAGCAGGAAACCACATTATAGTAAACAATTCTCCGTCGATTTACTACAGACCTGCATTGATTGAAGCAGAAGATAAGCATCCGGCTGGTAGCATCCTTGTTAACAAACTCACTACAGAAGGAAAGACTATTCCGGGCGAGATATATTTGGAATTGTGTGCTTTCTACAATGGAAAGTGTGATAAACTTTCTCCTTTGGCATCTGTTTATAATGAGAAGGTATCCGTGAAAGAGTCTACATTCCCACATATTAAGGACAAACACTACACAGAAGAAAAGTTTTCCATTACTCTTTCCTATAAAATGAATACCAATGTTGTTGGAAACACATCAGTGTTCACATTAAATAATCTCGTACAGGAAGATATTCGGGAAAATGGTTGTAACATTATGAGTGTTATCCGAGGAATGGATAATCTTCTGTATTATTGTATTGTAGATTCTGGCAACAAGAGAATTGCTTCCGGCAACCTCAATACAATCGGCAATGCTGATTATTATGAGAAGTTATGTGTTTTAGGCACTCAGCGTTACATTGACGCTAAAAACTGGAAGTATGAAAAGAAAGTTGCAGAATTAAAAGAAACATATCTTAGACAAATATGCAGAAAAATCATCAAGATTGCCATTGAAAATAATGCGGTAATATGCATTGACAAAGTTTCTGATTTAAGAAAGAATAAATTAAGTGCTTTTGACAATCAAGTGTACAAAAAGTTTGAAAATACACTGATTACTGCACTAGCTAATTATTATGATACATCCATTCCGAACACAGAAGCAGGTGGAAGTTTAAACCCATTACAGCTTGCCGTAGAAGGTGCAGATACCATGCAGAATGGAATCTTATTTCATGTCGCAGAAACAAATACGAGAAATATCTGCATGAAGACAGGTTTTATTAATCTCATGTCAACATTCGGTATTTCTACCGTAAAGGCAAAAATGGAATATCTGAAAAAAGTTTCAAGAATTTATTACGATTCAAAAGCAGATGATTTTGTATTTGAATTTACATGGAGAAACCTTGGCTGTTGCCTTAAGAAAGATGAACTTCCTCTCTACAATGGGTTGGATAAAGTATGGCAACTCCATACTCATTTAACACGACTGAAATGGAACAAAGAAAAATCACAGTACGAGGAAATTGACGGAACTGAACTTATTAAGGCAATTAGACGCTCTCACTCGGATATGATAGGCAAAGACATTGAAGTAGATATGCTTTCTTCCAAAGAAATCCAGACACTATATGATGTTTTCATTCTATATGCAAATGGATTTATGCCAAAAGAGTTTATGGAAGATACCAGTAGCTATGATTCTCCAATTGTTCCTTGGTCAAGTGTAGGAAGAATTGAATATGATGAAATGACTGCTTACCAGTTATGCAGAAAAGCAAGTCTGACAATGGAAAAAATAAAAAAAGGACTTAGTTCAAAGGAACTTGTTGTCTACAGAACGGAATGGCTTAATTATTTATTAGAGAACTAGAAAATATGTTTCCAAAAGTCTCAAATAATCAAAGTATTGAGGCTTTTGGAGAACCCTGTTATAGAATACTGTAAAATGCCTGCTGTCGCAGGGGTGTAACAGATGTGGAAGGAAATACAACGAGTTATAGAATACTGTAAAATACCTGCTGTCGCAGGATTGCCACATTCTAACATTCCAAACATGGTTATAGGATACAAAAATGCCTACTGTTGTAGGTAAAATCTATACTTTAACGTCCAAAAAAAACTATGCAAATTTGCAAACTGTAATATATTTTCACAAAAAAAAAGAAAGGAAATTAAAAAATGAACTCAAAAGATGTATTGGAATTAAAACGCAGACTTACAAAAGATAATGCTACATTCACACGAATTAGTGGTTGTTATGTAGATGGCGATAAAAATAAAATTGCGATTTTCAATGATAACTTTCTAAATCTGAATGATGAAGTGTTTTTTAAATATCTTGAAATGGCAAAGAAGGTGTTCTCCGGCAAAATTGGAAACAACATTCTTAACTTGCCATTCAAAAGCAATTATAGTGAAGAAAAACAATTCTTATTCGGTCTGCGTGATAGCAAGCTGAAAAATGATGAATTGCTTGATGTACTATATGATAACATCATTGAGAACTATGATTATGCAGGAAATTTCTTGATTGTCGTATTCCATGACGCATATGATGTCATGACAAAGACATCTGATAATGCAAAGCTTGATGAATCAGAAGAGGTGTACGAGTATCTGCTTTGCGCAATCTGCCCTGTAAATCTTTCAAAGCCTGCACTTGGATACTTGACAGAAGAAAACAGAATTGATGCCAGAATCAGAGACTGGGTAGTAGGTGCGCCGGATACAGGATTTGTGTTTCCTACCTTTACAGACCGGACAACAGATGCCGATAATGTCATGTTCTACACCAAAAATGCAAAAGAACCTCATATGGAACTTGCAGAAAGTGTACTTGGTGCGACTGCTAAAATGACACATACTGAGAAGAAAATTGCTTTTGAGGAAATCGTAGAAAATGTTCTTGGTGACGAAGACGAAGATACTCTTGGTAAATTAGAAGTAAAGCTGAATGAAAGAGCAGAAGAAGACGTTGAAACCGAACACAAACTTTCACCAACGTTGACATCAGATGATGTTGTGGAACTGCTGACAGAATGTGGTGTAGATGCCGTTAGCGCAGATGCTATCAAAAAGCAGTTCGATGATACCTTTAAAGACGACCTTCCTTCTTCTCCACATTTAGTGGATTCCAAGACAATTGAAAAAGAAGAATTGAAAAATGCACTTATTGAGAAAATCAATAACACCTCATATACTTCCGATGTCAATATTGTCGTAAGCAAAGAATTAAAAGAGCAGGTAGAAACAAGAGAGATTGATTCAAAAAAGTATATTCTCATTCCTATTGATGAAAATACAAAAGTAAATATCGTAGAAAAATAGTTGTGCACCAGTTATACTTGTTGTATAATAATGGTATAAACAAAAAAAATAAACAAACCAAAAAGACAGATGCGAAAGTGTCTGTCTTTTTTTTGTACCCATTTTTACGTGGGAGAAAGCGAGGTAAAACATGAGAGCAACAATAAGAAATCTGACAAAGGATTATGACAAAGAATTGTCATTTCCCATGGAAGATGAAAAATTAGAATCCATTCTTGGCAAAGATGAATGGATTCTAATTGATGCACAGGTAGGAGAAGAACTAACTGACATCAATCAATTGAACAAATTGTTTCAGCAGATTGATGAAGAGACAATCTTCATCTTATCAAAAGCATTTTATCTCGAAGAAATCTTCGAGATAGCAGAAAAGCAAAACTTTTCTGTTGTAAATTTCACCGAAGAAACTGCGCAATACAACGCCGGAAATGGCGTAAGTGCAGACGATTGGTGGAAAGGACGTGTCCTGTTTGATTTGGGATATGAAAAATTCCCATTCAGGTATCTTCCAGAAATGGAAAATTATCTGAAATTTGAACAATTATGGTACACCGCCGATTCCGAAGGATGGGTGGAAGTAACTTATTGTTCAAATACATATCTCGTAAAGAGATGGGAAGGAGGCAGAGCATGTTAGAAATTAAAACATTCTCTGGTGACTGGAAAGAAGTCACCAGAGAAGATGCAGAAGCTTATTACAAGCGTTTCTGCGAAACTGCAACGGAAGTTGCAGTTATTGAAAGACATAATATGTTCAACAAGAACCACCTTAGAGGTGGACACGTTATGTTAAATGGAAGGATTGAAACAGACGAAGAGAAAAAAGCCCGTGTATTTCAAATCTACAAAAATAATTTAATGACAGAAGGCAAGGTTCGCTTTCTTGTCATTGAATACGAGTGCCATACGCCGGTGATAAATCCATTTGAAATGGCAGTAGCACTCAAAAAAGATGGTGTAGTAATCGTTTTTGACGATTCCACCATTAGTAAAGAAGAAAATGCCTTTAAAATGCGAAAAGTAGATAAGCTTTTTGCTAAAGCAATGGCAGAATAAAAAAGAGAAAAATATGTTAGAAGTAAAATTTATTGGTTTCGGCGGTAGCATGGAAGTTCCATGCTACGAGGATGAAAACGGAAAAATCTATTTTGACGAAAACAATGGCAGAAATGGATTGTCATTGTACACAGGCGCATATAGAGATGAATGCGACGAGATATGTGGCGAACCAAATCGGAGAGTCACAGAAGAAATTTCGTGCGACAATCCATTTGTGCGCCACGAAAGAGAAGCTGATTACAGGCTTCTTGGTAGACTAAAAAGTGACTGTGATTACTTTTTGGGATACAGGAATGCCTACGAAGGGTATCTATATTTCATGAACATCAAGAAACATTGCGATGAAATGGAAAAATTATGGAAATCTTTCGCAGACTATGACAAACCAGAGTGGCTTACTCTGGAACAAATTAATGAGTATCGTGAAAAGATGCTTGACAAAAGGAGAAAAACAAAGTGAAAATATTAGAAACGGCATGGATGCTGGATTGGTAACAAAATACTTTCCAGAAAAAGGCAAGTCTAAACAAGAGCCTTTTTCTGGAAAATTTAAAGAAAGGAAAAAACAATGGAAAAAGAAAAACTTTCAAGAAATGATTATTTTAAAAAAGTGCAAGAACTTGGTGCAAAACGCACTGAAAAGGAGTATGAGACTGCACCTTTAGATTTATCAAAATATAAAGTTAACGAAAAAACTATAAAGGTTTTGAATGCTAATTTTATGGAAGAAAGTAAAGACCGAAATGGTAACTATATGCTTAAAGGGCATTGGTTATGCGACCTTTGCTTTCAGTTTGCAGAAAGATGCAAATTTGATTTAGTACTAGTAGACTTATACTCTGCATATGCATATTCAGATGAACAGATGGCAATCTTCACATATTGCGAAGGTGATATAACACTCACATTGTTCACTGAAACCCATGCGTATGAAGTAGAAAAGGCAGAAACAAAAAAATTTTATGAGGAGATTTAAAAAATGAACGATATGGTATCTAGATAGTTGCAAAGAGCAACTATTGATGATATACTATAATATGTAAACAAAATAAAATAATCAAACAAGAAAAGAGTAGGTGAAAGAACCTGCTCTTTTTTTGTACCCGAAAGGGAGAAAGCAGAGGTAAAATTATGTCAAACTACGAATTAACACTTTCAATGGATTATGTTCCAACATGGACTCATGTGGAGGCAGTAAGGGAAATATTCCAGAACGCAAAAGATGAGGAGACTGTAAATCCTCAAAATACTATGTTCTGCAATTATAATGCAGACACAGGAACATTACTTATTGGAAATAAGCAGGGCAAATTGGATAAATCCACTTTGCTTATCGGTGTTTCCGATAAGCGAGACAATGAAAAGACTATCGGACAGCACGGTGAAGGTTACAAAATCGCAACCGTAGTACTGCTCCGTGAAGGACTTTCATTGAAGATTTATAACTTCGGTTGCAACGAAGTATGGACGGCACGTAAGATAAAAAGCCGGAGATACGGAGTTGATATTCCGTCCTTTGATATTCAGAAAGTAGGCTCGTTATTAAGACCTGTCGAAAACCATGATTTGGTTTTTGAAATCAAAGGCATCACCGAAGAAATGTACGAAGAGATTGTTGAAAGCAATCTTTTCTTACAAAAGGAAAAGGGCGAGATAAAAGGACAGAAAGAAGTAGGATTCCTTTTATTAGACCCGAAATATAAGGGAAAAATTTATGTAAACGGTCTTTATGTATGTGATGAAAACCGTTTAAGTTACGGTTATGATTTTGCACCAAGCGAAATCAAACTAGACCGTGACCGTCGCACAATTGCAAGCTGGGGGCTTCAATCTGCAACGTCAGATGTTATCGCCTCAACAGACGATACAGAACTCATCAAAAGTTCTGTTGATACATTTGACGGAGAATTTCTACATCTGCGCTACGCTTATGGTGTACAGAAAGCCTTTGATGAAATGGCGGAAGAATTCTTCAAATCAAATGGTGACGATGCAGTGGTAGTTACCAATGATGAAGAGAGAAAAGAAGCTATAGCTTACGGTGCAACACCGTGCATCGTAAGCCATAACATGGCTGAATGCATCAAAAAATCAGCCATTTATCAGGAAAAGACCGAGGAGTGTGGCACAAAACAGAAGTCTCTTTCTGAAAAATTAGATGACTGGTTTGAAAGAACCAGACAATATCTTCCTCAAGATTTAGAAGAGGAAGGAATCGACCTTATCGAAAAAGTTGCTAATCAGCTTTATTAATAAGGTTGTTGATTGAAATGCTGTTTTGATTATGATAGAATAACCTCATAATTAAGACAGTATACAAACAGAAAGAGTCATGTTTTAACATGGCTCTTTTCTTATAATAAAAAGATTACGATAGCGAGGGAAAAAATGATGAACATGTATGAAATCGTAGCAAGATTGAATGAAGCAAGCAAAGCTTATTATAACGGACAGGATGAAATAATGTCGAACAAGGAGTGGGACAGCCTGTTCGATGAATTAAAGCGAATGGAAGCAGAATCTGGAATCATCCTTCCAGACAGCCCAACACAGAAAGTGGGTGCGCCACTTGTTAAAATCAAGGGGCTAAAAGAGGAACGCCACGAATTTCCAGCTCTGTCTCTCGATAAGACACAAGATTTTACAGAGTACGAGCAGAAGATTAGAAAAGGCATGGGCGATAGACTATGCAACAGTGTCGTTCTCATGTGGAAAATGGATGGCTCTACCATTCAGTTAACCTATGAGAATGGAAGATTGCAGAAAATGGCAACCAGAGGAGATAACGGGGAAGTAGGCTATCTGGTTACACATAACGCCTCAATCGTCAATGAGTTACCTTTGGAGATTCCATATAAAGGCAAGCTTGTCGTAAGAGGCGAATGCGTAATGAGTTATGCCGAGTTTGACCGACTGAAACTCGAAGATGATAAATATAAAAATGCCCGAAATCTAGCAAATGCGACAATTACTATGCTAGATACAAATGAAGCTTCTAAACGAGAACTTCATCTGCGGGCGTTCAATCTGGTATATTCGTCTGAATTTATTTCAGATTCCTTTGCCGGAAGGTTGAGTTTTCTACAAAGACAAGGGTTCGGTGTAGTTCCATATGACTTAGTGAACATTGACTACTTACAGGAAGCTATGAACCTTTGGACTGAAAAGGTAGAAAAATATGAATTTCCTGTTGACGGTCTGGTAACTGCATATGATGATGCAAGATATGCAGACACCTTATCCAGTACAAATCATCATCCACATATTTTACGCGGATATGCCTTTAAATGGCAGGATAAGGAAGTTGAAACAACGTTGCGCAAAGTTGAGTGGAGTCCTTCTTTGAACTCACTTAATCCAGTAGCCATATTCGATTCGGTAGAACTGGAAGGAACAACCGTTTCAAGGGCTTCACTGCACAATGTAACATACCTTGTTCAGAAAGGACTTCATGTTGGAAATCGCATTACCGTCTACAAGGCAAATATGATTATTCCACAAGTGGCAAAAAACCTTGATAAAGGTACAGATACCAAATTACCAGAAAACATAGAGGAATTATTTAACACCTTCGATATTCCTCGAAAATGCCCGGTCTGCGGTGCGGATACAACATTTAAAATCAGCGACATCAGAATTGAAACTGATATTGAAGATGGAACTGAGGAAGTAAAAGACAAAACGGTTGTCTTAATATGCACAAATCCAGATTGTTCTGCAAAGAAACTTAAGAAGTTTTCTCGGTTCGTACAGAGAGGATGCATGAATATTAAGGGCATCAGCGAAGAAACGATTGCAAAGTTTATCGCCAAAGGATTCATTAAAGAATATTCCGATTTCTATAATCTGGATAGATTCAAGGATGAAATCGTTGCAATGGACGGTTTTGGTGAAATAATGTATCAGAATATTATTGATGCAGTGAACGTATCAAGAAATACTGACTTTGTTTCACTTATAAATGCACTCGGTATTCCAAATATTGCCAAGGGACAAGCTAAAATTTTGGCAAAAGAATACAATTCTGATGTGAATAGATTCTTCAAAGATATTTCCAACAGACATTGTTTCTCACAGATTGAAGGAATTGGAGAAATTCTTGAAGGCAATCTGTGGGACTGGGGAAATGTATATCTCAGATATATTCCATTCAAAGATGGCGCAAGTATGCCGGAAGGAATCAATACCGAAGTATACAATCTTTTGAAAGAGTTACAGGTTGAGACACCTACGGAAGACAGCAGTAATGCATCCTTAAGTGGAAAGGTTTTCGTAATCACAGGAAAACTGGAACACTTTGCAAACAGAGATACACTTGTAGAAAAAATTGAGAAACTTGGCGGAAAAGTTTCAGGTTCTGTTTCTGCAAAAACTAGCTTTCTTATCAATAACGATGTCACAAGTACATCTGGCAAAAATAAGAAAGCAAAAGAGTTAAATGTTCCAATCATTTCAGAAGAAGACCTTTTGAAAATGATGTAGGAACTAAAAGAGAGAACTGGCTAAATAAGCGGTTCTCTTTTTTTTATGCCAAAAAGCCCAAAAATGTGCGCAAATAAAGCATTTTATGCACAAAATACGTTGATTTTATGGTGTACCTATGGTATAATATACATACATCAAAGAAAGGAGAAATTTTTAAGCAATTAAGAATAAAATTAAATGTGAGTCAATGTACTCAAAATCCAAAAAGAAAAATTTTAAGAAAGGAAAAGCTATTTAGATGAGAACCTATATCTAATCAATTTAAAGAATTTATAGGTATGTACCGATGGCTAAGTCGGGAATTAACGACTGTGGAGTGTACAAGAACTTGTGAGTAGTGTGTCGCTTGTGACCACTAAAGCATACACGGTGAAGCAGTAACTACAAACCGTGAGGTTGTAGCGAATCATCTAGCATATACATTTGTATATGTTTTTAGTGGCAGCATGAGTCTGATGAATAAAACAGAATTAGTAGCTACAATTGCTGAAAAAGCTGAAATCAGCAAAAAAGATGCTGAAAGAGCATTAAATGCTTTTACTGATACGGTATCTGACGCATTGAGAGAGGGGGATAAAATTCAATTAGTTGGATTTGGAACATTCGAAGTTTCTGAGAGAGCTGAAAGAACCGGACGTAATCCTCAGAGCGGTGAAACAATGGTTATTCCTGCTTCCAAGATTCCAAAATTCAAAGCAGGAAAAGCGTTAAAAGACGCTATCAATTAGAAATTAAATCTGTAAAACTAAATGTAAACTGTAACCACGAAAGAAAGCTATGGCATTAATACCATGGCTTTTTTATTTTACAATCCACTTACATTGTGATATAATATATCCGTAAACTAAAAAATAATCAACCAAAAAGAGCAGGTAGAAAATACCTGCTCTTTTTTATTACCCAGAAATGGGAGAAAGTGAGGAAAACATGAAAATAGTAACTATTAAAAACAAAGAAGCACATATCTTTGAAAGTAAGGAGGAATTGTACAACCACTTTAGTTATTGGTGTACAGCAACGGGAGAATTCTTCCACAATGGAAATTATTGTGAGGAGAAGGATGTTCCTGAACCTCTATTAAAAGCATACAATGAACTCTACAAAGAGGGAAATGGATGCTACGAGTATCTTGCCGAGTATGACGGCAAGTATTATATCGCTCTAGTTTCCGAATTTGATTCGGAATACGCAGAGGACAGCGATATGTCAATGGACGAGCTATTTGAAATTGGTAAAGACAATGCCTTGAATTTATATTCAAGCGAGTTATTTGCCAATACAATGCTTGTCATCGGCAAGAAAACTGGCGTCGATGGATGCCATGAATTTTTGTTTCTAGTTCCAGTAGAAACAAAAGAAAACGTATATGATGAAATTGAAAAGACCATATACGATAAAATTTATCAAATCGGTATAGAAGATTTGATAGCCAACGATTACGCTACGGACGGATTTAATCCAACGAGAACGTTGAAGTTTGCCGTCAATAGAAAAGAGTTGGCAAAATACCTTGTAGATAACAATGACGAAAGGACTATCAGCATGTTTCTGGAAACATACGATAGTGACGAGTCGTCATATATCTATGAAAACTCTGAAAATATTGTATCGGAAGAAATCACATACTGTGACGACTTCAATGAAAGATACAATGATTTCATAAAAAATACCCAGTTGCTCAATCCTGATATGTCAGCAGACGAAATTTCCAGCAAAGAAGATTTCTACTGGAACGTTTACAGAGCATAGAAAGGAGAAAATAATATGGAATACCAATTAACCAGACCTACCTTCGAGACAATTATAGATTATTGTAATAGCCTTGAAGGAGATGAAAGACTAATAGTTTTCGAGTTTGGCGAAAACTATGATTTAGTTCTTCATATTTATAAAGATGAAGAATTTAATTCAAAAAAAGATGCGGACTATGCAAATATAGTCCGTATCAGCACCGCACAAAATGGTGCTTTTGTTGACGACACAGAAGATGTGTACGTCACAGACGGTTCTCTCCGAAGAGAATTGGAAAGAATCAATAAATATCAAGATTTCTCAACATTGTAATTCTTGATATGATAAAAAGTTTATGATAAAATAAATTCATAAACTAAAAAAATAATCAAACAAAAAGAGTCATGCAAAAGCGTGGCTCTTTTTTTGTTGCCTCAAAAGAGGAAGAAAGGAAGAAAATTATGAGAATGACTACTTATACTATGCAATACAACAAAGACCGCGCACCAATGCTTGTGAAAGAAGCGGTAAAAAATTACCCGGAATATGATAAACTTAATACACCTCATATTCTGGCAAAATTTATGAGTGCTGAAATGCACGCAGACAGGCTACCAGAAGAACACTGTTGGATAATAGCCATGTCAACAGCATGTAAACCGTTAGGCTTATTTGAGATAAGCCATGGAGGTTCGAGCGCCTCCATAATAGACAGTAAAGCCGTGGCAACAAGGCTGTTACTCTGTGGTGCTACAGGTTTTTTACTGTGTCACAATCACCCAAGTGGTGATTTAACTCCGTCGCAATCAGATAGAGAAGTTACACAAAAATTGGTCAAATTAGCAAAGGTTATGGACTTGAACTTTGTAGACCACATTATCATTGGAATGGATGACAATGGATATACAAATTTTTATTCGTTCCGCGAAAGCGGATTGATATAGTTTTTAAATTATGGTAAAATATATCCATAAACTAAAAACTATTCAACCCAAAAAAGAGTCGTGCAAAATGCATGGCTCTTTTTTATTGCCCGGAAATGGGCGGAAAGCGAGGAATTTAAAATGGCAAAAATTAAAGAAACTTTATTAAGAAACTTAAAATCGGCAGTTAGGGACTGCGAATTTTACTCTCGTATGGCACGAGAGACAAATCAGCAGGCACTAATTGTTGATTCCAAAATCAAAGGCTTGGAATGTACCATCTCCAAGCTGAAAGAAACTATTCGTCTGCATTCAGACGAGCCTTTATACAGAAGGGGGCTTGCAGACGACTGCTTCAAATACGAGCGTTTAAGTATAGAACTTACGGAACTATACTTAAAAATCTCTGGCATCTATAGCGTGGCAAGTTACGCAAGAGAGAACCAGTTGAAAGCAGAGGAACGAAAAAACGACCTCGTCCGTGTTCTGTATTACAGATACAACGTTGACGAGGAAATACTTGAATCTGTTTTGGAAGGTGGTGACAGATTATGATGAAATTATACGTAATCCATTACAACAAGAATGGAGAAGACAAACTTCAAAAAGTTCTTGCTATTGATAAGTCAAGGGCAAGACAGAAGTTCTGTCAAAAAATGAATAGTGCCGATGCACAGTATGAGATTGAGGATATTGTGCTAATCGACACGAATATCTGGTGTTAGGAAGTAGGTGGCAGACATGAGTAAACTACCTTCTCATAATCATCTGTACGCATTCATAATCAAAAATTATGATAAGTATGGACTTGGTTTAACATCAGAAAAGGAGATGCTGGCATTGCTCAATGAGTTAGAAGCTTATGGGGCAACACTGTCACATCTCCAAGGAGATTTAAAATCCAGTTTTTGCAACCTGTTTTTTGATTCTTTACAAAACAATGCACAGGTGGCAAAACAGATTTTAAACACAAACCAGTTTTACCGTTCTCGTGAGTTATATATCCAAAAACTCGCAAAGGATGGTATAGTAGGAAATGAAGCTTATGCTTTAGCAAGCGAAAAGCTTATTCCTACAACGGATGGGTTTGTAGAAAAATCTGCATAGAAATCCTCTTCTTTCTATGCAGAAAATCTTATTTGAAAGCCGTGGTGAAAATTCCACGGCTTTTTTTAGTGAATAACTACGGTTAAAAATACTTATCGGGTATGCTATATATAAATATATAAAGAATAAGTAATACAACAACATTTATTATTTTATTTATTAGGAATGCACAAAACCTAGTGTTTTCGGCTTGTCCGGGAATGTTTAACGTTGAGGAATACTGCTGTTAGCGGTCAAACATACTTGCGGAAAACAAAAAAAAAACTACTGGAAGCGGTTGAAAAGACTAAGAGATACGGTTGATTTTACTCAAAAGAAAAGAAGTATTCAATATATTGTAGCATGTACGGTTGAATCTACAACAGAATCGTTCAGAACTTATAAAATAAGTAAATTTCAACGTAGTTGCAAAAGAAAAACAAGTAAAATAGACCGTAGCTGATATTGCGCAAAAGCGGTATTTTCGTCTGGATAAGTAAATTCTAACGTAGTTAGTACACTTAGAAACAAGTAAATTTAAACGTAAGTAATTTATACCGTAGGTTGGCTGAATAAGTAAAAATGACCGCGAAACAAGTAGATTTGAACGTAAGAACAAATAAAAACAAGTAAAACACACCGTAGTAAGATGAGAGATACGGTTTAAAATACTTGCTTTTTGACAAATCCGATGACAGATACGTTCTGAAATACTTAAAATTACACTGAACTTTAGAAATTGTGCCAAAAATGCTTTTTCACGTTTGATAATACTTGCATTAACGTTGGAGATTACTTAAAATAAGGTCAGTAAACTACGGTCAACGTTACTTAAAGATGAATCGGGGCATATTTATGGAACAATTAAAACAGAATACCGATTTGATGATTCGAAAATCGAACACTCTAATCAGCGGTAAATTTAAAACCTCTATTTTAGAAAATAAAATCATGGCAATTGCACTTACAAGGATAGAAATAAAAGATGGCTGTCCTGTAGCAAGATTGTATCCGGGCGAAATCAAGCAGTTATTGGGGAAAAATACTGATACTAATATATACAAGAAATTAAAACGCACTGCAAAACTCATGACCGGACACCAGATTGTAATTGAAGACAGCAAGGGAAATTTCTCTATATTCACAATGGTAAATAATGCAGACTATGTAGATAAGCAGTTTATTATTACTTTCAACAAGAATATGACTCCATTTGTTCATCAGTTGAAGAATAATTTCACAACCTATGAGGTTGCAACGTTGATGAAGATTGAAAAAGCACATTCATACCGTCTGTACGAACTTCTGAAAAAAGAAATATACAGGAGCGACCCAAATATCAACAATGGTGTTGTCACTAAAGAATATGGGTTAAGTGAACTTAAATGTACTATAGGACTTGCAAATACTGATGAAGCAGGCGTACAGAGAGCCATTGCGGATGGAAAATCTTGGGATGAAATCTATTATAACGTAGTAAAGGACAAGAGCTTTGAAGTCTGGTACGAATTTAGACGGCAGGTATTAGATGTTGCGCAAAAAGAACTGGCAGAAAAAAGCGATATCGTATTTGAATATGAGCCATTAAAATATGGCAGTGGCGCAAAAGTAAGAAGAATAAGATTTTATATAGCTAAAAATGAACCTTCTAAGACAAAGCCGGAAATGGACAGGATGGTAGACCTTATTCATACCATGAACGAGGAACAGGTTGCGTCTGATACCGATAACGATGGAGTATATTCATATATTGGTCACAATAAATTAACCAGAGACGATATCATAGAATTCATGCGAGTTGCAGAGGAAGACGAAGAAAAAGTTGAAAATGCAATTAAGCTTGCAGACAAGCAGGACTATCTCAAAAACTATGTAGGGTGGATAATTTCTTGCATAAAGGGTAAGTATGAACAACCAACGGAAGTTATTCAAGGAAGCAGTGAAAAGGCTGATACTGTTAATAATTTAAAAACAGAGATTGATAATAATGAAGCCGATATTGCGGAAAGAATATGGAGAAAAATAAAAAATAAAGAGGATTATATTGAATTCATCGCATATTTGAATAGTAAAGGTATAAAAGAAAACACCTTGGATGTGGTTTACGATACCAATGAAAGAATAGACCTTTATACAAATTGGAAAACAAAACGAAAATTATAATTTCGAATAACCTATACAAAAACCTACAGATATGTTATAATGAAATAGTAAACAAAAAATAATAAACAACCTAAAAAGACAGATGTGAAAGCGTCTGTCTTTTTTTTGTACCCGGAAATTCCGGGAGAAAGCGAGGAAAAAATGAAAACAGAAGTGAGAAGAACAAATTTAATGACTGACCAAGAAGGATATGAAATAAGACGGATAATTCAAGAAAAACAATTAGTCTAATTTCAGATTTAGAACGGAGGAAGTAATTAATGAAATATAAAGTTGGTCAGAAAGTAACTGTAGCCATGCGCGAAGGTTATCATTTATCAAAAATCGTCAAAAGAGAAATAGAAATTTGTCGAATTGACGAATGCACTGGATTGATATGGATTAAAATTCCTTTAACACACGGTGCATACAAAACAATGTTCGGCTACGAGCGAGACCTTGATGCAATGATTGTTAAACAGTAAAGAAAGGTGGTATAAATTATGGATTACAGAATGAAAAAAAACTATTTAAAAAATAACTTTTTAGGTAACAATGATGAAAATGAAAAATATCTTACGGAATATCTTACAAGAGGTGTTTTTCATCAATGGAATGACAAATTGGAAGTCATGACACGTATATGTGATTATTATTCATATATGTTCCGATTTTATCCTGACGGACGACTTGTATTGCAGATGATGAATGCAAATACAAAAGATACCGATTCAGAATGGAGAGGAAAAGATGATTGCGGTCATCTTGAATATGAAACCATTGACCATATGCTTGTTGATTGGTTAGACGAGTTGAAAAAAAATGAAGGTTCGTATAAATTTGATGAAGAAATCAAATTTATTGAGAGCCTGTTTAAACCCAAAAAGGCAGGAATCAGAGGAGTCAGTTATGAAAAACTGGCAGAAGTAATTTATGATTCTTTCGAATCAGACAGAGAAGTATCTGGTCTAAAGGAACTCGAAAGAGGGATGAAGTATATGTGTGAAAAATATACTTCCGAGCATGACCGTGAAATCATTAACGGAATGTTAGAAGCCTTTACCGGATGGGGTATGAACAGTTTATTAGAACTAGCTAAGGCTCAGATGGAAGAGACTTTTACTTAAAAAAGATTGCGTTTAAATTTACTTTGTGATATATTAAATATGTAAACAAAATAAAATAATCAAACAAGAAAAGAGTAGGTGAAAGAACCTGCTCTTTTTTTGTACCCGAAAGGGAGAAAGCGAGGGCTTATTATGGCAAAAAGTTTTTTAGTAATTAAAAATCAAAAGGAAAGCAGAGCAGTGTACGACTTGCTTTGCGAGAACGGATATGTAACAGGTGAGAACCTGTTTATAGCCGAAAAAATAGGAGAACTTAGTTCTTCCGATTTTGATAAATATGTAGAAAACCATAGTTACGTAATCGGTAACTATGGTTATGATGCATTTATAAGTGCATATAATATTATGCACATTTATTCAAATGCCACCAAATCGTTCTTAGAACAGGTGGCGAAAATAATTGGCGTCAAACTAGATGCCAAACAGCAGTTCTTTGCTGAAACTATTAAAGGTTACAAAGAAGCAAAGGAATATGCTGATGTCCTCGGCATGAGAGAGAAGGAATTCGATTTCATGTATGAGGATGCAAAAAAAGCTCAGAGACGTTCACTGGGCGTCACAGAAGAAGAAGATGAAGCAATAGCAGTAGCATTGCTAACTTCTTCAAAAAATGAATTATTTGGCAAATTAACGGTTGTTGATTTGTCCAATATTGAAGTTCCGCACATGGAATGTGTGGAAGACCAGATGCTCGGACGGTATGACAACATGCTTGTTATCCGAGACGGCATCTTAAATTTTTATGGCGCAAGCTATCTGTGCTATGCGTTGAAACTGCTTGACAGAAAAGTCTTGGATGATAAAGATGAAGACATTTCCTTTAAAGAAGTTTTAACAGGCACAGACAGTGTAGAGCTGACGTGTACAACGCCAGATGATGCACTGAAATTATTAAAAAATCTCTTATCCATTAGAGTAATTTCAACTTATCCATACGTGGGTAAGCGTGAATACATGAAATGGGAAGAAAACAATCAAAAGATTGACGACCATTATCTCAGTTCTTGGGATGATGAGTCAATCATCAGCTTATTAAACAATATTGTAAGCCGTGAGTATGACACGATTTTCGTGAAATACTCACTTAAAAACTTCAATTTGTTAAATAAGCTAAATATCCCATTTGCGGTAGTAATGCCGAAGGATGGGGACGAGGAAGTCTTTAACATGATGGAAAATCGAACTCGTCGGCACTATGAGGCAGACGAGTTCGACCATAGCATTATCCGGGCTATTGCTCCAAGAGCAGAGATTCTGGATATTGATATGGAACATCCATATCTTACAGATGTCCTCGAATAAAAGAAAATGGTAGGTGCTTTTGCATCTACCATTTTTTGTAAAAAAATAACAAGAAATATAGGTAATTTTTTGTTATAACTGAATATTTTTTATTGCCCGAAAATGGGCGGAAAGTGAGGGAAAAAAATTATGAACAAAAAAAATTTTATTGACATCTTCCAGAATAAATGGGAAGAATGCATGAAAGAAGCAAAAGAAAACAAAACAGCAGATAATGACATATCCGCTGTAGCAATGGATATTTTCAATGAAAATGCCAATGCAGAAGAAGTAGTTGGTTATTATTTAACTTACTACGGAGAAGAAGCCATGGAAACATGGCGGGAAAATGTCAAATATGTTGACATGAATCCACAAGATAAAGAAGTGGATGAGTTATTAACAATATTGTTTGCCGTAAGAAATGACGGTAAAGATATTGATATTTCAAAAATAAGCAGTTGTGAATCAATGTCGATGAACGACTGCGAAAAGCATTGTCCGCGATATTATAATTGCGATACAATTTCTTATGCTAACGACTTGTTAGTTAAATTTGAAGATGAAAGCAGTGAAAGAAACCTAAAATCACAGTCTTTTTACTTCACATTTGGTAGTTCCTTATCATTCCCATATCAGCACGGATATGTGGAAGTAAAAGGAACAACAAGGAGTGAGGCAATTGCAAAATTCCGTTCAAAGTACCCGGACAGAAGTGAAAACACAGTTAATTGTGCTTTCATTTATTCGGAAGAAGAATGGAAGGAATTATTAAAGAAATACGGCATGGGAGAGTGCCATGACGTGATTCTTTAAATAGAAAGGAGAAAATTAAGTGAATGAGAGAAAAAAATTGGCAAATGACATTATTAAATGTTTGAAAATGCCAGTTTTAAATGAAAATTTTCGGAAAATTGCTTTTGAATTGCAATATATCTATGAAAGTGATGATTACTTTTACAGACAGTTACAGTCTGCATTTTCTGAAAAAGACGATTCTCTAACAATAGTCGATGAACCGATTGAGTTGTTGGAGAATGATAAAGTAACAAGCAATGGGTGTTCATACAAGGAAATTGCAAAATTCCTTATATCTAATATGGATATGGGGACAATATGTGATTTCGATGACGAAACACATTGTAGAGCTATATACAGCGGATTGGAGAAGTGTCCCATGATAGCTTGTTATATAGCAAGTTACTTGAAAAAATCACATTTTCAATAAAATTTTATATTTCTATTTAAAAATGTGGTTTACTGTTATATACTATAATAGTAAACATTTTAAATAAACAAACGAAGGCAAGAGATATTTTCTCTTGCCTTTTTTGCGTGTTTAAATGCAAAAAAATTACCCGGAAGCCGGGAGAAAGCAAGAGGTAAGGCATATGAAGATTATAGTATTTTTCATTCAGATGTTAGGAACTGTAGTAGACGCAATCGTGAGTTTGTATTCAAATAAATTTGAACGCACGATAGCATTATTCATTGGGGCATTATTATTTGTCCTTGACACATTAAAAATGGCGGTAAATGCGATTGAAATGACATTTGCATTTCAGCCATTACCAAACATTCCAACTTTATTTATTAATTTCTACATGAAAGATATTATCTTTTTTGTTGTAATTAATATAATAGGTGGAATAGTTTCACTTAAAGTAAGAAAATAAAAAAGAAACTGCTGTGCATGTAATTTAGTACAGCAGTTTTTTAATGTTGGAGGATAACCATGAAAAAAGAAATTTTTCAGTTTTCAACGTGCTTGTTAGAACGTAAAGAATATGGTAAAATAATTAGTGAAATAAATGCTAATTGGATTGGGATTGAACGTCAATGTTGGATAATAAAATAAAGAAATAGTTTAAAAGAAAGGAATATAAATATATATTCCTTTCTTTTTTTGTTTATAATTACATTAAAGTATTCGTATAAGATTACTTAAACGAAGAGTATTGTATTCTCATCAAGAAAATGATAAAATATAGGCATAAAATAATATTTTTTACATGGTTTTATAAAAGCTGTAATAAAAATATCAATAAAATGATTTCGTATACACGAAATTGTTTTTTTTGCATCCAGAATTATAAAAAGTATGGAGGAATGATTAATTTATGATAAGAATATTTAAAAGTAAAAAAAACAAAAATTTGGGAAATGAATTGGAAAACTACAAAAAAAGATACAAGCTTTTGGATATGAAAAATGAAGAATTGCGTTCTCAAAATCGCTTTTTAACAGAACATCTCATAGAAACAAAAAGGATTCTTGACATGCATATAGAATCAAATTATTCCACATCTTCTTCATTGTTTGAATTAAACGGGGTTTCCAAACGACAAGCTTCTATAAAAATTATAAATGGATTAACAAAAGAATTTACTATATGTGACGAGAAAATATTTGATTTACAACACAAAAATTTTATTAGTGAATTGCAATGTAATATAATGCAGGAATATTTGAATGCGATGCATAAAGTCTGCATTGCACATGAGGAAAAAGATTCAAGAATTGACTTATCCCAGTATTACAGAGTTATTGACAATTTAAGATTAAGCACAGGCAGTACAGATATACTTCAAATCATATTTATGGGAGATAATATATTAAAAATGATGCTATCTTCTTTTGGATATATAAAAAATGAAGATACAAATTCTGGAAAGGATGTGTATTTATTATGTCAACAGACTACAAAAGACATGCAGAGTTGATAGATGAAGAAAAAACGAAGGAATTATTAGCAGAACTTCCAGATTTTTGCTCTGAATATTACAAAGGTCGAAAACTAAGGCTCACAGCCAAGACACAATATAATTATGCTTTTAAAATGAGCGTTTTCCTGCGATACCTGCATGAATCCAATTCATATTTTGGAAATAAGGAAATAAAAGATATTGCATTGGATGATTTGGATAATTTGAACAGGGACGACATTGAAGATTTTATTGACTGGTTATCTTCTCAAAAAACAGGTCGCACAAGGGGATTTTCTGCAACCAACTCATCTTCCACTGTTGACAATTATCTCTCCTGCTTAAGCACCTATTGGAGATATTTTGTATCCAAAGAGAAACTGACAAAAAATCCATTCATAGGAATTGACCGGAATAAGTCCAGAAAAAAGAATATTATCTTCCTTGAATCTGATGAACGTGAAGAAATGTTGGATTCTGCTTGGGATGGGTGCAACTTAACTGAACGTCAACAAAAGTTCCGTGATAAAAGCAATTCTGCAATCAGGGATGCTACTATCCTCATGGTTTTATTTGATACCGGAATACGTGTGTCTGAGTTAGTTGGTCTGGATGTTGATGATATTGATTTCAAACATCATGGATTTAAAGTCGTTCGCAAAGGCGACAAGGAAGATTTTGTGAATTTTTCGGATGCCACCGAAGAATTATTGAAGGGATACCTTGAAGAAAGAAAGACCTACCGCCCTCTTGATGATGAATATGCCCTATTCCTTGTAAGTATAGGCAAGTATAAAGGGGAACGTCTAAGTGTTCGCTCTGTCGAGAACCTTGTAAAGAAATATGCAATGGCGAGTGGCGTTCCGAATGCAAGCAAGATTTCGCCACATAAGCTTCGTAGTAGCTATGCAATGGCTATGCTTGATGCAACAGGTAATATTAGCTTGGTACAGAAACAGTTAGGACACCAATTTATAGGTACGACATCTAAATATGCCGAGGCTAGAAATAAAGACAAAGAAATTCACAGAAATGTTATCTTTGGAAAAGTGGATGATGATTCAAACTGAATAATGAAGGAACAAAGACTATTGCTACATATAGTCTTTGTTATTGCAAAAATGTAGAAACATGGTATAATGTACATGATAAAACATAAAATAACCAAACTATAAAGAGTCAGTTATTCCAGAGCGGAATAATCTGGCTCTTTTTGTTTTCCGCAAAAGGCGGAAGAAAGGAATATTATGATAAATTTCGACAATTTAAACGCAAAGAGGTTCTTAATGCCTGTTTGCGAGAAAACAATTCTCCTGTATGATAAATATGGGGGATTCGTGAAAGAAGAAGCAACTGCGAAGGAAGTAACAGATTATAATTACTGTCACGAAACGCTGTTGTTTTATAAAATCAAGAGCGGTCACGATACCATTTCAGAGGATATGACCGCTCTAAAAAAGGCAGTTGCACATATCAAAGAATTGCAACGTGCTGAGTAAAAAAAATAAAGAAATAGCGTCCAGCCTGTATCATCCGCAGGTAAGGACGCTTTTCTTTTATTCATTTTCAAATCCATATTCCATTTGAGTTACTACTTCACTGATATAAAAGAACATTATTGGCAGAAGTGATGCCAAGTAAGCCATTCTAGCCGGGTTCTTGTATCGGTAATATGCCATGATGTCATTCAAGATATTTCTCGTTGTAGAATATACCAACGTGAGAAATTCGTCAAAATTTGATTTGGTAATTCCACTCTCATACATATCTGTGAAAGGTAATGCGTCATATGCTTCTACTGTTTCCATTGCATTGTCTGGCTCTGTATTGCGTTCACAATAACTGTTAACCATTTCTACAACTCGAATCAACGTTACGCGGAGTTTGTGAATAGAAGCAATCTTAAAAGGAGAAATCGTAGTGCTGTGACAGCCTTCACTTTCAAATCTTTCTGCAAGTTTCGGGATGATTGCTTTAAAATCTGTTTCAGAATCCCCAGACAGCGTGATGTTGCACTCTCTTAAGAACTTATTGTAATATTCTTCTTCTTTCTTCTTTAGTTCATTAAAAACACCGGATTTTTCCATTTCATCAAAGACATCTTCGATATGTGAAACCTGCTCAAGAGTCTCTTTTGTGGTATCCATGCCGTTAATCTTCTTGATGTTTCTTTTTTTATCCAATTTATTGTACTCTTCTTCTGTCATATATACTCCATTCATTCTAAAAATTTAAAAAGCTGATAAAATACTGATAAAATTGGTAGCCTGCATACACCGTGCCAACCGTTAATAGGATATTGTTGACAAGTCCATTTGCCTTGCATATTCCGAGACACACGCCCTTTTTCAGTGGAAAAAACAAGCGTACTGACTTATTATTCGATGCATCCAACAGAATATGAGAAAGAAAAGAAATGAAAAAATACAGACCATACTCTCCTATCCATACTTTGATTATAACGCTCAGTACAAATCCTATCAATATAGAGTGCATTGCATCCCTGTGGTTACTTACACAACCGTATATCAAAATTAATAATAATACCGCTACTAAGTCTTTTGAAGTTTCAAGGCAAGCGGGCGGTCTTATTTGAAGTCCAAACTGTTTTACTGCAAATATAAGTGCAACAGCAATAAAAACAAGGCAGGTGACAATTCGGTTAAATAATTTTCTAACTTTTGAATTTGCTTCATCTATATCGCTTATCTCTGCGCCTATAACAGATACCGCAGTGCCTACCAATAATGATTTTAAGTCCGCGGGATGTGCAACTGTAAGATACAGCGACATCCCAACCACAACATGTGTCTTTCCTAGCATATTACTTTTTAATTGATTTCTCCTGTCTCATTCTCATTAGTATCATTATATTCATCATCAGAATAGATAACGTCTGTGGAATTCATTTTATCCATGATTTCGATTGCATCTGGAATCATAATATCTAAAACTCTTGAGCAAAGCTTTGTCAAAAATCCAATAACATTTGCATATACGGTGTCTTCCGCAATGTAAATTTCCTCTCCAAACACTTCATGGATTTCATTTTCAAGCATTTTGCTTGTTCCACCTACAAATACAAGTTCCATGTAATCTAACGACCACTTTTTTGTATTGCAGAGTGCTTTGATTTTACGAACATGTTCTACAAGATATTTATGAATAAACTCTCCGCTTCGTTTTTCAATATCTGGGTTTGGTTTCAATGGTGCTAAGTGTCGCTCATTAAGTGGTTTTCGCAAGATGGACGCCACAAGCTTTTCATCACATCTTGAAAATTCCGCAGACAATTCCTGTGCAAGCCCCGAAATAAGTATTTTCGAACCTAATTCGCCTGTCATACTGTAATCCGAATCTATATCAAATCCGCTCCAATATGCACCATTGACGTTCAGACTTCCAATGTCAATGATTGCCGTGGTCGCATTTTTAAATCTTGTAGGATTAAGATACAGAATGCCACTGGATTCTGGCGCAACGATTTTAGTTGCAATTTTAAATTTAATAGTTTGTGGTTTATCTTCATTTTTGGGTTTCAACCGGACGGTAATTTCGCCGTCTGGAAGGATAAAATTTCTGTAAGCATTTCTCTTTTCTACATTTTCAAATTCCTTGATAGGAATACCAATTGCAACATGAACGGTATCAACCTCTTTAGCAGAAACCAACATCGCTATTGCTGATAATGTGCAAACACGGTGAACTTCTGTCATTTTCGAAGTCTCAAGTTCTGCGTTAAATCTCGCACCTTTTCCGACCTTATACACTTTTCCGTCTACTTCTGACAGAAAAGTACATGATTCAATAGCATCATCACTAAAATCACCTTCACTAATCTTTGTAAGGAATGTGAGCTTTTTTGTAGTTTTTGTCTCAGCATCGTAAACTGCAACCTTTGTTGCATCTTTTCCGCTGTCAACAGCAATAAATCTATCCATAATCTTCTCTCCTCTCTCAATCTGCTATAGAATTTAAAATATCTACCATGTTCTTCATATCATCAGCACTATGCACCACCCGTTTTTTTACAGACGTTTTTGAATCGTGTTTCTTACTATTATCATTAGTAGGTGGTAACTCATAAGGTATGCTGTCTTCAATTGTTTCATGGCTCTTTTTTACTGGTCTTTCTATCTGTCGCGGTCTACTCTGTGTTTTCTCTGGTCTGCCTGTATTTTCCTTTACACCGCTTTCAATCTCAAACACAGCCTGTTTTCTCGCCAACAGATACTCTTGGATTGTTAACCCCGATATATCAAGTTCTGTTAAATCTGCGTATGCAGTCAATATGCAGTTTGCGTATTCGCTAATTTTACGGCAATCCATACTCTCGAAAACTCCTTTTTCTATACGAATATTATACCATAAAAATAGTATTCAGTCAATGAAAATTTACAAAAAAATGTAGAAAATACATAATATTTACAAATAAGGCGTGAGTATGGTACACTATAATGTAGAAATTTAGGATTCGCTATTTTTAAGGAGGTAGGCAGTTGAACAATATCTATATTTTCAGAATTGATGATTTTTCAGAAGAAGACGCTATCATGGCAAAAAAGTTCGACAAAAGTGACAAGGTTATTTTCATGCCAAATCAAACTGGCATGATGATGTACAGCTTGTTTCCGCTTATTGGCGCATGGAAAATTCAGCCGACGTTTATGCAACCAATTAAAGACAGTATTGAAAAAGAGCCAATGTTGTTCGTACTTGGTCTGCAATGTGCAAATTGCAACGGAAATATGTATATAGTCATGAGAGATAACCCGTTTTATGCACTGAACGGATGTGAATTTGACACGTTAAAGGGAACTGTTGTTATTCACGTTGCAGAACAATTAAGTGACGTTCTCCCTGCAAGAAAATCCAGACAGCAAAAGAAACAGGTACAGGCAGAAAGCCAAGATGTGGCGGATTCTGTGGAAGATGAGGAAGAAAACCTTGAAGATGCAGGTGTTACAGGAGATGAAGGAATCACAGAAGATGAAGGAGAAGAAACGCCGGTTTCGGATGAAGAAGAAACAGTTATGTATGACGATGCTCAATTTGAAGATGCGCCGGACGGTTTTGTAAAAGCTATAGTAAATATCCAGAAACAGACAGGTGTAAATCTGATTGGCAGAGTCAACGGACTATATGAATGTTTCAAAGAATCTAAGGATGACTTGCTTCCAACATTTGAATATCAGTTGAATTTAAGATTTGATGAAGAAGTTGTTGAGAATTACATGGCAATATTACAGCCATATATGGAAGCATTAAGAGAGGCGGTTGAAGAATAATGAAGAGAAAAGAATTCATTCAAAAATTAAGTAAAGTCGGGTTAGGAATCGGAG
>OKXB01000793.1_pt1 | contig 36257 bp, 32 predicted proteins | sample 1601731 | NCBI WGS metagenome assembly OKXB01 (sample SAMN04414077, study PRJEB24778) | human gut metagenome | material: faecal | host: Homo sapiens
GCAGATAGTGCAGAAAAGAAATATGTAACAAACAAGTTGAATAATATTGATGAAGTTATAACTTGTGAAAATGTAACTAAACTAAGTAGTAATGACTACGAATATTGTTTTATAAAATTTGATGAAGAAGGTAAAGCAACAGTAACAATAGAAGGAAAAGGAAAGTTTAAAGATTTAGCAATATGTAATGGAACAAAAGAAGTATCAGAAATATCAGAAGATAGTTTTTGTCCTACAGATAGTAGTTTCTTTACTTATGAAGAAGTAGAAGGTGGAATATCAATAACAGGATATAATACTAAAGGTGGAAAGGATGTAATAATACCAAGTGAAATAGAGGGTAAAAGTGTTAAAAAAATAGGGTATCGAGCATTTCATAATAAACAACTAACGAGTGTAGTGATTCCAGATAGTATTATAAGTATGGGATTAGATGCATTTAGGAATAATAAATTAACGAGTGTAACGCTAGGTAATGGTGTTACAAGTATAGGATATGGTGCATTTCAAGATAATCAGCTAACAAGTGTTACAATTCCAAATAGTGTTAAAGAAATAGAAACTTATGCATTTGAAGGTAATCAACTAACGAGTGTGACAATTCCAAGTAGTGTTAAAAGCATTGGGGATCATGCATTTCAAAGTAATCAACTAACAAGTGTGACAATACCAAGCAGCGTTACAAGTATAGGAAAATATGCATTTTTGCGTAATAAACTAACAAGTGTAACCATTCCAAATAGTGTCACAAGTATAGGAAGTAGTGCATTTAATTCTAATAAATTAACGAGTATAACGATACCAAACAGTGTCACAAGTATAGGAGATACTGCATTTTATATGAATAACCTAACAAGTGTAGAAATAGGCAATGGTGTTACAAGTATAGGAATGCAAGCATTTGCTAGTAATCAACTAACAAGTGTGGCAATACCAAGCAGTGTAACAAACATAGGAAAATGTGCATTTGAAAATAATAAACTAACGAGTGTAACGATACCAAACAGTGTTACAAGTTTAGATGGTGCTTTTAGAAATAATCAACTAACAAGTGTGACAATACCAAACAGTGTCACAAGTATAGATGGTGCATTTCAATATAATCAACTAACAAATGTAACAATTCCAGGCAGCGTCACAAGTATAGGAGGTTATGCATTTAATAATAATCAACTAACAAGCGTAGAAATAGGTAATGGTGTTACAAGCATAGGAAAAGATGCATTTAAAAGTAATCAACTAACTAGTATAACGATTCCAAGCAGTGTCACAAGTATAGGAGAATTTGCATTTTATGAAAACCAACTAACAAGTGTAGTAATACCAAGTAGCGTCACAAGTATAGGAAACAGAGCATTTAATAATAATCAATTACCAGATGAAGATGCATTTATATATAAAAGAAATAGTGATGGAAGTATAGATAATACAACAATAATAGGTTATGGAGGAAAGAATAAAAGCCCTATAATACCTAATACAGTTACAAGTATAGGAGATAATGCATTTTCTGGTAATAAATTAACAAGCGTAGAAATAGGCAATGGTGTTACAAGTATAGGAGCTAGTGCATTTTCAATTAATCAACTAACAAGTGTGACAATCCCAAGTAGTGTAACAAGTATAGGAAGTAGTGCGTTTTATAAAAATGATTCATATAATCCAAATTTAACAAAAATAATAAATAAAACAGGCAAATCATTTGATTGGGGGAGTATAGTAAATCAGAGATCAGGTTATAACTTTGTAACAGGTACAGTTGTAAATAGTTATGGTAATGTAGAAGTAGTAAATAATTAAATAATAGATTAACTATTAATTATAATTAATTATAATTAATAAACTTAAATGACTGATTATTATCAGTTATTTTTCTTTAAATAAAATTTACTAATAATGGAAAAAATGATATACTAAAGTAGGTGATGCTATGAAAAAAATAAATAAGGTACAAAAAGTAATTGGGTTTATGATGTTATTACTTATTATAAGTATGGTAGTTTATGTAGTTTTAATATTACTTCCTAATAAGAAAACTAATATGAGTCCTGATGATACAATTAAATTTGGTTATACTTCTTATAAGAGGGATACTAAATTATATAAAGATACTTTTGATAGTTTGGGTAAAGTTTTAGATAAAGAGCCAATTGATTATGAAGAGTATGCTAAGTATTTATCTGAGTTATTTATAATTGACTTTTATACTTTAGATAATAAAAATGATAAAAATGATATTGGTGGAATACAGTTTATTTATGATGATTTAAAAGATAATTTTATACTTAATGCTAGTGATACAGTATATAAATATATAAAAAATATTACTTCTAGTAAAAATAGACAATTACCAGTGGTATCAAAAATAAATGTTAGTGATATATCTGAAAATACTTATAAGATAGAGAATACTGAATATAGTTCATATATTGTTACATTAGATTGGTCATATGAGAAAGATTATGGTTATGAAACAAGTACTAAAATTACTTTAATAAAAAAAGATAATAAATTATTTATAGTAGAAAAGGTGAGTAATAATGAATAAGTATATGTTTGATGCGTTAAAAGAAGCAGAGAATGGTGTTATTTCTAATGATGGTGGACCATTTGGTGCTGTTATTACTGATAAATCTGGTAATATCATTGCAAAGGGACATAATATGGTTTTGAAAAATACTGATCCTACATCACATGCAGAAATTGTTGCAATAAGAAAGGCATGTAGTAAACTTAATACTATAGATTTAAGTAATTATATTTTATATACTACTTGTGAACCATGTCCTATGTGTTTATCTGCTATAATATGGTCTAATATAAAAGAAGTATATTATGCGTGTACTAAAAAAGACGCTGATGATATTGGATTTAGAGATAATGATATATATGAATTTATTAAAGGAAATAATAAATTAATTGAATTAAAACAAATAAATAGAGAAGAATGTATTGGTTTAATGAAAAAATATTTATGTGAAAATAAAAAAATGTATTAGAGGGTTTTATGAATAAGTATGACATTATAAAAAAAAGAATGAGATATAAAAAATTATCAAAATATGCATGTAGAGATACTGATGCATTGTTATTAGTAGACGAAGAAGATGATATTCGTCCTAGATTTTTTCGTGACTCAGATAGAATTATATATTCGTTATCATATACAAGATATATTGATAAAACACAAGTATTTACTTTTAGTGAAAATGATCACATAAGTAAAAGAATTACACATGTTCAATTCGTAAGCAAAATAGCAAGAACAATAGGAAGATGTTTAAGCTTAAATGAAGATTTAATAGAAGCATCTTCTCTAGGTCATGATTTAGGACATCCACCTTTTGGACATTGTGGAGAAGAAATACTTAATAAACTTAGTATGGAAAATGGAGAAGGGGTTTTTCAACATAATGTAGAAAGTGTAAGAACACTTATGACTTTAGAAAATAATGGTTTAGGTAAAAATATTTCTATTCAAGTATTGGATGCAATACTATGTCATAATGGAGAAATACTTTTAGAAAAATATGCACCAACATTTAAAACAAAAGATATGTTTATTGAAGAATATAATAGTTGTTATAAAGATAAAAATATATCTAAAAAGTTAAAACCAATGACATTAGAAGGATGTGTTGTAAGAATATCAGATATAATTGCATATATAGGAATGGATATAGAAGATGCAGTTAGAATGAATATAATTAATTCTAATATACCTAAATCAATTAGAGATATACTTGGAAATAATAATAGAGAGATAGTTAATACATTAATACTTGATATTGTCAACAATAGTTATAATAAACCATATATTAAATTATCAAAGAATGTATTTAATGCATTACAGGAATTAATAAAATTTAATTACGAGAATATATATAATAAAGTAAATAAAGAAAAAGAAATTAATTATTACAAAGAAATGTATGAAACTTTATTTAACCATTATAAAAATGTATTAGAAAACTCTATTAAATCAAGTGATATATATAAAGTATTTCTAGATAATATGGATTCTTCTTATATAAATAACACAAGTAACATTAGAAAAGTAATTGATTATATAGCAGGAATGACAGATGATTACTTTGTTAATAGATATAATGAAATAAAAATAGAGAGATAACTCTCTCTATTAGTTAAAACAAGCTGTTAAATCATTAAATGTAGTAAATCCAATTATCAAATTAACTAGTATTGGTAATATTAAAATTACTACACATATTAACAATCTCTTTAAAAAATTACTTGTTGCTTTCTTAATTGCTTTTTCATCACTAGCAGCAATCGCTCCAATAAAATCAACTGTACCAAGTACTATTAAAAGTATTGGAGAAATAATCATAATTAACCTAGCAGCAATCGTTGTATATTCAGAAAATACACCACAATCAACATGACCCGTCTTATCAGCCAAAACTGGAGTACTAATAAAAGATATTGCTAGTAAAAGAATAGTATTTCTAATTTTTTTCATTATTACACCTCGAACACATTATAACAAAAAACAAATTATTTTTCTATAACTATTGATATATTTTAAAAAATAATGTATATTATTAAATGTTACCGATTCTCAGTAGCAAGAAACTCCGACTACTACTTGGAATTTGGAATAATATTTTAATAGGAGGAATAGTAATGGCTTTATGTAAAGAAGAAAAAGCTAAAATTGTAAAAGAATTTGGAAAAGATGAAAAAGATACTGGATCTATGGAAGTACAAATTGCAATTTTAACTAAAGAAATTAATGATTTAACTGAACATTTAAAAGTTCATAAACACGATTTTCATTCAAAAAGAGGAATGTTAAAGAAAGTTGGACAAAGAAGAAGTAAGTTAAATTACTTAATGAAAAATGATGTTACAAGATATCGTGAAGTAATTAACAAATTAGGATTAAGAAAGTAGGCATTCTTTTTTGAGTGCCTTTTTTATTTATAAAGGAAGAAATAGTTAATAACTTTAACTACTGGAGGAATTATGGAAAAGAAAATATTTGAATTAGATTTTAGAGGAAGAAAGTTAATAGTTGAACATGGAGAACTCGCTAAACAAGCAGCTGGTAGTGTTCTTGTAAGATATGGAGATACTGTAGTTTTATCTGCAACAACTGTATCAAAAGAATGTGATATATTATCAGATTTCTTTCCACTTACAGTTGTATATATGGAAAAACAATATGCTGTTGGAAAAATACCAGGTGGATTTATAAAAAGAGAAGGTAGACCTACTGAAAACGCAACATTATCAGCAAGAATGATAGATAGGCCAATGAGACCTTTATTTCCTGAAAATTTTAGAAATAAAGTTGATGTTGTAAATGAAATATTATCAGTAGATCAAGACAATACACCAGAAATGACTGCGCTTATCGCATCATCTTTAGCAGTATGTATAAGCGAAATTCCATTTAATGGACCAGTTGCAGGTGTTAAAGTTGGAAGGGTAAATGGAGAGTTTATTATAAATCCAACTGCAAAACAAATGGAAGAAAGTGATATTGAATTATCTGTTGCAGGTACAATGGACGCAGTTAATATGGTTGAATCTGGAAGTAAAGAAGTTAAAGAAGATGATATGTTAGATGCAATTATGTTTGGACATGATGCAATAAAAGAATTAATTGAATTTGAAAATAAAATCATAAGCGAAATTGGAAAAGAAAAAATGACTTATGAAGTATTAGATATAGAAACTAGTTTAAGAGAAGAAGTAGAATCTATGGCTAAAAAACAAATGTTAGATGCAATTAAAATATTTGATAAGCAAGAAAGAGCAGAAGCTGTAGAAACATTAAAAGAAGAAATAGTAAAACATTATGCTGATGCTAATGTTGGAATAGATGATCTTGAATTAGAAACATTACTAACTAAAGTTAAACTTATACTTTCTGATATAGAAAAAGCAGAGTTTAGAAGATTAGTAGCAGATGAAAAGATAAGACCTGATGGAAGAAAGATAGATGAAATAAGACCACTTTCTGCATCTATTGATTTACTTCCAAGAACACATGGATCTGCACTATTTACAAGAGGTCAAACACAAGCATTAAGTGTTACAACATTAGGAAGTTTAACTGATAATCAAATACTAGATGGACTTGGAGTAGAAGATTCAAAAAGATTTATGTTACATTATAACTTCCCTCAATTTAGTGTAGGAGAAACAGGAAGATATGGTAGTCCAGGTAGAAGAGAAATAGGTCATGGTGCATTAGGAGAAAGAGCACTTCTTCAAGTAATACCAAGTGAAGAAGAATTTCCATATACAATAAGAGTAGTATCAGAAATTCTTGAATCAAATGGTTCATCAAGTCAAGCATCTATCTGTGCAGGTTGCTTATCATTAATGGCTGCTGGTGTTCCAATAAAAGCACCAGTTGCAGGTATAGCCATGGGACTTTTAACTAATGGAAAAAACTATACAATACTTACCGATATACAAGGTATGGAAGATCATTTAGGTGATATGGATTTTAAAGTAGCAGGTACAAGAAATGGTATATGTGCACTTCAAATGGATATTAAAATAAAAGGTATTACAAAACAAATCATGAAAGAAGCACTTGAACAAGCAAAAAGAGCAAGAATGCAAATACTTGATTTAATGGAAAGTATTATACCAGAACCAAGAAAAGAACTAAGTGAATACGCACCTAAAATAGAACAAATTTACATAAATCCTGATAAGATTAAAGATGTAATTGGTAAAGGTGGAGAAATGATTACTAAAATAATCTTAGAAGCAAGTAATGTAAAAAGCGTTAATGATATAAATGCTGTTAAAGTAGAATTAGAAGATGATGGAAGAGTAATTATATATCATAAAGATAAATCAATCATAGAAAAAACAAAACAAATGATAGAAAACGTAGTAAAAGAAGTAGAAGAAGGAAAAATATACGTAGGAAAAGTAGTAAAAATAGAAGATTTTGGATGTTTTGTAGAATTATGGCCTGGTTGCGAAGGACTTGTTCATATATCTCACTTAGATACTAAAAGAGTTGAAAAAACTAGTGATATAGTAAATGTAGGAGATGAAATAGTAGTTAAAGCAATCGGATATGATAAAAGAGGTAAATTAAATCTTTCTAGAAAAGAAGTATTAAGTAGTAAAGAAGAAAAGAAAGACAAAAAGAAAAAAGAAGAAAAATAGTATTATGAAGTATGTTGCATTTTTAAGAGGAATAAATATAAGTGGTAAAAACAAAATACCGATGAATGAACTGAAAAAAGAATTCGAAAAAAATAGATATAAAAATGTAATAACATGTCTTAATAGTGGAAACATCATATTTGAAAGTTTAGATAATGAAAGTACTATATCAAAAGATATTAATCTAATAATTAAAAATAAATTTAATATAGATATTCCTATTTATATAATTAAAATTAGTGAATTAAAAGAACTAGTAGATAATAAACCAAACTGGTTTACACTAAATGATAAAAATACATATAATAACGTTATATTTATAATTCCACCTCATACTTATCAAGAAATTTATAATGTACTTGGAAAACCAAATGAACTATTAGAACAAATACATGAATATAAAAATAATATCTTTTGGTCTTACAATCTAAAAGAATATAGAAAAACAAATTGGTGGAGTAAAACAGCAAATACAAGTATAAGAAATTATATAACTATAAGAACTTTTAACACAATAACTAAAATATTAGAAATAAGTAAAAACAAATAGATTATACTCATATTTGTTTTTATTTACAAAAAAAATTTACATAATGTAAATTTCCTCTTGACAAATAGGGGGAGGGGTGATATCATAGAACTATGATAAAAAAAGGAGCGAGTGTAGTATGAAAAAAAAGAGTTTAATTATTTTAGGGGTTATTGTTTGTGCTATTGTAATATTTCTAGGGTATATATTTATATACAAACAAAATGGAAAAGGTAGTAATTCACTTATGGTTTTAAAAGGAGAAACACTAACAGGGAAAGAGTTGTTGAAAAAGATTAGTAATGAAAATGTTGATATTGAACAAAAAATTACTGATGGGGTTGTTATTGATATAAATAAGTCAATGCTTGATACAGATATGTATGAAGTAGTTGATGTTGTCTACTTAGGAAATAATAAAATAAAATTGGTTGTTAAAAATAAGACAATTGTAGAAGTGGTAGAAAAAGAAGAAGGTGTAATTACTGAACCAGAAACTAAAAAAAGAAAGTTAGGAGACATTTATTATGATGATTCTATTGATATACGTGACTTGGTTAAATATGCACAATATGTAGATGGTCTAAACGCATTATCATCATCAGACCTTGAGTATGCAGATTTAAACAATGATGGTTATTATGATCTTATTGATGTAGATATTCTATCGCATTGTGTTGCAGGAGCTACAAAATACTGTGATTTTCCTGTTACTAATTATGATTTAGAAGTTTATGGAGATTTAAATAGAAATCATAAAATTGATTCTATTGATATGGTAAAATTAGCACAATATGTTGAAGGTAAAATAGAATTAGAAGATTCATTAAAACTTTATGCAGATTTAAATTTAGATAACAAGATAGATTATATTGATGTAGATATTTTATCAAGAAAAATAGTTGGAGATGAAAAATATCAAAAATTGCCAATAAGAAATTTAGATGAAATTCTAAATTATGGTAATGTAGATAATTTAACTGGAATAACGTATAAAGATTTAACAAAATTATATAATTATATAAAAGGAAATGAAGAATTAAAAGGGATTGCATTACTATCAGCAGATTTAAATAAAGATGGAAAAATAGATTACGTAGATTTAACAATATTACATGGTTATTTAAATAAAATTAAAGGATATGCAACATTACCAAATACAAATATTAGTAAAAGTATTATATATGGAGACATTAATCAAGATGGAAAAGTTGATGAAAAAGATGCAACATTATTAAGTCAATATTTAGCAAAATGGAATTTAAACTTAAATCCAAACCAACTACTTGCAATGGATGTAAATTTAGATGGAAAGATAGATGGAAAAGATCAAATAATATTGGCAAGATATTTAGCAAAAGAAAGTGGATATACTGAATTACCATATTTAAACAATGTTAAACAAGTTGTGTATGGAGATGCTAATAAAGATGGGAAAGTAGATTATATAGATTTAAATGAATTAAATTTATTCTTACAAGAAAATAATCAAAACAAATTTGATGCTTTAACAAAAATTGCAGTAGATTTAAATAAAGATGGAAAAATAGATTACGTAGATTTAACAATATTACATGGTTATTTAAAAAGAGTTAGTGGATTTGAAAAACTTCCTAATGAAAAGATAAAAACAATTAGTAAATATGGAGATTTAAATAATGATGGTATTATAAATCAAAAGGATGCAGATATACTTGCAGAAATGATGGGAAAGAATGAGATACCAAGTGGAGTTAATGCAATTATTTCAGATATATATATGGATGGTTCTTTTGATATACGAGATTTACTTGCGTTAGGTCAATTTATAGCTGGTACCATAAAATCAATACCAACATTAAATACCAATGATGCAAGAACATATGGTGATTTAAATGGTGATGGGAAGGTAGATTATACTGATTTAAAGAATTTATATCTTCTTACAGAAGGAAAATATTCACTTAATGTTAAATATATAGCAGATTTAAATAAAGATGGAAAAATTAATATGGTAGATGTTACTATATTACATGGATATTTAAATAAAATGAATGGGTATGAAACATTACCAAATACAAAGATTACTAGTGCTGTTAAATATGGAAATGTCAATCGAGATGTGGAAGTAGATGAAAAAGACTACAAAATATTACAACAATATTTAGCAAAATGGTATTTAAACTTAAGTTCGAATCAACTACTTGCAATGGATGTAAATTTAGACGGTAAAATAAATGGTGTTGATTCAACTATATTAAAAGGATACATAAACAAAGATGCTAAATACTCAGCTTTACCATTTTTGAATAATTAAGGAGGAAAAAAATGAAAACAATGAAAAAAATATGTTATTTAATAATTATGTGTATGTTTCTTTATACAAGCAATGCAAATGCAAGCTATGCATATCAGTGGAATATTGATGGAGAAAATTTAAGCAAAGGACAAACCAATAAAAATGGTACGGCTTCTTGGATAGAAGATGATAAATATACTGGTGGTATACTTGTATTAAACAATTATAATGGTGGAGAAATCAAATTAGAACGTATAGGAACAGGATTAAATCATGTATTTGCCATTAAATTAATTGGAGACAATAAAATAATTGCTAAAGGAGAAGAAGGAATAATTACTAATGCGTCTGAACTTATATTTATTGGTGATGGACAATTAACAATAAATGCAAAAAAACCAATTACTGGTGGAAAAGTTGACAATAATCTTTTCCTTAATACAAATATTGTTATTGGTTCACTAAATGAAACTTCTAATGATAAGACAATAGACAAAGATATTTCTGGAAATGATAAAATAATAGATAAAAATATTTCAAAATTTGATATAGCAATAATTTCTTACTCTTGTGTTTGTACAATAACTTTAATAATCTTAATTACAAAAAGAAAAAAAGAGTATAATTAAAATATACTTAAATATAGTGCACATGATAAATTTATAAAAATGGTGATAATTTAAAAGTTTATTATTATGAAAACGAAAAAATATAATATATAATAGTAGTATAAAGTAATAATAAAGGAGTGAAAGAATGGAAAATAATTTAAATTATAATGATGAAAAAAATAATAAGACTACAAATGTATTATTAATACTTGTATTAATAGTAGGGGTATTAATACTTGGTTTATTAGTATATAAAATGTTTATATATGATAATAAGGAAAACAATACAAATAAAGATAATAATATAGTTAACAAAAGTGATAACAATTCTGAAAAATATGACAGTAAATACATTAGCAAGGTTGACATTAACTCTATACGTGGGTTTGTACTTTATGCATCACATAGTAGTGAATTATATGAATTACGTAAACCTGGAAAAATTGGCTTAGTTGCTTCTTCAGTAATTGATAAAAATGGAGATGCGTATTTTGAATTATATAAAGATGTTAAAGTTAAAAAAGAATTTAATAATTTAGGTGAAAAGGGATCATATACTATAAAAGATTATAATGATAATGAAAGAAATAATGTTCCAATAGAAGGTTATAAACTTCCTTTAAAAAATATTAGAGATGTGAAAACTTATGCTTATGGACAAGCAGGTATGAGTGGAATATTTGTATTTATTGATAAAGAAAATAATGCAAGTATTATGAAAATCGACTATGATTATAATAGTGAAGATAAAATAGTTGTTAAAGATATAAATTTATATAAAAATGTGGCAAACAATATCATTTCATCAATTGATTATAATGGAGAAATGAGAAACTTTTTCTTAATAGATAAAGACAATAACTATTATACTTTTAGCTTAAATTAAAAGAGTATATATTTTGATATTAAGGAGTGAAAGAATGGAAAATAATTTAAATTATAATGATGAAAAAAATAATAAGACTACAAATGTATTATTAATACTTGTATTAATAGTAGGGGTATTAATACTTGGTTTATTAGTATATAAAATGTTTATATATGATAATCAGAATAATGATAAGGTTTCAAAAGAATATAAATTCGTTGATACGGATAAAGTAGTAGATAACTATACACAAGAAGAATTAGTGCATGCTACACTTAATAATGGAGTTTATAAAGATATAAATAATTTAAGTAGTGATGAATGGAAATCTTATATGGTAGGAGTTTCTTTATCTAGTAACTTAATGACCAAAATTCGTGGTTTGAATGAATATGACGAAGAATATTTTAAAAACATTTCGGGTAATATTGTGTCTGACAATACAATTGCTTCTAGTTTTTATTTAACAAAAGAGGAAAGAGATTCTATAGCAAAAACAGAAAGTAAAGAAATTAATGATTTTCTTTTAGGACAAGATGGTGGTTCAATAGATAGATATGTAATTTCTTTAGAGGATGCAAAAAATGCAGTAACTAAAAAATTTAAGGATCTAGGAACTTTATTTGATGAATCGTTTATTTATAAATCTTCTGGTTCTACTTATGTATATATTAAATCTCTTAATAAAATATATGGAATAGTAGGATCTACAATACGTACACCAATACTTATAACACAAACTAAGAAGACAGATTATTTGTATACAGTGTGGTTTTCAAAGTGTCATCTTAAAGATGAATGCATTAATGAATATGAAAATAATAAATTAGAGGTGTATGAAGTAACATTTAAAAAAGATAATGGTAATTACATATTTGATAGCATTAAAATAGTATAGGAGGAGTTATGAAAAGAAGCTTAAAAATAATTAGTTGTCTTTTAATAATGTTTTGCTTTTTATTTTTAACAAACATAAAAGCAATTACTACAGATACAGAACCACCAATTTTAAGGAATATATCTTTTATAGAAGAAAATAAAAAATATACTTGTGGTGATAAAATATATTTAAATATAGATGCATATGATGAGGTTTCTGGTATAGATAAAGAAGATACAAGAATTGTTATTGAAAAAATTTGTAAAGATAAAAGTTGTTCAAAGTTGAATGAATACTTAAAAGTTTACTACGATGAAAATGATAAAACATATATAATGGTTCCAGAAGTATGCTATAATGGCGAATATTTAATAACTAGTATTACTTTTAGAGATAAATTAGATAATATTTCTGTCTATACATTTAATGGGAATAATACCCACTTTGGGACTACTTATAAAAAGGTGGAAGAAGTAGATAAAACATTAAAATTTGAAATAATAAATGGAAGCGCAGAGGTAGAAAAATGGGATAAGAAAGCACCAACTTTAGTAAGTTTTGAAGTTGATAAAAGAAGTGTAAAATATGGGGAGAAATTTACTATAAGAGCAAATGTAATTGATAATGAATCAGGAGTTAAAAGTGTATCTGTAGGTATTGGTAGAGATAATGAAACAAGTTATTTAGATTTACAAAATATTGGTAATGACATATATGAAGGAGAATATTTAGTTGAATCTGGAGATTTATATAAAATAGAATATGTAACAGTGGTTGATAATTTGGATAACCAAGCATTTTATGAAACTAAGGATACATGCCCTTCCGAAGATTTAATAAATACCATTTTTTGTTCTTTAGATAATATAGAAATAAAGGCAGAAAAAGTAGAAGGATATATTCCAATAAATGAAAGAGATAAGGCAAGACCAGAAACAATAAAAATTAATAAATCAAAATATTCTGTACCTTCTTATGGAGAGATTGAATTAACTGTATCAACAAATGTATTACTTGATGATAGAGTAACAATAACATTTACAGATGATAATAAAAATGAAATAGGTGTAGAAATATATAATGTTGGTAATAACACATATAAAGGTGATATAAAGATAAATCAATATGTAAAAGTAGGGAAATATAAACTTGCTACAATACGTTTATATAGAAAAGATAAAAATAAACCTTACTATTATGTATATACAAATGATTTAGGTAATAAATATGATCAAGCTGCAAAAACTGGCGATTTAGAATTCGATTTAGAATTTGAAGTATATGCAAATAATATACCAGATGTTATTACTGGTACACAAGCAGAAAACTTACTTGAAAGCATTAAAAATGCAAAGGATGATGCAATTATATATGTTGATGCTACAAATGATTCAATTATTAAAAAAGAAGTTTTTGAAGCAATTAAAGATACAAATAAAGAACTTCACATTGAATCTTCAGGAATTGAATGGATTTTTAAAGGAAAAGATATAACAAATCCAAAACAAATAGATACAAGTATATCAGTACTTTTTGATTATGATTATAATAAAACTAATATGAAAGATTATATTGATAAATCAGTTGTAATACTATTTAAAGATAATGGAGAATTACCTGGAATATCAACTATAAGAATAAAATTAGATTATGTATTTAGGTCATATATTGGAAATAAAATTTATGTTTATTATTATGATGAAAATTCAAAATTTGAAGATGTAACTGGTAAAGAACTTGAAATAAGTGAAAATGGATATTTTGAATTTAATATTAAACATAACAGTACATATATTATGTCTTCAAATAAACCTGATAGCAAATATATATCTGAATCAAAAGAACTTGTAAAAATTAACACAGATATTAAAGAAAAAAAAGATAATGTTGATTATAAATTAATATATATTTCACTTGTAGTAGTAGCTGTGTTAATAATAGTAATTGCAATAATTATTAATTTAAATAATAAAAAGAAAAAAATTAATAATGCTAACAATATAGATAATGATATTAATAATATAGATAACAATTAGGATTTTAATTTAAACAAAAAAAGAGTTCTTTTAACTCTTTTTTATTTCTAAAAATACTGGTAATATTAATGGTTTTCTACCTGTTTCATTTACTATAAATGGACTAACTGTTTGTATTAATAAATTCTTTAAATCATTGTAATTATTTTTTGTTGATTTAATATTTTTCTTAATACATTCACTAGCACAACTAGAGATTTTAGATATTAATTCCTCATTTTCATTTACTAATATAAATCCTCTTGTAGTTACATTAACATTATTTAATAAATCTTTTGTATTTGAATCTATGTTAGCAATTAAAACTATAACACCATCATTGGCCATAAGTATTCTATCACGAATAACAACTCCACCAATATCTCCAATTCTATTTCCATCTACATAAACATCTCCTGCTGTAACAGTACCATTTTTCTTAATTCCTTTAGAACTAATATTAAGAACATCGCCATTATCTAATATAAATATATTTTCTTTTTTCATACCACAATCCATTGCCAAATCAGCATGTCTTTTTAACATTCTAAATTCACCATGCATAGGCATAAAATACTCTGGCTTCATAAGACGAATCATTAATTGTAATTCTTCACTATTACCATGTCCTGATGCATGTATATCATTTAAAGCAGAATTGGTATATACATTTACACCTTTTAAATATAATTGATTTATTGTTCTTGAAATAGATGCTCCATTACCAGGAATAGGACTAGATGAGAAAACCACTAAATCATTTGGCATAAGTTTTATTTGCTTATGAGTACCATTTGCAATTCTTGATAATGCAGCAAGTGGTTCACCTTGACTACCAGTACATAATATAGTAAGTTCATCTTCCTTTAATTTAACTGCTTCTTCTGGAGATACAATTACATCTTTACCATCTATATATCCACCTTCTATAGCAATTGTTACATTTGTTTCCATACTTCTTCCAAATAAAACAACTTTTCGGTTATTCTTTTTACTAGTTTCTATTATATGTTTTAATCTGTATATATTAGATGCAAATGTTGCTATTATTAATCTACCAGAATGTCTAGCAAATATATCCCCAAGAGCAGCATCAACTTTAAATTCACTCTTAGAAAAACCATCTACTAATGCATTTGTACTATCACTCATTAAAAGTTTTACACCCTTTTTACCAATCTCAGCCATCTTATGTATATTTGACATAGGACCAATAGGTGTTAAGTCAAACTTAAAATCTCCTGTACTTACTATAACACCATTTGGTGTAGTAACAGCTATTCCAAGTGAATCTGGAATAGAGTGAGTAGTATTAAAAAATTCTATCTCAAAATGTTTTGTTTTAATTTTAGTATTTTCATCTATTACTTTTAACCCCTTATAAACAATACCTCTTTCCTCAACTTTCCTTCTAATAAGCTCTGCAGCTTGATTAGGAGCATATATAGTAGGTATATTAACTGTTTGTAATAAAAATGGTATACCTCCAATATGATCTTCATGACCATGCGTAATTAACAACGCCTTAATTTTACTTTCATTTTCCTTAAGAAATGTATAATCAGGAATAACATAATCAATTCCTAACAACTCATCCTTTGGAAACATTACACCAGAATCAATAATAATGATTTCATTATTATGCATTATTACATACATATTCTTGCCAACTTCACCCATACCACCTAGTGCAAAAAGTTGTGTATTGCCGTTTTCAAAAAATTTCATTTTAACTCCTTTCATAAATTTAAAAAGAACAACCTAGGTAATTGTATAATATTTTTTGTATTTTGTCAAAATAACCAACAAATGTTTACATAATTTCTTGTATAATTACCCATAATAATTTTGAGGTGAAACATGAAAAAAGAAGAATACAATGAATTAGTGAAAAAATATACACCAAAGTATAATCGACTAAGAAGTGCACTTTTAGCATTTATAGTAGGAGGAATGATTGGATTATTAGGACAGGGCTTAATAGACTTTTATTCAAAAGTATGTGGTTCAACAATTAAAGATGCTGGTTCTTATATGATAGTTACATTAATATTTTTATCTAGTTTATTTACAGCAATGGGATTTTTTGATGACATTGTATCAAAAGTAAAATGTGGAATAATTGTTCCAATAACTGGATTTGCACATGCAATGATGAGTGCAGCACTTGAATATAGAAAAGAAGGACTTATATTAGGACTTGGTTCAAACATATTTAAAATTACAGGAAGTGTTATTTTATATGGAGTAGTATCTGCTTATGTTTTTGGATTAATAAGAATACTAGTGATTGGGGGTTAATATGACAATAAAATACAATAATATATATATAAAATGTACAAGTACAGTTGCCGGAAAATTTGAAAAAGAAGGACCATTATCTAAATACTTTGATAAAACATATGATGATTTTTATATGGGTGAAAAAACATTTGAACAAGGTGAAATAAAAATGATTCTTGATAATATCGACATACTATTAAATAAAGCAAAAATGGATAAATCAAATATTGACTTATTTATATCAGGAGATCTAATGAACCAAATAACGCCATCTAGTTATGCTGCAACAAAACTAGGAATAAACTATATGGGAATTTATGGTGCATGTTCATCAATCTGTTTATCAATGATAACTGCATCATCAATGCTTTTAAACAAAGAAGTTAATAACTGTATTTGCAATGTAAGTGCAAATAATAGTTCATCAGAAAAACAATATAGAAATCCAACTGAATATGGAACACCTAAACCACCAACTAGTACATTTACTGCAACTGGTTGTGCAAGTGCAATTTTAACAAAAGAAAAAAGCAATATAAAAATAGAAAGTGTAACAATAGGTAAAGCTGTAGATTATGGAATAAAAGATGTTTATAATATGGGAGCAGCTATGGCACCAAGTGCATCTTATACAATAAGCAAGCACTTAGAAGATTTAAATAGAAGTCCTGATTATTATGATTTAATATTAACTGGAGATTTAGGTATGTATGGTAAAAAAATATTAAAAGAGTTAATAAAAAAAGAACATAATATAGATTTAAAAGACAATTATGAAGATTGTGGATGCCTTTTATATGATTTAAAAAAACAAGATGTTAAAGCAGGTGCTAGTGGGCCTACATCAAGTGCACTAGTAACATTTAGTTATATTATAGATGAAATGAAAAAAGGAAATATAAAAAGAGTATTATTAGTAGCAACAGGTGCACTTATGTCACCTACAATGATGAATCAAAAACTCACAATTCCTTCAATTAGTCATGCAGTAAGTTTGGAGGCGATATAATGATATATTTATACTCATTCATATTTTGTGGTTTAATTTGTGTAATAGGACAAATAATACTCGATAATACAAAACTAACACCAGGACACGTAACTGCCTTATTCGTATCAATTGGTGCATTCCTAGATATATTTGGTATATATGATTACTTTATTGAAATATTTGGAGGAGGAGCACTAGTACCAATCACAAGTTTTGGTCACTCACTAATACATGGTGCATTAGAAAAAGCATTAACAAATGGTCCAATGGGACTTGCAATGGGAATGTTTTCCCTAACATCAGTAGGAATAATAGCAGCAATAATAATTGCATTTTTCCTATCATTCATATTTAAACCAAAAAATTAACTTTACAATTAAAATATGTAATGATATTATAACAACTGGTGAGAAATATGAATGAAATGAACATGACAGATGAAGAAATACTAAATAATGAATTAAAATTTCTAGAAAACTTTGGAATAACATATATATTAGTTAATGATGGAACCATGGCAATATTATTTATTGATGATATACATGTAGGATACGTTATGAAAGATGATAATGGAGATTACGAAACTATTATACAAAGTGATAAATATCAAGCAAATTATTCATCAACACCAAATAATAATAAATATATATTTAGAAAAATAGAAATTAAAGAAAAAAATAAAACAATACATCTATCAAATATTCAAACAAAACGAGATGATTTTATAGATTATTATATAGATAATAGTAATGAAGGATATGTGATTGAATTTAAAGAAAATAGAATTTGTTGTGGAAAAACATCGGAATATCAAAATATATTAGTAAATGGAGAATGTTATAAAGGAAGATGTGAAAGAGTTAATTTGATATTAGAAAAATTTAGAAAAATATGTCCAAAGCTAATAGATAGTTATATTGATAAATATGATTCCTATGGTAAAAAAAGTTTACAAAAACATTTTATTATGAATAATTAACGATGATTATTTCTAATAAATTCTCTTAAGAGCTTAGTTAAAGCTCTTTTTTCAATTCTAGATACATAACTTCTACTAATATTAAGTTCATCAGCAACTTTCTTTTGAGTTATTTCCTTTTCCCCATATAATCCATATCTTTTAATTATTATTTTCTTCTCTCTATCAGATAAAACATTAATATATTTATTTAACTTAACAATATTATCTTTAGTGTTAATTGAATCTATATAATCAGGATTACTTGTTTTAAGCACATCAACAATAGTAATTTCATTACCTTCCTTATCAAATCCAATTGATTCATCTAAACTTACATTTTTACTATTCTTTTTGTCGTTTCTAAAATGCATCAATATTTCATTCGCAATTATCACCTAATGGAAACTTAGTTAGTTTAGAAGACTCTCTTGTACCAGTCAAATTTAAGAATAAATTTTCACCATCACTGTATGCAGATGATATTAATAATTTAATAACAGTTCTTTTTTGAAGTAAATCTAAATCATCAAATTTTTTGCAATAGGTGTCTAATATATTTAAAACTAGTTTAGCGTTTTCAGAATCTTCAATAATAGTTGATTTATTTATATCAAGTAATTTTATTTTATCATCTATTTCAAGATTTGCTTTTTTTAGTTTTTGAATTTCCTTTGCTAAATCATCAACTATATCAGCAGGCACAATTTTAATTTTCTCAATTAAAGATTCAATATCCTTTTCATTTTTCTTTTTTTCATTAGTTAATGTATATAATTCACTAGATTTTTCATCAAACATATTTAATTTGCCATTAGCAAGATTTCTTAATGAAGTATAGTATTCACCTTTAGTGTCAGTTAATTCTTTTATTTCATTAGTGACTAATCTATCTGCTTCATTACCATTTAGATTTTTATGATCACATTTTGTTTTTCTACTTTTGTCTTTTAATTCACAAAGATATGTAAATTTAACTTCATCACCAGATGAATTACTTCTTACTTTAGGTCTCATAAAACTATTACAATAACTACAACGAAGTAATCCAGAAAGTAGAGCATTATTAATATTGGGCTTTCTAAATCTTTTATTAGAACCCAATTCTAGCAATTGTTGTACTTCAACATGTTCTTTACCAGACCAAAAACCTTTATGTTTACCAATTGCAACAATCCATTCACTTATATCATTATCTTTTTTACTTTTACCAGTCATTTGATTTGTTTTATTATAAACCATAAGTCCATACTTACCATCATAATCTTCTTTTTCGCCAATTACTAATGCTCCTTTTTCAGTAAAATAATTATAAGCATCTATATCAGCTTTACAATAAACAGGATTTGTTAAAATATTAACTAAAGCCCATCTAGTAAACCTTTTACCATTTTTAGTTTGAAGATTATTTTGAATAGTATAAGTTTCTAGACCAGTTTGAGATTTAATTTCTTTATATTTATTTTTTAGTAATATAATTAAATTTTTTTCATCAGATATTTCTTCAAGTTTAAATAATTTTTTCTTTTTTCCATCTTGATTAAAAGTTTGCACTTCTACAGATTTAAATCCAGTAGGAGGAGTTCCACCAAGCCATCTGCCAGTTTTAGCAAGTTCCATCATATTATCTCTGATTCTTTCTGCAATTGTATCTCTTTCAAGTTGTGCAAAAACAGAACAAATTAACATCATTGCTTTTCCCATAGGTGAAGTAGTATCAAAATCTTCTCTTATTGAAATAAATCCAACATTGTATTTTTCTAATTCATTTATTAAATTACAAAAATCGCCAACATTTCTACTAACTCTATCTAATCTATAACAAGTAACTGATTCAACTTTATTGTCTCTAATTTCATTTAATAATTTTTGAAATGCAGGTCTATTTGTATTCGCACCAGTAAATCCTTCATCAGTAAATACTTTAATGTCATCGTCAGTTAAATTTGGATATTTAGCAAGTATTTTTTGTTTACATAGATCAACTTGATTTTCAACACTTTCTCCTTTCCCAGTATATTTAGATTTTCTACTATAAATAATATGCTTTCTTGATTTTTCCATAATCCCTCCATAAATCAATAATTATATATGTGTTATAAAATAACTATATCACATAAAGTCTATATAATGTAATAATCAAATAGCAAATTATATACAAACGAATGTTTATATTTTAAAAAAATGTGTTATAAAACTTTTTGAAAGAAGGTGTGAGAGTGAATAGGATTTATATGTGTATTGATTTGAAAAGTTTTTATGCTTCAGTAGAGTGTGTAGAAAGACATTTAAATCCACTTACAACTAATTTAGTTGTTGCTGATGAATCAAGAACTGAAAAGACTATTTGCCTTGCAGTAACGCCATCTTTAAAACAATATGAGTTGTCTGGTAGATCAAGACTTTTTGAAGTTATTCAAAAGGTAATAGACAAAGAAGAAATAAAATTAAATCTAAATTTATAGATAAATCATTCGATGATAACGAATTAAAAGATAATCCTAAATTAGAATTAGATTATATTATTGCTCCACCTAGAATGAATCTTTATATGAAATATAGTACAGAGATATATAATATTTATTAAAATATTTATCAGAAGAAGATATATATGTTTATTCGATTGATGAAGTATTTTGTGATATTACTAATTATTTAAAATTATATAAATTAAAACCGAAAGAACTTGTAACAAAAATGATTCAAGATGTATATGAAACAACTGGAATTACTGCAACTGCTGGTATAGGTTCAAATATGTATTTAGCAAAAGTAGCAATGGATATAGTTGCAAAGCATGTAAAAGCTAATGAACAAGGTGTAAGAATTGCTACATCAGATGAAATGGCATATAGAAAATTATTGTGGGAACATAAACCACTAACTGATTTTTGGAGGATTGGAAAAGGAATTTCTAAGAAACTAGAAGATAATGGTATCTTTACAATGGGAGATATTGCACTTACTTCAATAGAAAATGAAAATAAGTTATTTAAATTATTTGGAGTAAACGCGGAATTATTAATAGATCATGCATGGGGATATGAACCTTGTACAATAAGTGATGTTAAAAAATATAAACCTAAAAATACCAGTATATCTTCTGGTCAAGTATTACATGAACCATATAGTTATGAAAAAACAAAACTAATAGTAATGGAAATGACTGAATTATTAACATTAGATTTAGTAAACAAAGGTTTTTTAACAGATCAAATAGTATTAACGATATCTTATGATTCTTCAAATTTAGAGAATATAGATATATTTAGTAAATATATAGGTGAAGTAAAAAGTGATTATTATGGTCGCTTAGCGCCAAAACCAGCTCATGGAACAATTAATATAAGTCATAAAACTTCTTCAACAAAGTTGATAATGGAAAAAGTTCTAGAACTATTTAAAGAAATAGTTAATCCGATATTATTTACAAGAAGAATAAATATATCATTTAGTAATTTAATTAAAGAGGTTGATGCAGTAAATAAACCTATATATAAACAATTTGATTTGTTTTCTGATAATGAAAAAGAATTAATAGATGAGGAAAAAGAATTAAATGAAGAATTAGAAGAAAGGAAGATTCAAAAAACAATTTTAAATATAAAAAATAAATATGGTAAAAATGCTATATTAAAAGGAATGAATCTAATGGAAGGTGCTACTACAATAGATAGAAATAAGCAAGTTGGAGGACATAAAGGATGAGTGAATATGATAGTATAATTAACTTACCACATTATGAATTAAAATATCATAAAAGAATGTCAATAGATAATAGAACTGCACAATTTTCTGCATATGATGCATTGACAGGATATAAAGAAATAGTTAGAGAAACAGCAAGACTTACAAAAGTTGAAAAAGAATTATCTGAAGATAATAAAAATGATATTGATAGTAAATTGCATATTATAAAAAAATACATTAATGAGAAGCCAAAAATAACAGTTGTATATTTTAAAAAAGATATGAGAAAAACAGGTGGTAATTATTTAGAATATACAAATATTGTAAAAAGAATAGATGATATAGAAAAAGTAATAATTTTTATGGATAAAACAAAAATTAAAATAGAAAATATAATTGATATAAAAGGTGAAATTTTTGAAGAATATATGTAACTAATAGTAGATTCGTAGCTACTATTTTTTTAATAAAAGGAGGTAGATATGTCAGTATTTAAAATAGAAAAAAATAAAGATTATACAATAATGAGTAATTATCATTTGAGAGATAAAAATTTATCATATAAGGCAAAAGGTTTATTATCATTTATGTTGTCATTACCAGAAGATTGGGATTATTCTTTAAATGGATTAGTATCTTTAAGTAAAGAAGGTATTAAGGCTGTTAGAAATATATTACAAGAATTAAAAGATTTGGGATACTTAGTTATTGAAAAGAAACAAAATGAAATTGGACAATTTGAATACAATTATTTGATATATGAAATTCCACATAGCCAAAAAGGAGATATGGATAAAGCAGATATGGAAAAGGACATACAAATAAATACTAATATACAAAATACTAAAAACAAAGAAGATATAATAGATAAACAATCTTCTTGTTTTTTTATTCCAGAAAAGCATAATGCTATTACATTAAGTCTAATTAATAATAAATATATTCAAGAATTTGATTTAAAAAGATTTCAGTATGATGATTTATTTGATGATTACCTGAAAAATGGATTAACATACAAAGAATTAGCAATTATAGTTAATTATGTTTGTTCTAAAGCTATTAAAAATAATTTCAAAGATGAATATGGCAATAAGATTATGAATAAGTTTTCTTATTTAAAATCTGCAATTGAGAGTAATATAAATAAAATTAATTTAGATATAGAAAATCTATGGGATGGCCAATATATACTTGATTTTTTTTGATGAGTTAAAAATATAATTATAAAATCGTATGGTAACTTATATTTGAGGATTTAATAATATTTTATTAAGATACTATACAAAGTATATCTAAAAACTTTAACTCATACAAGCCGAAAACCCAATATGCGACTTTAAAATTTATAAAATTAAATTAGGGTGATTTTAATGTTTAGAAAAGATTCTATTGTAAGAGAAACAATGCTTGCTGAACTAAGATTAGATAATGATTTAAAACAAAAAGATGTAGCATTAAAGCTTGATATAGAAGAAAATAATTATTCTAAGTGGGAGAGAAATGTTACAGATATACCTTTAGATAAATTTAACGAATTAGCAAATTTGTATGATTGTAGCCTAGATTATTTAATTGGATTGACTAATTCAAAAACAAAATCAGAAAGGAAGACTATTAATTTAAATTTGTTATCTCAGAGGTTATTAGAAATGAGAAAAGGAAAAAATCTTACTCAAGAAAAATTAAGTAATGAGATTGGTTATCCACAGACAACATATTCAAATTATGAAAATGGAAGTAGAATTCCAACAATATTCAAGTTAATGTATATTGCTATATATTACAATATCTCACTTGATTATTTAGTTGGAAGAACAGATATTAAAAAAGTAAAGTAATATTTTTGTAACCGTTTATACATAAAAAAATGCCTTTTATACAAAAAGTAAATTTAAAATATAAATAAAAATATAATTCATGTGGAGTAGTTTATGGATTTAGAAAAGATTGGGTTATTTATAAAGCAACTTAGAAAAGAAAATAAAATGTCACAACAAAAACTTGCTGATATGATACCTATAGATAGAACTGGATTAAGTAGATGGGAAAATGGAGAAGTACAACCACCTATTGATAAAATGAAAATTCTATGTGAAATATTTAATATTTCAGTTGATGAACTTATATCTGGCGAAAGAACAAATATTAGTAACAAAGCAGAGCAGAGAAGGAATTTATTTGACTATTTAATTAGTCAAGATTCAAAATATAAAAGAATAAAAAGATTTTTAATAATTGCACTTATCGTTTTATTTTTATGTACTATTTTATTTTTGAGTTATTATTTTTATCAAACATATAATAGTGAGAGAACATATAAAATATATACTATGTCAGGTAAATATGTTATTAAAAATGGCATGTTGCTAACTACAAGAGAAACTTCATATTTTAAAATTGGTGCTATAAATGATAAAACACAAGATATTATTCTTTATTATAAAAAAGGCAATGAAGATATAATTATCTTTAAAGGCGATTCTGATTCATTACTTGTAAATTTATATTATGAAAAATCTCCTATAAATAGTAAGCAAATGAAAAACATAAGTGAAAATTTGTATGTAAAAATTAATGATGAAGAAGTAAAATTATATTTTAATGAATTTCATAAGAATAAAAAAATAATTTTTAACGATTGGGAAGATGAATTTGATATTGAAAATCAAGTTCAAATTAATGGTAATTCAACAATTCCAAAAATTATAAAAAAAGAATTTAAATGTGATGAAAATATATGTAATAAGTTAATTAATGATATAAATATTTTTTATACAATTTACAATAACATATTATTTTTAAAGGATGGAGATATAACTATCCAGTATGATATTTCAAATGATATTTTTGATTTTAATAGTACAGAAATGAATTTTAATATTGATAATGGCGTGTTTACTTGTAATACAGATAATTGCAAGAATTATGAGAAAATGTATGAAAAATATTTTACAAAAATAATAAAAAGATATATTTAAATTACTAGCTTTATGGTGTGTGCGAATTTCGCACTACCTTTTTTTTATGTCATAAATTATAATTTGGATGAAAGGAGGAAGTTTGTATGAAAAAAATTATTTATGGATTTATTTTCTTATTTACATTAACAATTGGGATTAATTCAGTATCAGCTAGTACATTTTATGAAAATGCAAATGGAGTTGAATTTACTAGAGAACAATATGAATATATAACAAATTTATATTATGATGGATATCAAAATACTATGGCTCAAAGTGAATTAGATAAAATGATTAATTTAAATTTATTTGAACAACCTATAGTTAGTGTTGAAGAAAATAATTTATTACCTGGAAATAACTATACAATTAATGGTAGTACTGTCACACAATATGGAGTTACAACAAAAATTATTAAGTCATGTTCTACTGAATGTTTAGTTGTAATAACATCAACATGGTCATTAATTCCAACAATTAATAGCTATGATGTTATTGGCTTTAGATTAGTAAATGCTTCAATTAATACGGTTAATAAAGCAACAATAACTGGTACTAATTATTCAGTAACATATCAACCATCATCAGCTCAACAATTTAGTAATGGTTTTGGTTATTCAGTTAAATTAGGTAATGTAATAGGAATGAAGATTACTACATCAATGTATACAACAACCAGTGGAACAGTTTTTGGAAGTTATCAACATGCTAATTACAATGTATCTCTTGCGACTAGTCAATTATATACAATAAGCCCAGCTGGGTATGGTAATGTATTTAATTTTTATGGTAATGCAATGTTTAAATATAATAATGCAACTGGTGTAGATATTACATTGTAATTGATAATTTTAAATATATTTAAAGCTATTAATGATAAAGTAATTTGAAATTAAAGGCAGTACAAATTTTTGTGCTGTCTTATTTTATGAAGTTGTGGTGTAGTTATGATTGTAGTAAATGTAAAATATAATTTCAAAATTAGAATTTTTTTAAGTAATGTAAATTATAATATTTTTTATACTTTAAATGGTGCTAATCGTGTCTTATTAAAAGACATGGTTAGCACTTTTTTTGTTTCTATTTTTTTAAAATGTAGAGATCCACCTTCTATTAATTTGCAAAAAAACAAATTGATAGGAGGAAATAATGGAAAAAAGACCAAAGAGAAGAAAACATAAGGATAATCCTTATGAAATAAATATAATTGATAATAAATATACTGTTAAATTCAAAGACAATAAAAATAATATAAATTTAGTTGAAGTTAGTGTTCAAGTATACGAGGCATTTGATAAATTTGAATTAAGAGATTTGTCTGAATTAAATGAATATGATAATCATATTGAACATTCAGAAATTTATGAAGAAACATTGGAAAAAAGAATAGTAAATAGGCAAGAACTAATTGAAGATAGCATTATAAAAAAGGATAATTTTGAAAAATTACATAATGCTATAAATGAATTAAGTGATATTGAAAAAAGAAGAATTAGAATGTATTATTTTGAAGATAAAACATTAGATGAAATAGCAGAAATTGAACGTACTTCACACCAGGCAATCAGTAAAAGTATACATAATTCTTTAAAAAAATTAGAAAAATTATTAAAATTTAAAATTTAGGGTTGCAAAAATTAGTTTAAGTTAGGAAACAAGTGAAAGGAGATAATATTTCCTTTCAAACTTGTTTCTTTTTTTCAAAAGTGTTCTTTGACAATTTATAAAAAATCATTAAATACATTCTTATTATTCTAGCACGATAATAGATTCGCTTGCGATTAAAATCTGATTATAAATATTAAGTTGCTCTTAATAATGCGATTACAAATAATGAGGATAATGATACTTCAGTATAGCCACAGCCTCAAGCAATGGGTACTGTCTTGATGTTTCAAGAAGGTGAAATTCCTATGAAGTTACCTAGCAAATAACTGTTTAATGATATAGTTGAGAAAATAAAAATTTTAGAAAAAGAAAGGATGATTAAAAATGAATTTAACAGACCAAACAGTAACAGGTCAAAATGAAATAACTATACAAAATGCATTAAGTGCATCTTTGTTTAGATTAAATTTAGAAATGAAAAGTAATACAGTTGCTCCAACTACAAATGACTTAATCGTTTATGTAGATAAAAGTTCTTCTGCAAATCCTACTTTTGAAAGAAAGCAGTATGTATTTAATCTAGAAGATAAATTAAGATATTACAATGGAGTAGGCGATGAATTATTACAAGAAGTGAGTGTAATTGAAAATGATTCATTATTAACTTCAAAAGTAATTAGAAAAATTAGTAGTGATGGAACAAGTGAGTTATTAGAACCAGTAGAGGAAGAATTAGACATAGCTGATATAGTATTATTTGATGGAACTAACTATATTTATACAAATTATTCAAATATCGAAATAACAGCAATATTTTTGAAAGATACAGATGAAAATAAAATGTATTTATCAAGTGGTATTTTCAATGGACAAAGGGATAAAAGAGCATTAACTAAAGATGATATATATTTTAAAGATGCCTTTACAAAAACTCAAAATAAATTAAATCTTGAGATTGATAATTTGGAGGCAGAATGTTTAACATCGAAAAATAATAAATTTAGTTTAGATGCAAATGGTAATTTAGTTGTTAATTCAATTACTACAAATGGTTCATCAGGAATTATAGATGAACAAACAATATGTGATTTAATATATCCAGTGGGAAGTATTTATATGTCCATATCAAACACTAGTCCTACGACACTATTTGGTGGTACTTGGCAGAGAATAAATGGATATTATTTATATGCAGGAACTGGGGGAAATACTGCTGGAAGCAATACATCTGGGACACCAAGCACAAATACATCTGGTGGGCCAAGTACAAATACATCTGGCGGACCAAGCACAAATACATCTGGAAGTACTGCAATAACTATTGATCAAATGCCTAGTCATACTCATGTTCAAAATGCACATAGACATGCACAACATTCAGATACTTGGATGAATGCTACTCCAAAGGATAGTTATGTAGGGCATGCTTCAGGATATCATGCTCAAGCTGGTGCATCAACATATTATACTGCTAATGCTACTGCAACTAACCAAAATACTGGCGGAGGTCAAGGACATACTCATACACTTAGTTCACATACTCATACACTTAGTTCACATACTCATACACTTGGGAACCATACTCACTCTGTAACACCTTTAAGATACGAAGTTTATATGTGGAAGAGAACAGCATAATGTTCTTTTTGCATTTGAAAGGAGTTTGAAATGAAAGAAATAGAAATATTAGAGAAAAGAGGACCAAAGGAAAAACATTTTCTAAGAGAAGATGGATGCATGAAGGCGATTATCTATAATGAAGATATTCACTATCTAAAGAATGGTAAATATGAAGAAATAGATAATACAATTGTAGAGGAAGATACCTTTTATACAAACAAAAGTAATTCTTATAAGGTAAAATTTAATAAAAAAGAAGCAAAAAATTTAATGGAAGTTGAAAAAGATGAACATTATTTAAAAATAAAATTAATTGATAATAAAATTAAAAAAATTAGTATAAGTAAAAATGAATTTAAATATGTAGATATATTGAATACTATTGATGTTGATTATAAAGTTATGAATAATAAATTAAAAGAAGGGATATTACTTAAAAATAAAGATAGTTTAAATCAAAAAATATTATTTGATGTTGATACAAATTTAGATTTAAAAATATTAAAGGATGGTAGCATTATTGCCTTTGAAAAAGACAATACAATATTTAAAATAGAAGCTCCATATATGATAGACAAAAATAATAATGAAAATCATAATATTTCTTATAAATTAGATAAGAAATTAAATAATTATTTATTAGAATTAATATTAGATAAAAGATGGCTTGAAACTGCGGAATATCCAGTTACTATTGATCCAACAATAGTGGTTGATGATGGCACTAATGCATTACAAGATACATATATTTATCCGGGTGATACAAATGTAAGTAGAGGTAGCTTAGGTTATTTAAAAATAGGGGTAGAAAAAGTAAATAATGTTAATGTTCCAAATAGAGCATTAATAAAATTACAATTACCTACATTATCAACTGGAGATCAGGTTGTATCAGCACAATTAAATTTAACAGGTTATGAAACTAGTGCTTCTTCAAGTAATTTTAAACATGTAATATTTGCAATGCATCCAATAACTCAAAGTTGGACTGAAGCAGGTGCTAATTGGAATAATATGAATGATAAATATGAAAGTAGAATTGAAGGAGTTAGTGATTGTGATTTAATGCCATTATTAGATTCTGATAATTCACAATTTAATCTATTATCAAGTGATATAACTAATATTGTTAAACATTGGTACACAGATAAACCTAATTATGGTTTAATGATAAAGCAAAATATTGAGGAATATAAGAATTCTGTTGTTCCAACTTTTTCATCTAAAGATAGTAATAATAAACCATATTTGATAATAGTATATAGAAATCAAAATGGACTTGAAAACTATATGGATTACTTTAAACAAAGTTTCAATATTGGTTCAACTTATGTTAATAATTATAATGGTAATTTAGTCGGAATATTTGATGTAGGAAAAACAATTGGTGGAAAATTTCCGGTTAGTATAAATTTAGTCTATAATACAAATGATGTTGTTGATAATAAAAATATTGGCTATGGTTTAGGTTGGAGGCTTAATTTATCACAAACAATTGAAGAAGTTACAGTTGATGGAACTGCATATTTAAAATATATTGATGAAGATGCAACAGCACACTATTTTTATTTGGATAATAATATTTATAAAGATGAAGATGGTTTAGATTTAACTATAACAAATAATTCAAATTATTATTTATTAAAAGATAAAGACGGAAATACAATGAAATTTGTTAAAACTAATAATGTGGGGTATTTATCAGAAATAAAAAATGTAAAAAATGATGCTGTTACAATTACTTATGATAGTAATAAGATAATAACTAGAGTGACTGATGCCAATGGAGCACAAATAAATTTGACATATGGTACAAATAATATTACAATAATAAACCCAGATGGTAATAGAACATTAAATTATTCGAATAATAAATTAACAAGTATAGTTTCATATTTAGGTACAATTTCATTTGAATATAATACAAATAATGTTATTACAAAAATTGTTGATATTGATCAAACAAAAATTGGATTTGAATATTATAGTATTTTGCCATATAGAATAAAGAAAGTTTCAGAGTATGGAATAGATAATTCATTAGGAAAATATTATAATTTAATATATCAATTTAATTCAACTACTATAACTGATAATAATGGGCAAACAACTACCAAAACATTTAAAAATAATGGAACATTAGAATCAATTTCATCTTTAAAAGCAAGAGAAGATGTAGGTGATGCTTATGGTAAAAGCGTTAGATATGGTGAAGCATATGGTACTATGTTTACTAAATATTCAAATAAATTGATGGAAGAATATATTCCGTTGCAATCAGTAAAAAATTATATAACTAATAGTAATTTTGAAGCTTCTACCATTGATTTTTCGGCGCCAAGTGGTGTAACTTTATCTTTATCACAGGATCAAGCATTTATAGGCCAAAAATCACTTAAGATTGTTTCGAATGGTTCTAATAAAATAATTACAAGAAATATTTCTATAACTAAGGGCAAAAATTATACATTTAGTGCATATATAAAAACTACAAATAAAGCTAAAGTAGCACTTAGCTATACTGATTCAAATAATGCAACAGTTAGATTGTTTGGAAGTGAAGTGGATGAAAATACTGATTTTTATAGAAGTGACGTAACTATTAATTATCCAACAACTGCAGCAAGTAATTTAAAATTAGAAATAATTACTGATTCTGGCACTACATATGTAGATGCTATTCAATTGGAAGAAGGAGAAGTTGCTAATAACTATAACTTAGTGGAAAATTCGGATTTTTCAAATGGATTATCTGATTGGAATATAAGTGCAGATTATCATGATGTTATTTATAATTTTGATGATCCAAATGATTATCCATCAATTAATTTAAATAATTTGTTTCAAGTGGTGACACTAGATAGTGGTAAAAAAACATTAAAAATTAATATGAATCCTGATATTATTACAAGATTTAGTAAAACATTTAATATTTCTGGAAGTGCTGGTGATGTATATACATTATCATTATGGTATAAAAATAAGGGTATAGTTTCTGATTATGGAATGGGAGCTTTTTTCTATAATGTTATTGATATGAGTTTTGATTTTGTAGAAAGTAGTAATCCACAAGGTGCACCTTTACAAAGCAAATCATTTGTACCCAATGAAACAGAATGGCAGTATTTTTCAGTAGACTTTGTAGCTATTGAAGATTATAACTCTTTTACATTATTTTTAGATCAAGAATTAAATGCTAATGAATTTTATATTACGGATATAAGCTTGTTCAAAAATAATGGTTCTATAACTTATGAATATGATGATAATGGTAATATTTTGTGGAGTCAAGGCTTAAATAATGATATAAAACAATTTAAATATGATAATAATAATCAATTAATAAAAATAACAAATCCAATAGGTAAAGATTTTAATTTTGAATATGATAATACAATTACCAATAGAATTAAAAGGGCAATAACCAATTCGGGTTTATCAAATATAATTGATTATGATACATTTGGCAATCCAAAATATACTAAAATTGCAAAAGAGAATATAGAAACTATTATAAATGGGTTATATAAAATTAGATTGAAAGGCACCGAAAGTTATTTAAGATTAATAAATAATCAACTTAGTATAAATGTTGATGAATGTGGTCATGATAAGTGGTATTTTGAAAAAAGTGGTTCATATTATAAAATAAGGCATTCTATAATTAATAATAAGTATTTTACAGTATCTGACTCAAATTTAATATTAAATGCTTATAATAGTGATAATTCATTATTTTCATTAATAAAAAATAATAATGGAAGTTATAAAATTCAATCTAAATTAACAGGGAAATATTTAAAAATTTCAAATAATAATATAATATTTGCTAATTTAGAAGAAAACAATAGTAATTTTGAGTTTTATATTGAAATTCCAAACAAATTATTTATTCAAAATGATGCGGAATATGATGTGTCTGGTAAATACATAACTAATATTACTGATACATTATTAAATAAAAGAATTTATAGTACTAATATTTCAACAGGGTTATTAAATTCTATAACTAATGCCAAAAATGCAAAAACTGAATATATATATAATTCTAAAAAACAGCTTTTGAAAGCAAAAACAAAAGATAAAAAGATTGATTATTCATATAATGAACAGAATAGGATATCTAAAATATCAAATGGTAATGTTGATTATAATTTTATATATGATAAGTTTGGTAATATTGAAATAGTAAAAATTAACAATAATATTTCTTTGATTAATAATAATTACGAGACTAATAATGGAAATTTGGTTTCTACAACATATGGAAATGGTAATAATATTAGATATGAATATGATGAATTTGATAGAATTAAAAAAATCACAAAATCTGATAATGTATATAATTATAAATATGATAGTAATGGTAATATAGTTAAAATTATTGGCAACAATGATTTTAAGAAATATGTTTATGATATTGGTAAGAAATTATATAAATATTTGAATGATGATTTTTATATAGAGTACAAATATAATACCAATAATGATATAATAAAGAAAAAATATAAATTTGATAATTTAATAAATATAATTGAAAATGTTTATAATGATGATGCATCAATTATTCAATCTAAATTTGATTCGCAAATTTTTAATTATGGTTATGACGAATTAGGACGATTGATTAATGCAAATATTAATAATACATTTATTATCAATTATAATTATTTAAAAAATGGAAATAGATCATCACTAATAGTAGATTCAATTCAAAGTGGGACAGATAAATATAATTATAAATATGATAGTTTAGGAAATATTATACAAATATATCATAATGATATATTGGAAAATGATTATTATTATGATTTGGATAATCAATTAATTAAGGAAGAAGATTATTATTTAAATTTGACTACAAGATATAGATATGATAATTATGGGAATATTATTTCTAAGAAAATATATAAACTAAATTCTTATAATCAAATAGAACAAAAAATTTATAAATATAACAATTTACAATGGAAAGATCAATTAACTTCTTTTAATGATGAAATTATTCTATATGATAATATTGGTAATCCAATATCAATTGGTAGTACTAGTTTAACATGGATAAATGGAAGACAATTATATACTTATACAGATACACTTAATTCAATCACTTATAGATATGACGAAAGGGGTATAAGAATTAAGAAAAATGTAAATAACATTGAAACAGTTTATAAATTAGAAGGTAAAAAGATTATATATGAAAAAACTGGCAATGATATTATTTATTATATGTATGATGTTTTTGAAAATTTGCTAGGTTTAAAATATAATAATCAACAATATTATTATCTTAAAAATGTTCAAGGAGATATTTATGGTATTTTAAATAGTAATTATGAGGTAATTGCAAAATACAAATATGATTCATTTGGAAATAATATTTTAATTACTGATGGTTCCGATAATATTATTACGAATTCTAATCATATAGCATTTATAAATCCTTATAGATATAGAGGTTATTATTATGATAAAGAAACAAATTTATATTATGTAAATTCTAGATATTATAATCCTGCTTGGGGAAGGTTTTTAAATGCAGATGGCTCAATTACTGCCAATAAGGATATTATAAGTAATAATTTATATTCATATGTTTCTAATAATTTTATTAACAATATTGATACTAGTGGTAAATCGTGGTTTTCTAATACACCTTTAGGAATTCTTGCATCTCAAATAGGAAAAGCTATTGGAGATTTTGCAAAACAAACAATTTCATCCGTTTCAACATTATATCTTTTAGCTACAGATAAACCTATTTCAAGTTATATGTTTAATAAATCAATTTATGAGCCAGAAAAAGAGATGCCTGCCATAAATAAATTTATTTTAAGACAAGAAATAAAAGAAAGCCCAGTAATTGAAAAGAATATTATAAAATGCATTCAAAAGAGTAATGGAAGTTCTTTCATAAATTGTAAACCAGAAACATCTTCTGATGCTGAATTTAATTCTGGCGATTTATTATATTCTGTTCAACATGCAAATATAGAAATGTCTGGAATAAAGGGCGATAAAGCATGGGAAATAGATGTAAAAGTTTATGATAAATATGATTTTGATCATTGGAGATGGGGATTATCAAAAGCTGATTTAGCAAATAACTTAGGTTATGTAATGGAACGAACTAATTTATTAAAAAAATATGATTGGGAAGTTGAGTTTAAGTATATTGTTCCTTATGAATTAATATAAAGAGTATATATATAATAATTAAAGGAAAATTGTGTTAAATTTTGTATTAAAATATTGGATAGAATTTTTATTTACAACTATTACAACTTCTCTTATATATATATTTAAGCAATATATTGGATTAAAAAATGGAATTAAAGCATTACTTAATAATGAAATTGTTCGTATATATGAATTATATTCAGAGTATGGGTATTGCCCCAGTTATATAAAGGAAAATGTAGAAGAAATTTATAATAGTTATCATAAGCTAGGTGGAAATGGTATGATAACCACTATGGTAAACAAACTTTATGAACTTCCAAATACGAAAGATGAATCAAAATGATAAAAATAATTATAGGTTTAATTTGTGTTATGATTGCAAATATTTTATTAGGTAGTTCTATAGCAAAATTAAGAAATGATTGGAATTTTAAAAAGTTTATAAATGGATTTTTTAAAGCAATTCTAATAGTTATAAGTTGTTTATTATTATATATTTGTAGTTATTTAAATCCTAATATATTAATAATAAATATAGATGGTAATAATCTTAATTTAATTGATGGTATGAAAGCAATTTTTATTGCAGGAATAGTCTTGTATGGTTATAATGATTTGATAAAATTAAAAGAAATTCTTGGTGTAAAAACAGCTATTAAAGAAACGCAATATGAAATTGAAGAAGATATAGGAATAGGTTAAAATGCAAAAAGCAATATTTCCAATTTCTAAAACTTGGATAAGTCAAAAAATGGATGAGGGAAGTCATAAAGGCACCAAAGCAATTGATTTTGGTGTCTTACTTCCATATAATGTTACAAAACTAACTGCACCTTTCGATGGGACTGTAGTTTATGTAGATCCACAAAGTAAAGGTGGAGGAATAGCTTTTCAAAGCGAAAATGAAGTAATGTATGCAAATGGTTCTATTGATTATATGACATTATGGACTGGTCATGATAATTTTCCTCCTAAAGTTGGTAGTAAATTTAAACAGGGTCAAGTATATAGTTCTATGGGAACTGCTGGAGGAGTACCAACACATTGCCATTTAGAAGTCCAAAGAGGAAAATTTATAAAACCTACAAAATTTATTTATATAGATAAAAATATAGGTAATGTATATAAATTAGATAATACAGTCGAGCCATATAATTGTTTGTTTTTAGATAACGATACAATTATTAAAAAAAATGATTATATTTGGAAAAGGGTGAGTGATAATGTGCTAATAGAAGAAGCTGTAAAAGATGATAGTAAAAATCAAATTAAAGTACTCGTGTCGAATCTTCGTATTAGGGTAGAACCATCTATTAATTCTAAGATAATAGGTTATGCTAAAAAAAATGGTATATATAATAATTTTGAATCATGTCAAAATGATAATTATACTTGGTATAAAATAGGAGAAAATCAATGGATTGCAAATAACGGTAAATGGATTGAATTTTTTGAACAAAAAGATTATAAAAAAATGTATAATGATTTACTATCAAAAATAGAAAAAATAAAAAATATTATTAAATAGATTAAGTATTGTATAAATAAAACTGATAGCATTTGATATGAACCCCGTTTCTTGGACACAAGAAGCGAGGTTTTTATATGAGCAAATT
>OKXB01000798.1_pt1 | contig 36062 bp, 34 predicted proteins | sample 1601731 | NCBI WGS metagenome assembly OKXB01 (sample SAMN04414077, study PRJEB24778) | human gut metagenome | material: faecal | host: Homo sapiens
GCTGTGTTGTAGGGGATTGTGAAAATCAAGGGGCAAACAAAGTGTCAAAGACCCGTGAAAATCAAGGGGCAAACAAAGTGTCAAAGACCCGGAATTGATTGGATTTTGGATGGTTGGGTAAAGAGACGATGAATTCAATTATTATGTGATTTCATTTTTCTACTGTACAATATTAAAAAAATTGGTTATAATGTAACCAAGAATATTTTTAGAATTTAGAATGGTGGTGAAAAAGATGGAAGCTACAGAAATTAAAAAACATGACGAAGCTACGTTAGAATTATATTCTTTACTTGGTCAAGGCTATAAGGCGATGCAAGAAGGTCGTGAAAGTTCCATCGATGAAGTGAAGGAGCGAATCCGGAAAAGGAGAGAACAACGTGCCTATCGTTAAGTTTACACAACCTGCCGAGTTTGACTTGCAATTAATAGAGAACTATATATCCTATGAGTTGCAAAATCCACAAGCTGCGGATGATACCATTGATGGGATTAGTGAAGAAGCCGAAAAACTTGCTACTTTTCCAGAAAAACATCAATTTGTTTCAGACCCGGTTTTGGCAAGATTGGGATTTCGTATGACTTGGTATGGTAATTACAATATTTTCTACATTTACGATGAATTTGAAGAGATTGTACATATTATCCGTGTTTTGTATGATAAACAGGACTGGAGAACAATTTTGAAACGATAAATTGAGGTGTGCCCTTTGTGGCACACCTTTTTTTTCGCACTGTCTTATTAGGATAAGTTTGTATAAGCAACACCCCAAGTCGTTCATGACTTGGGGTTATTCTTCATATCCGTTACATTTATCCGGGAAAATTTCATCGTAAGATACTTTAAGAATGTTTTTCAAATGAAAAACTTCGTCGACATAAAGATGTCTCTGCCCTACTTCGATTTTGGCAAGGGCACTTCTTGTAATGTCACAATTGCGTATCTGCAATTTGGCGGATAACTGCTCTTGGGTCAGATTTCTTTTCTCTCGGAGCATACGGATGTTGTGACCTAACTCTTTTTCGTAGTCAGCATTCATAAAATTACACCTTTCTATTTGCACTTAAATTAGTGCATTTATATTGATTTTAGCGAGATTCTATAGTATAATTGCACCTATATAAGTGCAATAGTAGCATTAAAAATAACAAAGGAGCGAAATGACATGAAAAAATTACACATTAAAAAAGTATTAGCAATGTTTCTTGCTGTCGCCCTTGTCGTGCCGAGTTCCGCCTCGAACTTGACTGCAAGTGCAGCAACAACGCAGGAAAGCAACGATGAAAGTGCGATTCCGGAAGGGTATACACCAATCTATGATGCCGCCGACCTGTATGCAATTCGCAATGATTTGGAAGGCAAGTATATCATGATGGCAGATATTGACCTGAGCGAAGCAACGGCTCCGGGTGGAGAACTGGATACCGGAAACGGCTGGGATCCGATTGAGCGCTTTGCTGGAACGCTGGATGGAAATGGACATTATATTAAAGGGTTGACGATTTATGGGAATCCAAAATCGTATTCTGTAGGTCTGTTTGGCGGTATTTATTCCGGAGATATAACGAAAATCTGCAATTTAGGTATGATTGATGTCAATATTAACATAGTAAGAGATTCTTCTGATTATGATGGCCGTACGGCAGGATTGGTAGGATCTGCATATCATACGACAATTGAAAATTGCTTTGTTACAGGGCAGATATCATCAAATTATGGTAGAGTTTTCGGAATCTGTGGAAGTAGCTACAACGACGAGGTTAATCTTAAAAACATATACAATTTAGCTAAAATTTCTTATACTTCAGATGCTGCGAGTGATAACTATACATATGGTATAAACGCCGGATGTTATTATAAGGAATGTACATATAATCGTGGTGAGATTAATAATGGGGCTGGAAATAGCAAGAACGGCAGCCCAATTGGTTATAGTAGTTATGCCTCCTATAACTATTACCTCCAAGGAAACTCAGCAGACAAGGACAACGCCACTCCTCTTACCGAAACCCAGATGAAAAATTCCAAATTTTACACCGGTTTCGACTTTGAGAATACATGGTTCATTGATCCGTATTCCAACTATCCATATCCGCAGCTGCGTTCCTGCCCTCAGAAACGAATCAATTCCATCGAGGTGACAAAGCAGCCAAACAAAACCGTGTATCAGCAGGGCGAGAACTTTGATTTTACCGGAGCTACCCTGCATTTGATCTATGAAGATGGATTGGAGCAGGACGTACTTCTGACCAAAGATATGATCGGAAACTATGACATGAATAAAATCGGCAAGCAGTCCATTCCGATTTCTTATTGTGGAATTGCAGAAACTTCACTGGACATTACAGTAAAAGAGACTGCCGTTGACAAAGTTCAGTTAAATAAGTCGCAGATCAACCTTTACAAAGGAAAAACAGAGACATTATCTGCTACGATCACTCCTTCTAATGCTTCCAACAAACAGATTGCATGGAGCGTCGTAAAAGGTGACTGTGTAACCGTTGATAACAACGGTACGATTACCGCCAATAAAAAAGGAACAGCTACGGTACGTGCAGCATCTGCCAATGGAAAATATGCAGATTGTGTTGTAACGGTTCAGGTTCCTTGTATTCTCCTGCAGCTCACTAACACAAACATCAAATTCAAAAAGGGAGAGACCAAATCCATTTCAGATACGATCGGTTATGTGATGTCTCCGCTTGACTGCACCGATTCCGTGACATGGAAGTCATCAAACGACAAAGTATTGCAGATAAATAATAATGAAACGATGCTTGGGCTGGCTGCCGGAAAAGTGACAGTCACTGGAACGACGACAAGCGGTACAACGGCAGTGGCAAATGTAACCGTACAGCGCGACATGAGCGAGTTTACGGTTACCGGCGTCTCCAACAAATATTATACCGGAAAAGCCATCAAACCAAAATTCGCGGTTTCCGACGGAACGACCACATTGAAAGAGAATGAAGATTACAACGTAACCTATGAGTCAAACACCAACGTAGGCACAGCAAACATCAAAATTACAGGAATTGATCCATATGTTGGAACGATCGAGCAAAGTTTCCAGATCCTTCCAGTAGCAGAAGAGATCACTCCTGATGATTCTTCTTCAGGCAATGGCGGAAGTACAATAACCGCCCCTGCAAAAGTTAAAATCAGAAAATTAACGGCTGGCAAGAAAAAATTAACCGTAACTTGGAAAAAAGTTGCCGGCGCGAGAGGTTATCGCATTCAGATTGCTAGAAACCGTGGTTTTACAAAATCACTCAAAACGTACAATGTATCCGCGAATAAGTTCAAGAAAGTCTTTAGCAGACTAAAGAAAAAAACGACTTATTATGTTCGAATCAATGCATTTTGTAATGACGAAGAAGGCAATAAGCTGGTCGGAAAATATAGCACAGTTAAAAAGAAAAAAACGAAATAATAAGGTTACATTTTTAAGAGATGTCTCTCCAGGCATCTCTTTTTTCATGTCAAGAAAGGAGTTTGTAACTTATGAGCAACAATACAAAACAAATTTTCAACTGTATTGGAAAGCGAATCCAGTACATCCAAAAACTACAAGATATGACAGATGAAAAACTGAGTTTCCGCACAGGAATACCAACTAACAGAATCAAGCAATGGCACAATGGAGAGTATGATAACATTCCCGCTACAGATATGCCGTTGCTTGCCAAAGCACTAAGTGTAGACATGGATTACCTTTTCTCTTACAAAATTGATGAAACAGTTGAGTTAGACTACCTTCGTTATCTGATTTGTCAACTTCCGGCAGATATGCAGCAGACGTTATCTGTACTTCTTCTATATTATATCAACCAAGAGATAACCTATCGCGACTTTTGGGATTCAGTAATAGATACTCTTGGAAAAGATAATGAAGATTACATCAAACTGCTGAAAAAAGAATTGGATGAGGAAGAATCCAATTAGTGTGTCAAAAACGAATGTTTTTGGTACATTTTTTTGGCAAACGAATTATCGTTACTTATAACCAATAAAATTGTGCCAAAAAACGTGTCAGAATCAATTTACATTTTGGCACGTTTTTGATACATAAAAATGAAAGGATGATAGAAATGTTACTCGGATATGCACGAGTTTCCACTTTGGAACAGAATCTTGACCGACAGATTGATGCACTTGTCAACGCAGGTGTGGATCCTCGCATGATTTATCAGGAAAAAATAACCGGTACAAAGTTGCAGCGTCCGGAATTAAATCGGCTTCTGGAAGATTTACAGCCGGGAGATGTCTTAATCATTCCCGATTTAACAAGGATTTCGAGGAGTACGAAGGATTTATTGATGCTTGTTGAGAACGTACGCGAAAAGAAAGCTTCTATCAAATCATTGAAAGACACTTGGTTGGACACCACTTCCGACAATCCGTACAACCAGTTTCTCCTTACCGTCATGAGCGGAATCAGCCAACTGGAACGAGATTTGGTAGTACAGAGAACAAAAGAAGGATTGGCAAGTGCAAAAGCCAGAGGGCGCAAAGGTGGTAGACCTTCCTGTCCGAATGCTAAAAAAGACACGGTCCGCATTCTCGCTGAAAATGGCATGCGAATTGTAGATATTGTTCACGAAACTGGCTTAAGCCGGAGTACAGTAAACCGGATTTTGAAAGAAGATTCCCAAAGGCTGGATTGAGCCTTTGGGAAATAGGTTTATTTTTTATGAATGCTTTCTTTTATATACTGTTCCAATGCAATACGTGGGATATGCCAGCTTCTAGTGCCAGTTCGAAAAGCAGATAGTTTGTTTTCTTTGATGAGACGATATACTGTATTTAAGCCAACATGCAGGGCATCTGCTACTTCGTTGGCAGACATTACTTCATTTTCTGATTCAAACATCTTGAACCCCTCCTTTGATCTTTATAAATTACTGTCATGTTCGTTACAGTACAAAGAAATCCTAAGGATATAAAAGAAACTTAAAATATAAGAAGTAACTGCTGTAGAAAAACAAAAAATTGGCAAAAATTCTTATATTAAAAAATCCCATACGCTAAACGTATGGGAAAGCAATTTATACCTTTTCCAAAAAAGACTTAAGATTAAAATCTTGGATTTTGTCTAACGAAGGCTGCTCTTTTTCTAGTTTATCAAATGAATGAAAAAAAGGTAAATTAAAATATTCGTTGTTGTAATTTTGTTCATTTCGTCTAAAGTAGGTTGTTGTAGAAAAATTATATTTAAAAAATTTATATAAGAAAGTAATTGCTGATGATGAAAGGGTTTTTACATCGGGCAATTCTCTACAACTATGTGTTTCATAAAGTTTGTTTGCAATAGCTAGTTGCTCGTGCTCTTGAAAATGATAAATTAAGGCTTTGGTAGCTAACCATATTTTTTCGCTAAAATTTGGTGAATGTTGCGACCTAACCAAGGTATATTCAAACGAGCGTTGTAAAATTGGCCAGATATAATTTGCATTTATGGTAATTCCTTCTTTTATGTCATTTAATTCTTCGTCAACATGTTGCATATTTGATTTCGACAATCTGTTTAACATATCATCCGTAAAAATATCAAGAAGGTAGTCATTTCGTGTATAAACGGATGGCAAGTCGGAGAAGGAAACTAAAACGGATTCGAGTAAACTTAATTTGGCGGTATCTAATATGGATTCAGCTTTGTTGTGTATATACATCAAATCTGCAAGAAGGGAAAAATGAAATAAACGTTCCATTTCAAAATTTTGAATTAACGAGTCGATGTTGTGCATATTTCCTTTACTTGCTGCGCCATTGTATTTGATTAATTTCTTGATAAAATCTTTTTCTGCCAATGTTTTATAGTGAGTATAGGTTTGGCGAGTTATGCGTGCAATTACTGGAAGTGAGAAATCATTTGTGTCAACATTTACTAATTTGCAGATTGATGAGTCGAATAATCTAAAATATCGAATCAAAACAAATGCGATATCCGTAATATTAATAGGAAAACTGTATTTTTCAGGATTTGTCCAGCTCATAACGCAATTACAATAACCATCATTTTTTTTGATGGAGTTTGCATTTGTTCGCATTGTATTAGCAAAGGTTGACTTTACCATTTTGCTTTGATCCTCAATAGGAATAGAACATACATCAAGTTGTTTATATGCAAAACTTTGAAGAAAATCAGCATTATAAATTTTTATTGTATTATAGGTAGAACGTTTTTCTGACTCAAGGTTGTATTCACTGTCTAATTTGATGTAATCCGATCCTAATAATTCGTTAAATCCGAATTCAAGGGTTTGATTTGCCAATTTACTCAGAGTGGTACTTGTTCCAATAGCAATGTTTTTTTCAAGATTAACTAATGTGCTTAATGGGATAAAGTAATAGAAATACTGTTTTTCATTGTAAAAAGATTTTAATATGTTGGCGCTCCATAGTTGACCCAATACAACATCTACCATTCCGCCTAAAGAAATATTGTATGTTGAAAGGTCAAAAATATTTACGAATGATGTTGCTGAGATTGCCGAAGTTTCGTCTAAGTATCTGCACATGTATTTATTTATATCCATTTTGAAATCCTCCTTATATAGATAAGTATAGCAGTTCAAAAAGGAAAAATCAATAATTATAGTGAAATAATATCAAAATACGCAAAAAAAATAATAAATTTTTAAAATGGACTTGACAAAAAAGAAAAACAATTGTAGAATAATTATGATGAAATTGGAAGAAATACGAGTAAAACACTATAAAATGAAAGGAACGGCGAAGATGTATATTAGCGAGGTAATTGGAAACGAGGTGGACGAGTGGGAGAAAGGCGATTGGATTTTTATAAAAAGTTCGCCTGGAAGCGGAAAAACAACTTTTTGTAATGAATATGCGCGGAAAGAAGTGCAACATGGTAAAAAAGTGTTGTTTCTTTTTCCACGCAAAATTTTGGTAGAACAGCAAAAAAGCGAAGCAATGGATTCGATTGCATTGCAAGGAGAAAGTTGCTTGAAAGAAATCGATAGAATTACGTACACAACCTACCAAAGGGTTGAAAAGCTTTTGGAGGAGGGATTTGATGTTACAGATGGACAAGATATTATAATTTGCGATGAAGCGCATTATTTTCTGACAGATTCCGAATTTAATTTGAATACGCAAAGGTCATTAAATGCAATTCTGTCAAAACATAATGCGACGATAATTTTTTTGTCAGGCACAATAAATGATTTTCAAAAGTATTTGGAGGCGAGATACGATATAAAATACCAAAATAAATAAGGAGAAAAAATATGGAGATTCTTGTAAAAAAACACAACACGCGCATGTGTTGGGAGTACGATGCTAAAGCAAATTATGAAAATTATGTGATTAAGGTAATTTCATCAGAGGAAGATTTGAAATATGTTTTGGAAAAGTCCAAAAAATGTTTGATGTTCGTGGGTAATAAAGAACGCGGAAAAAAATTGATGGAAAGACAAAATAAGGTGAAAGCAAACTCAGCGGAATTCATAGATTCAATGGCACTTAAAAAGTTAGGGGTTGCAAAACAACTTATTCAAATAGCAAAGTTTGAGGTGCGTTTTTTGTTTGTTACAAATGTATTGGATGTCGGAGTAAGTATTGTGGATCCCGAAGTGGATACAATTATTTTGGACCCAACAACCCGTACGGAGTTTATTCAAATGCTGGCGCGTGTGAGAACTAAGCATGATCAGAAAATAACGGTATACGTACAAAAGGCAGATTTGAATTTTTTTCTTAAACGAATTGAAGCAAAAGAAGAATTTTCACAAATGGCTTTGATGCTTTTAAAAAATCGACAAGGTGATTTGGAAAAAATTGCTGCGAAGATTGAACTTGGTAATTTTGGAGAGTTTCAGCCTGGAATGATGCGGAATTTTTTGTACCAAAATTCAGAGAAAAAATGGATTTTAAATCAGTTAACCTGCATGCAAACTATAATAAATATGAGATTTTGCAAAGAAATGGCTCAAAAGATTTCGGAGGATGAAAATGCTTTTGTAAAAGAACAATTTTTGTGGTTGGGCAAAGAATTTACAGAAGAAGCTTATGTGCAAAAAGAGAGACTGGAAATGCAAAAAAAAAATTGATAAAGCGCTTAAATGATTTCCTGGCTAAAAATCGAAAGAAACCAATGTTTTTGGCGGATATCAACAAAGAACTTGCTTCTTTAACAGACTTATTCCGTGTGTTCCCTAACAATGGAATAAGAAGTAATCGAACATTGACGAAAGAAAAATTTAACATATTATGCACGCGATGGAATATTCCGTTTAGAATTCAGATGAAAACACAAGTCAAAGTTCCATTGGAAAAAGAAAAAATTAGTCGAAAAAAAGTTTATCAATTAATTCGGCTTTAAATTGTAAATTTAGTCATTTTTAAAAATATATCATCAAAGTGAACGAAATAAATTAAGTAAAGGAGGTGCAAAAGTTGGGGAGAAAAAATACTTTTTATGCAGCTATTGGCAAAAACGGGTATGCAGTTTATCAAACATATAATTGTGTAGAGTCTAACGGGCGTAAATACCTTGGTGCCAAAATGAAGTGCAAGGGTTTTCGTTCATTTGATGATGCTTGCTGGTGGTGTTTGGAGCAATTTGCAAATTTGTATCCGGGATATTTTCAAATAAATATACTACCTTTTCCATCCAGATTGAATGAAATCACTTTTAAGAAAGATATTGAACGGAAACGGATTAATACTAATGCAACATATCAATGTAATCCGTTACCATTGATTGAATTTTTTTACCTGGAAAAGGAGGAATAGCAGATGGAGAAATGTACAATGACCCCGGATGAGTTAGCGGAGTATCTTGGAATTGGTAGAAGCAGCGCCTATAAGCTGATTGGTGAAGGACAATTCACGACAGTAAGGGTAGGGAGACGGATTTTGATTCCTGTTCAAAACGTGAATCGCTGGCTTGATGGAGAAAGCAACCAGACCAAGGAAAATTAAAAAAGTTAAGTGCCTTAGCTCTTATTTGGGCTAAGGCGTTTTTAAGGAGGAATTGTATGGCAAGTGTGAAAAAACGCGGTGATAAATACTACGTAATTTATTACTATAAAGATCCTGATACGAAAGAGCAAAAACAAAAATGGGAATCTTTTGTTACAGAAGGAGAAGCTTACAAGAGAAAAGTTGAAGTAGAAAATCAGATGAATGACAATACTTTTATTCTTCCAAGAACTACGACGGTTTCGGAATACTTGGATTCTTTTGTGAAATTATATGGAACAACAAAATGGGGCGCAAGTACATTTAAGTCCAACACGGCACTGATTAGGAACTACATCTCTCCTATAATTGGAGATATGAAGTTGCAGGAGTTAAATCGTATGGCGATTGATTCTTTTTATAAGAAGTTATCACAAACAGAATATGTGGAATATCGAGGAAGGAAACCAGAAGGTTTTTTAAGTGCGTCTGTTATAGAAAAAATAGCGCATTTAATGTCTACTGCCATGAAACAAGCAGTACAATGGGAGATTATCAGTAAAGATCCAACGATTGGAGCTTTGCGGGAAAGACCGGCAAAGGTGGAACGTAGTATCTGGAATACAGATCAGATAAAAAAAGCACTGGATAATTGCGAAGATAATCGGTTGTATCTTGCGATAAATCTTAGTTTCGCATGTAGTTTGCGTCTTGGAGAAATACTGGGACTTACATGGGATTGTGTGCATATCTCGGAACAGGAAATTGCTTCTGATGGAGCATGGATTATGATACAAAAGGAATTAACCCGTGTTAATATGGATGCCGTAAAGCAAATTGGAGAAAAGGACATTTATCAAATTTTTCCGACCACAAAGTACAATGCTACAACACGTATGGTTTTGAAAAAGCCAAAAACCGAAAGTTCAATTCGAAAGGTGTGGCTGCCTAAAACACTGGCAATGATTCTGCTGGATTGGAAAAAGAAGCAGGAAGAATTGAAAGATTTAATTGGAGATGCCTTTTCGGACTATAATCTCGTTGTTACCCATAATGATGGCAGACCATGTGATTCGCAGGTCATTGAGCATGGATTCAAACGATTGAAAGAAAAAGCGGATCTTCCTGACGTTGTTTTCCATTCCTTGCGGCATAGTTCGACCACCTATAAATTAGGGTTGACGCATGGAAATATCAAAGATGTGCAAGGCGATACAGGACATGCTACGGCACAAATGGTAACAGAAGTGTATTCTCATATTATGGATGAGAGTAGAAAAGAAAACGCAATGAGATTTGACGAAGCATTTTATAAACAGCCGGATCTTCGCTCATCCATGCACAATAAGCAAGAGGATTCAGAAGAATTTGATGTTAGTAAATTGCTTAAAGCGGTACAGAAATCCCCTGAATTGAAAAATGCTTTAAAGCAATTACTGGCGGAATAGGGGGAAGAAAAATCGTTGTTTTAGCATATCACTAAAACAACGATTTTATAGTTTTTGAGAAGTTATAATTAATTTATAACGGAAAAAAGGGCTGCTATAATACTTACAATTAAAGTGAAAATCATAATGTGAGCAATTGTGTTTAGTTTTGCTAATTGTTTTAATTGAATTGCTCTGTTCAATTCCTCGTCAGTTAAGTCACAGTCATATCTAAATAATTTGTTTTCGGAACCACCGGAGGTTTTGTACACTTTATGTTCGAACGCATTAGGATCGTCAGCGGTTGTTTCAACTTTTTTTACTAAATTTTCTTGAGCGAGTAAATTGTAATAATCTTTTTTTGTCATGGTATTTCCTCCTTTTAGATACTTTATATATTATAATACAAAAAATGGAAAAAGTCTACTCATCTTTACTATTTTACGCTAGCAAATATAAAAACAATAAAAGCACCACAAAATACGAAAAAAGACTTATCATAAAATAACCATATTAGCAAAATGCCATTTTTTATTAGCAGAAGCTTCGAAAAATAACATTTCCCATATTAGCAGAATGGAAAATAATGGTTGCAAAAAGTGTAAAAAGAAAACCGCTGGTGCAGAACTTAAAAAGTATCAAACCAACGGTTTTTAGCGTTCCCGAGAGGATTCGAACCTCCGACCTACCGCTTAGGAGGCGGTCGCTCTATCCAGCTGAGCTACGAGAACAGATGGCTCCCAAGGAAATGTTATACTGCCCCTTAGGAGGGGGCTGTTATATCCATTTAACTATGAGAGCATGCCGGCTCGAATCCTTCGAGCCGGAATATCAAAACATGTAAATCTTTTACAGATATTTCTTCAATAAATCCACTTTGTCAAGTTTCTCCCAAGGGAGGTCGAGATCGTTGCGGCCGAAGTGTCCGTAAGCTGCGGTAGCCTTGTAGATTGGGCGGCGCAGGTCGAGCATCTGGATGATGCCGGCTGGACGCAGGTCGAAGTTCTCACGGATGATATCGACTAACTTGTCTTCGGAAAGTTTGCCGGTGCCGAAAGTATCGATGCGGATCGAAGTCGGAGAAGCGACGCCGATCGCATAGGAAAGCTGGATCTCAGCTTTGTCACAAAGGCCGGCAGCTACGAGATTCTTTGCTACGTAGCGGGCTGCGTAAGCAGCAGAACGGTCTACTTTCGTGCAGTCCTTACCGGAGAAAGCACCGCCGCCGTGACGAGCCCATCCACCGTAAGTATCAACGATGATCTTGCGGCCGGTCAGACCGCTGTCGCCGTTTGGACCGCCGATGACAAAACGTCCCGTTGGATTGATATAATATTTTGTGTCATCGTCCAAAAGTTCTGCAGGGAGAATTGGATCAATAACTTTTTCACGGATATCTTCTTTAATCTGATCCCAGCTGACATCCTCGCTGTGCTGGCTGGAGATGACAACGGCATCGATACGGGAAGGATTTCCGGATTCGTCGTATTCTACCGTTACCTGGGATTTTCCGTCCGGACGCAGGTAAGGAAGAGTTCCGTCTTTGCGGACCTTCGATAACTGGCGGGAAAGGCGGTGAGCCAGGTGGATCGGATATGGCATGTATTCGTCGGTTTCGTTGGTAGCATAGCCGAACATCATACCCTGGTCGCCGGCGCCGATTGCTTCGATCTGGCTGTCGGTAAGTTTTGCTTCCAGTGCCTTGTCAACGCCCATGGCGATGTCTGTAGACTGCTTGTCCAATGCCACCATAACACCGCAAGTGTTAGCATCGAAGCCCTTTTCTGAAGCATCATAGCCGATTTCGCGAATCGTATTACGGATAATATTTTGTAAGTCAACCTGAGCCGTCGTGGTCACTTCACCCATGACCAATACAAGGCCGGTAGTAATTGCTGTTTCACATGCTACACGGCTCATAGGATCCTGTGCAAGCAATGCGTCCAAGATTGCGTCAGAAATCTGATCACAAATTTTATCTGGATGTCCTTCTGTTACGGATTCAGAAGTAAATAGTATTTTACTCATCATTAAACCTCATTTCTGTTGCATAAAATGTCTCACACCTTAGCATACAACAAAAAAGGGCAAACGTCAAGAAATTCTTGCGTCTGCCCAGTGGATTTTTGTGGGTTTGTCCGGTAAATTTCATAAATTACAGACGATCTGCCAATTCGTAGATCAGTTTCTCTGTCTTTTCCCATCCGAGACAAGGGTCTGTGATGGATTTTCCGTAGACGTGGTCACCGATCTTCTGGTTACCGTCTTCGATATAACTTTCGATCATAAGACCTTTCACCATATTGTGGATATCTTTGGAAATGCGGCGGTTTTCAAGCACTTCCTTGGAAATACGGATCTGCTGTTCAAAATGTTTGCCGGAGTTTGCGTGGTTTGTATCTACGATAACAGCCATATTTTCAAGATTTCTCTCGCTGTAAATCTCATGGAGAAGAAGCAGGTCTTCGTAATGGTAGTTTGGAAGGCTGCGTCCGTGTTTGTTTACACTTCCGCGAAGGATCGCATGCGTAAGCGGATTTCCCTGTGTCTCTACTTCCTGCTGGCGGTAGATGAAATGGTGGCCGCACTGGGCTGCTTCGATGGAATTAAGCATAACCGAAAGGTAACCGCTGGTTGGGTTTTTCATACCACATGGAACCTCAATTCCGCTGGCAGTCAGGCGGTGCTGCTGGTTTTCTACCGAACGCGCGCCGACAGCGATATAAGAAAGAATGTCAGAAAGATATTCGTAATTTTCCGGGTAAAGCATTTCATCGGCACAAGACATACCCGTCTGCTCTACGACAGCGATATGCGTCTCACGGATAGAATGAAGACCTTTGAGCATGTCCTCTTTTTCTTCCGGATTAGGCTGGCTTGCCATTCCTTTATATCCTTTTCCGGTCGTTCTTGGTTTATTGGTATAAACACGAGGAACGATAAAAATTTTATCTGCGACCTTTTCCTGGATTTTTGCCAGGCGCAAGGTGTAGTCAATAACAGCTTCTTCGTTATCTGCTGAACAAGGTCCGATGATCAAAGCAAAAAGATCGCTTTTTCCCATAAAAATATCACGCAGGACAGCATCTCTGCTTTTTTTGATCTTTGCGACTTTTTCCGATACGGGAATTTCTCGTTTGACCTCGTCGGGGTCAGGTAAGCGACGTAAAATATTCATAACAGTATCCTCCAATCTTATCGTATTTCACGATACCATTGAAAAAGAGCGATGTCAAGCAAAAAAATATTATGAAAATGAAAAGAAATGTGTTAAAATAAAATTATCTTTGAGAAAAAACAGGGAAAGCTGGGTGAAATCGAGGAAAAATGAGTAAAAATAATAAAAAAAAGAAAAACGTAAAAAAGACAAGAAATACGTTTATTATATTGGCGGTCTGTCCGATCATGGTACTTATTCTGATGGTGACACTTTTTGCCTATGGGGAAATGAAAAGCATCCGCAGTACGTATCAGATTTCAGCGGAAGATATGCCGTCGCCGTACAGCTTGTTCGACCGTGTGCTCCTGTTAAACTCGTATACCAAATACGATTATATGGATCTGCAGGACCGTGCCATGAGGGATCCGAAGGTATTTCTAGACAATGAATATCTGAACAAAGAAAACAATTATTTGAAAGAAAAATACTCCTTTCTGGCAGTGATCGTGGACGGCGGATTTACATTTTTTGGAGATTTCGACCAGTATGATTATGTATATCGGGATCTGTTGGTGGCCAATAATAATTATTCCGAGGAAAGCGGCCAGTATTGCGGAAAAGAAGATAAGAAATTTTTATTTAAAAAACTGGGCGTCATAATGCCGGATGGACGAACCGGAAGCGTGTGCATTGTAACGGACCTCAATGTAAATCTTCCCCATATTACTGTATTTTACGTCGGTCTTTTGGGAATGATCATTATTGTCTGTGTTCTGATTGTTGTCGGAATCATTGGGCATACTTATTATAATGTCTTTGTGCCGATACGGCAGCTTCAGGTGGCGGCGATCCATATCAGTGAAGGGGATCTCGAATATGAACTGCCGTCGATTGAAGGCAGCGAATTTGATGGACTGTATAAGGATTTCGATACGATGCAGACTAAATTGCGGGAGACGACGGAGGAGAGAAACAGGGCAGATGCACTGACAAAAGAAGTAATTGGCAATATTTCCCACGACCTTAAAACGCCGCTTACGGCGATCAAAGGCTATGCAGAGGGAATTATGGATGGTGTGGCGGCGACGCCGGAACGAATGGAGCGGTATGTCAAAACGATTCATTCAAAGGCGGTGGATATGGCAGGTCTTGTTGATGAACTTTCGTATTTCACAAAAATTTATCAAAAAGTGGAAGATTTCCGCTTCGCTCCGGTAAAAGCAAGTTATTTTTTTGCGGAGTGCATCAGTGGAATGAGCCTGGATCTGGAAACCCGCAATATACAGCTTTTGTATCAATGTGATGTCGGCGAAGACGTTGAGATTGTCATTGATGAAGAAAAAATAAAAAGAGTTGTTGCAAATATAGTAGGGAATGCGGTAAAATATATACAAAGGGAACAGGGAATGATCCTTGTCAATGTAGAAGATCAAGGTCCTTTTATCCAAGTCATGATTCGTGATAATGGAAAAGGGATAGGTAAAGAGGAACTGCCATTTATCTTTGAGCGGTTTTACCGGACAGACAGTTCCCGAAATTCACGAACCGGCGGCAGCGGCTTAGGACTTGCGATTGCAAAAAAGATCATGGACGAGCACGGTGGACGCATTTGGGCAGAAAGCGAGCTTGGAAAAGGGACAGAGGTATACTTTACATTAAAAAAGGAAACAGAACAAAAGGAGGAACATGATGAGTAAGAGAATTTTGATTGTAGAGGACGAATTACCAATTGCAGAATTGGAAAAGGATTATTTGGAATTGAGTGGTTTTGAGGTTGTGATCTGCAGCGATGGTACCGAAGGTATGAAGATGGCGACGACAGAAAAATTTGATATGGTGATACTGGATCTTATGCTTCCGGGAACGGACGGTTTTGAAATCTGCAAAAAGATTCGCGAGACATCCGAGATTCCGGTTATGATGGTTTCAGCAAAGAAAGAAGACATCGACAAGATCCGCGGACTCGGACTGGGAGCCAATGACTATATGACCAAGCCATTCAGCCCAAGTGAGCTTGTGGCTCGTGTAAAGGCGCATTTGGAGCGTTATAAAAAATTAGTCGGCAGTGCGATGAAAGAAGAAAATGAAGTCATCGAGGCGGGCGGATTGAAGATCGACCGTACGGCGCGCCGTGTTTATGTGGACGGTGTCGAGAAGAATCTTACGACAAAAGAATTTGATCTTTTGTTCTTCCTCGCACAGCATCCAAACCGCGTATTTTCGAAAGAAGAACTTTTGGAAGAAGTGTGGCAGCTGAGTCCGGTCGGTGCAGACATTGCGACCGTTACGGTTCATATCAAAAAAATCCGTGAAAAGATTGAAAAAGATACCCAGAATCCGCAGTACATTGAGACGGTTTGGGCAGTCGGCTACCGATTTATTGTAAAAGAAGCAGAATAAATCTTATCAAAATGGTTCATACTAACCGGGTATGACAGATACGTAAGCACATCGAGGAACCCCGGAAAGGAGAATACCCATGAACCATGTAAAAAAATACAAAAAAGTATTGATCTTATTAGGAACTGCATGTGTAATTTATGTAAGCTTTTGCTATATTTTACCACTTGTGGTTCCTTTTGTATTGGCGCTGGTATTTGCCAAAGCTTTGCAGCCGTGGACGAAAAAAATACATACGGCGACACATCTGAATCGGAAAGTATGCAGTGTTCTTATGGTGGTTGTAAGCCTCGGTGCGCTGGGGTGTTTTTTATTTTATATCGGATATTTGTGCACCAGCCAGCTCGTCGAATTTATCCGTCATCTTCCCGGGCAGGCGGGAGCTTTGTCGCATCTCTGCCAAGGCGGCTGTGGTTCCATCGACAATCTGCTTGCGCTGTCAAAGGGAACCAGTTACCGGTGGCTGGAGGCGAGAATGAGTGATATGGATGGACAGATCGCGAGTGTATTGCTGCCTCAGATCACCGGGAGCATTCCGCGGATGTTTCTGCGCATCGGAGAATGGGGCGCCGGGTTCGTCGTATTTTTAATGGCGGTGCTCCTGCTGTCATTGGAAGAGAGAACCGAAGTGCGCTATCCGGCACTTGTGCCTTACGTGAAGAAACTAAAAATCGCGGGATTTGCTTATCTCAAAGCGCAGGGGCTGCTTTTATTTTTTATCGCAGTCATTTCGACGATCGTATTGCTTCTGCTCAAAAATCCGTATGCGGTGCTGATGGGAATCCTGATCGCGATCGTCGATGCATTTCCGGTTCTTGGAAGCGGCACAATTTTAATTCCATGGGCGGTCTTTTCGTGGATCCAGAAGGATTATGTGGCCGCCGCCGTGCTTTTGACGCTGTATGTGGTCACAATGGTCGTCCGCGAAGTGCTGGAGCCGAAACTTATGGGAAAAGAAATGGGGTTAAAGCCGCTTTACGTGCTTTTGTCCGTGTATGTGGGTCTGAAATTGTTCGGCGTCGGAGGGATCGTGCTTGGTCCGATCGGGCTTACGATATTAAAAACGGTATTTGAACAGACATCTTTTAGTCATACAACCTGACCTTTCCTCATACAATGTTAAAACATGAAGGAGGGGTGCAAGTTGGAAGATAAGGTGGAGAAAAGTCTGGCAAATTATGATCTGACTGTCAAACGGCGCTACCGCCACCGCGGAGGGTGGCTGCTGGAAACGACGCAGGGACCGAAACTGCTGCGCGAATACGAGCAGATCCGGGGACATTTTGCCTTTGAAAATAAAATAAAAGAAATTTTAGTGCTGCGGGGATTTGAGCGGGTTGATAAAGCGCTGAAAAATAATGCCGATGAGTACGTGACAGAACTTGAAAGCGGCGAGAAATATGTGATTTACCAATGGTTTTCCGGGGAAGAATGTGACCTGCGGGCAAAGCCGGATCTGGCTCTTGCGGGAGAGAACCTTGCGAGACTGCATCAAACGCTGGAGGGTGTGTGCGTGCTGGAGGAAGAAGGAGAATCACTGCCTGCCGCTGTGCCCCTTTTGGAGCGGGTACAGAAGCACACGCGGGAATTGAAACGAATCCATACATATATGAAAAAGAAAAAACAGCGGACCGAATTTGAAATTCAGGCAATTGGCTGTTTTGAGCGGTTTTATGAAAAAGCGGTTGAGGCTTCGGCCTGTCTTGAAAACTGCAATTATTACTGTAAAATAATGGAAGATGGAGGACGGTACTGTCATGGTGATTACAATTATCATAATCTGATCCGGCAAGCGAACCGCCTCGCGACGGTAGGATTTGAAAAAGCGGGAAAGGGGATTCCGCTTTTGGATCTGACGTATCTGATGCGCAAATCATTGGAAAAAAATGGATGGGACAGAAAAAAGGGAATGACCATTCTTGAAAGTTATGCGAAAAAAGCGGATCTGGCGAAGGACGAACAGGAATTTATTTACATTATGCTCTTGTTTCCGGAAAAATACTGGAAGCTGCTAAATGGATATTTTAACCATAAAAAGAGCTGGTTTTCGGAGCAGAGTCTCCAAAAACTACGTAGTTTGGGCGAGATGGAACAGTGCCGCGAACAGTTTTTAAAAAACTATGAAAACGGTGGAAGTTTTCTTTGATTTATGATATACTTACTTTAACTGAAGTCTTCGACAGAGAATGAGGTGCATGATGAGAAACAAATGGATGATGGGGCTGCTTTTGGCGGTACTCAGCTGTCTGGTCATTTCCGGATGCGGGAAAAAGACAGCGAGACCGGCAGCGACGCAAAGTCCGAACCCCAATGCAGCAATTACGTATGAAAAGGGACGCGATTTCGTGGGTGTTTTGACAAAAGCAGAAGCCGGCACGATGACATTTTACGAGCCGGAGCTGGAAAAAGAGGCGACCTATACGTATAACGGGGCGACAGAGGTTTTGACGAAAAATGACAAACAGATTTCGTCGGAGTCTCTCGAGGTTGGACAAGTATTTGATCTGTATCTTGATGACGGAAAGACGACATTGCAGAAAGTGCAGAGTTCCAAGGATATATTGGAAACGGAAGACGTAAAGGATGTTCAGTTTAATACGGACGAATCCTATCTCGAGATACAGGGGACGCGCTACCGCTACGGAAGCAGATTTCAGGCGTTTTCCGAGGGGAAACCCATTGATCTGCAGGAAATTGCTGCCACAGACGAAGTGACATTCCGGGGAGTCAAAGGAAAGGCCTATTCGATCGTGGTGACAAAAGGCCATGGCTATATCAAGCCGGCCAAATATAAAGATTTTATCGGTGGAACGATGATCGTTTCCGGGGTACGGATTCTGCCGGTGACAGAAAACATGCTGGTGCCCGTTCCGGAAGGAACGTACGAGGTTTCCATGAAAAATGGGGACTTTGAGGGGAGCCGGAGTGTTGCGGTTGAGCGCGACAAGACATTGGAACTTGATATGTCGCTCTTTAAGAGCACGGTCAAAGACAAGGGACAAGTCGTGTTTGACATTGATCCGCAGGGCGCGGAACTGTATGTCAATGGAACAATGACCGATTACAGTAAACCGGTGTCTCTCAAATACGGGAAACATTCGATACAGGTTATACTGGATGGTTATACAACATACACCGGCATCGTGGACGTGCAGTCTGCCAATCCGACCGTGAGAATCAGTCTGGCGGAAGAGGAGGCCGAGGTGTCGAGCGATGACGAGAGCAGTGTGGAAAAGGATGATTCAAATCAGCAGAACACGGTGACGGAAAGTTATGACAACGATCATAAGATCACTGTCAGCACACCCGCCGGGGCAAGCGTTTATCTGGATGGCAATTACCAGGGCGTAGCGCCGTGCAGTTTTCCGAAAAAAATCGGAGCGATCACATTGACGTTAGCCAAGGATGGATATACGACAAAGAGTTATTCTGTCACGACAACCGACGATGATGAAGACGTTTCCTGGAGTTTTCCGGATCTGGCAGCAAAGGGAAGCGAAACCAATTAATGGAAAGGAGATATTTATTATGGGTTACATGGAAAATTATGAAGAATGGTTGGCAAATCCTTATTTTGATGAGGATACTAAAAAGGAACTGGAGTCGATCCGAGGGGATGAAAACGAGATCAAGGAACGTTTTTATGCGGATCTTGAATTTGGTACAGCGGGACTTCGCGGGATTATCGGAGCCGGTACCAACCGTATGAATGTATACACCGTACGTAAGGCAACACAGGGACTTGCCAATTACATATTGAGCCAGAAAGGCGAGAAAAAAGGAGTCGCAATTGCATTTGACAGTCGTAGAATGTCGCCGGAATTTGCCGATGAAGCTGCCTGCTGTCTGGCTGCAAACGGCATCAAAGCCTATGTATTTGAGAGCCTTCGTCCGACGCCGGAACTTTCGTTTGCCGTCAGAGAACTTGGCTGCATTTCCGGAATCAATGTGACAGCAAGCCACAATCCGCCGGAATACAATGGATATAAAGTATATTGGGAGGACGGAGCACAGATCACACCGCCTCATGACACCGGAATTATGGATGAAGTAAAAGCGGTGACGGATTATGCGACCGTTAAGACGATGCCAAAAGAAGAGGCGGTCAAAGCCGGATTGTATGAAAATATCGGCGCAGCGATCGATGACCGTTATATGGAAGAGTTGAAGAAAAATGTGCTGCATCCAAACTGCATTAAAGAAGTGGAAAAAGATCTTCGCATCGTATATACACCATTGCACGGAACCGGCAATATTCCGGTGCGCCGCGTGTTGAAAGAATTGGGATTTACCAATGTCTTTGTAGTGCCGGAGCAGGAACTTCCGGACGGCGAATTTCCGACCGTCAGCTATCCAAATCCGGAGGCGAGAGAAGCCTTTGAACTGGCTCTTGCCCTTGCCAAAGAAAAGGATGCCGACCTCGTTTTGGCGACAGACCCGGATGCCGACCGCCTCGGTGTTTATGTAAAAGACAGTAAATCCGGCGAGTACATCTGCCTGACCGGAAATATGAGCGGTTCGTTCCTGGCAGATTATGAGATCGGACAAAAACTGGCATTGGAAGGCAAACTGCCGGAAGACGGTTATATGGTAAAAACGATCGTAACGACCAATCTTGTCGATGCCATCGCGAAATATTATGGCATTAAAGTCGTAGAATGTCTGACCGGATTTAAGTGGATCGGCCGTGAGATCTTAAAGAGTGAGCAGAGCGGAGAGGGTACGTATCTCTTCGGATTTGAGGAAAGTTATGGCTGCCTGATCGGAACCCATGCCCGTGACAAAGACGGTATCGTGGCTTCCATGGCACTTTGCGAGGCAGCAGCTTATTATAAAAAACGTGGCATGACATTGTGGGATGCTATGATCAATATGTATGAAAAATACGGATATTACAAAGACGATGTTATCGCGATCACGCACAAAGGCATCGAAGGACTGGAGAAGATTAAGTCTACGATGAGCGGTCTTCGTGAAAATCCGCCGATGGAGTTTGGTCCTTATAAAGTGACAGCGATTCGTGACTATGACCGCGACACCATCAAAAATATCCAGACTGGTGAAGAAGGAAAGACAGGACTGCCAAAATCAAATGTATTGTATTTCGAATTGACCGACGATGCATGGCTTTGCATCCGTCCATCGGGAACCGAGCCAAAGATTAAAATTTATTTTGGGGTTGTTGGCAAGGATATGGACGACGCAGACAAAAAGTCAAGGGAATTGGCAGAAATTGTAAAGAAAACGCTTCTTTGATTTGGAGGAGGTTGAAGAAAGAGTGAATGAAATACTGAAAAAGTGGATGAATCCACATTTGATCGAAGAAATGGAAGAAGGGGTGATTAATGCTCCGCAGGATCTCCTTGGAATGCATTTTTACGAGGGAACGCAGATGTTTGTCGTGCGCCGACCGGTAGCACAGCGCGTGTGGATCACCGATGTGTCCGGAGAGACTGCGTTTGAAGCAGAGGAACTGGATGCAGAACTTGGACTTTTTGGATTGGAGATTGAGAAAAAGAAAGACCAGTTGAAAGATTACCGTGTCCGGATCCAGTATGGCGAGGGCGATGTGGTTGAGACCGCAGATCCGTATGCCTACAAAACGGAGATAACGGATTATGATACTTACCTTTTTGCGCAGGGAAATCATTATGAAATCTTTGACAAATTAGGCGCGCATGTCGAGACGATTGACGGTGTGACGGGGACAAGATTTGCTGTATGGGCACCGCATGCAAGAAGTGTGAGTGTCGTCGGATATTTCAATATGTGGGATGGACGGCTGCACACGATGAGTCTGATCGGCCCAAGCGGTATCTATGAATTGTTCGTGCCGGATGTCGGTGAAGGTGCCGTGTACAAATACCAGATTACGACGCGGAGCGGAGAGCTTCTTTTTAAGACCGATCCGTATGGAAATTATGCACAGATGCGCCCGGACAATGCGTCCGTTGTAACATCACTTGCGGGGTATGAGTGGCAGGACGGCGACTATGAAAAGAAACATCGTGCGAAGACGAGAGAAGTGCGCGAACGTGCACCGATGAATATTTACGAGGCACATCTCGGCTCGTGGAAAAAGCGCGTCGAAGACGATGACAATGGTTTTTATTCGTACCGTGAACTGGCGGAAATGATGGGCGATTATCTCGTAGAGATGGGATATACCCACATTGAATTGATGGGAATTGCAGAATATCCGTTTGATGGTTCATGGGGTTATCAGGTAGGCTGCTATTATGCACCGACGAGCCGTTACGGAACGCCGAAAGACTTTATGTATTTTGTCGATGAAATGCACAAACGCGGCATCGAGGTAATTCTTGACTGGGTTCCTGCGCATTTTCCGAAAGATGCACATTGTCTCGGAAATTTCGATGGACAGGCAGTGTATGAACACAGTGACCGCCGTCGTGGCGAACATCCGGACTGGGGAACGTATATTTTCGACTATGGAAAGAAAGAAGTCCAGAATTTCCTTGTTGCCAATGCGCTTTTTTGGATTGAAAAGTTCCACATCGACGGACTTCGTGTGGATGCGGTGGCTTCGATGCTTTATCTTGATTACGGAAAGCAGGATGGCGACTGGCTTCCAAACAAAGACGGGGGCAATGAAAACTACGAGGCAATGGACTTTTTGCGCCACTTAAACAGCATTATGGAAAAACGTCATCCGGATGCCTACATCATTGCGGAAGAATCGACGGCGTGGCCGGGTGTCACAAAACGTGTTAAGGACAACGGCCTTGGATTTTCCTATAAATGGAATATGGGATGGATGAATGACTTCCTGGAATATATGAAACTGGACCCGTATTTTAAGCAGTTTCATCATGATCAGCTCTGCTTCAGTCTGTCCTATCATCTGAGTGAAAAGTACATTCTCGTGCTTTCCCACGACGAAGTAGTACATGGAAAATGTTCTTTGCTCAATAAAATGCCGGGGCTGACCGGAGATAAATACGCAGCACTGAAAGCGGCGTTCGGTTTCTTCTACGGACATCCGGGCAAAAAACTTCTGTTTATGGGACAGGAATTTGCGCAGGAGCGTGAATGGAGCGAGATGCGGAGTTTAGACTGGTTCTTATTGGATCAGGAACCACATCAGGGAATCCATGCGTTCATCAAAGACATGAACAAACTTTATCTTGAAAATGATGCGCTGTATTACAATGACAACGATGTGATGGGATTTGAGTGGATGGACTGCGAACGTGCGGAGACAAGCACGGTAGCGTTTGTGCGCCGCGGAAAGACGACGAAAAAACAGTTGATGTTTATTCTCAATTTCACACCGGTAGCGCATGAGCAGTATACGGTAAAAGCGCCGTGTGGCGGTACATTCCGCGAGATTCTCAATTCCGATGCACCAAAGTACGGCGGCCAGGGCCGCCTCAATGAATCGCCGATCAGGGCGAAGAAGGTGACGACAGACAAGAAAAAAGAGACAGCATATGAACTTACCTGCTATCTTCCACCATTGTCCGTTGTCGTGCTGGAATACGACTATAAGAAATAGAGAGGAAATAAAAGATGCAAGTAATCAAACCGAGTATAGAAATTATAGATATGGACGATTACGAAAAGATTGTAAAAAAGATCGAACGTATCGGCCGTGTCTGCTACAAAAGTGAAGGAAAGATCACGGAGGATTCGGCAGAGAAATTTATCAAAGGTCTTTTGACAAGACAGCATGAATCGGTGATCGAGCATGAAAATGTGACCGTTCGTTTCGTATGTGACCGCGGTGTGACACATGAGATCGTGCGCCATCGTATCGCAAGCTACAGTCAGGAAAGCACACGTTACTGCAACTACAGCGGTGACAAATTTGACAATCAGATTACGGTGATCGACCTTGCAAGCGGCTTCCAATACGATCTGTCAAAAGAAAATGACAAAGCCAAATACGAAGTATGGACCAAAGCGATGGAAAACGCTGAGCAGTCCTATTTCCGTATGCTTGAACTTGGTGCTACGCCACAGGAAGCACGTTCTGTCCTTCCAAATTCTCTGAAAACGGAAATCGTCGTAACGATGAATCTCCGTTCCTGGAGAAACTTCTTCCGTCTGCGCGTGGATTCTCATGCCCACCCACAGATGCGCGAAGTGGCGACGATGCTTTACGAAGAATTTAAGAAACGTCTCCCTGTATTTGTAGCAGATTTAGACATTCATTGATCTGTAAGATGATCTTCTAATACAGAAAATGCACTCGGACCGGCAGAAAGCACATATCGGTGGAACTCCTTTTCCGAAAAGGAGTCTCCCTGATGGCTTTTGGCGGTCTTTTTTAATCTTGCAAATTCCATATATCCAATCGTATATTTGAGGTAAGAACCCGGTTCGTCAATGATATTTTCATAAAGAGAATCGGATGTCTCACGGTCGTAAGAACCATTCTGCAGCAGAAAGGCATACACGTCATCCGCACTCCATCCGAGCAGATGAATACCGATATCGCATATCCCGTAAAGGCAGAGGGAAACAATCATATTATTTCGCAATATTCCAATTTCTTCCTTTTTGTATCCGAGATATTTGTACGAATAAATTTCCGCATAGGTCGCCCAGCCTTCGGTATAGCCATTAAAATTTAAGGCGTAAGAAAGCAGCGGATGATTCTGGCTGCGGTCGTACACATTTTGATACAGATGTCCCGGGTAGCCTTCGTGTGCAAGCGTGGTAAACAGATCTGCACCGGCAAACCGGTCACTTCCATTGATATAGATCGCATTTTCGTCGTAGGCATCAAGCGGCGGTGTGAGATAAAAAGCAGGACTTAGATAATCTTCCAATGACGGATCCACGTAGGAGACTTTATAACCCACCTCTTTGATCTCCGGAAAATCATCCTTGATCGCAGTTGTCAGATGTTCTAACTGCTGTTCCGGTGTCAGTCCTTTTCCCGGCGACAAATTCAGATTGGCAAAAAGCGAGGCATCTTTTTTCGCATACGCAAGAAGAGTTTCTTTTGACTTCTTTAACCGGGCTTTTAATAGCTTTAGATATTCCTCCGGACCACACGAAGATCCGGACTCATCGGCAAATAAATAGCGGTAATACTGCTCCCCGTTTTGATAACTGCAAAGAGCTCCGTTTTCCGGACAGGCATCCATTCGGCTGTTCAGACCGGCCGCCAGATTTTCATATGCATGCACAAATTCTTTTTTGATCAAGGATTTATTTTCTTTGCGGTAACGTAACATTTCTTCCTGGTCGATAAAATCACACGCTTCAATGCGGCTTCGAAATGACGTGAGCAAAAGTTTCCAGCCTTTGTCGGACAAAAAGGTCTGGCACTGCTCCAAAATGTGTGACATTGTACTCCGACAGGGCAGCAGGCCGGCTTTTCCCTGATGATCGTAAAAGACGAGAACCGACTCAAAATACGAAGGGATGCTGCGAAGCAATGTAAAATAGTTTTCAATATCCTCTCTACAGTCAAAAGTATATTCCGCTAATAGAACGGGAAGCTGCGCCTGAAGCCCGGTAACCGGGGAGAAAGGACGAGAAAATAGAAAAAAATCTTCTCCTTTTTGATTCATTTCCAACGTGTATTTTAAATTGTCATATAGGATCTTTTCCGACTCGGAAAGAGAAGTCCTGTCAAAACTTTCTAATTTCGCAAGCGCATTTTCATATTCGGAGGAAGCCTGTGCCGTCTCCGATACCGAAAGAGGTGGAAATCCACCGGCGGTTTTTGAAATTCCATAGTTTTCCGGATGCGCGAGAGAATAATTGAGCGACAGCGCATCGCTTGAGATGCTCTCCCGAAACAGGGCATCCGTATATTCTTGAAAACTTGTATTTGAATGGGGATTTTTGTCAGAACCCGAGCCGTTGCTGCCGCCCGGAGCACAGCTGCACAAGATCAGACAAAGGGTAAGAAATAGAGCGAGATATCGTTTCATAGCATTCACCGGCATAAGGCAAGTTGATATATGTATATGCCGGTGAACAGGAGAGTATGCAGAGGCTTAATTATTTACAATGAATATCGTACCCACTGGTAGTCGACACTTTCGGAATTTAACAGTGTCGAGACGATGAAATCCCCGTTATCTCCGGGAAGTTTCGCGTATCCATAAATGGAATTAAATGGGGCTTCATGAAACAGTTTATCGTTTTCGTTGTAATACAGATCCTCTGCCGGCAGGACAAGAGTGTTCCATGTTTTGTCGCTCAATTTTCCGCTGCAGATTCCTTTGCTTGTTACGATATAGCCAATATCATCTGCAATTTGCAGACCGAGTGCGGCGGTTGTCTCCGAAATCAAGCCCTTGCCATCGATGATACACTGAATCACACGATCCGGCATTTTGTCGTGGATGGTATGGTGCTGTATACATTGTCCGGAGGTGGAAATGGCATAATACGTGCCATCTTCAGCGAACGTAACATATTTACTGATTACGGACCCTTTGTCGAGTATTTTCTGTCGGACAAGATCAAATAATACAACATCCGAAGCCACTGTGGGATCCGTTGCATCATCGGCAGCTTCCTGCAATACTACTGCAATTTCTTCGTCTGTGACAAATTGGATATCGACAAGTTCATAGTCTTTATACGCCTTATTTATCTCCGAAAGATCGATTTCTTTATAGTCCTCGGAATTCCCCATCTGAAATAATCGGATCCCCTTCTGCGGGTCCACAACGCTGATATAAATGCGTCCATTTGAATCCCCACTGATAAAAGAAGGACCTTGCGGAAATTGTTTATTAAAAGCGCTTCCCCAAGGAAGTGCAGTATCTTCCCAGCCGTTTTCACGCAGGGTATAGCCGTGGTATTCGAGTCCCTTGCTTTCATCCGATTCGTCGATCATTGTTACTGTTATGATCAAAGGATCCTGATCCTTCGCTAAAACGGTATAGTCAAGGCTTATTTTATCGGAAATCGGTTTGTCAAATACCTGATACGTAATGCCGGACTTGGTTTTATGCAGAACTGGCGCGGCGCTGGATGACGTATTTGACGCTGTATTTGTGTTATCCGCACAGGCAGATAAAAGAAAACAGGTTATAGTAAGTATACAAAATAATGTTCGTTTCATAAAAATCTCCTTTTCAATGTGATTCTTATTTAAGTATAGCATAAAAAAATACGTTGTAAATGGTTGTCTGTCCCTAAATAATTGTCGTTCGTCACAAAAAGGTAACGCTTGTCACAAAAAAGCGACGTTCGTCACAAAACTGTTGATTTTTGGAAAAAGTGTGTTATACTTGAATAAATATTTTTGGATGTACAAAGAGGAGAGCAAACATTTATGAAGCGTAAATTTTTAGCGGCAGCAATGACGGTTTTAATGGCAGCGACACTTTGTGTGGGTTGTGGAAGTGAGAAAAATGTAAAGCAGCAGGATACAAAACAGGTTGAACAGCAAGTTGAAAATAATGCAAATTTGCAGAAAACCTATCAGGAAAAGGAATTTGATTTGGGATTTCAGAACAAAACTGCAGTCAAATTGGAAAGTAATGACGAAAAGAATTTGCTTTTAAAAATAGATGACGAAAGCATAAATTTAAGTGAGGAGAAAGACCTTTACTTTAATTTCAATTTTTGCAAATTAAAAGCAAAAGATTTTGATGCAGATGGAATAAAAGAAATATTAGTGTTGTTTTATGGGGGAGCAGGTGGAACATTTCAGGATTTTTGCATGGTTAAATATGACGGAGTGAAATGGAAGAGTGTTCCGTGTGATTGGGATCCGGATAAGGATGCGGATAATATAAAATTAGGAAAAGGTCAACAGCTTCGCTATCGCTATTTTAAAGCCGGAAAAAACAACATTGATATTTCTTATGATGTTTATGAAGATGGGAAGGAAGAGGCTGTTAAGAAAGTTCATGTAAAGATATATTTTAATAAGGAAAAGACAAAATTATGTGTACAATGCCAGAATTAAGTTTAAAATGACAGAGGAGTGATAGGACATGTCCCTGCGAAATCAGAAGATAGAAGACTTATGGACTAGGAAGGATTTTATTATGTTAAAGAAAATTAGTATATACAAAAGAATATTAATATTGCTCGTATTATGCACTGTTTTTTTACTCCCGGTTACCCGGTGTCACGCGGAAGAAATGCAGTATTATACTTCTGGAATGTATACGTATTATGTGATTAATGAACCGGAAAAAGAAATCTCAATTTGTGCAATTTCTTCTACGGCTAAGAAGATAGTTATTCCATCTGAACTTGATGGCTATCAAGTGAGCCGGATTGGTTATCCGGAAGGAGATCATTATGAGGAAGCGAAAAAACTTGGTGGGGACATTGCTCAATGCATGGAAGAGCTTGTTATCCCTGATACAGTGAAAAGAGTGCAGGCGCTTTCCTTTTATGAATGCAAAAAATTATCCAAGGTAACATTGCCGGAAGATATTATTTTGGGATATGCGTGTTTTTCCGGGTGTGACAGCTGGAAAAATATTGTATTGCCCCAAAATACTTTTTGTGAAGATGCAGTACTCCCAGGCAATATAGATTCTCTGCAAATCAGCAATTCTATTTTTGGTGATGGTGTCATAACCGGCAAAGTGAATCGAATTTTACTGTCGCCTAAGCAAAATACAGTGTTTGATATGGGAGGCTCGTGGGTATCTGCAAAGCTAAAAGAACTGTATTCATCGAAGAAAGTAACAAAACTGTTGTTTAACGCTGTAGATGGAGAAAATGCAGTCGAAAAATTATATGTCAATGGGAGAGATACCAAAGTAGAGGCAAACGAATCCCGTGGACATGCAGTTTTAGGAAAAGTTTCTTTTGGCGAAATCTTTACAGTGGAAAATGCAAAAGCAATTTCATTTGCCAAAAAGCAGAAAATTACTTATCACATAAAAAAGGCTGGCAAAGTGAAAAAGGCTGTTTGCAAAAAGAAGGCCGGAAAATATCTTTACACTTGGAAGAAGGTAAAAACTGCGGTGCATACTTTCAAATATAACAAAAAATGGAAGAAGAATACAAAAGAAGTACCGACTGTTTATAAGGTTTATGGAAAGAAAACAAAAAGCGGAAAATATCGGCTTCTCGCGATAACCAAGGCAAAACGATACACTACAGAGTGCAAATATATAAAGGTTGTACCGGTACAAGAGTGGTGATTTGTAGGAAGTTATTGTAAACTATCATTTATTCGTAGAAAAGACCGTTCGTCACAAAAAAGCGACGCTTGTCACAAAAGAGTTGAAAATGTAGAGGATTGGAGAGTAGAATGAAGGGGAAAGGAGGGACTGATATGTATCTTGGAACTGATGATTTTTGGGATTGGTTACGCAAAATTTTAGGTGGTAAATAACAAAAGATAACAATAATATTATTGGGTAATTGCGAAACTTAATTCGTGAGTTCGAAATCTTGATTAAAAACAAGGAAGTCATCCTGCCGGAGCAGGATGACTATGGACTGAGGTGATATATCAAAAAAAAGGTACACTTAATAAACCTCACGAGGTTTGTGAGATTGGTAAGCCCTATGCAGTAACAAGCGGTTTGAGACTTCGTATGTATTGATGCTGGTGGATTTTATCAGCCAGCACCACAGAAATCAGCTGGGTGATTCCAGCAAGTATTAAATCTGCGTGTAGCGTTTTCTCATTCTGGGTTTTTCTTTCGGCAAGACAGAAACTATATTTAAAGTGATTGATGGAACGCTCAACAGTGGTACGGATTCTGTAGGTGTTATCCCATTCCTGTGTGTTGCGGAGTGTACCGGGATAAGCTCGCAGATTCTGCTCTGGATAGATGTAAAACATACGACCGCATTTGGAGGTGGTGCATGGATTTTCACAAGTACATTTTCGGTGTGAACGCTGAGTCTGGGGGGTGTAATCCCAGACCATTTTCGGACACACAAATTTATACTTTTTGATTCCTGACTTTGTGATGAGTTTTCCTTCCGGTTTCATTTCTAAAGAAGGATTTTTAGGACAACAGGGAATGCCATTTTCATTGATAGGGCATTCACATTCAGTGGAAAGCTTTGAACGGGAATTTAGTGGAATATAAGCCGATTGAAAAGTTTTGCATGTTCCGTCATCATGGTTTCCAAAGGAGTCTCCGTTAAGTAGTTTCTTGTAGATATCAATGGAATCAAAAGCTGCATCTCCAAGAAATGTTTTTGGATTAATCAGGGGATGAGCTTTGAAAAAGTCAGAAAGCGTAGGGATTAACAGTCTTGCATCATGAATGGATTTATCTTCGTCAGGAGAATCACTTTTCTTGTTTGGAATAAGCTCAGGATGTGAAACTAAAAAGTTTTTGTTATACAGATTTAAATGGCGAACGATACCAAGACCGTTTGTGACAATGCCGATTTTATAAACATAACAGAAATGACCATCAACATAGAGCTGTTTGACATCTTTGTTTGCTGATGCATGGGAAGGCATAGATGCATAAGCAGCTTTGTATGGATCATAGTTGTTATCAAAGTTCATAGCTTTTGCATAAGATTTTAACTGTTTGATAATGCGGTTGGCATACTTGGGATTGTTTTCGGTAACATAGGCTTCGATTCCGGAGGAATCAAAGATGGTCATGTGAGCTTTTTCAAAATCGATAGCCCGGCAGATAGGTTCCGTAAGATCAACAAGATTTTCGAAAACTAATAGTAAGTCCGGTAAAAAGTCCTGCTTAAAGCGGGTGATTTTAGAAGCATCAGGGACTTTTGTAAAACCACAGAAATCTCTTAAGTGTCTTGAATAGTTAAGAAATACAAGTAAAAGAGAATCTGTAGGAATAGAAAAAATGCGTTGGATAATCAAAGCCCAAAGCATAGCAGTTAAAGGGTATTTACGGTGTCGCCCGGTAGACGCATAATAGTGTTTACGAAAAGACATTGGAATAATTTCATCAAGGTCAATATGGTTTTCAAGAAGAGACAGAAATTTAGGTTTATCAGAATCATAAATTTCCTGACAATCTTCAAAAATATCTGCCAAAGTGAGCTGTTTTTGTGGTATCATAGAATCATCTCCTTTAGGTGAGGTTTTAGTTGTCTGGTCACTTCTATTATACCATAACCGAGAGGAGATATTTTATTTTGTGGCCAAAAATATGCCGTATTTATGCGGCTTTTGGCGTTTCGCAAACGTATAAGACAAGGAGAAAGTAAAAGATGCAGTTAAGGAGTAAATGGAAAGTAAGGATGCTTAGTATAGTAATGATTTTGTCTATGATGGTTGTTGGTATTCAGCCTACTTCAGTTTATGCTGAAAATGCCGATGAAGACTATTATGATGATAGTGATGAAGACGAGGATGAAATTGAGGATGATGAGACAATTACATCTATAGATGATATGATAGATGTGTCTTTTAATGTCACTAGCCAATGGACTAACCATTATAATGCAGATGTTGAAATAACAAATATATCAGGAGAAGCAATTGATGATTGGGAACTAGAATTTGACTTTAAAGATAAAATAGAAAATATTTGGAATGCGACAATTACATCAAAGGAAGAAGATACATATGTAATTAGAAATGCTGATTGGAATCAAGATATACCTGTTGATGGCAAAGTGTCTTTTGGTATGACTGTTGAATATTCTGGAGAAATTGAGTTTCCCAAAGAAATTCTTTTAACGAAAGAATGCTTAATTGTTGAAGGCGATTATAGAGTAGAATATAAAGAAAATAGTCGTTGGGATAACCATGTGTGTGGTCAAATTGTTATCTCAAATAATACAGATCATAGAATAGAAGATTGGAAGTTGGACTTGAATAGTAACTTGGATATTGAAAATATATGGAATGCCAAAGTGGTCTCTAAATATGGAAATATTTACCGTCTTGACAATGCACAATATAATCAAAATATCGAAGTGGGGCAAAGTGTAGAATTTGGCTTTATTGCAAAAGTTGATGGGCAAGTTATTATTGATGATTATGTGTTGAATGAAATGTCTGCTACAGAATTAAATGATGAAGATGTTTTTGAAGAAGATGATGATTCTATAGTGGATGATAATTTTGATGATGAAGTAGAAAGTGAAGAAGATGATGATGACATAACATATCCAGAAGATTTTGTGTTTGAACCAGATGATTTTGAGTTTTATGAAGATTACTTAGATCATATTCAGAGGAGTACTAAATTAAAGACGGCTGCCCAGTTTTTCTCTATTCCAAAAACTCCCAAGTATGATGTGAAAAATGTGAAATATAGACATCGACTTATGTACGTTAATAAAAAAGGGGAAAAATGTAAAGATATTACAAAATCAATACAGAATTATTGTATAGGGAAAGATTCTTCATTATATACAATACAGGGAAGAAAAGGTAAGAAAAAACATATTGTTTTAAGAAAAGGGAAGTATGATAAAAATACAAAAACAATCAATGTATCCAAAAGTTATTATACACTTAAGAATTTTGCACATGGGCAAACTTTTGAGCAGTTTACTATTGTAAAAGGTTCCGGAAAAAATAAAAAGGAGATTTCGCCATTTATCTTGGAGGGTAATGCAACCACTATGTGGGGAACGCAGTTAATGTTTGTGGATTATGATACAATAAAGAATAATGCTAGTAGTAAGAAAAACTTTTCTTTTAAGAAGAAATATGGGAAAAGGCTTACGGGGTTAGCCTACGCAAACAAAGAAAAAAAAGCAACAAGATTCAGTAAAAATAGTTTAAAAAGAGTACATGCAGCATTATCATCTGATAAAAATCATCTGGTCATATGGTGCCAGGATGCAAAAAATGAAAAAATTCAGTTGAGTGTTTATAACTTTACAGAAATAAAGAAATACTTATATGGTAATAAAAAACATAAATCATTTTCTTTTGAAAAAAATCATGCAAAGGCTAATGAGTGGTGTGAATTTTCTTATGTTGGTAATGCTGGTGATATTGGTGCATTGAAACCGGGCGGTTCTTTTCAATCAATGGATTTGAGCAATATGACAAAGGAAGAAGACAAGTGGTATCTATATATTTGTGGAGGAAATGAAGCAAAGGAAGCAAAAGAAGGATTGCAAATTGCTCGTGTAACATTAAATAAGAAAGATAAGAAAATAAGCAATTCTAAAAGATATATTGTAAATCCACAAGTTAAAGTGAACGGAAAGGAAAAGGCTCTGGGAGGCTGTAGAGAAATTGAGGGATGCCATATCAATAAATCAAAGTTAGATTTTTTGATAACTAAAGTTCCGTCGAAAAAAGACAAATCATTTTTAAAAAATCCTCAATATATTTATACAATAAAAAAGAGTGCATTTAAGTAAAAAATATGTTACAATAATAAATAGTTTAAGAATTGTGAAAAGCAACTTGTTTAATAATATTTCTATTCTATTAAACAAGTTGCTTGGTTTTGAAATGAATTTATGAAAGGGTTAAGAATATGGCGAAAGTTAGATGGTTGCTTTTTGTTGTTTGCACACTAATATTTGTTTATGGAAATACGAAAGGTATTGCAGCACAGGATAACGTTAGGTGTGATTTTGATAAAAATGGGACAATGACTGTGAGTGGAAAGGGTGTTTTGTATTGGTCTGCGATAGAAGAAAGTTCAGAGGATGAGGTGGGTTATGGTATTAAAAAAGTAATAATTCAAGAAGGCATAACTGAAATTTCAGATGGTTGCTTTTCAGGTGATTTTACAGATATGATTGAAATAAAACTTCCAAATTCCTTACAGAAAATTGGAAATCGTGCGTTTAAAGGTTGTGAACGGTTAGAGGAAGTAGAAGTGCCTTTAGGAGTGCTCGAAATTTCTAAGGAATGTTTTTCCGGCTGCAAGAGTTTAGAGAAAATCGTATTTAATAAGGAACTGGTTGCGATAAGAAAAGATGCGTTTAGAGGGTGTGAACGACTGAAAGAATTGATTGTGCCAAAGAAATTAAAGGTCTGGGAAAATCCGATTAAAAAGTGTTCTGCACTGAAAAAAATTGTAAATTATTCGGCTAAGTTAATTAAGTTGGACACTTGTTGCGGAAATAAAACATGGTATGTGAAAGGAAAGAAAGCAAGTAAATTGGCTTCAGGGAAGACAGCTATATCAAAAGGGAAAAAATTTAAGATTAGCTATCATTTATTGGGAGGAAAAAAAGAAGGAAACTTGCCCTCCAGCTATCGATATGGAAGTTGCAAAAAATTAACGTTTTCTGCTAGGAAAGAGGGATATATTTTATTAGGGTGGTATAATCCTGCTGACAAAGAAACTTCGTATTATCAAACCAGTATTAGTCCTTCGTTAGCAAAAAATATTATATTGAAACCATTTTGGGTAAGGTATAAGGTGAAAAATGTAAAAAAGAATTCTGTTAGGATTTTTATTGATGATAGAAATGCGATTGTCCCTTTTGGCGTGTTTGATGTCCGATATTCTAAAACCAAGAACATGGCAAATGCAAAGTATTTGCGAATAACAGATACTTTCAAAGTAATATGTAAATTGAAGAAAAATCAACGTTACTATTTTGAAGTTGCTTATGCAGAAAAAGATGATGATGATGATGATTATGAATCTGTATGGGTGGGAAAGAGAAGCATCGTAATAAAAAAATGAAGTTAGGTGAAAAAGGGACACTTGTAGTTAGTAATAGAGATGGAATAAAAAAATGGTGAATATGAAATATAATGATATGAGGCTATAAAATATTACAGTACAAAGTGTTACTGACCTCATGAGTTGTCCCAAATCTGCTCACATGAACTGTCGTCAGATTGCTTAACTTTTTGTCGTTAGCCCTTACAGGGCTGCCGCCTGAATTCAGGCGGCAATAAGATTTATGTTGTTATAGTTACAAGCATTTCATGCTCTACGACATACTTGATCATGTAGTCATCGATCAGCCTTTTCTGATTTTGGAAGGCATACATAAGAGCCTTTTCGCAGATTCGGTTGACCATACGTGGAATTCCGGCCGACGATTTATGGATCTCGTCCAATGCCTTGGCTATAAATACTTCCCGGGCACACCCGGAGTAATCCATATGGCTTGCGATATACTGTTCCGTTTCGGACCGTAAACGCCTCATAGTCAGTATATAGAATACTTTATGATTTTTTGAGAAAATAGACTTAACATTTTATACCAGTCCAAAAAGTTTAGCCTAAACTTTTTGGACAGTCAGGAGGGTTAAGTTTATGAAATCTCAAACATCACAAGTAGCACGCAGCTGTCGCATTCGTGAATGGGCTTCAATGGTTCAGGAATGCCGGAATCGTCCAAATGGCATGTCCGTAGACGAATGGTGTCAGGCAAATAACATCACCAAAGCGAATTACTATTATCGCTTTGCGCAAGTTAGAAAAGCCTGCCTTGATTCTATTCCAAGCAATGCCGTAAAACATGCAATTATTCCGGTTCCTACGGAACTGATGCATACGGAACCAGAGTCGACAGCAGTTGATTCCAATAGTGCATTAATACAGGATTCCTTCTTTTATACAAACGTCTGGAACAAGGTAAGTTCGTATGGCCAAGGAATGAATCTGAGGTGCAGGCAATCACCAGTCAGCAGTTTCGCTGGCTCATGGAAGGATTGACGATCACTCCAAAGAAGACCGTTCAAGAGGTTGCTCCACCCACTCACATGGCATAATGTTTGTGCAATACGTAGAATTTTCAACGGTGATTTTGCCTTAAAAAAACAGTGTAGCATTCATCATCTGTAAGGCCATTATCATGCATTGTGAGCGCATTACGTTGGTTTTATGCAGTTATAATTTATATTCATCATTTCAAAAGGTTGATTCAGAGTTTCAAAAAGCCGGGATAGTGTATGAGGTTACAGCATTTATCGGCATTCAGAAGCAGGCGAAGATTAAGGTTCCGCGGAACAAAAAAGCGGTCTATGTGAATGGTATAATGGAAATATAAGTTTCACGGATTCAGGTTTTAATAAGAAAAAGACAAAATTAATTGCAAAATATGTATAGCCGTTTATTCATAGAAAAGACCGTTCGTCACAAAAAAGCGACGCTTGTCACAAAAGAGTTGAAAATGTAGAGGATTGGAGAGTAGAATGAAGGGGAAAGGAGGGAGCGATATGTATCTTGGAACCGACGATTTTTGGGATTGGCTACGCAAAATTTTGGGTGGCAAATAATAAAAGATAAAAATAATACCTTATTCCGTGAAACTTACCATAGTGTTACATCCCTTTTTTTCAGCAATAATA
>OKXB01000799.1_pt1 | contig 36050 bp, 40 predicted proteins | sample 1601731 | NCBI WGS metagenome assembly OKXB01 (sample SAMN04414077, study PRJEB24778) | human gut metagenome | material: faecal | host: Homo sapiens
ACCCTATTTTTACGGTTTTGGCTTTCAAAGTTCTAATTCATTGTATCGCTTTATATGTGCTTTGTCAACCTTTTTTAAAGCTTTGATTTTAGTTTGGTATATTACTACTCTTTTTTTACTTTTTACTATTTTTATTTTTCTTTATTATACTATATGCGACCATTGTACCTTCTGATGAGGCAGTTGTTAATTGATAAACATTTTTCTTTATAACGTCACCGCAGGCATATACATTATCAATGTTTGTCATGCATTCATCATCTACTTTAATAAAGCCTTTATCTTTTTCTACATTAAAGATTTCAGCACTAGGTACGCTTCCAATTGATATGAATAAACCAGTTACATCAATTTTATTTCCATTATCTAATAAAATAGAAGCTAATCTGTCATTCTCTATATTATATTCTGTAATATTAGAATTATACACACATTTAATGTTTTCAGTATTTTCAACGTCATTTATTAGAGTTTGGTCACCTCTAAAAGTTTCTCCTCGGTGAATAAGTGTTACTGTATGGCATATTTTTGAGAGATATAATGCTTCTTCTAAGGCACTATTTCCGCCACCTACTACAGCGACGTCTTGTCCTTTATATAAATTGCCATCACAAAGAGCGCAGTAACTAATTCCTTTACCGGCATACTTGTCATCATCACCAAATAGTTTTTTACTTAGACGACCTGTGGCTATAATTAAGTATTTGCATGTTAACTTGTGATTAAGAGTGTTGATAATTTTTTCTTCTTGATTTAATTCAGTAGATATTACTTTATCAAATAAATATTCAATTTTTAAATTTTCTACTTGATCATATATTTCTTTAGCCAAATCTGGACCATTTATTTTTAGAAATCCAGGATAGTTTTCAATGTCAGTTATTCTATTTAATTGGCCACCTGGAGCGTTTTCTTCTATTATTAGTGGATTTAGTCCACCCCTTTTTAAATATATTGCTGCTGTCATACCGGCTATTCCTGAACCAATGACAATTGCATCATAATGTTTATTCATTTACTTTCCTTCTTCCTTTATGTTTTTTTATTATTACTACTATTATACCTATTATTCCAATTATTATCAAGAGTAATGAAACGATTTGACTGATTCTTAAAGAGCCTAAATAAAGGCTATCAGTGCGCATTCCTTCTATATATAAACGGCCTAGGCCATACCAAATAAAGTAACTACATGTCATAATTCCAGTTTTTCTTTTGGTAATTTTTCTAATTATAATCAAAATGACAAAACCTAGGACACACCAAAGCGACTCATATAAAAATGTTGGAGCATAATACAAGCCGTTAATGTGCATACCATCAATGATGAATTGTGGCAAGTGTAATCTTTCTAAAAATTCTAGTGATACTACTGGGCCGTGTGCTTCTTGATTAAAGAAATTCCCCCATCTACCTATTCCTTGTGCTAGTAAAAGCCCTGGAACAATTATGTCGGTTGTTTTAATAATGCTTTGTTTTTGTTTTTTGGCATAGTAGACTATAGCGATAAAGCCGCCAATTACAGCACCATAAATTGCAAGACCGCCTTCCCATATTTTTAAAATTGAGAGAATATCATTTTGATATGTAGAAAAATTAAATATTACATAATATAGACGGGCTCCTATTATTCCAAAAATTATTAATGATGTTAGTAGGTCGCTAATGTATGATGACATGCCTACTCTTTTACTTTCTTTGATGGCCAAATATATACCTGTTAGGATAGCTATTAACATAGTTACCGAATAGTAGTAAATTTTTATTGGTCCTAGGGTTAATAGTACTCTATCCATTTTTGTTAGTTCCTTTTGTAATTGGTTTTAGAACTAGACCTTCCATTAATATATTTAGGAAAGAAATTATGATTGCAATAATAAATGGAGCGAAAAAACCACTAAGATAAAAATTCTTTGTACCTAAAATTAAGCTAGTTAAGTATAGAATAATAACATTTGAGAGAGGATATAGTAGTCCCCAACTCATTATTGTTAAAGGCAATGTAATGTAATTTATAATTGGTTTTATTGTTTGATTTAAAACATAGATAATTATTGAAGCTAATAAAGCGTAAATGCCATAGTGTGATAAATTTATTTGAAATGATTTAAATAGTGCTGACACTACTACCAAAACGATAGCATAACCTATCATATAAATTAACCATTCCACAAATTTGTTATTTATTAATTTATGATAAGGCTTATTTTGAACGTTTTTTTCTACTTTTTTTACCTCAACAGCCTCAGGTGATTCTATTATTATTTTCTTTTTCATGTTATTCTCCTTTTAATTTTATTTTTTTAATTATATCATATTTGTAACTGCTTTTAAAGTAATTGGACAATTCTTTCACATTTTTCCATAATTATTTATATAATTTTTTTATTTGTATTTTTGATAGGAATATTCAAGAAGAAGATTAATACTTGGAGAGGATGATTTTTTTGGTAATATGGTTAAGAAGATAATAAAAGAAAAAAGCATTGCTGCTTTTTAGTATGAGTCAACATTAATTTTGACTTTTTTATTATCGCCTAGCGAAGAAGATGCTTGGACGATAGTTCTGATACTATTAATGATCTTGCCATTTTTACCAATGACTTTACCCATATCATCAGATGATATTAGGACTTCTATTTGAATAGTATTTTCTTCTTCTGTTTCAAATTCTTTTACAGAAACTGATTCTGAATCAGTAACAATTTTTTTGATAATTGTTTCGGTTAATGCTACTAAATCCATTATTCACCTAATTTAGATTCATGAAATTTCTTCATGATTCCTGCTTTACTTAATAGATTTTTTACAGTATCAGTTGGGATTGCTCCTTTATGTAACCATTCAAGAGCTAATTCTTCATTAATTTTAATTTCAGCAGGAGCTACTAATGGGTTGTATGTTCCTATTAAAGCAATGAATTTTCCATCTCTTGGACTTCTTGAGTCAGCAACTACCACTCTGTAAAATGGAGCTTTCTTAGCGCCCATTCTTTTTAATCTCATTTTTACTGCCATGATTATTCCTCCTTCACACATTTAATATGATAGCATATTGTTAAAGTGCTGTCAACCTTTTTTTGATACACTATTTATTACTAATGAATTTTTCAACTTGTTCTTGTGACATAAAGCCAATGTTTCTTTTTACTTCTTCGCCATTTTCAAAAAGAATTACTGTAGGAATACTCATAATACCATATTCTCTAGATAGTTTTTCAAATTTGTCAACATCTACTTTGATGACTTTTATGTCGCTAGAAACTTTTTCTAATATTGGGGAAAGCATTTTGCATGGTCCGCACCAGTTAGCATAGAAATCTACTAAAATTGTTGGTTCTTGAATTAATTTTTTAAAATTTTGTTCCTCTAAATGTATTATTTCCATATTATATTATCTCCTTTTGCATTTTAATATTTGTTTAGAAAACTATCATCATTTACAATTACTTTATTTTTGTCAATAAGTTTTCTAGCAGAATCTTTAGTAATTATTTCATATTTTAACATTAAGTCCATAGCTTCTTCATTTACTTGTTCGTTTGTCTTTGTGCCTTCACTATCGATAATAGCATATAAATCATTATAGATATCTAAAGTTTTATTAGTATACTTTGATAATATTGGAGTCTTTTCCATAATGAAAACGGCGGTTTTTGATTCATATACTTCTTTTAAATTTATTACTGGTAATGTTAAAATGAAGAGAATTAAGTATACCCAAATGTAATTCTCAATTAATCCGACGATGAAGCCTAAAATTTTTGATGGGATGCTTAAGATTACAGTGGCTTTTAGTACTTTTTCAATGATACCAGTGAATCCTAGGATTAAACGGTAGACAATTGTTAATACTGATGCAATAATTACAAAAGCAAGCATTTCATAAAAGAGAATGTTCAGTACCTGAATTCCTTTGAAGGCTCCCCATAGGTTAAAAAATGGAAGATTTTCATAAAAAATTACAGATAGTTTATTTTTTAGAATGAATGATAGGACTATTACAATTACTAGACCTACAACGCTTGTTAATTTTTTGATGACACCTTCTTTAAAACCAATTACTCCTCCTAATAAAATAATTAATAGTATAATAGCATCTACTAAATTAATATTCATTTTGTGCCTCCTTATGGTAATTATATAATAAATTATGATAAAAATAAAGAAAAATGTGTTAAAATGTTAATGAGGTGTAAATTATATGGCTAATAATAAAGTTATTACGAAGGTTTTGGTTGTTGGGGAAAAAACTAAAGAAATGATGATTGATTATTTTGATGAGTTTAAGAGGGAAAAAACTCCTCAGTATGCTATATTACAAGCTGATGATGGTGATACGGTTGTAACTTTATACAATTCAGGAAAGGCTGTTTTTCAAGGAAGAGATGCTGATTTGGCGGCTGATTTTTGGATAGAAACAGAAAAGATTAATTCTGGAACAGCTAAGGTTACTAGTAGCGATAACAAAAAAGAGAAAAAAGAAGTTGAGAGAAAACTTCCTATTAGAATTAGCTCAATTGGTAGTGATGAGGTGGGTACTGGTGACTTTTTTGGTCCTATCGTTGTTAGTGCTACTTATGTGGATAAAGCAAATGTTGACTTTTTACTTGATTTAGGTGTAAAAGATTCAAAGAAAATGAGTGATAGTGAAATAATTAAAGTTGTGCCAGAGATTATTAAGAAAATTCCATATAATACTTTTGTACTTACTAATAAGCAATATAATGAAATGTATAGTTCTGATATGAATATGAATAAAATGAAAGCAATTTTACATAATAAGGTTTTGGCTGGATTTGCTAATAAAGAGAAATATCCATATGAATATGCTGTTGTCGATCAGTTTGAAAATCCTAGAAGTTATTACTTTCATTTAAAGGATGCTAGTTTTAAGGTATATAATATAACTTTTTTAACTAAGGCGGAAGATCAATGTCTATCAGTAGCGTGTGCTTCTCTGATAAGTAGATATATCTTTTTAAGAGAAATGGATAAGATTAGTAAAGATTTAGGAATGGTTTTACCTAAGGGAGCTGGAGATATAGTTAACACGGTGGGGATGGATATTGTGAAGAAGTATGGCAAGAATAAGTTACCTGAAATTGCAAAAATGAATTTTAAAAATGTGGAAAAAATTATATAAATTGTATTATATATTAAGAATTCGTGAATAACTGCTAGCTGGTTAATGTGATAGTATTCACGTTTTTTTATTTTTGGGAAAGGTTTGGATGATACTGAAAACTTAGAAAGAAAACACCAATTAGAAGTAGATACATAGTGATAGTTAATTCTATATTACATAAATAAATTGTACTAAAAATGATTGCTCTAGTTAAACAGAATATTTGTTCACTAGTGATTAGATATCTTTCTTTTTCTGACTCTTTAATGTTACTATATAAATTCATGGTGCTGATTAGTTCATTTATTTTTATACCCATTCCTTCTAAGATAGCTATTAATAAGAGAAATGTTTGATTAGTGATATTTAATTTTACAAGTAGAACTATGACAAAAAATATATTTATAAATGGATAACTTTTGTGTAAGATACTTTTTTTAGAAATCAAATATAGGCATATGATAGAGGAAAAGGTTATTATTATATTGAATACTCCAACAAATGAGATCTTTTTAGAAATCGTGTATAAATATAGAGGTTCTAGTAGTAGAAACAGAATTTTAAACTGATCAAAGATATAAAAGAGAATTTTGTTTTTTGACAAAATTGCTGTTTTTGATATTTTTCTTGATGGGGCACTTTTGATAAAAATAGTAGGAATGAGACCAATGGCGGTTATTATGACTAAGTAGATAAGATTAAAGTCTTTAATGACAGCATATGAGGCAAGGAAAGAAGCAAGGTAACTTAGAATTAATGATGAACTAATTTTTTTCTTTTCATTTAGCAAAGTCATACCATAATAGTGCCTTATTGGATGATAGGTAAAAATTGATAATGATAAACTGATAGCAATTAAATATGGATTTTGAGAGGTTTTAATTAAACAAAAGGCAATGGCGGAGACGATAGTTGATAGAAATAAGATATATTTATACCCTATTCTATTGCCAATTTTTATAGATAATGAACTGATAATAGAGCCAAGGAAGTAAATTATAGCATATAAACCTATTATTGTATGAAATGACATGCCCTTTTGATAAAGAAATACCACCGAATATATATCTAGAATATTTCTAGAAAATGTAGATATAAAAAGATATGTGTTAAAGAATTTTATATTTTTCATATTTATTATTATGCATTGTTTTTTTAAAATAATAATATTTTTCTATATATTTTGATCATTTTATTGAATTTCGGAGAATTTTTGAATAGATTTTAAAATTATGAATATGGACATAAAAAAATCCTAAACTTTGTTATTTAGCATATATTAAGATGCATTTAACTTTTTAGGACTTTTTATTTTATCGTTATTTTAAATTTTTAAAAATTTCTTTTACTTCTTTTAGGTAAGTAATTATATTTTTGGCATTAGAGCCGCCACCTTGAGCAAAGAATTTATTGCCGCCACCATTACCTTCACACTTTGTACATATATCTTTTATTATATTTCCACAGTGAATTTTATCGTTGTCAATATTTGTTTTGCAGATTATATTAACATTAGATTTATTCATGTTAGCAATTAATACAAAGATATTTTTTTCTTGATTTGTAATGTTATCAACTAGTTGTTTTAATGTTGGTATGTCATAATTACTTGTAGTAGCGATAATTGTATTGTAACCATTTATTTCTTCTTTTACTTTTAAGAAATCTGTAATATTTTCTAGAGATTTATTAGTTAACTCTTCGTTAATATTTTTTTCTAATTTCTTTATTGATATTTTTAAGCGTTCTAGTTGTTCTTTATAGTATACAACGTCGGCATAGCTATCTAATTCTTGGTATTCTATATCAAAATCAAAGCAACATTTTACTTTTTCAGCAGTAGCTTGTTTAATTAGTGTTTTTGATTTTTCTAGAAGTTTTGTTATTTCTTCGGTGTATGGTTTTGTTATTTTCTTTAGTTCTTCAGGAATTAGGTTATCAGTTGTTCCTTCGATACGATAAGTATCACTACCTTTGTTTTCTAGTTTTAGGATTGCTATTTTTTCTATATCTTTGGTATTTTTGACGTGAGTACCTCCACATAATTCAATAGAATCTCCCATCATTACTACTCTAACAATGTCATCATATTTATCTTCAAATAAAGCCATTGCACCTTTTTGCTTAGCTTCTTCTAGAGACATATACTCTATTTTGCTTGGAGAAGATGATTTTACTTTTTCATTAGCTAATTGTTCTATTTCTACGATCATTTTATCAGAAAGTTTTCCACGGTAAGTAAAGTCAAATCTGAATGTGTGGTTGTCTACTCTACTTCCGGCTTGGTGAACACTGTTACCTAATAAATCTTGAAGAGTTCTTTGTAGTAAGTGGGTAGCTGAGTGATTTCTTGTTGTAGCAGCACGAAATTCTGGATCTACGCTAGCAATAATACTTTCTCCTTTTATGATTGTTCCTTCAATAACTTTAACTTTTAGGAGGTGCTGTTTGTTAGGACATTTAATGACGTCTAAGACTTCTAGTTGACAACTGTTATTTTTCAAGGTACCTTTATCGCTTACTTGGCCACCACTTTCAGCATAGAATGGATTTTCGTGAATGAAAATATAACATTCAGTATTACATTTATTTACAAATTTATCATTTTTAATTATTTCTTGGATGAATGTTTTTACTTCGAGAGTCTCATATCCTACAAATTTGCTTGGTTCTTTGTAGTTTAAGAGAAGCTCATTTTGGACATTCATGCTTGAATCAACTTTACGATTACGACGAGCTGTCTCTTTTTGCACTTCCATATATTTTTTGAAGCCTTCGTTATCAACGATAAAGCCACGCTCATTGGCACATTCTTCTGTTAACTCAATTGGATAACCATATGTATCATATAGTTTGAAAGCATCACTACCACTAATCATATTATTTTTTGAGGTTGTAAATATTTCTTCAAGCTTCTTTTCACCTTGAAGTAATGTTTTTTGGAATAGTTCTTCTTCTTTAGTTATAAGTTCTTTGATCATATTACGATTAGTTTCTAGTTCAGGGTATATTTCCTTGTAGTTATCTACGACAATATCAGCAAGAGAGGCCATAAATGTGTGAGATATATTTAGTTTGCGACCCATGCGTGCTGCACGACGAAGTAATCTTCTTAGGACATAGCCACGGCCGTAGTTTTCAAATGAAGCACCATCTGACAAGGCAAAAGTTAAGGTTCTTACATGATCAGCGATCACTTTAAACTCCATTTGACCTAAATATTTGATTAGAGCTTGTTCTTCAATACCATGCATGATTGGTAAAAATAAATCTGTTTCGTAATTTGTTTCAGCGTTTTGCATGATACAAGCCATTCTTTCAACGCCCATTCCTGTATCAATATTTTTGCTTGGTAGTTCTTGATATTTGTCTCTTGGAACACCTTCTTTGGCATTGTATTGACTGAAAACATTATTCCATATTTCTATATAACGATCATTTTCAATTTCTTTTTCTAATAATTTTATACCTAATTTATCTTTATCATATTTTGGACCACGATCATAGAATATTTCAGAATCTGGGCCACATGGACCTTCTCCAATTTCCCAGAAGTTGCCACGTAATTTGATTATGTGATCTTTAGGCATTCCTAGAGAAAGCCATTTGTTATAAGCATCGGTGTCACTTGGATATACTGTTACATATAATTTTTCTTTATCGAAGCCAAAGTATTTCGGACTGGTTAGTAGTTCCATAGCCCATGTTAATGCTTCGTCTTTGAAATAATCTCCGATAGAGAAATTTCCTAGCATTTGGAAAAATGTGTGATGTCTTGCTGTTACTCCTACTGATTCTATATCACCAGTTCTAATACATTTTTGACAACTAGTTATTCTTCTATTTTGGGGAACTATTGTACCATCAAAATATTTTTTTAGTGGAGTTACGCCAGCGTTTATCCATAATACTGTAGGGTCATCGTGTGGAATTAGACTAGCGGATTCTATTTCTGTGTGTCCGTGGGCTTTAAAAAAGTCTAGGTACATTCTAATTATTTGATTCCCAGTTAATTTTTTCATTATCTTCTCATCTCTTCTTTCTTGGACATATAGCCTAAGATATCAGTTAATTGGTCTACTGCTTCTACTACCCCTTTGTTGTTGCAAATGAAGTAATCGGCAAAAGCAATTGGTTGTGCTTTTTCAAGTTTTTCTAGTTCTGATATATCTCTATATTCGGCTTCACTATTTGATAGTGGTCTTGCAGGTCTTTGAATTAATCTTTTATATCTAAGTTTTTTGTCAGTAACGACAGCAATTACTTTCATGTTAGGAAGTTCATCAATTAGATATTTGTATTCTGCCCATGAGTATAAGCCATCAAGTACGACGTTATCAGTCTTGGCTAATTCTTTTATTTCTGGTAATAATACTTTGGCATAAGCAGACATTCCTAATTCTTGACGTAATTTTTCACGAATTTTTCTTTCATTATCAGGATTTACTTCAAGATTGGCTTCGGCTAATTTTTTCATAGTTACGCCTCCAAAATATACTCTTTTGTATCCTAAGTATTCCTCTAAATAATTGGCAACTACACTTTTTCCAGCGCCACACATACCTACTACTGCGATTATTTTTTTCATATTTTTTCCTCCTCTTATAAATAATCTATTTTTTTCTTTTAATTATTTCCTTTTAAATAAATTTTCTTAAATAAAAAAGCGAACTAATTCATTTCTAGGAACGAATTAATCCGCGGTACCATCCTAATTATATATTTTGTATATATAACCTTAATTTTGATAACGGTTCTAGCCGGTGAGGATTGGTCACATTAATAGAAGGAGCTTTCAAATAAATTTCTTATCCATTTACACCAACCATGGATTCTCTATGAAGAATTTTTATTTTACTTATCTTCTACATTTTTTATTATTACATAAATTTATTCATTTGTTTCATCATTTGATTTATTTGTTTTTGTGATGGTGTTCTCCCCATACCACTCATCATTGCTTTAATCATTTGTTCATTTATTGGGGGATTCTTTTTTAAATATTTTTTCATATATGTTCTAGCAATGAAGAATCCTGCAACTCCTCCTGCTATTAAGCCAACTAATAAATATAAAATATCTTTTAGCATATTAATACGTCCTTTCTTTAGTTAATTATACTAAACTTAAGTTATTTTGTCTATCTTTATTTAACAAATCTAGCCAAAAATAGTCTTTATTTTTGAAATCGCATACAAATATGTTATCAAGAGTGCTATTTAAATCATTTAAAAATACAGAATATATATCATTTGTTTTGAGGATTAAGCATGTAGAAGTTATTGTTAAAATATTGTATTTTCCATTATTTAGAAAATGGATATTGTTATCACGTGTATAGTTTTGACTTGATTTATTAATGTTATATATGTATTCATTTAGAGCTAATTTATTAAATTCAATGGCAAATTTCTTGTAGTATCTATAGCTTAGTAATTCATCATATTCTTTTGTATAGTATAATTCTTCAATTATTTTGTACATTTTGTAAGGCCATTTTTTATATATGTAAGCAAAATATTTATTAATTTTAAAGATATAATATGTTCGCATAGTATCACCATATAATATCTTAGCTTTTTAACTATGTATTTTTTGTCGAATTATGAGCTATTATATACTATTTTTTATCTTTATGATAATGCTGGCTAGGTCTAGTTCAAACTCATTTTGTAGTTCTTCAGGGGTTCCACTTTTTCCAAATGTGTTTATGTTAATTATATCTTCATCATTTTTTACTAGACGATATAGTGTTGGGTCATTTGAAAATTCTATTACCATACGCTTATATCCTTTTGGTAAGACTTGATTTTGATATTCTTTTGACTGCTTGAAAAATTCTTTTATATTTGGCATTGATACAATTCTTGCTTCAATAAAGTTTTTTAATAATTCTTGTTTTAATTTCATGGCAAGAGTAACTTCAGAGCCGGATGCAATTAAGATTACGTCTAGGCGATTTTTTACTTCGCTAATAACATAACCACCTAAAGATGTTTCTTCGATTGAAGTGTATTTGTAGCTTTCTGTTGGATTTTTAGAGATAACTAGAGCTGCTGGCTTTTTATTTTTTAATATCAATTGCCATGAACCAATTAATTCTTTATAATCACAGGGACGATATACTTCTAAATTAGGAATTGTACGTAACATTGATAATTCTTCAATTGGTTGATGAGTTTTACCATCTTGACCTATCATAAAACTATCATGAGTGAAAATATATGTTACCGGTAAGTTCATGATGGCGGTATTTCTTATTGATGGTTTCATATTATCTGCGAAGGTTAAAAATGTTGATCCAAAGCAGCGAATATTGGTCAAAGCGATACCATTTAATATTGCTCCCATGGCATTTTCTCTAACTCCAAAAGCAATATTTTTATTTTGATAACTATCAGCTGTATAATTGCCTCCATTTTTTAAATAAGTTTTTGTGGATGAAACTACGTCTGCAGAGCCACCGATAAAACGGTCAATAAAGGTTGATATTACATTCATTATTTGAAAATTAATATCACGCATTGTTTTATCTAAAAATAGTTTTTCTTTATCAATTACTTTTTCTAAATCTAGGATAATATCTTCATCATTTATAAGATCATTTAGTTTTTCCACTTCACTTTCACTGGCTGTATTAACATATTCTTGGTAATCTTTATACCAATCGCTATAAGCAAATTCATTTCTTTCTTTAATGCTTCTACGAAGATGGCGAAGGTTATCTTCATCAATTTCAAATGGTCCTGTTCCTTTTAGTTTTTCTCTAATTTGATGCAAATCATCGTCTTCTAGTTTACTATGAATTTTATTGGTGTTTTCATATTCTGAACCTTTTCCTAGAATTGTATTTACTATTATTAGAGTTGGTTGTTTACTTTTGTTGGCGGCTTCTAAGGCTTTATTTATTTCAGATAGTTTATCACCGTTTTTAACTGTTAAAACGCACCAGTCAAGAGCGGCATACATATTGGCTATTTTTTCATTATAATCTTTATCTAGGGCGCCATCTAGGGTCATCTTGTTAGCATCATACAAAACAATTAGATTATTTAACTTGTATTCGCCGGCAAGTGATGCTGCTTCATAAGATATTCCTTCCATTAAATCTCCATCACTGCAAAGGCAATATGTATTATAGTTAAATAGAGTTAATTTTTTAGTATTATATTTGCTTTCTAAATGCTTTTCTGCTATAGCCATACCTACTGCAGTGGCAAATCCTTGTCCTAGTGATCCAGTGGTTGCTTCAATTCTTTTCTTTATATTTAGTTCTGGATGACCTGGAGTTTGGGAATTTATATGGCGATATTTTTTTAAGTCATCAATGCTAAAATCACCGGTTGTGGCATATATTGTGGCATATAGTAAGGCAGACCCATGCCCTGCTGAGAGAACAAAGCGATCTCGATTACACCATTCTGGCCTATCAATGTCATAAACCATGTGGTTGGCAAATAATGTATATATCATTGGAGCGGCACTTAGACAAATACCTGGATGACCACTGCCGGCATTTTGTATCATATCAAGGGATAATAATTTTATATCATCAATCATTCTTTTTTCATCTAATTTTGACATTTCTCTTACCTACTTTCAAGTAAATTATATCATAATTCTGCTACGATTGAAAGTTTTTTAATTAAATTGATGATTATTGTATCTTTATTTTACTTATATGGCATTAATATGTGATAATGATCAAATTTTATTTTAGCTTTGTTGAAGTTTTTTTAATTTAATACTTTTATACATAAAAAACCACCAACGTAGTTAGTTGATGGAATCTATTATTTTAAATTAGTTAGCTTTTTCTAATTTATTTGCTCCTTTATAAAATCCGCATTTGGGACAAACTCTATGTGGTCTTATCATTTCACCACAATTTGTACATTTTACTAAACCGTTTGCGGTAACTTTATAATGAGTTCTTCTCATGTTTTTTCTAGTTTTACTAATTTTTCTAAATGGAACTGCCATGTTATTTTTCCTCCTTTGCGTTTATTAAATTTTTTAAGTTGGCAAATGGATTGTTAGCAGTATTTCTTTCTTCTTGGTATTTTTCTTCAGAAATTACTCGCCAGCCATCTCCACTTAATTCAATATCTTCATTAGTGCTACGCACCTTTGAAGGAATTTCTACTAATATGTTTTGCCATGAAACATCTATAAGATTTAGTTCTGTTTTGTCTTTGTCTAGTATTTCATCTAATTCACTGTCAAATTCATATTCAACAGGTTCTAGAGTTATGTCATCTTGAAGGGTCATACTTCCTTTAATGTTACCAGTCATGATTAATTCATTTTCTTCATCAATTTTTATTTTGGCGTTAATAGAAACATTATGCAATTCTTTAATTAGGGAGCCTTCTATATATTCATTTGGGATTGTAATGTTTTCGTTAATACTTATATATGGTACCCTATTAGTTATTAGTTTTGTTAAATCTATTTTCATTTTATCACCTATAATCCTTTAATTGGGATATTCATCAAAAGTAATTTTTCCAAGATATCCATCACGTAAATCTTTAATTACTGTGGTGTAAACTTTTTCATAATTTACTTCTTGATTTTTTATGGCTCCAATCTTTTTACCAATTGAATCAATAATTTCTATGATATCTTTACTTGTTGGTAAATTATATCTAGATATTATGTTATTTGGATAATATTTTAGCATGTTTTTAATGATATAGATTGCTACTTCTTCTGTATCTAATATTTCTTCTTTTATTGCAGTCATTGCTGCTAAATTTAAAGCAGTTTTTTCATCGTCTAATTTTGGCCATAATATTCCAGGAGTATCAAGCAGTTCAATTTGATTATTTATTCTAATCCATTCTAACTTTTTTGTGATTCCTGGTTTATTTCCAACATTAGTTGCTTTTTTGCCTACCAAACGATTGATTAAAGTTGATTTCCCGACATTTGGAATACCTAAAATTAATACTCGAAGTTTTCGTGGCATTAATCCCTTTTTTGCTCTTTTTTCATTTAACTCTTTTGTTAGTTTATTGGTCTCTTCATAAATTTTGTGAAGATTTGGATTGTTTATTAAATCTACTGGAATTACATTATACCCAGCATGTTCGTAGTGTTCAATCCATTTCTGAGTCTTTTGCTGATCACACAAATCATATTTAGTCATTATAAGTATTCGAGGTTTGTCTTTAATTAATGCATCTATGTCTTTATTTTTTGATGATCTAGGAATTCTGGCATCTATTACTTCAAAAACAATATCTATCAAATCTATTTTTTCTTTGATTTCTCTTTTGGTTTTTGCCATATGTCCAGGATACCAATTTATTGCCATAAGAGTCACCTCGCTATCTTATTTTTTTTATTGGCCAAAGACTTATTGTTGTTTTTCCTTCAATGTCTTTTTTATCAATTAATCCAATAATTCTACTATCTGAAGAAACTTGTCTATTGTCTCCTAATACTAGATATTTATCTTTGGGAATTTTATCGCAATTGCAAATACTTTTTAATGTAAAGTCTTCAGTATCAAAATTATACTCTTCAGTATTTACTTCATGACCGTTTATATATAAAGTATTATTACGATATTCTACTGTTTCTCCAGGCAAACCGATTACTCTTTTAATTATTTCGCTTTTACCAATATTTATAACTACTATATCATTTCTTTTTATATCGCTAAAGTGATAACCAATTTTATTTAATAATAGTACTTGACCATCTTTTAAAGTTGGTACCATTGAATCTCCTACTACAATAACTGGGGTTACGATAAGGGTTCTTATTAGTACTACTACTATAATTATGACAGCATAAGGAATTAGATTTTTTATTTTCTCTTTCACTTTACCTCCACACAATATACAATATAAAGAAAATAAACTCGAACAGTTTATTATCTTTCTTCTTTGATGTTATAACGACCTTCTCTGTTTCTCAAGAAATATAATTTTGCTCTTCTAACAACGCCTTTTTTAACTACTTCGATTGAAGCAATGTTTGGGCTATGGATTGGGAACGTTTTTTCAACACCAACACCAGAAGATATTTTTCTAACTGTAAATGTTTCTGTTGCACCTGTTCCTTTTCTTGAAATGACTACTCCTTCAAAGTTTTGGATTCTTTCTTTTTCTTTTCCACCTTTTACTTCAGTGATTTTACAACCTACATTAACAGTGTATCCAACTCTGAATTCAGGAATGTCTTTCTTGATTTGCTTTTCATTAATTTTTTCAATTAAATTTTTAGCCATCGTATTCACTCTCCTTTTCTTTTAACCACAATCATAAATCAGTAATAAATAGATCTAGCGGATTGCTTCATTTATAAATGATATCACAGTTATTTAAAAAATACAAGTTTTTTTTGTTTTATCAAGGCTTTTTGTAGAAATATTTAAGAAATACTAGTTTTTTATAGTGATGTTTTTGATACTTAAGAAATAAAAGTTTACTGTTTTTATGTGGACTCTGAATAAGAGACATAGTTTTGCAGTAAACTTTTTCAATATTTTATAATTAAAGATTATCTTTTATTTCATCTTTTTCGTAATACTTAACTATTTCATCGCCTGAGATTTTTATTAATGTTGGTGCTGACACTTTTAAATCTTCTAGTGTTTTTGCTGATTTGTTACTTTCTTCTGATACATAGTTAGCATTTAAGGCTGATGATGTATCAACTTTATAAACTTTAGAATCTGACAATTTTGAATTTATAATATTGCTTATAGCAGTATCTTCTTCATTGAAATCATAAAAATAAACATAGTATTCTTCTTCTGATTGTTTAAAAACTGAAGATGCTAAAATTGAATTTTTGACACTTGAAGTGTTTTCATTTGTATTATTATCTTTTTTTGTGTTAAACCAATTGGCTTCTTTAGTAATAAAGTTTACGGAAATTATATATATCAATGCTACTATAAATACTAATATACATGTTATTTTCACTAAATTCTTTATTTGATTCTTTTCTTTTATTTGCTCTTTTTCTAGGCTTTTTCCTTCTCTTTTCGCTTGTTTTCTTCTTAATTCTCTTCCCATGTTATTTCCTCCAAGTTAATTATATAAAAAAAGAAGAAATTTGTAAAGTTATATATTTGTTTTATTTCTTCTATACATTATTCTTCTATATCATTGTATGTATTTATTATGATGAATATATTTTGCTATAACCACTTTGCTACTTTAACTTCGCGGACCTCTTTTTTTTCATAACTACTAGTAAAATCAATTAACTTTTTTATTACTTCTTTGATGATACCTTTATTTTCAAATGTTAATTCATCAATATTGACTATTTTTCTTAGACCTCTTTTGTATCTATTGTCTTTTATATATAAGTATAGGCTTCGATCTAGAGCTCTTATTAGCATTAATTGATTTTCATTATTACCGTTGGCTGAAAAAATCAGCTCACGATACCAATCTATTAATTTTTTTGACAATATATCTCCATATGGGTATTCATAGTTTACTATCTTATCATAATTTGGGCAATTCTCTAAAATCTTTTTTACATATTGAATATCTATTGTTTGTGTTTGTATCATATTTTATCACCTATCTTATACGCTTATTATATAATAAGTTTCATTTGAAGTAAATATATTTTAAATTTTTTGTTTGCTTTTTTGTACATTTTATTTGATTTTATTTTCTATGTTAGAAGTTATTCTTCTTGTTCCTGAATTATTTCTACTACTTTTGTAATGTCTTCTATTACTGAGATGAATAATTCTAATTTTATTTTTGAGTTTTGATTTTCTTTTTTTAAAACCATAAAATCATTAAACTTTATTATTTTGTCATTACCATTTTTCATCTTGTTTTTGGATATTTCAATGGCTTTGTTTACCGCGGTTTCTTCAGTATATATCTCTTCCTCTAAATGCAGTTCATATATCTTTTCCTTAATCAATTTTATAGGTATGATATTATTTTCTAATATAGTAGTTGTTGTAGACTTGAATTGTTTATACTTTTTGTATGGCAAGATTGGTATTTTTTTATTAAATATTTGTATTGCCACAATTTCTTTACTTTTTCCTGTTAGCTGTTCTTCTTTGTAATATAATGGGTATTCTATACTGACTTTATACCAAACTTCTCCTAGTACTTGGCCTTTTGCCTTAGTATATATTTGTGTGCCATCAGGTTTTGTCATAATACCACTAATTATTGTGTCATCTTTTTTCACATATTGATCTATTAGTTGTGTTTTTTCACCGTTATAGGCTTTTATGCTTTTTATAATGGCATTTTTATTTGATACTATAGACTGATACTCATACTCTTTTGTAATGTTTTCTTTTTTTCTTTCTACTAGTTTAATAATATATTTAGTACCACTTTCTTTTATTTCAATCCATTCTAAAATTTCATTATTTTTCTTTAAAATGTTTTTCTTAACTTCATCTAAGTATTGATATTTTTTTTTGAATGTATACTCTTTGATATCATATTCAGCTAATTCTTTTTTTATTAGGTTTGATAATTTTTGATCATTATATACTATATCGATTGAGAATATGCAATTTGATAAAAAGTATAGTAATAATACTGATAAAATTAAGCTTGTCAGGATGATAATATTTTGATTAATAAACTCCTTTATCCTAATAACTCCATACTTTTTTAAGATTGTAATTTTATATGTAATTGAATATTTACTTAATTTATAATAATCCTCATAATAGACAATTAAATTCAGTTCACTGCTATTTATCTTTTTCATTTCTATTATAGGAATTTTTTCTTTTATTAACCATTTCACATAGTTATTTATATGCTTACCAACTACTTTTACTTTTAAATAGTTTTTTTTCATAATACACCTATAAATACTTATGCTTAAAGAATCTATTTTATGAAAATGTTTTTGGAGTTACCAATTACTAGTAATTCATTATCAAGCATTTTTACAATAGTTAAATCTGTGCCCTCAATAATATATATTTTATCTTCACACCTTACAATTATTTTTTCTGGGGAAAAATCTAATATTTCTTGATAATTATTTATATTTATTTTATTTTTCTTTATTGTTATTTTACAATCATTATCATTTAAATAATTTTCCATTCTATTAACTAATTTCATGTTATAGTATATGTTATTATTTTTCAATAAATTCTCAAGTGGAATATTTAATGCTATAGAAATGTTGTATATTGTTTGAAGAGAAAAATCTTTTGAACAATTAGGAGCTTCTATTCTTCTAATATATGCATATGAATATCCACATTTCCTGGCTAATTCATTTTGTGTCATACCTTTTAATTTACGATATTTTTTTATATTTTTAGAAACTAATTGATAAATATTACTTTCAATTACCAATACTATCACGAAGTTTCTGAAGTATTTTCTTTTCTTTGCGTGACACTTCTACTTGATGAATTCCAAGATATTCACCTACTTCTCTTTGAGATAGTTCTTCATAAAATCTTGACTCTATAATTTGTTTTTCTTCTGGCATTAGGCTATTTATAGCTTCTTTTATATGATATGACTCAATGTTTTTGTCGTAGTAACCTATTGTGTCATATAATTCCATGCTCTTGTCACTGTTACTAACCATTTGATCTAAACTGTTAACTTTTGAGTTAATAATTATAGTGTTTTCGATAATTTGTTCATCTATTTCTAGAAATTGCGATAACTCATGAATAGATGGTACTTTCATCAACTGCTGAGATAACAATTCTTTTGCTTTTAATATTTTTAGATATAGAATTTTATTTTTACGACTAACTTTTATTGAACGAGAACTATTAATATATTTGGTAACCTCTCCGATAATATACGGATAGGCATAAGTAGTAAACTTGGTGTTATACTCTACTTTGTAATTTTTACTTGCCTCGATTAGCCCGATTGCAGCTACTTGATATAAATCTTCTAATTCAAAATATGATTGATAACGCTTTATTACTGAATAAATTAATCTTTCATTTTCTAATATTATTGATGATATATCGTTCATTTTAGCTCCTTTATAATACTTCAGATTCGTCTTTTATACTTGGCATTAGTCCTAAAAATATTTTATTGATTATACTGCTCTTGTCACATATTATTAATTGACTATCAGCACTTTTAGAGGTGTTGTATATTTCTAAAATATAATTTAGTCCATTTAAATCAATTTTATTTATATCATTGGTATTTAAAACAATATATTTAAACTTGTTAACTTTTATTAATTCTTCTAAATGTGCTTTTACATTGGAATAGTTTTTATCATTCATTTCTCCTATTAACCGAATGAAAAAGATACCTTTTCTAAACTCATAGTTTATATCTAACATTTTGTTGTTCCTTTCTCTTAAAATTTAACACTTTTTTTGACTTTTGCCTACTGTTTCGACAATACTAGTCAATTGTTTTGCTCGACTTTTTTCGCATACGTTTTATGGCTTGAATTATGTTTGCAATGACTAGTAAAGCTAAGATAATATAAATTTTTAGGGGAATATATTTTTCTTTTTCGGTTATTTTCTTTTCAATATATTTTGTCTTAGTTATCTGTTTTTGTGGTTGCTCAGTTACTTTATTTCCATTTTTATTGTCGTTATCTTTAGTAGAATTATCATTTTCTAAATAAATATATTCTTTTATTGGAGTGATTTCTTTGACTGTCTTTGTTATATTAATGATTCTTTCTGGAAGTTCTCCAGTATATTCTACTATGTAATCACTAGTATCAGGTATATAACCTTCAATGTATTCATGATAGTTGTTGTCATAGTATTTCTTTTTTAATTTATAATGATATGTTAAGATCTCTTTGATACGACAAGAAGTTCTAAAAGCAGTAAATTTCCTAAATTCGTTTTCAGGAACATTTTCATGCAAGTAATCTACGGCATATGTTGTTTTATCTGTAATCCATGTTTTGTCTGGTTTTATTAATCTTTCATTTACTACGTGTTTATATACTGATAATGCTAATATTGCTTCACTAGAAGACATATATATATCATATTCTCCAAGAGTGTCAATATATATTTGAATATTTTCAATATCAATCATGTTTTTTAGGTCTATAATTACTGTGTTATTGGATACTAATTTTTTCTCCGATGGTATTTCATATAAATTTCTGAACACCCTAACAACATTTGGATTAGATAAATTAACAATCTTAATATACCTTGCTGCTTGAACTTTTTTGTATATTCTTTCAGTGTTTACATCAACAATATATTTTTCTCGGGATGAACTGCATAAGTCATAACTCCAGTTGCTATATTTACCATATTTTACATCGTAAGGATTCTCTAAATACTCAGTTAATTGACTTCCTTTTGGTAAGTATGTTTCATCCACTTTTTCTTCGATATACCACTTGTATTTTATTTTGGTATTTTCAGTGATGTTAATACTCTCCTCTGCTTTGACTAATTTTGGAGAGATAATAATTAGCATTAGTGCTGTTATTATATTTATTTTTATTAATCTTTCATGCATCTTGCTCCTTTCTTGGCCTTCACTAATATTATTAAAGAAGGACATATCATTTTACTTTTTTTGTTGAAAATTTAGACAAGATTGCATTAAAAAACACCTAAAGTTACTTTTAGGTGAATTTTTATTATTAATTATTTATTACATTCGCTACATTTATTTTCTACTACTGGTGATATCATATTTGTTAATTTTAATTTTAGATTTTTAATTCTTTCTTCTGTCCAGTAATCTTTTGGATCGTTAAAACCTAGGGTATCATATGAACTTTCATCATCAAAACCAGTTATTTTTCCTTCTACAACTGATATTACGGCTGGGACATAAATTCTCTTGTTTCCCTCTTCATCGTATCTTAAATTATCTGATAAGATGCTCACAAGTTTTTGATAGAACTCTGTGTTATCTTGACGGTCTTTTAAAATATTGTAGTAATATACTTTGTCAAGTCCTTCAATATCAGCTACTTCATTTAGAATTGGAACATAGGCTTGACACCAAGGACATTCAGGAAATCCTAGATATACGATGCCGGTGCCATGTTCTAATATTTTGATAATCTCATCTTCACTTCGATAAGTAAAGACATTGTATTCTTGGACTTGAGTATATTCACTAGCGAATTTTTTGCTATCACTTATAGTCTCTTTACCTTTACATGAAGTTAAGAGTAATACTGATAATATAAGTGTTATAATAAGCATTTTTCTTTTCATTTTATCACTCCATATGCAATATATTTGCTAAACAACTATGTACTTTAATTAATTTTATTGATTAGACTATAGAAAAGATATGAATGTACATAGTACAAAGAAAGTAAAGCCAAGGATAAAAGTTAGACGACTTATTAGTAACTCTGTGCCACGCTCTTTTCTATTTTGAAATAATTCTGAACCGCCAGATTGAATTATACTAGCACTTTCAGCTTTGCCACTTTGTAATAAAACGATGGCAATTAACAATATTGATATTATTACAACTGCTGTTTCCATAATTTCCTCCTTAATTTATTGTTATTGTATCATATATTTTATTTTTTTTCAACTTAATATTGAATGCCCCATACGACAGTGTATTTTGAAGTTTTTCCGCATACTGGGCATTTATCATGATCATTTTCTTCGGTGATGCATCTTGACTTCAAACCATTTATTTCTTTCATTTTTAATTCACACTCAGTGTTACCACACCATGGTGCATAAATGAAGCCTGGTTGAGTTGACATTATCTTCCTTATTTCATCAATTGTTTTAGCTTTATATGTCATACTATCTCTTCTAGCTTTTGCACGTTCGTATAGATTTTTTTGAATTTTTTTCATTAAATCTTCAATATACTCTACGATATTTTCGTTTATAGAAATAGTATTTTTTTCTAATGTATCTCTTCTAGCAATGGTTATTTGATTATTTTCAATGTCCCTTTTTCCTAATTCTATTCTAACTGGAATGCCATTTACTTCGGCTTCAGCTAATTTATATCCAAATGATTTTTCAGTTTCATCAATGTATGATGTAATGTTGGCTTTATCTAGTGTTTGATGAATCTTTTCAGCTAGCTCATTGGTTTTTTCGTCAGTTGTAGCTTTAATGATGGCAACTTGTACGGGAGCTATTTTTGGTGGAAGGATTAGTCCATTATCGTCTCCATGCACCATTATTAGGGCTCCGATCATTCTATTTGAGGTTCCCCAAGAAGTTTGATAAGCATAATCATATTTATTGTCTTTGTTTACAAATTTTATATCATATGCTTTAGAAAATTTTTGTCCAAAATAATGACTTGTACCTGATTGTAATGATACACCATTATACATTAGGGCTTCGATTGTTAAAGTATATTCTGCTCCGGCAAATTTTTCTTTTTCAGTTTTGCGGCCGCTTAAAACGGGGATAGCAAGATACTCCTCAAAGAAATTTTTATATACTTCCAACATTTTTTGAGTTTCAGCTTCAGCTTCTTCGCGAGTAGCATGAACTGTGTGACCTTCTTGCCAGAAAAATTCTCTGCCTCTTAAAAATGGTCTTGCTTCTTTTTCCCAGCGCATAACATTGCACCATTGATTGTATTTTAACGGTAAATCTTTATATGATTTAACTACTTCATGATAGTAATCACTAAATAATGTTTCGCTAGTTGGACGAATGCACATTCTTTCATCAAGTTTCTTTTCTCCGCCTTGTGTTACCCATGCTACTTCAGGGGCAAATCCTGCTACTAGTTCTCCCTCTTTTCTTAGTAAACCTTCAGGAATTAACATTGGCATTTGAACATTTTTATGGCCTGTTTCTTTGAATTTTTTATCCATTACAGATTGAATTTTTTCCCAAATTGCAGTACCATTTGGTTCATATATAATGCATCCTTTTACATTTGAATATCTAGCAAGTTTTGCAGCAGTTACTACGTCGGTATACCACTTGGCAAAATCTATATCTCTTTTTGTTATTGCTTTATTTCCATTCATTTTGCACCTCACATGTATGAATTATATCACATAATTTAAAATATTTGAATAAATTTTATAATTTTTCATTGACAAACGTTTTTTTTTAATATATAATTTATATTGCTTGTGGGGAATTAGCTCAGTTGGCTAGAGCATCACGTTTGCACCGTGAGGGTCAAGGGTTCGAGTCCCTCATTCTCCACCAGTTTTCGGGAAGTGGCTCAACTTGGTAGAGCATTTGGTTTGGGACCAAGGGGTTGCAGGTTCAAATCCTGTCTTCCCGACCATTTAGATTATAAAGCCTTGTATTTCGAGGCTTTTTTCTTTTGCCTTTTTTTATTTTGTGTAACATTTACATACCAAAATAGAAAAATCTATATTGATTTATTTTTGTTATATTTTGAGTAAACATTTAAACTACGTGTTTAGTTTTTAATTTGAATTACTTATCTTATAAAGATAAGATGAAAAAGCCAATTATGAATTTACATAACTGGCTTATTATTATCTTTCATAATTACAACTAGAACATTTGATTTTTTTGCCTTTTTCTATTAGAAAATTACCACAATTTGGGCATTTTTCATTTATTGGTTTATCCCAAGTTGCAAAATCACATTTTGGATAGTTATTGCATCCATAGAATTTCTTACCTCTTTTGGTAGTCTTTTCAATTATTTTTCCATCACATTTTGGACAATCCATTATTTCTTTTGGTGCTTCTTTATCATTTTTTATGTATTTGCATTCTGGATAATTTGAACAAGCCACAAATGAACCATATCTACTTCTTTTGATAACTAATGGGCTACCACAATTTGGACACAACTCTCCTGTTTCTTCAGCTGGTTTCTTTTCCATATTAGTAAATGCTGTTTTTACTTTTGGCTCGAATTCATTATAAAATCTAGAAAGTAATTTTGTATATTCTAAATTGCCATCGGCTATTTTATCTAAATCTTCTTCCATTTCTCTAGTGTAGTCAACGTTGATAATATCTTTAAAATATTCTTGAAGTTTATCTGTTGTCTCAATTCCTATTTCAGTAGGATAGAATTTTTTATCATTAATTTTAACATATCCTCTTTCAGATAATATTCCTACTGTAGTTGCATATGTTGATGGACGCCCTATTCCTAGAGTTTCCATATCTTTTATCAACTTACTTTCAGTATATCTTACTGGAGGTTTTGTTGTATGCATTGTATAGATTATATCGTTGGCAGCAATAACTTTTGTTTTGTAAGTGCTAAAGTCTGGGAGTATTTTTTCTTTGCTGTCTTCATAATCATTATATACTTTTAGGTAACCATCAAATAATAGGACACTACCAGTTGCCTTGAATTGATAGTTGTTATTGTCTAAGGTAATAGTAGTTGATTCTACTTTGGCATCAGCCATTAATGATGCAAGAGCACGATAATATATCATGCTATATAGTTTATATTCATCTTGGTTTAGATATGCTTTTACTGATTCTGGAGTTCTATTTATACTTGTTGGCCTGATGGCTTCGTGGGCGTCTTGAACATTGTCAGTTTTTTTAGTTTTTTTGACATATCCTAAATAATTTTCACCATAGGTATTTCTAATATAGCCATATGTTGATTTGATGAACTCTTCTGATAATCTAATTGAGTCAGTTCTCATATATGTAATTAAGCCAACAGTTTCATCTTTTAGGGAAACACCTTCATACAATTTTTGTGCAAGCATCATGGTTTTTTTACCAGGAAAATTTAATTTATTTGAGGCGTCTTGTTGAAGTGTTGAAGTTATATACGGTGGCTTAGCTTTTCTTGCTTTTTCTTGCTTTTCAACACTTTCAATGTTAAATGCTTTGGATAGTTTTGATAGTATTTCTTTAGCCTCAAACTCAGTTTTAATTTCTATCTTTTTATGATTATATGTATCTAATTTGGCAGAAAACTCTGAAAACATGGCCTCTATTTCATAATAATTTTCAGGAACAAAGGCTTCAATTTCTCTTTCTCTATCTACTATTAACTTTAGGGCTACGCTTTGAACACGGCCAGCAGACTTTCCTCCGGTTTTTGATTGCATTAATTTGCTTAATCTAAAACCAATGATTCTATCTAGCATTCTTCTTGTTTCTTGGGATTTTACTAAATTTTCATCGATGTCGCGGGCTTTTGAAAAGCTGTCTAAAATAACATTTTTGGTAATTTCGTTAAATACGATTCTTTGATATTTACCTTTGGCAAGTCCTAGGGTGTCATATAGATGCCAAGAAATAGCCTCTCCTTCACGATCGGGGTCGGTTGCAAGATATACAAAGTCTGAATTTTTGACATCTTTTTTTAATTCATTAACTAATTTTTTCTTTCCTTTAATTATTTCATATGTTGGTTTGAAATTGTTCTCAATATCAATACCAAAGCCATATTTTCCGGTTGTTGATAAATCTCTTATGTGACCTAGTGATGATACTACTTTATAATTTGAACCTAAATACTTTTCGATTGTCTTACTCTTACTAGGAGATTCGACAATTACTAATTTTTGTGACATATATCTTCGTCCTTTCTTACCAATTATATACATGTTTTTTTGTTTTTGTCAAACTTTTTTACTACTAAGTTATTTTTACATTATTTTGTAAATTAAGCATAGACTTAAGTGAGGGATATTGATGAAAAATTTTATAGAATATTTTTATAATGTTAAGATAGATAATATAACGATGGAAGATAAATTTTATACTTTTTATAGTAATGACTCTTTATATAAATTATATGTATATGAGGACTATGGAGATATTAATTTGATATATAACATTAATAGAAAGATGATAAATAATACTTTAGTTAGTGAAATTATTGTTAATAAAGATAATGAAATAGTCAGTATTTATAATGGTGTTAAATATATTCTACTTAAAATATATGTCAATATTAAGAATGATATTTCATTAAAGGAAATTGTTTTATTATCAAAAAGTGATGCTACTGGTGACTTAAATATTAATTGGGGAAGTTTATGGGAAAAGAAGATAGATTATTTAGAGAATTTAATTAATGAAAACGGAAAGAAATATCCTTTGATTGTTGATAGTTTTAATTATTTTGTTGGTTTAGCAGAAAATGCAATTAGCTACTATAATATGATTGAAATTAATAAAGGATATCAGTATGTGATTAGTCACAAGGAGATCAGATTTAACGATACGCTGGAGGACTTATATAATCCATTAAATATTATATATGATTATAGGGTTAGAGATGTAGCTGAGTATATAAAGAGAGCCTTCTTTGTTAATAATAAGTTTATTTGGGAAGAGTTAAAAGTTTTTTTTAGGGATGCAATGATAACAGTATTTGAGGCTAAACTTTTAATTGCAAGATTGCTTTATCCTAGTTTTTATTTTGAAATGTATAATGATATTTTAATTGATAATGCTGAAGAGAAAATATTAATTGATATTATATCAAGAATAGATGATTATGAGACTTATTTGGGAAATGTAATAGGATTTGTGGCTCATTATTATAATCTTGAGGAAATTGAGTGGCTAAAAAAAAATCATAGTAATATATGATTTATTCTACATTGACAACTTTTATGATTTCTGGTATCTCATTTATTAGAGCTGTTTCAATGCCACTTTCTAAGGTATGATCTGCTAGTGGACAATTGCTGCATGCACCGATTAGTTTGACATATGCTACACCATTTTCATATTTAACAAATTCAACATTGCCACCATCATTTTGTAAGTATGGTCTTATTTTATCTAATACTGTGATAATTTTTTTCTCTATATCCATTTTTTCACCCCATATAAATTATAATATTTTTTTTAACTTTTTTCAATTATAACTTTGAATTTATAAAAAATAATGTTATAATATGGCTGGAAGTGGAAATATTATGGATGAAATTAAAGTTAATGATATAATTGAAGTAGTAGTTACTGGTATTCAAAAATATGGAGCCTTTGTACTTATTAATAATAAATATGATGGATTAATTCATATATCAGAGATTTCTAGTGGCTATGTTAAAAATATTAATGATTACATTAAGATTAAAGATAAGATATACGCACAAGTTGTAGACATTGATGAAGAAAATAATAAATTTAAGTTAAGTATTAAAAATATCGATTATAGAAATAGTGGTAAGGTAATTAGTGAAGATAATGAGTTTACTAACGGGTTTGAACCACTTAAAGAACACTTAGATTTATGGATTAATGAAAAAATAAAAGAAATTATGGATAAAATGTAAAAAAAATAGTTGACACATGGCAAAACTCGTGGTATATTATTAAATGTCAGTGCGAAACAATGTCGCAATGGCAAAAACGAGTGATTTGTGGGCGATTAGCTCAGTTGGTTAGAGCACCTGCCTTACAAGCAGGGGGTCATAGGTTCGAGTCCTATATCGCCCACCATTGTATTGCCGAAATAGCTCAATTGGTAGAGCAACTGACTTGTAATCAGTAGGTTACGGGTTCAATTCCTGTTTTCGGCACCATTTTTTTGGAGGGATAGCGAAGTGGTCAAACGCGGCAGACTGTAAATCTGTTCCTTAGGGTTCCATGGTTCAAATCCATGTCCCTCCACCACTTTGTTTTGGTTAGATATCATTGCCTCGTAGCCAAGCGGTAAGGCATCACACTTTGACTGTGACATTCGCTAGTTCGAGTCTAGCCGAGGCAACCATATTAATGTTCCGTTAGCTCAGCCGGTAGAGCATTTGACTTTTAATCAAAGGGTCATGCGTTCAAATCGCATACGGGACACCATTTAGAAATTAACAAACTTTTATGATTTAAGAGTTTGTTTTTTTGTTGTCTTTCTACCCTATTTTTGTTGTGATACAATTTTAAAATTTAATTCTCTTTATTTTATTTTCTAATACAAAAAAACTCATTTGTTTTGAAATGAGTTCATTATTTATAAAAATCAAGTTCTTTTTTTATTTTATAACACTCCATAAATTTTCTTTTAGGAATAGACTTTTTTATATTTTTTAGTTTTTGATATTGAGCATTTTTATATTCTTCAAATATTTTACTTGAATTTGATAAAAGCTTTGGGCCAAAATATAACTCTTTTTTAGTATACTTTTGATATCCTTTTGTAAATTTTATAATTGTATAATATTTATTATTATCTTTGACTATTTTTTCTTCTTCGATTAGATAATTCATTTTAGTTATTTCTTTACGAAGGTAATAGTTTTTGGTATTACTTTGAATGATAATTGTACTAATAGTCGATAATATTTCTGGCTTATTTTTTAGTATTTCTACTATGGTATATGCTCCCATACCAGATATTATTATAGTGTCTATTTTGTCATTTAAGTTTATAACTTCTAAGCCACTGCCTAAACGAGTTTCGATGATATCTTCCAAGTTATTATTTTTGATATTTTCTTTGGCATTGCTTAAGGCATTTTCATTTATATCACTAGCTATTATTTTGCATACTATACCATTTTGATACAGATATATATCAAGTAATCCGTGATCACAACCAATATCTACAACTCTTGCTTTTAAAGGAACAAGACTAGATATTTCTTCTAGTCTTTTTGATAGTTTAATCATTTAAGAAATCCTTTAATTTTCTACTTCTTGATGGATGACGTAATTTTCTTAGGGCTTTAGCTTCTATTTGACGGATTCTCTCACGAGTTACTCCGAACATTTGCCCTACTTCCTCAAGAGTTTTGCAGCAGCCGTCATCAAGGCCAAATCTTAAACGTAATACTTGCTCTTCACGTTCAGTTAATGTTAGTAATACGTCAGAAATTTCATCTTTTAATAGTTCATGAACGGTATATTCTTCAGGTGACATTGATCTCTCATCTTTGACAAAGTCTCCTAAATGAGAATCATCTTCTTCTCCTATTGGAGTTTCTAATGATACTGGCTCTTGGGCTATTTTTATTACTTCTCTTATTTTATCTAATGACATATGCATTTTTTTTGCTAGTTCTTCTTCAGTTGGTTCACGATTTAATTCTAGAGTTAATTGTCTTTGATATCTTGATAATCTATTTATAGTTTCTACCATGTGAACAGGAACTCTAATAGTGCGGGCTTGATCGGCAATGGCTCTTGTGATAGCTTGTCTAATCCACCATGTAGCATAAGTTGAAAATTTATAACCTTTGCTGGCATCGAATTTTTCAACTGCTTTCATTAGACCAATGTTTCCTTCTTGAATTAAGTCTAGGAAAAGCATTCCACGGCCAACATATCTTTTAGCTATTGATACTACTAGACGTAAGTTAGATTCTGCTAATTGATTTTTTGCTTCTTCGTCACCAGCAACAATTCTAGCTGACAGTTCCATTTCTTCATCAAGTGTTAATAAGCTAATCTTTCCTATTTCTTTTAAATACATTCTAACTGGGTCACTAATTGTTAGCTCTTTAGCTAGTGTACTATCTTTTAAAAGGTCATCAAAATTACCTCCAATGTCAGCATCGCCAGAATCTTCTCCTGATAAATCATCATCAGTTACAACTTGAATATTTGCTTCCATTAAACTGTTATACAAATCATCTAATGAATCGCTATCTAAATCTAGACCTTTTAAGGCAGTGGCTAATTGTTCATAAGTAACGTAACCACTTTCAGTTCCTTTAGCAATTAATTCTTTTTTTCTTTCCTCATATGGTTTTATTTCTTCTATCATTCTTTCACTCCTCTTAATGATAATAGTAATTCATTCAATAGTTTTGCTTGTTCTATTGGATCTTTTTCATTTTTTATTTTATTTTTTAATTCTTCATTTTTCTTTTTTATAGGATATGAGTTTACAACCTTTATATAATCATCTATCTCTTCTTCAAGATAATTATCTTTTAATTGTAAATTCATAATATTATTAAATAATTTCATTTCAGATTCTTTGTCAGAAATATAACTAATAAAATCAGCAATATTTATAGTTTTATATTTATGATAATATGAAATAATCTCATTTGATAAAGCTCTTATTTCGGTGTTGGGAAAATACGTAATGTTGTGTTCTACTAGACTAATTATTTTGGAATCTCGCAGCATGTAATATATTAGACTTATTGAAGCGTTATCATACTGATTAATCTTTTCTTTTTTAGGATAATCATTTTTTTGATTTTTAGTCTGTTCTTTTTGTGATTTTGTTTTAAGTAAGGTATATTTGTCTTTTAGTATTTGATATCCTATTTTGTATTCTTCTGATAATTTGTTGAGAGTTAATTCTACTATAACTTGATTTGGTTCTATTAGTAGATCATTTATGGCCTCGTCTAGATATTTTGAAATGTCTTCAATATCAGTAAGATTTTTAGAGTTTTTATGAATTTTCATCATAAAATCAATAGCACTTTCAGGAAAATCTACTTTATTTTTGAATTTTTCTTGGCCATATTTTAGAATATACTCATCGGGATCTAAATCTTCTTCAAGACGAATTACTTTAGGATTAACGTCTATTTCTTTTAAAATGCTTATGGCACTGATAGTGGCTTCTTCGCCCGCTTTATCGCCATCAAAACATAAAATGATATTGTTGGCTGTTTTCTTTAGCAAGTTAGCATTTTGTTTGGTTAAGGCAGTACCCATGGTTGCAACGCAATTTGTGACACCTATAGTGTTAGCTCTAATTACATCCATAAAGCCTTCCATAACAATGATTGAATCATTTTTCTTTAAAAGCTCTTTAGCATTGTGATAATTATATAATATAGTTCCTTTTTTAAAGATTGCTGTTTCTTTGGTATTAATATATTTGCTGGAATCTTTGGTATTATAGATTCTACCTGAAAAGGCTATTACTTTTCCTTCAAGATCATACAAAGGAAACATGATTCTATTGGAAAATAAGTCAGTACCATTTTCATGACTAAGACCTAAATCAACTAATTTAGTTAGTGGAATGTTTTTACTTAGGAGATAGTCAGTTAAAGAAGTTTTAGGCATTGATAGACCAATTTTAAATTTCTTAATGCTTTCTTTATCTATTTGTCTTTTCTCTAAGTATTCTTGTGCGTTAAGACCTAAGTTTGTATTTAAATTATTTTGATAAAATTTGCATGCTAAGGCGTAAATTTCATATGATTCATCATTTTTATTTTTTACTACTTGATAGTCGCCGAGATCGTAACCTACTTTTTTTCCTAGAAGTCTTACGGCATCATAAAAACTAATATGTTCATAATCTGCTACGAAGGTAAAAACATTACCAGTCGCGCCACAGGAAAAGCAAGTAAAGATTTGTTTTTCTTTGGAGACACTCATGCTTGGGGAATGATCATCATGAAATGGACAAACTCCAAAGTAGTTTTTTCCACGTTGTGTTAATGGTAGATAATTTGATATTACTTCAACGATATCTGTTTTATTTCTTATTTCGTTTATCATTTCATTTGTAATCTTCATTTTATCCCCTCCAATAATGATATTGTAAAAAAACTTGTAGATTACTTTTATTTTTATTAACTTTTTGTTAACTTTACGCAAATTTTACACATGTTGTTTATTTTTTGAAGGATTTTGAGCTATTTTATGAACATTGCATCGCCAAACGAAAAGAAGCGATATTCCATTTTTACGGCCTCATTATAAGCAGCCATTATATTTTCTTTACCGGCAAGAGCACTGACAAGCATTATTAGAGTGGACTTTGGTAAGTGAAAATTTGTTATTAGAGCATTTATTGCTTTAAACTCATATCCTGGATAGATAAATATTTCTGTCCAACCTTGGCATTCTTTAAATTCACCATATAGATTGGCGATTGTTTCTAAGGTTCTTGTTGAAGTCGTTCCAACACTAATTATACGACGATTTTCTTTTTTTGCTTTATTTAAGACTTCTGCTGTTTCCTTGCTCATACAATAAAACTCACTGTGCATTTTGTGTTTTGTAACGTCTTCTACGGCTACTGGTCTAAATGTTCCAAGTCCAACATGAAGAGTTATATATTCTATTAATACACCTTTTTCTTTTGCTCTTTCTAATAGTTCTTCAGTAAAATGAAGTCCAGCAGTCGGAGCGGCAGCACTGCCTATATTTTTGGCATATACTGTTTGATATCGATCTTTATCTTTTAGTTTTTGATGAATATATGGTGGTAAAGGCATTTCTCCCAATTCATCTAAAATTTCATAAAAGATACCATCATAGATAAATTGCATTATTCTTATGCCATCTTCGCCAATACCAACACATTTGGCTTTTAATTTATCACTAAATACTATTACACTACCCTCTTTTACTCTTTTAGCAGGTTTAGCTAAGCATGTCCAAGTATTTGTAGAATTTTCTTTTAACATTAATATTTCAATAGCGGCATTTGTTTCTTCTTTGATACCATATAATCTAGCAGGCATTACTTTTGTATCATTTAAAACGAGAACATCTCCTTTATTTAGATAATCAATGATATCAGAGAAATGCTTATGCTCTATTTGACCTGTTTTTTTATCTAAAATAAGTAAACGTGAAGCATCTCTTTGTAACAATGGTGTTTGTGCTATTAAGTTTTCTGGTAAATAATAATCAAAGTCATCAGTTTTCATTTTATTATCACTCCTAAATCGGACTATATTATAACACATTTTTTTAACTTTGTGTTGACTTTTGTAACTTTTTTGTTTATTTAAAAAAGTTATCTACTACAAACGAGTGATAACTTATTTTTCCTATTACTTATATTGTTTATCTTGAAGGATATTATTTGGATTAAATGTAGATTAATTTTATAATTAATTAGCAATTGTATCATCAGTTTTAGTGCCATCTCCGGATATGTGATAAGTTTCTCCTAGATAAGTAGATGATGGCTTGATAATGCATTTAAAGAAGTCTTTTATGCGGGCAAAGAATTCTCTTATATCTCTTTTAGACTGATTAACATATACTTTTTTATCGGATGCAATGCCATATACTTCATCAAACCCTAATTTGTTAGCAATATACAATGAACGGTAAAGATGATATTTTTGAGTTACGATGATTATTTTATTAGCTTTATATATTTTGTTTGCACGATAAATACTATCATATGAGGAAATACCAGCGTGATCCATGAAAATATTTTCTTCGGGAATATCATGCTCTAATAGATAATTTTTCATAACGACTACTTCATTATAATCTTCTTTAGTGTGATCACCGCTAACAATGATTTTATTTGTGGGTGTTTTGTTATATACTTCTATTCCAGTTGTTAAACGGTCTTCTAGCATAGGACTTGGTTTATTACGCCTGATTCCTGCTCCTAGAATTAATATACAATCATATTTGTCGTTTGAAATATCTGAGATAGAAATAATCTGATCTTTGACACTAATAATCATATATATATTTATTGCAATAGCAACAAATAGCAATAATAAAAATGTTTTAATAATTAATTTTATAAATTTTCTCATTTTATACCTCTATTTTTAGTATAACATTAAATAGAAAAAAACACAATTCCTGTGTTTTATCTATCACATATAGTGACACTATAATATATTCATTTATTTTGATATTATGACTGTTAACGAGGAATTTTTAAATTTTGATCGAGACTTAAATTATTTGTAGTAAGGTTATTTAGTTTTTTGATTTCTGCTACGGTGGTGTTATATTTTTGGGCAATTTGATAGAGAGTGTCGCCTTTTTTGACTGTATATATAAAGTATTCTTCTACAGGTGTAGGAATATTTAATACTTGACCTATTGTTAAGTTATTATTAGTAAGATTGTTATTTTTCTTTAATTCTGCGACGGTGGTATTGTATTTTTGGGCAATTTGGTAAAGGGTATCGCCTTTTTTTACTATATAAATATCAGAGTTAGCATTTGATGGTGGTAGCGTGGATGAAGTTTCGGAATTAGCTTTTGGTATTTTGATAGTGGCTCCTATTGTTAGAGTATTAGAAGTTAAGTTATTGGCAGTTTTGATAGCTTCAGGAGTCGTGTTGTATTTCTTGGCAATTTGATAGAGGGTGTCGCCTTTTTTTATTGTATATGTGTCATAATTGCTAGTAGAAGGTGTCTCTTTTGGTGGAGACGGAATTTTAAGTATTTGACCTGGTGTTAAATTATTAGAGGATAAATTGTTCAATTTCTTGATTTCTGCTACAGTGGTGTTATATTTTTTAGCAATTTGATATAAAGTGTCGCCTTTAGCGACAGTATACTTTTTTTGTTCGTTTAGGCTTTCTATAATGGTATCTACAATTATATCTACAGTTAACTTATAATTTTCACTTGGAGGATACTCTATTATAATGGTTTCATTTGGAGAGGTATTTCTAATTATATTATAATAATCAAGGATAGTATTAGTTGGTAAACGGCGCTGGTAATATTTGTTAACATTTATATTGTTACTTTCTAGATTACTACTAATCATACTAGGAAGTTTATCAGTGCTTCGCAAGGGATAGATAATATCAAATTCATTACCTTCAGAAATTCTATTTTGAATTATTAGATCATTATTATTTTTAATTTCATTTATAATGCTGTTACGCTCATCGTCACTTAATTGAACGTCGTTAGTACGGACTAGTTCAGTATCTATACCTTGTTTATTAAATTCTTCGGACATGTATTTTGAAAGTTCAAGTAGAAGATTTTTTTCATATTTATTATTTATATTTTGCCCAGTATCCTGGCCTCCACGATATGGATCAATAATTATTTTCATTTTAATTCACCTATTAAATTATATTTTTATTTATGAAAAAAATAACATATTGAGTCAAACTGTTCATCTTTTGGATGAGTTAGCTTTCTAATATGTTATTTTATATAACTAAATAATTATTTTACTGTTGCACCAGTAAAGTTCTCTGTCTTTGCTCCAATGTATCCTTGAAATTCGGCATTTACAATGTTATTGTTCACTTTATTGCCATCTATCCATAAGTATACGGTGAAAGAAGTATTTTCTTCTGATAATTTATAATTTTCAACGATATTTACGATATTCTTTGTTGTATCATTGGTACCAACGAAGTTACCTTTGTTATAGTATACTTGAGTATTATTTTTAGTTCCGATTACTTCCCAAACGAATCCTTCGGTTGCTAAGTTTGAAGTTATTTTTTCGATATTTATGTATAATGTAGCTGTTGCTAAAGCACTTCCTTCTGCCATCTTAATATTAACAGTAGTGTTTAATCCATCCTCTTTTTTGCTTCCAAGATTTAGAGGGCCACTAATAGTAGTTCCACCAGTATAAATTACATCGAACGTTTTACTTGTTCCTTCGACGTTTTCATTACTACTGGCTGAGGCAGAAAAATAAGCATATGTTGAACCTATTACAGCAATAGTAAGTAACAATATTGACATTATAGAGTATAATACTTGCTTTCTCATTTCTTTACCTCATTTCATTTATCAACAACTTTTGGTTATTTTCTTTTTAATGCACTGTTAACTTTTATTTTAGCATTGAATCCTTTATTCATTAAATAGTTTTGATCAGTGTTGTCTTCACTTAACCAAATATACAACTCATAATTATATGTTTCGGGATATGTTGTTGGTTCAATTATGGTTGTTGGAAGTACTATTAAGCTAGCACTGTCTCCCAGAGTACTAAAATCTCCTTTTGCTACTACTTTATTATTTTGAACTAGTTCATATTTATAATTGGGAATTTTTAATTCACTGGCCATATTTATGTTTGTTAACATTATTTCAAGACCGATTTGATATTTTTTTAAGTTTTCATTAAATGTAATGTTGAAACTATTCTTATTAGCATATGTATATCTATCTTCATCATAAATTGGCATAGTGGTAGTGGAACTGATAAATTCAGTTTGGGTGAATATTACTGTCGGAGTTTCTTTGATTGTTGTACCATTGATATTTGTTTCGGCATTTGAATATGCGTACCAAGCATAACTAACGCCAGACATTAAGCCAAAGATTGTTATTATAGTGACAGTAAGTATAATTATTATTTTTTTAAATTCCAACTTATATCACCCGCATTTCCTATTCTATTAACTATTATATATATTAT
>OKXB01000805.1_pt1 | contig 35844 bp, 28 predicted proteins | sample 1601731 | NCBI WGS metagenome assembly OKXB01 (sample SAMN04414077, study PRJEB24778) | human gut metagenome | material: faecal | host: Homo sapiens
TGCATTCAATAATTCGAGTATGGTAATAAAAATGTTACTTCCAAAAACATCAATATTGTTTTTAGGAGATACAGGAGTCGAAAGTGGGGAGAAGCTAATTAGTACACAGAAGGAAAAACTAAAATCAGATATAGTACAAGTTGCTCATCATGGACAAAATGGAGCTAATGAAGATTTATACAAAGAAATTCAACCAAAAATATGTTTATGGCCTACTCCAGAATGGATTTGGAACAATGATAATGGAGAAGGAGAAAATACAGGACCATGGAAAACATTTGAAACGAGAAAATGGATAGAAGACTTAGGAGTAAAACAGAACATTATTGAAAAAGATGGAGATATTACAATAACAATAAAATGAGAAATTATTATTGCACGAAAGGGTGAAAAAAGATTGAAAAAAGAAGAAAAAGAAATTGCAATTGAAATAAAAAATTTAACAAAAGAATATAAAATGTATCCTACAAAAAAAGATAGACTAATAGAGGCTGTTTTTCCGGGAGCACAAAGACATGGAACATTTAGAGCTATGGACAATTTAAACCTTGAAGTAAAAAAAGGAGAGATTTTAGGAATATTAGGAAAAAATGGTGCAGGAAAATCAACATTATTAAAAATGATAACAGGTGTTGTAACACCAACAAAAGGAACAATAGAAGCTAAAGGAAAAATAAGTTCACTTTTAGAGTTAGGAACAGCATTTAATCCTGAACTTACAGGATATGAGAATATATATCAACATGGACAAATAATGGGCTTAACTGTAGAAGAAATAAAAGCAAAAGAAAAGGAAATAATTGAATTTGCTGATATAGGAGAACATCTTAGTCAACCAGTAAAAACATATTCTTCAGGTATGTTTGCAAGATTAGCTTTTGCATGTGCAATAAATGTTGATCCAGATATATTAATAGTAGACGAAGTACTATCAGTAGGAGATATGGCATTCCAATTAAAATGTTTTAAGAAATTTGAGCAATTTAAAAAGAAAGGAAAGACGATCCTCTTTGTAACACATAGTATATCTGATGTATTAAATAACTGTAATAGAGCGATAATATTACAACATGGCGAAAAAATCTTTGATGGAGATGTAAAAGAAGGGGTAGAAGAATATAAGAAATTAATTACTAAGATGAAGGACACGAACTCAGCAAAAGGAAAAAATAAAATAACTAAAGAAGTAATAAATTCTCTTTCTGAAAAATCTGAATGGAAAAAACATTTTACATTAAACCCAGAGGCTACAATTTATGGAAATAATGAAGCTGCTATTTACGATTATGGAATGTTTGACCAATATAATCAACCATTGCCAATAATAGACAATTCGGAATATATGCATATAAAAATAAAGGTTCAATTTAATCAAGATGTTGAGAATCCATTTGCATCTATCACAATAAAGGATTTTCAAGGAAAGGAAATGTGCGGAAACAATACAAACTTCATGGGAATAGAAACAGGAACATGCAAAAAGGGAGAAGAATACATATTTGATTTTGAACAAAAATTAAGACTTGCACCAGGAAAATATACATTATCATTTAGTTGTACACATTTTAATAGTAAAGGTGAATTAGAAGTATTAAACAGAAAATATGATGCATTATTGATTGAAGTTTTATCTACAAAAGATACTGTTGGATTGATGAGATTAGATTCAAAAATCAAAATTGAAAAAATAAGAGGAAATAATGAAAAATAAAAAGAAAATATTTTTAACAGTAATAATATTAATAATACTTGTAGGAATTTTGGAAGTTTGGAAATTAAATTTAAAGACGACTACACTAGAACAATTAAAAAATAGTGGACATAGTCAAATGATGGGATATATCATAAAAACAGATAATGATAAAATAATTGTTATTGATGGTGGGACATCTGATGATACAGAAAATCTTTTACAGAAAATAAACGAATACACAGGAAAAGTAGATTATTGGTTTATAACACATCCACATCAAGACCATGCAACAGCATTTATTGAGATAGTAAATAATTATAATATAGATATTGGTAAAGTATATGTAACAACAGAAGATGAAGAATGGTATAATAATTATGGAGATGGTAGAGCAGATGAGTGTATAAGATTTTTAGACACTATAAAATCTGAAAAAATATCTTCAAAAGTTGAAGAAGTAACATTAAATGAACAAATACAAATTGATAATATAAAATGTGAAATTTTAGGAATAAAAAATCCAGAAATAACAAAAAATGCAATAAACAATTCTAGTATGGTAATAAAAATGGAGACAAAGAAAAACTCAATTTTATTTTTAGGAGATACTGGAGTAGAAAGTGGAAATAAATTATTAGATAATCAAAAGGAAAAATTAAAAGTAAATATATTGCAAATGGCACATCATGGTCAACAAGGAGTTAGTAAAGAAATATATGAATACATAAAACCTAAAATATGTTTATGGCCAACACCAGATTGGCTATGGATTAATGATTCAGGAAATGGTGAAGATTCAGGACCTTGGAAAACTAAAGAAACTAGAAAATGGATTGAAGAATTAAATGTAAATAAAAATATTATAGAGAAAGATGGAAATATAAAAATTTCAATATAAAGAGGTGGAAATAGTGGGTGAAGTTCAAAGTCCTAATATATTAAATTGGTATCCTTTTAAAGAAAACCAAAAAATAAAAGAAATAAAAAATATAGAAGAAAAAGATAAAATAGAAAAGGAATTAGAATATTCAAATAAGAAGATAGTAGAATATAAATTGGAATTAAATGGCTTAAAATATGAAGAAAACGAAGTGAATGATAAATTAGAGGATTCTATTTCTAAAGAGGAAGAATATGAAAATTTACAAGAACAGCTAGATGAATTAGAAGAAAAAAATAAATATATATTGGCAACAAAAGAATTATTAGAAAAAGCATATGAAAAAATGAAAAATAATGTTACTCCAAAATTTACACAAAATTTATCAAATATTGCAAGCAATATTTCAAATGGGAAATATAAAAAAGTAATATTTGATGAAGAAAAAGGATTAGTTGTAGAATTAGAAACTGGAGAATATATTTCTGCAAACAGATTAAGTATTGGAACAATTGACGAATTATATTTATCATTAAGATTGTCAATGCTTGATGAAATATCAAGTGAAAAAATGCCAATTATATTAGATGAGGCTTTTGCATATTTTGATGATGAAAGGTTAAAGAATTGTTTAATATTTTTAGCAGAACAATCTGAGAAACATCAAATTATTATTTTAACTTGTAGTAATAGAGAAAGACAAATTTTAGATTCAGTTAATATAAAGTATAATTTAGTTGAATTGTAGGTATATTTATGGTATAATAATTCTGTTCATTAATAAAAGAGGAGAAAAAATAATGTTTCAAAAATTAGATGAAGTCGAAAAACGATATGAAGAGGTTACAAGAAAAATTAGTGATCCAGAAATAATTGCACAACAATCACAATGGCAAGAACTTATGAAGGAACATGCTGAAATCGAACCAGTAGTTTTAAAATATAAAGAATACAAAAAGGCTAATCAAGCAATAGAAGATGCAAAAGAGATGCTAAAAGATCCTGAAATGAAAGAATTAGCAGAAATTGAAATTGAGGAAAACAAAGAAAAACTTCCTAAATTAGAAGAAGAAATTAAAATTTTATTAATTCCAAAAGATCCAAATGATGACAAAAACGTAATTTGTGAAATTCGTGGTGGAGCTGGAGGAGAAGAAGCAGCTTTATTTGCAGGTACTTTATTTAGAATGTATTCTATGTATGCAGAGAAAAAACACTGGAAATTAGAAATATTAAATGAAAATGAAACTGGACTTGGTGGATATAAGGAAATATCTTTTATGATTACAGGAAAAGGTGCATATAGTAGACTAAAATTCGAAAGTGGAGTACACCGTGTACAAAGAGTTCCGGACACAGAAGCTAGTGGTAGAATTCATACATCAACTGCAACGGTAGTAGTATTACCAGAGGTAGAAGATGTAGAAATAGATATAAATCCAGCTGACATTAAAATGGAAGTATTTAGAGCTTCAGGAGCTGGTGGACAACATATTAACAAAACATCTTCAGCAGTTCGTTTAATACACATTCCAACAGGAATGGTGGCAGAATGCCAAACTGAAAGATCACAATTCCAAAATAGAGATTATGCTATGAAATTACTTCGTTCAAGATTATATGAACAAGAAAAAGCGAAACAAGATAATGAAGTAGCAAATGCAAGAAAAAGTCAAGTTGGTAGTGGTGACAGAAGTGAAAAAATAAGAACATACAATTATCCACAAGGTCGTATAACAGACCACAGAATTGGGCTTTCAATATATCAAATGGAGAACTTTTTAAATGGTGATTTAGATGAAATGATAGATAGCTTAATCACAGCAGACACTGCAGAAAAATTAAAAGGTAGTGAAGAAGAATAAAATAAATTCCTTTGAAATAGAATTAATTAAGAATTTTATTTCAAAGGAGTTTTTATTTTGAACGAAATATTAAAAACCACTTTAATTGGGTTGTTTTTTGGAACTTTTGGAACAACAATAGGAGGAATAATAGGAGTAAAATTTAAAAATCCATCAAAAAAATTTTTAAGTTTTATTCTAGCATTTGCATCAGGACTAATGTTGGCAATTGTTTGCTTTGACTTATTACCAGAAGCCTTTAATTTAACAAATTTACCGACCGCATTTTTAGGAATATTTTTAGGAATTGTTATGATGATTATATGTGACTTATTAGTAGATAAAAAATTTAATAAATCTACTAGATTTAAAGATAGTAAAAATGCTTTGTTGAAAACAGGAATAGTAGTAAGTATTGGTCTAGCTTTGCACAATTTACCAGAAGGATTAGCGATAGGTTCAGGATTTGGAGCATCAATAAAATTAGGTTTGTCTTTAGCAATTGCAATATGCTTACATGATATACCAGAAGGAATTTCAATGGCAGTTCCTATGAAAAATGGAGGAATGAAAAAATCTAAAGTAATTTTTTATGTAGTACTTTCCGGAGTTACAACAGGAATAGGAGTTTTTTTAGGTGCGCTAGTTGGAGGAATTTCACAAAGTATTATAGCAATGTGTTTAGCGTTTGCAGCAGGTGCAATGATATATATTGTTTCAGGAGAACTTACACCAGAGGCAAATAATTTATACCATGGAAGAATGACCGCCGTAGGAAGTATGTTAGGTTTACTTATAGGAATTTTTGCAATGTCAATTTAAAAAAGAAAATTTGTTTGCAAATATTTGCTAAAATGTATTGACTTTAAATCTTAAATTTATGTATAATGTAATAGCAAAAAATAAGAAAAGAGGAAATACAAATGCAAAATTTAATTGAAGGACTAAATGATAAACAAAAAGAGGCAGTTCTTGCTACGGAAGGACCATGTTTGGTAATTGCAGGTGCAGGTTCAGGAAAGACAAAAGTGCTAACACATAAAATAGCATATTTAATATCAGAAAAAAATGTAAAACCATATAATATATTGGCAATTACATTTACAAATAAAGCAGCAAGTGAAATGAAACAAAGAGTGGAAAAAATAGTTGGAGATGTGGCACAAGAGATGTGGATGGGAACTTTTCACTCTATTTGTGTGCGAATTTTAAGAAGATTTATTGACAGAATTGGATTTGATACATCTTTTTTAATATTTGATACATCAGACCAAAAAACAGTTGTAAAAGAATGTTTAAAAGCATTAAATATAGATGATAAGACTTTTTCAGATAGAAGTGTTTTATCAGAAATTAGTAATGCAAAAAATGAAATGTTAACACCAAAAGCATACCAGGCAAAATATTCGGGTGAATTTAGAAAAGAAAAAATTGGACAAGTATATGAATTATATCAGAAAAGATTAAGAGAAAATAATGCAATTGATTTTGATGATATAATAAATTACACAATTGATATATTAAGCGAAAATCCTGATGTTTTACAATACTATACAGAAAAGTTTAAATATGTTTTAGTAGATGAATATCAAGATACTAATAAAGCTCAATTTACATTAGTAACAATTTTAGCATCTCGATATGGAAACATTACAGTTGTGGGAGATAATGACCAAGGAATATATAGCTTTAGAGGTGCAGATATTAGCAATATTTTAAATTTTGAAAAAGATTTTCCAGGTACTAAGATTATTAAATTAGAGCAAAACTATCGTTGTACAGGCAATATCTTAAAAGCTGCAAATGCAGTAATAAAACATAATGAAAATAAGTATGAAAAAAAATTGTGGACAGAGAATGAAGAAGGAAGCCTGCCTTGTTTATATCAAGCTGAAGATGAATATGATGAAGCAAATTATGTTGTAAAGCAAATTGAACATTTAAAAACAGAGGAATATTTAAAACCAAAAGATTTTGTTATTTTATATCGTATGAATGCTCAGTCAAGAGCAATAGAAGATATTTTAAGAAGAGAGAACATACCATATAAAATAGTAGGAGGCTTAAAATTCTATGAAAGAAAAGAAATCAAAGATACTATTGCATATTTAAGGCTAATCCACAATACATCAGATAACCTATCATTAAAAAGAATTATAAATGAACCAAAACGTGGAATTGGAAAAACAAGTTTAGATAAAATACAAGAAATTTCAGATAGAACCGGAACTTCCATGTATGAAATAATTAAACATGCAGAAGAATTTGATTTAAATAGAGTAAAAGCAAATGCAGAGGAATTTATAAATTTAATAGAAGAATTAAGATTAAAAAAACAAGAGCTTAGTATCTCAGAATTATTAAAGGAACTTTTAAACAAATCAGGTTATACAAGGGCTTTAGAATTAGAAAATACAGTTGAAGCTGAAACAAGAATGCAAAACTTAGAAGAATTTTTGACAGTTGCAATAGAATTTGAAGAAGAATCAGCAGATAATACATTGCCAGAATTCTTGGAAAGTATTACATTATCAAGTGATGTGGATGAAATGCAAGATGAGGATAACACAGTTACTTTAATGACTTTACATAGTGCCAAAGGTTTGGAATTTCCAGTGGTGTTCTTAGTTGGAATGGAAGAAGGTATTTTTCCTGGTTATAAATCAATTGGAGAACCAAAAGAATTAGAAGAAGAAAGACGTTTATTCTATGTAGGAATTACAAGAGCAAAACAATTTTTACATTTAACTTGTGCAAAACATAGAACAATATTTGGTTCTACAAGTTATAATGCAGTATCAAGATTTATTAAGGAAATACCAGACAACCTATTAGATGGTGTTGTTAATAATGATCAAGAGGAAAAATTTAATGATATGTCATATAATTGGGAATATGGAAAAACATCAGCAGGCAAAGTAACAACATATAAATTTGATGAAGCAAAAAACGAGATAAAACAAAAATCTACATATCAATTTAGAACAGCAGAAAGCTTTTTAAGTTCATTATCTCAAAAACAAGCAAATTCAGGAGTAGATATTACAAAATATAAAGAAGGAATGAGAATTTACCATAAGAAATTTGGTGAAGGAATAATACAAAAAATTGAAGCAGAAGGAGACGACTACAAACTAGATATTCAATTTGATAAATCAGGACATAAAAGACTTATGGCTAAATTTGCAAATTTGGAAATTATTTAAGAGCAGAAAATTATTTTCTGTTCTTTATTTTTGTATAAAAATTATAAATTTGCTCATAATAGATATGAAATAAATTAGTAGGAAAGGAAGGATAAATATGCCAAATTTAAATCAATTAGAATTACAACATCTAAGACATTTAATAGGATCACATGAAACTGCATATCAAAAATTAAATACATTTTCTTCACAAGCAGTTGATCCACAAATTAAGCAAATGTTTGCAAAATCTGCACAAGATGCATTAAACACAAAACAAAAATTAATGTCATTTCTTAATGATTAATTGGAAAGGAGAATAAATAATGGACGAAAAAACAATGGTAAATGATATTTTAGGAAGTGTAAAAGCAGACTTAACAGCATATCAAACAGCTATAACTGAAGCCGAAAATATGCAATTAAGACAAACACTTCAACAAATTAGAAATGGAGACGAAAGTTTTCAATATGAATTATTTAAAGTTGCTCAAACAAAAGGATATTATCAACCAGCTCAAAAAGCAACAGTAACAGAAATACAAACTGTTAAAGAAGAATTAAATCAATAAAAATGTACTTAAATACATCTCTAAATATTACGGAAATTCAATATTTAGGGATGTATTTTTCTTTAATGATTATTAAAAAACACTTGTAATTTTTATCTATTTGTTATAAAATAGATAAGAAATTAAAAATGAATGGGAGTGTTTAAAATTAGTAGTTTTAGAAAATTTGCAATGTTCTTTAGAACAACAGTAAAGATAATAATATTAACTATTTTATCTGCATTTCTTATTATAAGTGCAGTAGCATTTTTCTATAAACCAACATATTCAGTTTCATTAAATGGGGAAATTATAGGATATACAGAAAATAAATCTGATCTACAAAATAAAATAAACCAATATATGGAAGGAAATTCAGAAGAAGGAATTGCATTTAGGCAAATTAATTCTGTACCAGAATATACTCTATGTTTATTAAAAAAAGACATTACACCAAATGATGATGAAATATACGCTAAAGTTACAGAGAACGGCACACAATATTATAAATATTATGCAATAACAGACGACAAAAAAGAAAAAGTATATGTTTCTACATTTAAAGAAGCAGAAGATGTAATAGCAAAATTGAAAAAGAAAAATAGTGCTAATAAAAAAGATTTAGGAATAGTAGAAAAATATGATACTAAAACAAAAGATTTTACATCAGTAGAAAAAAGTGTATCTAAATTATATGAAGCACCAAAAGTTACATATGTAGCTACAGCATATTCAGGTAGTGTATCTGGAATGTCAGAAGCTAAAGTAAACTTAGGAGTGTCTCTAATTAGACCAGTTTCAGGAATTATAACAACTAGATTTGGTAGAAGTTCTTATGGACATAGAGGATTAGATATTGCAACATCTACAGGAACACCAATTAAAGCAGCTGCAGGAGGAAAAGTTACAGTTGCAGGATGGAACAATTCATATGGATATATGATTAAAGTATCACATGGAAATGGTGTAGAAACAGTATATGCACATTGTAGCAAATTGCTGGTTTCAAAAGGTCAAACGGTTTCACAAGGTCAAGTAATAGCTAAAATCGGTTCAACAGGATACTCAACAGGACCACACTTACACTTTGAAGTAAGAGTAAATGGAACCTTATATAATCCACAAAATTATGTATATTAAATTTAAAAATTCTCCAGAAAAAATCTGGAGAATTTTTGAGTATAATTACATAATTACAAAATGTTTAAAACCAATTTCTAATGCGTTATTTTTCATAATCAATGTGCCACACTCTTTTAATTTGCTAGCAAAAACCTTAGAATTTGTAACACATTTTGCAAATTCAGTAATACAAGTATAAAATTTGATTTTATCAATAAATTCAGTATTTATATTATTCATTAATAAATAATATTTTTCTTTATATTCATATAATGTGATAGACTTTGCTAACTTTTTGTAATTAAACAAAGTATTTTTACTTAAAAAAACTAAAAAATCATTAAAATCATCAAAAGAATTAAAACAATATACAGCCTGAGTTGAACTAGGAACAATATTTTTTCGTTTTACAGTAAATTTTCTTTTAGAAATTTTTGACTTTTCTTCAGGAGGAAGTTTAGTAATTGTAAAGATAAAATTAGTGTCAGCCATTACTAAAGCTTCTACTTTCAAGTTATAATCCTCAGGATCAAATCCGGTTTCCTTTTTGGCTTGTTCTAACATATCTAGCAAAACATCTTGAGCTTCAGCAGAGTTAGACATAAAAACATGAAAATCAATTTCTTTTTCTGCTAAATCTTGAATAGTTAAAGTAATTCTTATTTTATTTTCATTTAATTTTTCAAACTTCATTAGGTGTCCCCCATATATCAATCTAATAATATTATACTACTAATACCCTCTAAATGGAACCAACAATTTATGGAAATTTTATAGGGTGTATTAGGTATAACACATAATTGTAAAAAAGAAAATACTTTTGTGTGAAAATATTGTAATTTATCTTGAAAAAAACACCAAATGAATATATAATACTAACATATTAACTAAGGAGGAGACATAAATGGCAACAAGAGAAAAAAATATATGGATATTACTTTTATTTATTTTGTCAGGAATTGTTGTAGGGGGTCTACTAGGCAACTTGGCAGGACATGTGGATTTTTTATCATGGCTTGCTTATGGTGAAGAATTTGGACTATCTACTCCAATAGAACTAGACTTAAATGTAGTAAAATTAACATTTGGTCTTATGTTCAAAATAAATATAGCAAGTATAATAGGAATAGTATTAGCAATATTTATTTACAAAAAAATTTAACAAATGAATAAAAGAAAAAATAGGGGAAAACATACTTTTATTAAACAAAAATTTATTCAAAAATAATTTAAAATGGGGGCTATTTAGAAAGGACGGATTTATATGCCAATTAAAATGAAACAGCTCCCAATTTCAGAGAGACCATATGAAAAATTAGAAATGTATGGAGAAAATACATTATCAAATGCAGAATTACTAGCGATAATTATAAAAAGCGGTACAAAAGAAGAAAGCTCGGTTACGCTAGCACAAAAAATACTTTCACTAGGAAAACAAAATAATTTCAATCAGGATAGTTTTACATTTTTACAAGAACTATCCATCAATGAATTAATGCAAATCAAACGGAATAGGCAAAGTAAAAGCAATTCAAATAAAAGCTGTATGTGAACTTGCTAAAAGAATTTCGATTCCAATTGATAAGCAAAAAATAAAAGTAAAAACCCCACAAGATGTATCAAATTTAGTAATGAATGAACTAAAATTAGAAAAAAGAGAAATAGTGAAAGTAATAATATTAAATTCCCAAAATGTAGTAATAAAAATTCAAAACATATCACATGGAGGAACTAACTCTGCTAATGTAGATCCAAAGGATTTGTTTGCAGAAGCTATAAAGTTAGGAGCACCTAAAATAATAATGGTGCACAATCATCCAAGTGGAAACTCAAAGCCAAGTCAGCAAGATATAGAATTTACAGAAAGAATGGAACAGGCATCTGAAATATTAGGAATTCAATTATTAGATCATATTGTAATTGGGTATAATGAATATACAAGTATAAAATCACATTTATTGAAAGGAAGAAATTAAAATGAAATTGATGGGATGGAATTCAAAAGATATAGGAGTAGATTTAGGTACAGCAAATATCATAATTACCATAAAAGGAAAAGGAATAGTGCTAAATGAACCATCTGTGGTTGCAATAGATAAAAATAATGGAACGATTTTAGCGACTGGAGCAGAGGCAAAAGAAATGCTTGGCAGGACGCCAAATGACATTGCAGCAATTAGACCTTTAAAAGATGGAGTTATTGCAGATTTTACAGCAACACAACTTATGCTTAAATCTATGCTACAAAGGGTATGCCAAAGATATAATGCGGGTAGACCAAGAGTTGTAGTAGGAGTTCCATCAGGAATTACAGAAGTAGAGGAAAGAGCAGTAGAGGAATCTGTAATGCAAGCAGGAGCAAGAGAAGTATATATAATAGAAGAACCAATGGCAGCCGCAATTGGAGCAAATTTAGAAGTTGCAGAACCTAATGGAAACATTATAGTTGATATTGGTGGAGGAACAACAGAAGTTGCAGTTGTTTCTTTAGGAGGAATTGTAACTAGTAATTCTCTAAGGGTGGCTGGAGATGAACTAAATGAGGATATTGTAAACTATGTAAAAAGAGAAATGAACTTAGCAATAGGAGAAACAACAGCCGAACAAGTTAAAATAAATATTGGATGTGCTAAACCTTTATTAACAGAAGAAAGCATGGAAATTAGAGGTAGACATTTAGCAACAGGTCTTCCTGAAACAGCTATAATTACTTCAACACAAGTTCAAGAGGCAATGAATGACTCAATTGAAAAAATTGTAGACATTATAAAACAAACTTTAGAGAAAACACCTCCAGAGCTAGCATCAGATATCATGGAAAGAGGAATAGTTTTAACAGGTGGAGGAGCACTAATTAGAAATTTTGATAGTTTGTTAGCAGAAAAAACAGAAATGCCAGTATATGTAGCAGACCACCCATTAGAATGTGTGGCAAAAGGAGCAGAGAAAACACTAGAAGATTTAGAAAAACTAAGAACAGTACTAAGTAGCTCTAGAAGAAGATAATTTTTAAGGAGTAGGAATGTATAAAAATAAAAAGACGGGTATAGTAGGCATTATAATAACAATAATTGTATTGATAATAATTGTTATATTATCTAATACAGATATTAAAAAAGTTTCATTTGTAGAAAATATTTTTAGTAGTATTGTAATGCCGATTCAAAATGGGCTTACGTATTTAAAAAACAAGATAGAAGGAAATGACAGTTTTTTTACGGATGTCAAAAATTTGCAAGCTGAAAATGATGAACTTAAAAAGAAAAATAGTGAATTAGAACAATCTTTAAGAGAACTAGAAATTATAAAATCTGAAAATGAAACATTAAAAGAATACGTTAATTTGAAGGATAAATATTTAGAATATAAAACTTTGCCTGCATATATTATAAATAAAAATATAAATAATTATGAAAAAACTTTGGTAATAAATGTAGGAAGTAAAAATGGTATAAAACCTAACATGACTGTAATTGCAGATAAAGGTTTAGTTGGCTATGTAATATCTACCACAGATAATACTTCAAAAGTACAAACAATTATAGATAGTTCTACATCTGTAAGTAGTATTATTAGTACATCAAAAGAAGCAATTATTGCTACAGGAACATTAGAAGGAAATTCAATATTAAAAGCTTCATATATACCAACAGAAGCTACGTTATTAGAAAATGACAATGTTGAGACATCTGGTTTGGGTGGTATTTATCCGAAAGGAATACACATTGGAACAATTAAGCAAATTGTTAACACAAAAAATAATATAGACCGTTATGCATATATAGAAACTGCAGTTGATTTTTCAAAATTGCAAACAGTATTAGTTATAACTAATGAATAGTAGAAAGGAAAAATATGAAAAAAGCAATAGCAATAATAAGCCTAATAATTGCATTTTTTGTAATATATTTTTTACAAACTAACTTTTTTACATGGTTCACAATAGGTGGAATAATGCCAAATTTATTTATAATATTGGTGCTATTTATTGGTTTATTTATTGGAAAAAAAGTAGGCTTTATATTAGGTATTGTATTTGGAATAATTCTAGATTTTTTGTTGGGACAAGCTGTGGGAGTGTCAGCGTTTCTATTAGCAGTAATTGGGCTTATTGCAGAATATTTAGACAGAAGCTTTTCGAAAGATAGTAGAATAATGTTAATGATGATAGTAATAGCAGGAACAGCGCTTTTTGAAGTTGGATATTACATATTTAAAATATTAAAGTATGGAGCTATATTTGAATTTGTACCATTTTTAAAAATATTAATAATAGAGATAATATTCAATCTTATTTTAACTATAATATTGTACCCATTAATACAGAAAACGGGAAATAAATTAGAAGATATTTTTAAAAGTAAAAAAATATTGTCAAGATATTATTAAGGAGGAAATGTTGGAACAGACTAAGAAATTAAGATACAATATAATTATAGTAATAACATATATAGTTGGCATTATTTTGTTGTTCCAACTTTTTAACTTGCAAGTTATAAAAGGAAGCGAATACAGAGAAACTTCAAATACAAGATTAACAAGAGAATCAACAGTAAAAGCGGCAAGAGGGAATATAACGGATAATTCAGGAAATAAATTGGTAACAACAAAAACTGGTTTTAGTTTGGAACTTTACAAAACTAAAATAGATAATGATGTTTTTAATAATTTGATATATAATCTAGCAGTATTACTAGAAAAAAATAAAGATAAATATAATGATAACTTACCAATTACCGTAAATCCATATGCTTTTACATCAAAAGATGAAGAAATACAGAAAAAATGGAAAAAAGAATATGGAATAGATGAAAATGCAACAGCAGAAGAGGCTTTTAATTTTTTTAAGAAAAAATATGACATAAAACAAGATGAGCCAGAAAAAGCGAGAAAAATAATGACAATTAGATATGAAATTTCTAGAAATGGATATAGCAATATCAAGCCAGTAATTATATCTAATAATATTAGTTATATAAGTGCAAACCAAATAAAGGAACAGAGTAATAAATTTCCAGGAACAGCAGTTGTAACAGTGCCAATAGTAACATATCCATATGGAAGTTTAGCATCACATATTTTAGGCTATGTTGGTTCAATTTCAGCAGAAGAATATGATGCTAACAAAGATAAATATGGAATGAATGATACAATAGGAAAAACGGGTATGCAATATACTTTAGAAGAGTATTTAAAAGGGCAAGATGGAGTTAGACAGGTTGATATGTCAGTTGATGGAACTATTACAGAGGAATATATTTCACAAGAAGCGGTTGCTGGTAATAATGTGGCACTAACCATTGATTCAAACTTACAAAAAGTAACTGAAAAAGCTTTGGCAGAAAATATTAAAAAAATATCAAATGGAGCATATGGAAAAAAATATAATGCTAAAAATGGTGCAGCAATTGTAATGAATATAAAAACCGGAGAAGTGCTAGCACTAGCAAGCTATCCAGATTATGAACCAGAATTATTTGTATCAGGAATAAGCCAATCAAAATTAGATGAATATAATAAAAATAAAAACTGCTATAACTGGGCAATTTCAGGAACCTATGCACCAGGATCTGTATTTAAAATGGTAGTTGCAACAGCAGCTTTAGAAGAAAAGATAATAACAACTCAAACTACAATCAATGATACAGGTATATATCCAAGAGGGCATAAACCAGCCTGTTGGATATATACAGATAGACATTATGGACATGGTTACTTAAATGTTACGGGAGCTATTAAAAAATCTTGTAATTATTTCTTTTATGAACTAGGTTATAGAATGGGAATAGATCCTGTGATAAAATATGCTAAAGCATATGGACTTGGAATAAAAACAGGAATAGAATTGTCAGGAGAAGCAGAAGGTATAGTAGACTTAAAAAAACAATGCCAAGATTTATATGGACAACAGTGGCAACTAGGAGATACACTTTCAGCAGTAATTGGGCAAAGTTATAATGATTATACACCTATCCAAATAGCAAGATATGTTAGCATGCTAGCAAACGGAGGCAAGTCAGTAGATGTTACATTAATAAAATCTATTACAGATGCAGATGGAAATAAAATATCAAAAGATGAATATGAGAAAAAAATAAAAGAAAAACTAGGAATTGAAGACATACCAGAAGTTAAAGATTTAAATATAAAAAAAGAAAATTTAGATGCTATATTAAAAGGCATGAAAGGAGTTACAAGCGAAACTGGAGGAACAGCTTATTATGTATTTTCTGATTTAGATATAGATATTGGAGGAAAGACAGGTTCTGCTGAAACGGGAATTAAAAACCAAGTAAATGGATGGTTCGCAGGTTTTGCACCATATGATGATCCTGAAATTGCAATTGTAGTTTTTATAGAAAATGCAGGTTCTGGAGGAAACGTAGGAGATACAGCCAAAACGATAATAAATGAATATTTAGGGATGAATGCTAAAGATGTGAAGGAAGACCTTAATGCAATTCCTTCTACACAAATCAATAATTAAACTGTTATATAAGGAGTTAAAAATAGATGAAAAAAGAAGAAGTAAATGAATTAGGATTATATGGAATTAAAAAAAGTTTTAATAAGGAAATTGCAACCTCAGAAACTAAATTTTATAAAGGTTCAATTCGTTCAGGACAAAAAATGGAATTTGAAGGAAGCTTAGTAATACTTGGAGACGTAAATGCAGGGGCTGAAGTATTAGCTGAAGATAATGTTGTAATACTAGGAATATTAAGAGGAATGGCACATGCAGGAGCAAAAGGAAATAAAGAGGCTATAATTGCAGCAGCCTCTATTGAATCTGCACAAATACGTATTGCAGATATTGTAAAAGAAATTGAAAGAGAAGACAATGTAGAAGATACAAGAGAAATTAAAACTTATGCTTATGTTGAAGAAAATGAAATCATATTAACTTAATAATAACAATATAAGAGCAATAAATAAATATTGATCTTTAACATCTTCCTTGTACAAAAAGAAAATCAATCCAATAAGTAAAAGGTCATCATTATATAATTTTAAACCAAATAAATCAAAATAACTTTCATCTTCGCCACGATCAGTTTGATTAAAAAAATTATCTAAAAAATTAAAACCATATGAAGATGTATTAGTTTTCTTATTATCTTTAGGCTTGGTCGAAGATTTATAATTTTTATTATATCCTCTTGAAAACTCAGGAGGATATTCTTTTACTTTAGAGGTAGCTAGAGTGCCTCTACTATAGTACATAGAGGGATTGTAAGTATATCTTCTAAAATAAGGAAAACTGAAAAATGGGTAACTATACATCATTCTTTTTTTCACCACCTAAAGGATTCAAAATTTCAAATGCTTTTCCCATACTAAACAATTTTATGTATTGGTCAACTTTGTCTTTTCTACTAGGCTTTAGATAGGGCTTTAAAGACTTTAACAAGTTGGCTCTGGGATCATTTTGGCTTCTGTTCATATTATCAATAATAGATTTCATTTTTAACATAGTATCCATATCAAAATTTGGCATATCATTAGAATTATTTTCTGAATTTGGCTGTTCCGTAGAAGAATTAGAAGACATGCCATTAGAATTAAAATTATTAAGCATACTTTTTATAGAATCTGGAACTTCATTATTTTTAAGCATATCATTCATTTTCTGAAAAATTTCTGACATATCTTCACTCATAACCATTCTCCTTAAATATTATTATTTTTTCTAATTTGATTTATAATATTGTCTGCATCCTTAGAATTAAGCATTTTACTGACTTTAGAAAGATTTGCGTCCAACTCTTTTTTATCCATTTTAGAAAGCATATTCATAAGTTGTGCCACATCCATCTTATTATCCATACAATCACCTCAATATAATATATGTTCTTAAAACTATAATATTATATGTAAGAAAACTAAAATAGTGACTAATGTAATATAAATTTAATATTGGGCACGTTAATTGTAGTTCCGTAAATAAAAAACCTATATTTACCACTATTACCAAAGATTTGCTGTTGAAAAAAGTCATAAAAATGATAAAATATATATGAGTAATTAAAAATATAAGAACAAAATGTAAAAAAAGTAACTTTGAGGCTTAAAAAGCATTGAAAAATGAGCAAAAATGTCGTATAATATAATATGAGATTTATAATTTTAAGGAGGAAGCTATGAATAAAACATTAAAAAAGATTATCGCAACAGTACTACTTACCTGTATGATAAGTGCCAATTTATCTATAATTGGAGAATATGGAATAAGTTATGCATTATCAGAAAGTGAACTATCTAATCAAAAAACAACTACTCAAAATGAAAATGTAGAATTTAATTCATACTTTGAGGGAGGAGTTCATAGTAAAACAGAAAAACTTGCAAATACAACAAAGCTATTTGTTAACATCAAAGTAAAAAATGCAGGTTACTTGGAAAATCCGGTAATCAGTTTTTCAGATGTAAACTTTAAAATAGCAGGAGAAGTGAATAACGAAAATATTCAAAGCATTAGTGAAAATAAAATAACTTTAAACAAATTAAATAATGGAACAGACCTAACACTAGAAATTCCAGTAAAAGTACTTAATGAAGATGAAGTTACATTAGATAATTTTGAAAAAGAGACAAAAACAAATTTCACAGCTACATATATAGATGCAAATGGAAAATCGAACGAGATTTCAAAACAAGTTGTAAATAAATTATTATGGGATGGAACAGAAGGAACAGAAGGAATATTAAAAACAGATGTAACTAAAAAAATTCCATACCACATTGGAGAAAAATATGGAGTGCTATTGCAATTTTATATAGATGCCGAAATAAAAGATAGCAAGTTACCAATCAAAACAACCAAAATTGATGTAACAGTTCCAACATTAAACAATATAAAACCAACTTCAGCCAATGTAATTGCAACAAGTACAGAAGCAACAAATGGTGAAGTAAACGGTACAAATTTCACTTCAAGTAATTATAATTACGATTCTACAACAGGAGTTTTAACAATAAATACTAAAAATAAACAAGACAAAATCTCATGGGTAAAAAATGTTAAAGATAGATATTTAGTTACCTTTATTTTTGATGTAAAAGAAGCATATGACTATGTTATAAACAATACTGGTAAAATAGAAGTAGGAATAAGTGCAAAATCAGAAATAGAAGTATATAATGGACAAAAAACTATAGTTAAAAACAATGCAGAAAAATCATTCTCATATACTGCAGGTGAGGGCGCAACTGTGTCAATGCCAACAGAAGGAAAAATGATAGACTTTGATATAAAAACTATATCAGAAATGGCTAAAGGACAAATTTATGCAAACTATGAAGCAAAAAATAAAAATGAAACAACATATAATATAAACTACTATGCTACAGTATGTAATGCGGAATTAACAGATAAGATTGAATTTACTCAAGAGATAGATCAATTTTTAACAAAAGAGAATACTAAAAATGCTACAACAGTTGCAGGAAACAATTATACATACAATAAAATAGTAAAAATAAATAAGGATATATTCAAAAAAATTCTTGGAGAAGATGGAAGCATAAAGTTAGCTAATTCAGATGGAACAGAAATTGCAACAATAGATAAAGATACAACAGTTTCAGAAGAAAAGTATACTATAGATATAAGCGAAAAAAATAACAATCAATTGTTAATAACTACAAGCAAACCAGTAGCAGAAGGAATATTAACAATTGAAGTAGAAAAGGCAGTAAAAACAAATATAGATTATACATCAAATCAAATGAAAAACTTTAAAAAGCTAACAACAGGAATGAGAGCAACAGTAGATGAAGAAGATGTAAAAACAACAAAAGAAATAACATTAACAGAACCAAAAACAGAAGTATTATTTGGAATTAGCCAAAAAGAATTAACAACAGCAGTAAAAAATAAAAATATAGGAATAAGAATAATATTAAACACCTCTGATACAACAAAAGCACTATATAAAAATCCAACATTTAAAATAAAATTACCATCATATATTGAAAAATGCAATTTAAATAGTTATGACATAGTAATGGGAGATGGTTTAAAAATAAAAAGTGCAAAAACAGCAACAGAAAATGGACAAATAGTAATAAATGTGGAATTAGAAGGAACACAAACAGAATATGCTACAAATGCTCAATATGTTGGAGCTGTTATTGATATTAATGTAGATTTAACAACTAAAACATTGACACCAACCAATACTAATAAAATAACAATGGAATATAAAAATAATAATGAGATGTCAGAAAATAACAACGGAACAGTAGAGGAAAAAGTAAACTTTATTGCACCTGAAGGAATTGTTACAGCAAATGGAATCTCTAATTATGCACAGGGAAAGGAAATATTAACTATAGCTGATGAAGGGGCAACAGGAATAATTGCAACAAATTCAGCAAAAAGAACAATTACAATTACAGGAAAAATAATAAATAATTATAATAACGCAATTAAAGATGTTGTTATACTAGGAAGGATTCCTGCAAATGGAAGCACTAATATAGACACAAATGAGAATTTAGGATCAACATTTGATACAAGTTTAAAAACAGCAATACAATTACAAAATATTGAAACCAGTGATTACACTATATATTATTCAATAAAGGCTAATGCTAATAAAGATTTGACAGATACTAGCAATGAATGGACTACTACATTTAATGTTAATGCAAAATCATATATGGTAGTATATGGAAAAGATCTTAATGAAACTAAAATGATAGAGTTTGCGTATGATGTAGAATTACCAGAAAATCTTTCATATAATAATAGCATATATGAAATGTATAAAATATATTATACAAATATGTCTTCAATAGGAAATATTCAAGAATCAAAAACGTCTCCTATTATAGAATTAACAACAGGAAAAGGGACTGAACTATCTGTACAATTATCTTCAGATGTTGAAACTGTAAGAGAAGGACAAACAGTAAGAATGAAAGCTATAGTAAAAAATAGTGGTGAGTTAACAGCAAAAAATGTAAAAATAAATATACCATTACCAAAATATGCTACATTTACTGAACTTATAGCAGGAAACTATTTCCAACAAGATGATAGTAGTAAAAAGATTGTTGATCTAGGAACAATAGCTAAAAACGAAGAAAAAGAAATCTACTATTATTTGAAATTTGATAATTATGCAGCTGCTTTTAATGGGGAAAATATTACTGAAGAGGAAAAAGCAGAATATTTAAAATTCCCTAAAGCAATAAATAATACAGTATATTTAACAGCAGATAACTCTAATAAAGTAAATTCTAATGAATATACAATTAATTTAGAAAAAGGACAAATTGCAATAGAATTAATTTCAAATACAGTAGAAGACACAGTACTAAAAAAAGGAGAAAGTTTAAATTATATTATTAACTTAATGAATATTTCAGGAAATACAGAATTAAAAAATACAGTAGTAACAATACCATTACCACAAGGAGTAATGTTCAAATCAGCAACAGTAAATCATAACCCTATAGAAGACAATGCTACAACAGATGGGGTAAGCTACAATGAAAGTACAAGAACTGTTACGGTTAATGTTGGAACATTAGAACATAAAAAAGTAGTTAAATTAGAAACAGAAATACAAGAATTTGAAGGAACTATTTCTATAATGGCAAAAGCAAAAGCGGATGAGACTGATGAAAATTATTCTAATGTTAGTGAATACAGAACTGAAATTGTAAAGTTAGAGGTATCAAACTTAACATCAACACCTAAATATGTAAAAGAAAAAGAGCAAGTAGTATATAATTTAAAACTTACTAATAAAGGTGAATCTTATATAAAAAATATTGTAATTACAGATGTTTTACCAACCGAATTAGACTTTGAAAAAGCTACATATATGTATAATGGAAAAGAAGGAATAGTAAATTATTTAATAGAAGATAAAATTCAAATAGATATTTTATCTATGAGCCCAGGAGAAAGCATAAATATTAACTTATATGCAACAGCTAATTTATTACCAGATAAAAATGACAAAAAAATAAGTAATAAAATGACTGTGAAGGCAGATAATGTTACAGAAACAGAGACAAATAGTGTAGAAAACATAATTGAATATTATCAAAAGGCACATGATGAAAGTGGAAGTGAAGTAGATGACCCAACAATTCCAGAAAGTACATATAAAATAACTGGAACAGCATGGATAGATAATAATAGAAATGGAATGAGAGACAGCCAAGAAGAATTATTATCAAATGTAAAAGTAATACTAGTAAATAAATCTACAAATGTAATTGTAAAAGATAAAGATACAAAACAAGCAAAATCAACAACAACAAATGACCAAGGACAATATGAATTTAGCAATATAGAAAAAGGAAGATATTTTGTATTATTTGTATATGATGCTGCAAAATACAGTGTTACAGAATATCAAAAAGAAGGAGTTGATACATCAGTTAACTCGGACGCAATTGATGTAGAGGTACTTCTAAATGGAGAAAAAACAATAGCAGGAATGACAGACACAATTGAAATTTCAAACTCAAATCTTAGAGATATTGACATAGGATTATATGTTCAAGAAAAATTTGATTTAAGACTAGATAAATATATTAGTAAGATTACTAGAACAACCCCAACCTCTGGAACAGATATATTTGATTATAGTAATGAAAAACTTACTAAGATAGAAGTTTTAAAGAAAAACTTAGGAAAGAGTAGTATAGTTGTAGAATATAAAATAGTGGTAAAAAATGAAGGAGCAGTAGCAGGCTATGCTAAGAAAGTAGTAGATTATTTACCAAAAGGAGTAGTATTTAATACAGAACTAAATAAAGACTGGTATTTATCAGATAATGGAAATGTATATAATACAAGCTTAGAAAACACAATTATAAATCCAGGAGAAACAAAAGAACTAACATTGGTCTTAGTAAAACAAATAACAGAAGACAGTATAGGAGTTTTAAACAATACAGCAGAAATATATGAAGCATATAATGAACAAGGACTAAAAGATATAGACTCAACACCAGCTAACAAAGTAGAAACAGAAGATGATATGTCTAAAGCAGATATTGTTTTAGGAATAGTAACAGGTGCACAAATTGCAATTTGTATAATATTACCTTTAGTAATAATATCATTGCTTGGATTTGGAATATTTGAAATCAAGAAAAGGGTTCTAAAAAAAGTGTAGAGAGGAGGTAAAATATGAGAAGTAAAACTATAAAAATAAGTGTAATAATGTTTATAGCATTCATAGCATTTATTTGCATATTTAGTAATACAAAAGTACAAGCTACGTTATTAGATAAACCATATGGACAAGAATTTATGATTCCGTCATGTAAAAGGTATGAATATACTAACCAAAAAGGTGAAAACAAATATTCTGTATTACCTAAATACCCTGGTTATACAATTTATTGTACTAATACTGGTGCGAGATTTGACTTCGTACAATCAATAACTAAGTCAGAAATAGACCATTTACTTAAAACATATAAGAGATCTAGAAAATGTGGATGTTTTGGACCTTTAACAGATGAAGGACATACATATCCATATTATCAAAAAAGTAGTACTGGTTCACTGACAAATGCATTATCATATATAGTAACAATAGATGGTACAGACTGGACACTTGAAAAACAATTTGCAGTATGGCAAATGAGCAATATGAAACTAGATGGTGGAATTGTTAAAATAGGAAGTGATTATCATAAAAATGATTATAGTGGTAAAGGATATGAAAAAGAAGCAAGAAATTATGATGCATTTGTAAATGCTCTTGCGCAAAATGGAGCGCAAATAAGCATTACATCAAGTAATAATACACTTACAAAAATTGACCAAACTGCAGGACGATATACAGTTGGAGCATTTAGTGTAAATTATACAGATGGAAGATATGAAGATGTAACTTTTGGCGGAATATCAAATATGTATTTAATTGGGTATAATGAAAAAGGACAACAAGTAAAAAATATAGCAATAAATAAGTTTGTTATAAATAATAAAGAAGTAACACCTAGATACTTTTCACCTGATAGTATCAATTATGTAGATACTAATCCTCAAGCATATCCAGACTCAGGAGAAAACTTTCAAGTAGTATTTTCTGATCCAAATAAAGGAGTAACAGATAATAATCAAATAATTTCTGACATTGAACTTTATGCCGAATATACATATATGATTGCAACAGGGGAATATGTAAAATATGTTGGACTTAGATATGGCACTGGTGGAGCAGCTGGAACTCATGATGATCACACATATAATCCACACACACATACTGTAAAAGAAGAATATGAGGTTGAGGAAGATGTAAAGGTATATCATACATGTGATAGACATGGTGGAGTTTGTATGATATCTTATAAGTCAGCTTGCCCAGGTTATACAATTAGTAGACAAACAGTGAAAAAGACTAAAGATGTTACATATTCATGTAATGGATGTATACAAACATATCAATTAACAACTCAAGAGCAACAAGGCTTTTCATCAATGGATGGAGAAAGAAGATTATATAAAACTACAGCGATAACAAGCAAAATAAAAATAAGAATGGACCTAGGTGGATATGTATGGGAAGATGCTTTGGTTGGAAAAGAGAACAAGGCAGATGGACTTAATAATACAACAGGAGATAAACCAATTCAAAACATAAGAGTTATTTTATATGATAAAAACAACAATAAGATAGCAGAAAAACGTACAGACAGTGATGGATGCTATTTATTTACAAACTTAGACCCTATGAAAAAATATTATGTTGCATTTGAATACAATGGACAATTATATATACCTACAGAATACAAGAAAACTAACAACTGGAAGAATACATCAAAAGCAACGGAAACATCAACAGACAGAACAGCATTTGATAATAGATTTGCAGAAATAGGAGCATATCCAAATAACTATAAAAGATCAAATGGAAAATATAATAAAGCATACTCACAATATGAACTAATGGGATTTAAACTAGATGCAAACGGAAAATACTATTATGACAAATCACAACATTATATAGATACTTTCTATACAATAGACAAAAATGGAAATATAATAAAAGGAAATAAGATAAATCCTGCACAAGTAAGCAGTGGAGATGCACAAAAAGTAAACTTTGTTAACGATACCAAAATAGTTGCATACACACAAGCACAACAAAATAAACTAAATCCAGATTTGTATCCTGCAAAAAATCAATTTGTTATAAACAAAACTGAAAAGCAAAAATATACAACTGGAAAACAAGCAAGAGCAACTAAATTTTCAACAAATGCCGTTAAATATAACGGAAAAACATATGAACCACTATATCCAGATCAATTTTTCATTGATTTAGGACTTGTAAGAAGACAAGAAGTTGACTTAGCTTTAAGAAAAGATATTTTATATGCAGCAACAAAAATCAACTCAAAAACTGAAATATATCAATATGATAAGCGTGCAAACAATGATGAATATTGGTTAATTGAATACAGAATGAGAAATTATGCTGATTACTATGGCGGAATGTATGTAAATGGAATCTACAGATCAGATTACACTTATAGAGGGGAAAGAACTAATGGCGGAAGTGACTTAGAAGCATATGTAACATATAAAATAACAGTAAGAAACTCATCTATAGATGTGTTAGGACAAATAACAGAAGTAGTAGATTATTATGATAAAGATTATACATATATGCCTAAGCTATCATGGGTAATGTACAAAGACAATTCAGCAGATGACAATACAAAAATTGCTGTAAAGAAAGAAGACTACTATAATATGATTGCAACAGGCGACTTGTCAAAGATTCCAAACACGAGAAAAATAACAACAAAGACTTCAAGTAAGTATGGAGCTAAATCAGATATTACAACAAAGATGAATGCTATATATATTAGTGGATTAGCAGACAAGAAATTAGCGGTAGGAGAGCAAGCATATATCTATTTAACCTTTAAAGTAAATAAAGATGGAGATAACCCAATAACTGTAGATAAAGATAATGAATTCAAAATGAATTATGCCGAAATAAATGGCTATAAAACATATTATACAGGAAACATAGATTTACCAAATGGAGTAAAGAAAACAAGTAATAATGCAGCAGGCTTAATAGATATCAACTCAACACCGGGCAATTTAAGCCTATCTGATATAACAGGCAATAAGTACGAAAAGAACTTTGAGAATGATACAGACCGTGCAAAAGGATTACAAATAAAGATAGACGACAATTCACAAAGAAAGATAAGTGGAACGGTTTGGGAAGACCAAAGAACAAAAGAAGTATCAGGAACAAGCATAGGAGATGGAGTAAGACAAACAAACGAAATTAAGATACAAGGTGTTACAGTACAATTACTTGAAAAGTTGAAAGATGGAAAAGAATTCTTATGGCAAACAACAACAACTGATGCAAACGGAGCTTACAAATTTTCAAACTTTGTACCTGGAAATTATATTGTTAGATTTATGTATGGACATAATCTCCCTACTGTACAAACTAAAAACAATGTATCATATAATGGTCAAGACTTTAAATCAACAGTATATCAAAAAGAAATTAATGGAAAAGAAATTTCAGGATATGCAGAAAAGTACTATAATATTAGAGCTGCAGATACCTTTGGCAAAAACTTGTCTGACGCAAGAGATATTTGGGAAGACAAAACAATATCAATTGGACAGCAAATAAATAATAGACCAACAGCTGTATACCAAAATGTAACATTACAAGGTAGAGAAACGGTAAATAAATATCTTGCTAATGGAGCAAAAAATCATGATGCAGAAATTTTGGCAGTACCATATGCAAGTAACCCTAACCAAACATATATAGCTGAATTGATTAAAAATACTCAAGTAGTAGCAGAAACAGGAATAATAGTAATCGAGGGAGAGTATGACAGACAAACAACCTTAGGAGATAGTACTCAAAAAACAAGTAATGGAAAAGAAAACTATGCAAATGGAAATGATGTAAATGGTACATATGAAATTAAGAATCTTGACTTTGGACTAACAGAAAGACCAAAAGCACAATTAGAACTAAACAAACAGGTAACAAATGTAAAAGTAACATTAGCAAATGGAAATGTGTTATTTGATGCAAATGATGCGGTAGCGAATTTAGCTTGGATAAAACATAAGGATTATGACTTAATGAGTAAAATGAAAGACGGAAAATACAAAGAGTATTACAAAGAGAGTAAAAGCAATAAGAAATATAACCGTTATTCATATAAAACAGACATACAAGATATGATAAATAACACACTATATAGAGGTGGAAAAAACGGACTTATCCAAGTAACTATGGATTCAGAGCTAATGCATGGAGCGACAATACAAATAAGTTACAAACTAACAGTAAAAAACGTAGGAGAAATAGATTATACAGGAAAAGACTTCTACTATAAAGGAATAGGAGCAAGTGAAGGAAACAAGGTAACAACAACAGCAAACTTAATTGTAGACTATATTCCAAATAATTTACAATATAGAGAAGGAGACAACGAAGGTTGGTCAGTAGTAAAGGCTCAAGATTTAATTACAACAGGAAATGTAAATGGAAGTATAGGAACATCAATAAGTAAATATAATACAATACTTGCAACAGACAAAATGAATAAAGCATTAAAACCAGGAGAAACAGTTACAAAAGAATTAGTATTAACACAAACCATTACATCACAAAACACACAAGATAATATGACATATGGAAACATAGCAGAAATATTACAAACCTCAAACACTGTAGGAAGAAGAATGGCATTTTCAATAGTAGGAAATCAAGACCCTACAAAAGCACCAACAGAAGTAGATAGTTCAAAAGCAGAAGAAGTAGTAATATTACCACCATTTGGACAAATGTACTTATACTTTGGATTAGGAATTGTGGTAGTAGCATTAATAGCAGGAGCAGTAATAGTCATTAAGAAAAAAGTTCTAAAAAAATAATCAACTAAAGAAATTCCATAAGGGAATCCTTATGGGATTTCTTTTTGCTTTTTACATACTAAATATTGAAAAACCAACAAAAATAATGTAAAATATAAGACATAAAAAAGAAAAAACAAATAAAAACACTAAAGATAGCAAAAAAGATAGAAAACTTTTTTTATTTGCATACCAAAAACGACAAACATTTTAAACAGCTTGTACTAAAATATATGCAGATTAAAGAAGTAGGGGTGGTAAAAAGTGTTTAATAATAAAAACAATGAGGGAACAGCTAAACAGATATTAGCAAATCTTTTTAGTATACAAAATATTATTATTTATATAATATCATTTATGATTTCAATGGTGGGATTTAGTAGTCAAAGTCTTATGCTAAGTATAAGCCCATTCGCTATAAGCTTTTTGGCGTCAATGTTGAGTAACCGTAAGCCTATTGGTTTTATATATTTATTAACATTGGTAGGTACATTTATTTCTTTTGGTACAAATAGTACACTAATATATTTTTTAACAACACTTGTATTTTTTGTACTAGTATTAATAAAAAGACCAAAAGAACAAGAGAATGTGAATGAACAAAAAAAACTAGGAGCACATTTATTTTTAGCAGTATTATTGGTACAAATAGTGCCAATGTTTTTTAATAACTTTTATGTATATGATTTATTAACAAGCATAATGCTTGCGATAGCTAGTTACGTATTTTATAAGATTTTTACAAATTCAATATCAATGCTACAAGATATAGGCACTCAAAGAGCTTTTTCAATTGAAGAGGTTATGGGAACCAGTCTTTTACTAGCAATTGCATTTTGTGCTTTTAGCAATTTAAGTGTATTTGGCTTTAGCATACGTAATATCTTAAGTATCTTACTGGTTTTAATATTAGGATGGAAAAATGGCATGCTGGTTGGTGCTACAAGTGGTATAACAATAGGGACTGTACTTGGTATAATTGCAGGAAATGAGCCAATTATGGTTGCTTCTTATGCAATATCAGGGCTAATAGCAGGAATATTCTACAAACTTGGAAAAATAGGAGTTATAGTTGGCTTTATATTAGGAAATGTAATATTAACATATGTAGCAAATGGTAACACAGTACCAGTAATATTGATACAAGAAATTTTAATAGCATCACTTGGCTTATTAGCAGTACCAAAAAGGTTTAAAATAGACATTCAAGATTTGATCGGAAAAGACAAGTTACTTCCTGAAACTACAACAAGAGCATTAACAGAAAATGAAGACACAGTATTTAAACTAAATAGTATGTCACAAACAATAGCAGATTTAGCTAAAAGCTATGAAGAAGCAGCAAGTACCGTATTAGAAGAAAAGGACTTAAAAGAGCAAGAATTATCAAATGAACAAATATTTAAAGAAGAATTAGATGTAAATATATCAGAACTAGAAAACAACTTATTATATGAAGATATATCGCAGAATAACTGTGGCATTGTAGACGAAATCTTTAAGCATTTATTAAAAAATGACATAATTACAGAAAAAGAATTAGCTAATATTTTCGAACAACATAATTTGTACATTGTAGGCTTTAGACAAAATGGTACTACAGCAGAAAATGATGTATCAAAAATGATTAAAGCAATAAACTCAGCATATAGAGTTAGTAGAGTTAATTTTATATGGAAAATGAAGATGCAAGAAAACAAGAAAAATGTATCTTCTCAATTAGAAGGTGTATCAGAAGCAATATCACAAATGGCAGAAGATATAAAACAAGAAAAAGCAGAACCATTTGAAACTCAAAAACAAGAAATACTAAATTTGTTAAAACAAAAAGAAATAGAAATAGACAATATAAAAATAAAACAAAATGTCTCAGGAAGGTATTTTGTAGAGGTATTTACTCCGAACTGTGATGACATAGAAGGTAAAAAATGCAATATTAAAAAAATTGCTAAAATACTAGAAAAAGTATTACAAACTAAATTTGTAATACAAGCACAAAATTGTAGCTTAAGAGAACAATTAAACACTTGCAAATTTACATATTATTCAGAAGATAAATATAAATTACAAGTAGGAATAGCTACATCAACTAAAGAAGGTTCGAAAGTATCTGGAGATAGCAATATAGCAACAAAGCTAGAAGACGGAAAATACTTATTAGCAATTAGTGATGGAATGGGTTCAGGAGAAGAGGCTAACCAAAGTAGCAAAATTGCTATAAATATGTTAGCAAAACTATTAAAAGCAGGTTTTGACAAAGAAACTTCTATAAAATTGATAAACTCAAGCTTAATAGCAAATACTAAAGAGGATATGTATACAACTTTAGACATACAAATATTAGACTTATTTGTAGGAAATATGGAGTTTATAAAAAATGGAGCATGTCCAACTTTTGTAAAAAGAAATAAAGAAGTACAATTACTAAAATCACTTACACTTCCAGCAGGAATTGTGGAAAAAAGTGATTTAATAGTATATGATTATGACTTAGAAGATGGCGACATTTTAGTAATGTGTACAGACGGAATTATAGATGCTAATACAGAATATATAAATAAAGAATTATGGGTAAAATATTTGTTAGAAGATATAAACACAGATGATGCACAACAAATAGCAAATATGGTGTTAAATGAAGCAATTGACAATGAATTCGGAATGAAAAAAGATGACATGACAGTAATAGTTGCTAAAATAAATAAAAAATAGTACCAAAAACGACAAAAATCTTGTAATTATATATAAAAATGTGATATAGTATAGCTATAAAATTAGCCGTACTATATTTTTTTGTATGGTCTTAAGGAGGAAAGTGAAAAATGTCATCAGGAAAAAGATATAATTCACAAAAACCAAAGCTAAATATTAAAAAGGTAATAGCTGCTGTTATTGTTCTTGCTGTTATAATTATGGCGATTACAGGAATAGTAAAGGTATTTACAGGAGGAAGTAAATCAGAAGAGAAGACTATTCCAAATCGTTATTTTGCAGTATATACAAACAACAAATGGGGAGTAATAAATTCAAAAGGAGAAACTGTTATAAAGCCTCAATACGATGAAGCAATTATTATTCCAGACAATAGCAAAGCTATATTTATATGCACATATGATGTAGACTATTCAAAAAATACATATAAAACAAAAGTTGTAAATGCAAAAAATGAAGAAATCATAAAAGGATATGATTCAATCACAGCTTTAGAAAATTATGATAATGAAAATAACATATGGTATGAAAATGATGTATTACTAGCTTCAAAAGATGGAAAATTTGGACTAGTAGACTTTAAAGGAAAAGAATTGCTAAAATGTGAATATGATGAAATCACAACTTTAAAAGGCGTAAAAAGTAGTTTGATAACTAAAAAAGATGGAAAGTTCGGATTAGTAGATAACATAGGAGCAACTATAATAGAAAATACATATACTAAAATTGCACCAGTTTCAGATAAATACGAAGATGGATATATAGTAACTGATTCTGATAAAAAAATGGGAGTTATAAATCATAACAAATCTACAGATGTAGAAGTTAAATATCAAGATATTAAAGCTTTAGGCGGAAACGGAAAATATGTAGTAAAAGAATCAGGTAAATGGCAAGTTATAGATACTGAAGGAAACACATATTTAAAAGGAAAATTTGATGACGTAGTTTCTATAAATGGTGAAAATGTTGTTATAAAAAACAATGGAAAATATGGTGTTGTAACCTTAAGTGGAGATACTAAAATTGCAACAAAATATCAAGAGGTCAAATATTTATTTGATGACAAATATATTTTTAAGTCAGAAAACAAGTATGGTGTTGTAAACTTAGAAGGTGAAGAACTAATTGACCCAACATATGAAAGTTTAATTTATAGAGCAGATGCAGGATTTTTAGAAGGTACAAAGCCAAATGAAGTAAATACTGAATTTATGGATAATTCACTAATAACTAAGTTAGTAGGAATTCTAACAGAAATAAATATTGATAATGGATATATGAGAGTTAGAGTAGATAACGAATATAAATATTATAACTTTAAATTTGAAGAAAAAACGAATAAAGAAGTGTTAACAACTAATACTATATTCTTAGACAAAAAAGATGGAAAATATGGATTTGTTAATAAAAATGGAATAGTAATAGTTGACTATATTTATGATGATGCTAGAGAACAAAATGAATATGGTTATGCAAGTGTTAAGAAAAACGGTATGTGGGGTTGTGTAAATCAAAAAGGTAAAGTTGTAATTACACCAGCATATCAGTTAGAGAATAACCCTATAATTGAATTTATTGGAAAATGGCATTCAGGAGAAGATTTAAATTTAAATTACTATACAGATAAATAAGAGGAGAAAATAATGGGACTAAAGACAAAATATCAATATACATACTTTATTTATCCATATTTAATTGAAGAAAATAATTATAGAAATTATCTATATAAACTATTAAAAAACAAGAAGTGTATGCTAAAAATATTTGAACCACAAAAAGATACTAGAATTGATGCATATTTTTTACCAGAACTTAAAAGCAAAATGTTTTGGTCATTAAATATGAATGGACAAGGACTTAGAGACTACGAAACAATGGACTTGAATATGAAAGCAACAGTACTTAGTAAAAAGTATTGCAATGTTTTTGAATACGTTTTGGATAAAGATATACCGGCTAAAATAGGAGAGAAAAATGGTATTTTCTTTGATATAAATAAGATTGAAATAGTATGCTTTAATACAGGAATATGTTTTTTACTTATGAAAACTGTACTAGATACAGGAGTTGAATTTGCAGATGTTTTAAATTTTAATTATAAATTTAGAGATATCCAATCAAAAATAGGACATCCAAAAGAATATGACAATATAAAAATACAAACACAAAAATTTGATAATATGCAAAGATTTTCTGAATTTTTAGGACAATTAACTGGTAAAAATATAGAAGCAAGAAAAATAAATTTAGATACTGATAGATTGATCATATATTCATATACTTGCTTAGATCAGGAATCTTGGAATGAAACTACAGATATGTTAAATTTAGAAAAAGAATTTGAAAAATATCGTAGTATAAAACCAGCGAATGAGCAAGTAAGTGATGTAACATATCAAAGAGATAGTGTGTACAAAGAAAAATATTTGTATTATGGGTTTGCTAATAATTCTACTGTGCTACTTACATCAGAAGCAAATATACAAAATTATAATGAACTTTTATTTGAATACGAAAATTCACAACTTTATCATTTTATATATTACTTACATCAAAAAGTATATTTAAACAAATTGAATTATGAAATAAAACAGGCTAAAAATTTTGAAAATATAAAGTCTAGATTTATAACTTTTGCAAAAGCAGATTGGATTTATGAAATAACCAATAATTTAACAGGAACTGTATTAGATAAATATTATAGAAAGGAATTAAACTTAGATGAAACATTCATAAGGTTAAAATCAAAATATGATTTACTGTATAAAGATTATGAAGTTAACAAAACAAACAAACACAATAATTGGCTGATTGTAATTATAGGATTTATAATTATAATTGGAATAATTAAATTATTGTTTAAAATGGGCGGATAATAGGAGTACAAAATGATTATAAAAACAGGAGTAGATATAATAGAAGTTGATAGAATACAAGAGGCAATAGAAAGCCAGAGAGAAGCATTTTTGCATAAGGTTTATACTCAAAAGGAAATCGATTATTGCGGTAATACTGGAAAAATGATATACCAACATTATGCAGTTAGGTTTGCGGCGAAAGAGGCTGTGTATAAAGCAATTTCGGAAGTTATATCTCCAAATGAAGACGATATTTTAAATAAAATAGAAATTACAAATACTGAAAAAGGTAAACCAAGGGTAAATCTAGAAGCATTGAATATTCAGAATATTGAATCAATGGATTTAAGTTTATCACATATCAAAAATTATGCAATTGCCTCTTTTAGTATAATATTTAAGTAATAATTAAGGCGGTAGTAGTATTACTATCGCTATATATAATTAGGAGGGAAATATGCAAATATTTGATTCACATGCACATTATAATGATGAAAAATTTGAATTAGATAGAGAAGAAACTCTACAAAAGGTTCTAGATGCAGGAGTTAAAAATTTAATATGCGCAGGATATAGTGTGGAATCTTCAAGACAAGCAATAAAAATTGCAAATGAACATAGATATATATACGCAACAGCAGGAATTTCGCCAAATGACATACCAACATTTGAAAATGAAAATACAGATGTAAAAGAATTCTTCTTTGAAGAAGTATTAAATGAACAATTAAAAGAAATAAAAAAATTGGCTAAAAACGAAAAAGTTGTAGCAATTGGAGAAATTGGTTTAGATTATTATTGGAATAAGGAAAACAAACAAAATCAAAAATCAGCATTTATAAAACAAATAAAAATTGCAAATGAGCTTGAATTACCAATAGTAATACACACTAGAGAGGCAATATCAGACACAATAGATATATTAAAAAATCAAATTACAGTTGTAAACAAAGGCATATTTCATTGTTGCCCATTAAATTTGGACCTAATTAGAGAGGGATTAAAATTAGGATTTTATATTTCTTTTGCAGGACCAATAACCTTTAAGAACTCTAAAAATGCTACGGAAGCAATAAGTTTAGTGCCATTAGATAGAATTTTAGTAGAGACAGACAGCCCATATTTAGCACCAGAACCAAAACGTGGAACTAGAAATGATTCTTCAAACTTAATATATACACTTCAAAAAATAGCAGATGTAAAACAAATGTCAATGGAAGAGGTGGCTAAAATTACTTACGAAAATACAAAAAATATATTAAAAATAAACACCAATTGATATTTCAATTGGTGTTTAAAAATTATTTATTAAAATCAACTTTAACATTTTTTCTAGCTTCTGCACTATCAACTTCAAATAAACTTTCAGCTGTAAAGTGGAACATACCAGCAACAATGTTTGATGGGAACAATTCTAATTTTGTGTTATATTTTGTAACAGTGTCATTATAGAATTGTCTAGAATAAGAGATCTTATCCTCTGTTTCTGTTAATTCATTTTGCAAACTTTCAAAATTTTGATTTGCTTTTAAATCAGGGTAAGCTTCAGCAACAGCCATAATGGTTTTTAAAGTATTAGATAATTCATTATCTAATTTAGCTTTTTCATCAACTGTTTTAGCACCAGCCCAAGCAGTACGTAATTCAGTTACTTTAGCTAAAGTATCACTCTCATGAGTCATATAACCTTTAACAGTTTCAACTAAATTAGGAATTAAATCAAATCTTCTTTGTAATTGAACATCGATTTGACTCCAAGCATTGTCTACTTTTTGTTTAGATTTGATTAGCCCATTGTAAATTGAAATAATCCAAATTACTAATAAAATTATTATTACTAATGCTATCAACATAAAGAAACCTCCTTTGTATTTTATTTACATTTATATATTAACACATTGCAGTATTTTTTACAACTGTTCTGGAGATTTTATTTCTTGAAAACTAATATTAATTAAAGAAATAAAAAATTTTTGTGAATTTTTTTGGTACAAGCAACATATAATATAATAAGCCCAAGATTTACCAAGGCTTACGGAAATTGGCAACACAAAAACAAAAAATTTGACAAAATAATATAAAGTGTGTATAATAAAAATGTCGTTAGAAGGAGGATAATGATTTTTATGGATAAAAGAGATGAGGCTTCTGTTTCTATTGTGAAGGTCATTGTTATTAGTTTAATATTGATATTAATATTTGGAGTAAGCGTAATGGCTACGGAAATAGACATTAGAAGCGTTCAAATAACAATGTCTAACGGATACACAATGACAGTTGTTACTACGAAAACAAGTGTAGAAGAAATTTTAGAAGATAATAATATTGTCGTAGAAGATGATGAAAGAGTAACTCCAAGCTTAGAAAGTGAAATAACTGAAAATAACAAAATTGTAATAACTAATAAATCTGAGCAAGAAGTACAAATTGCAAAAATCTCAGAAAGTGGTTTAGAAACTACATTAGATGAAATATTAAAAAGTTATTCACCAATAATTGAAAAAATAGTAGTAGAACAAGAAAAAATACCATATGAAACAATTACAAAAGATGCATCACAGGGATCAACAGATATAAAAAATAAAGTAATTCAACAAGGAGAAGATGGAATTAAAGAAATAACATATAAGATAAAATATCAAAATGAAGAAGAAATAGAAAAAATAAAATTATCAGAAAATGTTATTAAAGAACCTATCAACAAAATTGTTCAAGTACAAAAAAATATAACATCAAGAGCAGCTAACAATACAGTGACTAATGCAACACATACAGGTACAACAAAGATATTTAAAGTAACAGCATATTGTTCATGTGCCAAATGTTGTGGAAAAACGACAGGAAGAACAGCTTCTGGAACAAAGGCGACAGCAGGCCATACTGTTGCAGCATCAGGACAATTTTCTTTTGGAACAAAATTGATGATAAATGGTCAAGAATATACTGTAGAAGATAGAGGTGGAGCAATCCAAGGAAATAGAATAGATATATATATGAATTCACATGCAGAAGCATTGGCATGGGGAGTAAAATATTTACCTGTTCAAGTAATTGAATAAAATAATTAATAAGGAAGACAGAAAAAAGTTCTTCCTTA
>OKXB01000830.1_pt1 | contig 35265 bp, 32 predicted proteins | sample 1601731 | NCBI WGS metagenome assembly OKXB01 (sample SAMN04414077, study PRJEB24778) | human gut metagenome | material: faecal | host: Homo sapiens
GGGCTGCCCGGAAATCTGCGTGTGCACTCCGCCCGCGCGCGACGGAACTATAAACCCGCATATTCTTGCCGCGCTTTCCATCGTGGGCGTTTCCGAGATTTATAAGGTTGGCGGAGCGCAGGCGATAGCCGCAATGGGGGTAGGGACGCAGACGATTAAACCAGTCGACAAGCTCTTCGGGCCTGGAAACGCCTTCGTTATTGAGGCAAAACGCAGACTATTCGGCTCAACGGGCGTCGATTTGTTGCCTGGGCCGAGTGAAGTCCTGGTAATGGCGGATTCGTCCTCAAACCCGCGCTTTGTGGTGGCGGATTTGCTCTCGCAGGCGGAGCATGGAAGCGGAAGGGAAAAAATATTTCTCGTATGCACGTCAAAAAAACTTGTGGAAAAAGTGCGGGAATCCCTTCCGGACGCGGCGGCAAAACTTTCGAGAACACAGATGTTGATGAAAATAATCTCCGACGGATGCGTAGCGATAATCGTCCCGAATCTCGAAGCCGCTTGCGAAGTCGCAAACTTCATATCGCCTGAGCATATGGAGCTAATGACGGATTCCCCCGAAAAGCTTGTTCCCAAAATCAAGACTGCCGGCGCAATACTCGTCGGAGAATACACTCCCACGGTATTGGGCGACTTCACCGCAGGCCCAAGCCATACTCTACCGACCGGGCGTACCGGCCGCTTCTCCGGCGGATTGCAGCTCGTGGATTTTATGCGCCGGAGCTCGTATGTAAAATACGACAAAAAGTCGGTTCAAAAAGCTATGGGGGTTGTTGGCGCTTTCGCGTCTATGGAAGGCCTCGACGCGCACGGCTCAAGCTTAACCCAGCGAATTTGGTAATATGCCGGACTCGGGGGAACCATCGTCCATAGCAAGCCTTCTTAGAAAAAACAAGAGGCTTGCGAGAGAATTGTCGAGAATGGACGCCGTGTTTAATGCCATACATTCGGCAATCGTAGTCTGCGACGATACAGGAAACATTCTTTTTGCAAACTCGTTCGCAGACAGCCTGCTCGGTTTAAATTCGTCCGGAAGCGGTGTGTGCATATTTAAACTCCTCCCAGGCATGGACGCCGCGCTTGAGAGCGCGGCAAAAGGCTCTTTCGCTTTGAGGGAGTTTGAAATATCATACCCTGAGCGCAAGATGCTTAGCGCGCAGATTATCCCTTTCAATTTTGGCGAAGGCGGGACATTTGCCCTAATCCTAAACGATATTACCCGCGAAAAACTTTCCACCGAGGAGCGCATAGAAAGCGAAAAGCTTTCGTCCCTCTTGAACCTCGCTTCGGGAGTGGCGCACGAGATTGGCAACCCCTTAAATTCAATAAATATCCACTTGCAACTCGTTTTGCGCAGGCTCAAAAAAATGCAGGCGGGGGATAAGTCGGACGATATAGTCGGGGCGATAAAAGAATCCGTAGAAATATGCGCTTCCGAAGTGTCACGGCTCGACTCAATAATAGAAAATTTTCTAAAAGCCCTGCGTCCAATGCGCCCAAATATGGTCGACTGCGACCCGATAAAGCCGCTTGCGGAAACTTTGAAGCTCCTAAACGGAGAACTTGAAAATCTCCGCATATCTGTGAATGTGGATATCGACGCGCTTCTGCCGACAGTTTATGCGGATTCCAATCTTCTAAAACAGTTGTATTTTAACATACTCCACAACGCAATGGAGGCAATGGACGGCGGCGGGAATATATCTGTTCGGGCTTCGGCGGACGACGATTTTGTGAAAATTTCATTTGCAGATACCGGCTGCGGCATAGACGAGGAGGGAATGTCAAAGCTCTTTAAGCCGTACTATACGACAAAGACTGGCGGGCACGGGCTCGGAATGACAATAATCCAGGCAATAGTGCGCGCCCACGGCGGAAAAATCGACGTTGAAAGCAAGCCAAATATCGGTACAACTGTCACTGTCGCGCTGCCGCGCACTTACCGCAGAATACGCCAGATAGACGCTTGAAAGGCAAGTTAAAATCGGGTATTTTTTTATGAAAGAAACCCAGATTTTTACTTTTCTATCCGGGGACTCAATTGCAGCGTTTTAGCGCGGAAAATTTCAAAGTTTTTTACCGAGTTTTCTCTCAAAATCAGATTTTGACACTCCGGTAATTCTCTCAAAAATTTCGTAGTCGAAATTCGGAAGTTTGAGTGTTTGCAGTATCTCCTCAATGCTCGCGCGCTCGAATGCCTTTGGTGGATTGGGAAAGTTGAGCCATTTCGGAAGTTTTATATCGGATATTTCAGCGTCAACTGGCTTGTTGAACATAAAGATCTTCGGAGGAATTGTATTAAAATAGCCGGAATTGCGGTTGCCGATATTCCATTTGCCCGAGTTGCGGTTGCCTACATTAAAACTGCCGCTGTTTGCAAATCCACGGTTGTGGTCGCCGCTGTTGTACGAGCCTTTGTTGAAGTTCCCGGTATTGGAGTGGCCGGTGTTGTCACACCCGACATTGCCGGAGCCGCAATTTCTGTCGCCTACATTGTCGATTCCCGAATTGCTGTCGCCCGTGTTAAAGTCGCCGCTATTGAGAGAGCCTGTATTGCGGTTTCCCGTATTAAAGTCTCCGCAATTCCAGTTGCCGGTATTGTGCTTTCCAGTATTGCCTGCGCCCGTGTTTGCAAAATTTTCCGAGTCTGAAAACTCGGCGGGAGGCAGGGTAGGAACAAGGTCCGCCGTAACGTCTTTTAAAAGCCTTATGCGCGAGCAGCAAACCTGTTTTTCAACTCCCGCGCATTCCGCGCGGCTGATGCCTTCAACTTCAACTTCGTAAATTTTTGCGCCTGGGACATACCACATATTCCAGTATTTTGACACATAGTATCCGTCGGAAAAAAGTTTGTTTTCCGGAATCTCCGGTAACCATTTCCCGGGGACTCCATTCCCGGAGGGCAAATATGGAGAATAGTCGAACCGCTTGGTGGGAGACTTGCCGTCATCGGAAATAACTTTGTAGTATTTTTCTTCCATTCATTGCAATTTTCAAAATAAGATAAGAGATGTCAAAACGCTTTTATTTTATTGAAATAATTTTTTTTCATATTATATAAGATTATATGAATAAAGAGATTATTTCAGCTTTCATTTTTGCTTTTTGCGCTGTCTTCTGCAATATAGTAAAGGCGGATACCGGGGCAGGGGGAGAGAATAAAACGGGAATATCCGCCGAAGATATGAAAACTCTCACCGACGGGATTGGCGGAAAGAATTTTGAAAGCGCCCGCCTTGCGTACGAAAACCTCGGATATGTATCGGGGCTTGTAGAGCTTGCCAAGAGCGATGAAAAAGCTAAAGAATACCTCGGGAAATTGGAGGAAAATCTCGCGAAACTGGCGTTAGAAAACGATAACTACGCCGTAATGCGCCTCGCGGAAATCGCCTATTTGAAAGGTGACGCCGAACTGTTTAAAAAATATGCGCGCAAGGGGCTTGCCGAATCCGCCGCCTATGCCGCGGGAATTTTCGGTAAAAATCCGAGCCTCGATGGCTTAAAAAAGTTTAAGAAGTATAATAGTACGGTTGTATATAGAGATATGTTGAAGGCATATATGCGGTCGGGGAAAGATAAAGAGGCGGGGGATCTTTTGGATTCAGATTCATATTGCGAATTAAAAGATGGTTCTCCCGACGCTCTATTGTACGATTTTGGGAAAATGGGCAAGGAAACGCGGAGAAAATTAGTTTCGCTCCTAAAAAACCTAAAAAATAAAAATGTATCAACCTATGCGGCAATTTATGCGATTTCTCTGAGAGATAAAACTTTTGAAGCCGACGGTAAAAATGCTTTAAAGGAGTTGGAAAAATATCCTGAAGCGATGAGATTGCGCGAATTGTCAAGAATGTGCAATTTCTTGAATTTGAAAAATGAACGTTTAAAAATATTTGAAAGACTTTATGAGCTTGAAGCCTTATCCGCATACGACGAGTTAGATCTTGCCAAAAAATGGCTTGGAGTTCCTTCATTATACGGTGAATTGTCTTTTAAAGATTTTTCGTCAAACCCCAAGCGCGAAGAAATATTGAAAATATTTGAGGAGAAATACGCATCTCAACCAGATGACTTTTATTTAATATCGAATCTTGCGGGAATGTACAGAGCTCTCGGAATGGAGCAAAAACGAACGGAGTTTCTTGAAAAAGCGATAAAAATTATTTCCAATCCGGGCACAGTAAAAACCCTTGCAGTTTCATTTGCTTTGGGAAGCGTCAATATCGATAAAAATACCCAAAAATTTGAAAAAATAATTGAGGGGTTGGGCAACTCGGAAAAAGCCGACGCCTATATTGAAATTGTGCATGGGCTATTAAACGGCAATTACTTTAAAATGGTTCCGGAGAAATTAAAAGAAGCCGTTTCATACAACAAAAAAGCAATGGAATTGGGGAATTTTTCCGAGTGCTATACAATCTATTCCAAGCTTGGAGAAGACGAATGGAATAGCCTGTTTTTAGAATATCCCGAAAATAAATATATAAAATTTTTAGAGGGAATGCACCTCGCGGAAAACGGCGACTGGGAAAAGGCGCGCAAGGTGTTTGAACGCTCCTCCGGCATGGGCTGCGTCTATGCGAAAGGGATTCTTATGGCGTGCGCATTCCAGGGAATAAACGAAAAAAAGGATAGGGCTAAAGCTGAAAAATTGCGCTCCGAGATTGAGTCGGCGTTTGAGAGCGAATGTATGGATAAAACGCATGTTGGAATCAAAATATCGAACAATATTGAGCATCTGTTTGCATTAGATAACGAGACGCAAAAGTATGTATATAGCATTGGCAGCGATAGTGAAGATAGGGGAGATAACTATCAGAATTCCATATATCATAAAATAAATTCCATAAAATACCGGGCGGACAGGGAAAAATATGTGGACGAATTATATCAAAAATGCGTCATAGAAAAAACAGGCTTGGAAAATCTTACCTTTCTTATTAATCATTACGCATACAATAAAGATTACAAAAAGCTACTAAATTGCTCCAAGTTGGCCCATGAAAGGGAGAATCCGCTGGCCGTTTATTATCCCGCTATGCTGATGTTTGGCATTCCAAATGAAAAAGACGAAAAGTTGGCATTTGAAAAATTGAACGAACAACCTTACAACGACTTTTATAAATACCTTATTTCTTACGCTTACCGCTATGGAATAGGAACCGCAAAAAATATAAAAAAAGCCGACGAAATAATTTCAACAATTAGTGTCTGGACAAATTTCGATATGTCACTTTTAAGAGAAGTCGTGGACTTATCGGAGCATACGGAATATGTAATCAATTATCAATTGGGAAACAAAAACTTAAATGTCAATGAGCGTAACTATAAGATAAGAAGCCTTATTGGATTATATGAAGAATACGACGTTTCAAAACTCCCCAAGGCTTTAAAATTATACGAAGATTTTGCGAAAGAAAATCCGGCAGCATATAAAGAATTGGCGGCGCTATATAAAAATCCTTTTATTTGCGACCCTAAAAAAACTTTTGAATACAATCAAAAATATGCGCAATGCTACAAAAAATTGTATTCAATAGACGATATAAATTCAAACCTCGACATGGCTTTTGCCTATCTTCACGGCATTGGGGTGGAGAAGGGCGAAAAGAAAGCTTTTGAGATTTTTAAAAAATGCTCTGAAAAACCGTACCGCGACGGCTCGATGAAGGCGTTAGAGTGCATGGCATTCTGCCTTGAAAATGGAATAGGAACAGCAAAAGATACAGCTAAGGCAGATAAAATACGCGAAGATATTAAGCGCATGGTGTCATACAATATAAAGCCTATGTATTTCGACGCCGCTTTGTCCTTGAAAGATTTATATCAGAAAAATGCGCTCGGAAATTATCCCAATATGCGAAAATATTGGACAGAATTTTTTGCCAAAAATTCCCCCGAAGATATAAATTCAAAGCTCTGCAAGCTTTATGACTTGTATACATTTGACAGAGAAAATGCAGACCCCAAAAAAGCTTTTGAAATTATAGTAAAAATAGAAAAAAGCGGTTCCAAGTTAAGCGGGGAAATGGAACAAAGAAAAGCGTTGTCGCTTTATTACGGCATCGGCACGGAAAAAGATGAACAGAAAGGCATGGCGATTTTAGAGGAATTGCTGAAAAGAGGAGATTTTGACGCTGCTGAATCTCTGGACTATATTCACAAAAAAAGCGGAGACAAAACAGAAATCCCGGAAATTTCCGAACTTTTCCGCGTTGCAAGCCCAGAAACACTTATCATAGCCGCTAAGAGATATGTAAGTGGCTTGGCGGGTGTAAAAAACTTTGAGCGCGCAAAATATCTTTTAAAACTTGCCGCAGACAAAAAATCAAAAGAGGCAAAAGCGTATTTTGACAATTTTGAAAAGTTTGTAAGTCAAAACTCTTAGCTTTCATAAAATACGAATTAGCACGCACGCTCCTTGCCGGCTTATACCTCTCTTTGCGCCTAAAAATGCGGAGAAATCGGAATTTTTGAGCGCGGGAAAACTTCTTACTTCATTTTTACGGAAAGTGCGACCGGGAGCTTAGATTATGCGGCTTCTTTGGGGAGTCCAACTTTTATTCCAGGCTCTCCTTTTATATTTTTTGCGTAATCCCATTTAACGCGCGATTTGGATTCCAAAAGCATCAAAACCGCTCCTTTAGGAGGCATTAATTGCAGAAAAATTTCTGATTTGGGTTCGGATATTATCGCATACGCGCAAGAGCCGTCCTTCGAGCGCGTGTACGATACGTCTTCTTTTGTGTATGGCGCTTGCGGGCGAGTAGCGAAAATTGCTTCACCGTTTAAAGAAAGCCATTTTCCAATTTCTTTAAGCCGCTGCATTTGTATTTCCGGTATTGAGCCTTGTCCGTCAAGATTTACAAGCAGCAACAGGTTTCCGCCGCGCGCGACAATATCGGCAAATAGCGCCACAAATTCTTTTGCCGAAAGGACGCTGTTTTCGTCGTCTTGCCAATTGTTGCCGTAAGATTGGCTTATGCCGCGGCACGCCTCCCACGGGTGGTAGTTTTCGGCATTTATGCACTCAGAGGTATCGCCGTATTCGTCCGTATAGAAATCGCCCCTTACTGTTCTTAGCCATTGTCTTGGGCGTTCTTTGGTAAATTTTCCGGCAATTTCTTCGGGTTCGCCAAGCCCATATCTATCGTTTATAGCTACTGGCTTTTCAGAAACATTATAGAAGTATGCCGCTATTTCGTAACTGCCGAGTTTTGCGGCTTTTTCCGACCAGTCGGCGTCGTACCATAGGATATCTGGGGAATATTTGTCTATGAATTCGACAGCTTGCGGAATAGTGTATTCGCGGACAAAATCGTTTACTGCTATTTTCCCGGACGCTTTGTATTCCATGTCGGCGGAGTAGGGTATTATTTTGTTCCATGAACAATTAGCAAGATTTCCGCGCTTATCCAAAACGGGGAACTCCCATTCGCTGAGGCTAAAATAAAATCCGAATTTAAGCCCATTTTTGCGACAAGAATCAGCGATTTCTCCGGAGATGTCGCGCTTGGGTCCCATTTCAACGGAATTGCGAAAAGTGTACGACGAAGGCCACAGACAAAAACCAGAATGATGTTTTGAAAACGGTATGACATACTTTGCGCCGCATTCTTTAAATAGGTCAACAAGTTTTTCCGGATTAAAATTTTTCGCCTGGAAAAGAGGAATAAAATGGTCGCGCTGGAAGTCTGCGCCCCAATTTTTTACATGATAGCTGCGGTAACCCCAGAAAGGGGAATTTGAGTCAAAGTCGCTATACATTCTAAGCTCGTACCAATCGGGATACATAGCGCCTTTTCTCGACTTTGGGGCCCAAGATGCAAGCGACCAAAGCCCCCAATCGACAAATATTCCGAATTTTGCATCTTTGAACCATTCGGGACACTCATGTAGGTCGAGCGACTTGCCGTCGGGCTTCCATTTGCCGTTTTTATTTACAGATTCAATGCGTCGCATTTGGTTTTGCGCCTTATGAATCAAATCTTTTGAAAAAACGTCGGAGATCTGTTTTAAATTATATTTGTATAACTTTGGCGTGTAGTCGGTGGGCTTGCGGTATTGGGCTGGTGCCATCGGATGGTTCGGGATTTTCTGAGGATTTATAGCAACTGTAATTTCACCGGGAGCCGTTGTGACTGTATCATCGGCTAATAATTCCAAGAAAAAAATAATAATCCTGCAACCAGTATTTTTTTCATGATTGTTTATAAATTTAAAATTTTACGTAAGATGTTTTTTTACTCAACGGATTTTTTTAACTTTAAGAGTAAACCCTTGGAAAAATATTTATATAGGGTTATAAGATAATTTACATACTTGACCAAAAGTTTAATTGACTTAGTATTATTAGATAAATTTAGGTCAATGTTTTTTGTTAGTAAAAAACTTTTGAATATTCTTCATGCCGTAAAAATGATTCATAACAAGTTAAATATCGGAAATATATAAAATATACAAGAAAGTTTCATTTGTCGCACAATGTATATTATGTCTAATTATATGGATGTTCTCGAAAATTGGGCTTTTTTGGGGGTCAAAATTTAGTTCACTACCTATTTCTATTTTAGTATTTTTGAGTCGGTATTTACTGATTGATATGCACTAACGGAAATTATCCTAAGGTAAAAATATCCGATTAGACGTTTACAATATTGTGCAGAAAAAACCCCTATTTTGGGCGAAAATAACCTTCTCAGGAACCCGAATTTACCAAATTCTGACGAGTTCTTGAAAAAATCCGCATTAAAAACAGCAACTTACGGAAATTTGTATGTCACAAAACGCCAAATCGTGACGGATTTGGCAAAATTTGCAACTTTTGTGCAGTTTTACCCGCTATTTTGAAGGTATAGGCTTCCCCGTATACCGAGGCATTCTGCGGCGGCAGTTAATGCCAAAAATTGCCTTTTTCTGAAAAATTTCACTTTAAATTTCCAAAATCTGAACGCTTATAGATAAGACGTCAGATTATGAGCTCAAAAATAAGAATATATCCGCCTAGGAAATTGAAAACACGCTATTTGCATTACGACTATACCGTAGTGTATTACGAGGTAAACGGAGATACGCGAAAGCGCAGTTATTTTGCCGACCTAAAATCCGCAAACGAGTTTTATGCGGAATGCAAAAGAAAGCTGAAATCCCAAGCGAACGCTCTCGCTGGACAATCCGCACGTGAAATTTTGGAGTACCGGTCGGCCGAAACGATTGCAAATAATATGGGCCTATCCATGCCGGAGCTATTTGATAAAATTGTCCAAGCCTACAAGGTATTAAAGAAGAACAACTACAATGGGTGTTTCTTTTCCCTTTTGGATGACTATCGCGTCTGGCGCTCTGAAAACGACCCGAATATAACGCTCGATTCCGCGGTAAAATCCTATTTAGAAATGGTTCTTGCGAGTAAAAAACGAGATTCTACAAAAACATCTAATGTAAATTTCTGGAATAGGTTTCGTCGCGAATTTAGCCCGAACGGCGATACCCCTTTGGTAGCTTTAAATACGAAACGGCTGGAAAGCTGGTTAATTGACTTAAAGTCCATAAAGCACACTAACATGGCTAAAGTAGCCAAAATCTCCCTTCCGACAAAGCATAATTATTTGGTAATGCTAATAACCTTTTTTAATTACTGCGTAAAGATGGGGTATATAAGCCGCAATCCCGCTAAGTTTATAATATTGCCTGCGCTAAAGCGCCCCGCTCCCAAAGCCTACACTCCCGATGATATAATAGCGGCGCTAAAACTCTTTGAACCCGGCTCGGTACATAGGTTATATATATGCATTGCGGCATTTGCCGGAATCCGCCCCGCCGAAATCGGCCGCTTAAAGTGGTTGGATATTGATTTAGAAGAAAGAGTTATACGCCTATCGTCTTTGGCGACAAAAATGTCCTCGCGCAGAACTGTGCATGTACAGGACAATTTGTACGAGTGGTTACATGAGTGGCGAGAGTACTTCGGCACAGATAAACTAATAGTTCCCGAAGTAGATCGTGTACAGTGGCTCTTTCTAAAAAAATTCAAACAGTCCGGGCATAAAGTAATCCATGACGGACTAAGGCATTCGTTCGGCTCCTATCTGCAGGCGCTCACCGATGATTGCGATCTGGTAACGGAACAGATGGGGCATACCCTGCCCGTGTTCAAGTCGCATTATATGGATTTAGTGAGCAAAGAGGATGCGCAAAGATACTTTGCCATAACTCCGCAAACGGTAAAAATTTAAACTACGACCCTATACAGCTATGCCAATTACGCTTAATCCTGAATACAATCCGAGGCTTGCCAAGCTGGATTCTAAAACTATGCCGCAGTACAAATATGCTGTATACTACAAGAATAACGATTCGGATTTAATAAAGCGAAAGGTCTTTAAAACGCGCAAATCCGCCATGGAATTTCTTGGCGAAATCAATTTCGTCAAGTCTCATGAAGAATCTACGAAGGAATCACCGCTAAGTATTGAAGAATTCAAGGCATACTGGTATATGTCTGAAATCCTTGGAAAGTATACCGACGTGTCCATATCTCAAATCTTTGAGGCTTATTCTAAATATTCGCGCGATTTGCAGGACAGCTTTGGTGAAAATATAGAACTCGCAATAACTAACTTTTTCAGGTTTGATGTTTCAGTTATAACCAACATTAGCGTGTGTGAAGCAAGGTCTATTTATCTCAATACCCTGAATACGTCTGAGCGCTCAGAGGCTCACAAACAACATGCGCGGCTATTTACGGGCTACTTCCTCAAATTTCTACCAAAAGACAAATTAGTCAACGACCTGAAAAAGGAAGACATCTACGATTGGCTAGTTGACTTAAAAAATAGAAGTCGTGCAAAACGTGGCACTACTCCCGCCAATGTAAGCGTCTATAACGCGGTACACTATATTAGCGTTTTCTTAAACTTTTGCGTTAAAAAGAATTTTCTCAAGGAAAACCCGGTAAAAAAAATGTTCCTCCCGGAAATTCGGCAAAGGGAACCGCAAATCTATACCCTCCAGCAAATATGCTCAATTATAAATGCTACAGAGTATGGCTCTATACGGCGCCTATTTATTACGCTTTACTTCTTTTCCGGAATCCGTCTATCGGAACTTTTGCGCTTAAAATGGCGTAATCTGAATCTTGCGCAATCCGGAGTATTTTTGGATGAGAGTATAGTAAAAACGGATAAAAGGCGATTTGTCAAACTGCCGCAGAATCTGGCAGACACCCTGCCCTCTTATTTTAAAATCCATAATTCAAATCCCGATGCGCGGATTTTTAAATGGCAGCATCATATCGCCCAACGCTATCTAAATGAAATATTCAAGGCAGCAAATGTTAAAAGAATTCGAAATGGCATAAGGCACACCGCCGCTTCATACCATCTGGCTCAAAGTGACAGCGCGTTTAAATCGGCCGAACAACTGGGCAATTCCGCACGAATTCTGAAAATCCACTATACAGGCAACGTGACTAAAAAACAGTGCAAGCAGTTCTATTCTCTTGATTTAACTAAACCCATCGTTAAATCGCTTTAACGACTTAATTTTTGAAATAGTTACTAATTAGGGAGTATATTTTATTACTCTAAATCTTCTTAGATAGTGTGTTCTCTATAGCACAAGCTATTACATATGCTAGATTTACAGGTACTGCATTACCTATCATCTTATACGCATCATTCAGATGCCTATAGTAAAACCGAAACGTATCCGGGAATCCTTGAATTCTTGCAATTTCTCGTATGGTCATTCGCCTGTAAAGGTGTTCTTTCTCTTTTACAAATTCATATTTATCTTTACCGGATTTTTGCATTTTAGGCGCCTGTGGGTGTATTTGACACTGTCTGCCAGATGCCTGCACAGTAAAGGCTTGTTCGTTCCAAGATTTTACTCTGTTGCGACTCATGTATATAGGTGAATACGAACCCACAAAGTATTCGTTATTGTTTACTGCATCTGGATTTTTGCGATTGTGCGGCAATGCAGGAACAGCAGTATCCTTTAAATCCCAGATGACATCTTTGAGTGTGTGTTTTGTAGAATTAGTTACAGTTGTCCCTTCAGGAAACTTAAATGAAATATTTAAGTCGCTTCTAAATCCAATATAAAATATGCGTTTCCTTTCTTGCGCGACGCCATAGTCCTTTGCATTTACAAGCGTTAAAGATACATCATATCCGCATTCCTTAAATAAATTTAAAATGTTTTGCACGGCCTTAATATGCCTATTTGCAAGCATCCCGCTTACGTTCTCCGCAAGGAAAAACTTTGGTCGTTTCCACCTTAATATTCGTATGTAATCAAAAAAGAGCCGACCTCTTGCGTCATCTATCCCTTTTAATGCTCCCGCCTCCGACCATGATTGGCACGGGGGACCGCCTATTATCCCGTCAATCTTTCCTGAGATGTCGCCTTCGGCTATCTCTCGTATATCGCCCCGTAATAACTGTGTATCCTTATGATTTGCTTCATAAGTCTGCCAAATTGACGAATCGAACTCATTTGCGACGGGAATTTTAAATCCTGCCCGTTTAAACCCTAAATCCAAGCCGCCGCAACCGCTAAATAAACTTAATACATCCATCTTTTCAGTATAGTAGATGAATGTGGAATTTATCTATAGGAGATAGGGCTTACAGATGTATACTATGTTAAAGAATACTGGTACTCCCATTAAATATAAAGCCCCTAGAATCTGCCCATAACCTATAAATCAATATGGACGTCATCTAGGGGACGTTCAGTTCCGCAAATGCGGAACTATATAATAATATTTTGTGCAGGTGCCTTACATTGGCTCCGGCATAGGTACCATCTTGCGTTCGTTCTTTTCCTTGTCCTGGGTATTTGCGTTTGTCGCATACACATACTTCGAATCCAAGAATGCTTTGCAGTCAGATTCCCTGTACCTTATGCATTTCGGAGATAGCCTTATATAGCTAATCTTCCGGGCGAGTTTTAGACGTTCTAGCGACCTCAGCGATATGCTTAAGTAAGCCGCCGCTTCTTTCTGGTTGAGTAATCTGTCTTTCATATTTAAAAGTGTAGGAACTCATAAATTTTTTATATCTGCAAAAGCTTCCAGCGCGCGATTTCCGCGGCAAGCTTTTTATTCGGCGGGTTTATTACGTCGGAGATATACTTCTTCCACCAGTAGCTGGGCAGATCCTCCGGATAATCTACGTCTTTAGGATCAAGCATGCGCCGCAGCTCCTCTACGGTAATTTCCGCGTCTTTCAAATCTATTACTATCTTCGGATCGGGTATGCTCCCCGCCTGTATAAATTCCGTCGCATCCCGAATTAATGCGTACGGGTGGTTTTCGCTTCGGCCGCTTAGGTCTTTATGCCGTAGCATAATTGTTCCATCCCGCGCTATATGTCCAAAATAGACAGGAGTCTGCCCTTTTGTCGCCTTACTTACTTTATATGCCGTGAGGTAGTCTGCATAAAAGTAATCGTTTCCGCGGACTACACTCGCAATGGCTTCCTCAGGGGAATTCGCCTCAACCTCCCCCAAAAATAAGTCCCCCACATAAGACGGCGTGGTTGAATCTGCCCACTCGTTCTCGTAGGTGTGGAAATATGCATGGTTGGCTACTACGCAATACTTAGACATGGTTTCTCTTTTTCTTTTTCAATATCTTCTTTGCTTCGCTTACCGTCAACCTTCCCATACACTCTCGCATACGCCGACCGGGCTTGAACTTTAGGACTACCTGTTCTGGAATTTCTAGACAGCTACCCGCTACACCCGGAATGTGCCCTCGGCGTGCCTTTTTTAGTATAAAGGTAAATGAGCATAAATCCCTCAATACTACATCCCTACCCCACCCTACATCGGTTGCTATCTTGCAAAATAATAACTCTATTATATTTCCAAGCATTACTGAGTTTGGTCTATATCCGTTCTCATCAGGTGCTAATTCTGATAATATCTGTGTGATTAACTCTCCTTTTCGTATATTTTTCATATAGATTTTGAATCCCTATGAAAAAATTTCCTATATTTACAATGGAGTGTTTCTATGACGTCTTCAAGAAGTTCCTGTCCAAGTCTTTCGTAGCACTATGACTTATAAAATCGCTAATTGATGTTCTTCCTAAAATACCTCAAGACGTAATTTAACCTATGAACGTAAGACCACAGTAGGTCAATATTTCCACGGGAACTATGTGGCATCTGAAAGTATTGATGTCGCAGTATTTATTCCAAACTTACATAGTTGGAAGTCCTACTCTATGATAGTTAGTTTTATTTATTGATGTGTAACTCTCCCTTTATTTTACACTAATATGTAGCTATAAAGTCGGATTCACCTAAAGATTGATGTTATTTTTTTTTGTTTGTCCTCATAAATTCCTATACTAAAGTTCTATGAAAACATTTATTTGTACTTTTTTGAAACTATTACCTATAATCTCCGTCTGTAACACACTAGTTGCGGATGTGTCAGATTTACGTTTGAATACGTACAAAAGTAATAAATTATTGCCCACGGATGTTTCTATAGCTACGATTAATGCTTCTGCATCTAATAACACCAAAAATGCTATAGGTGTTGCGGTATTTACACCTAATTTACTATCGTGGACTCTGTATTCAGACCTTAATAGTGCTACTATTGCAGGTGTCCTTCAAAAATTGCAGGAAAAATTTGGAGCGCTTAGCGCAGAAGACCTAAAAAACTTTTTGCCTAAGTATGATGATTATATAAATGCTGAAGGAGAAGACTGGGATGGCTATACATCAGCCATTGCATTAGCGCCAAATGTACCTGAAGTACAAGAATACTTTGACTATCTATCAGCATTAGCTAGTGGTAAATTAACAGGAAGCTTATCGAAAGAAGAAGCTGCTAAAGCCCTCGTTGATGGTATGTATAATCTTAATGCAATGTCGGGATACGGATATTATGAAATATTCGATACACCTATAACTGTAGATCTGACAGGGATTCAGCTTAACACAGATAGAATAATAGTGGCTACAGGAACTGTTTTGAAAGGTACATACGAACAATTCTGCGGACTATCCTCATTGGCTAGTCTCACTATTTGTACCGATTGGTCTGGTTGCGAAAGTTTACCTAAGTTTTATCAGGCAGATTTAACACAATCTACAGGATTGGATGCTGCTTCGCTTATAAAAACAGATATACGAGGTGCAAAACTACCCGCTATAGATTTTTCAGGAGTTGATCTATCTGGAGTGAATCTTTCTAGTGTAGACTTTACTAAATGTACCGGACTTACTGGAGAACAATTAGCAGGTGCAGGAAATATAAGAAGTATCTGGCTTACTACAGAACAATATAATAGTGTAAAAACTTCTTTGCCTAACGGTACAATATTGTATGTTGATGGTAACTATACTAAGGTTTCGCATCGAAATCATACAGGCGGGTAATTCTACTTTAACTTTATGGTTTTAAGAAGACCTATCTCTTGGCAGGTTTTTTTATAATATCTTTAATTTTAGCTTTGATATGCTTTCGCTGACCGCTTAAAAAAGTGGAAACTTTTCAGTTTCCCTCTGCAGGCCCGTTTCCGGCTTTCCTTCTTCCTATCTTTGAATACTCTTGTCGGCGGAAAGGGTATCTTTGAGCGGATTTTCACCCGCATAGCTTTCTTTTTCATGATAGTCCTTTCTGATTAACCTCTAAAATGGAGTTTACTTTAAATCCAGTCTTTTCTTCCCATGCATAACCTAAAGGATTTGTGAGTAGCCTAGTAGGTAGAAAAATATCGCTTTTCCGCATATCTGAGTAATGTACGTGTCCAAAGATCCAAGCTTGCGGGGCGAGTTCCGCGATGATCCCATCTAAATTGTTATAAAACTGCTCGCTGGACTTGTCCGTTTCGAATATCGGATGCATGATACGATATGTAGGCGCGTGATGAGTAACTACTATATCTGCGCTGGATTCTTTTATGAAGTCTATGCAAATGCTATTTAAGCGATTTATTATGTCAATCGTGATTGGGTCACCCTTGTATCGTACCCACCGGCGCTCATTGGAATTTAAAAATTGCGCTATGTTAAGATTTATCCTGTACCATAAGGTACTTAGCGCGAATTTAAACCCGCGGTATTCTTCCACAATATTGCTCCCCAGTATTACGTTTGAGGCAAATTGTATTCTATACGGGGCAAATGCATTTGACAAATCATACGGCGACTCCCCCCAGTATTCGTGGTTTCCGGGAACGATATATACCCTCTCATAGTTATCCCCAGCCCAAGACAGGTACTCTCTGGTATATCCCCTACTGTATTCTCCGGATTTGTCCAGATAGTCTAAATCGCCCGCGATGACCAAAACATCGCCGCACGCTTTGCGATATTTCTGCTTGTGAAATAAGTTCCTGTTATACCCGAATTCAAAATGCAGATCTGATAGGTACTGAATTTTTAAACTCTGTGCCATAAATATAGTTTAAGCTTCACTTTATAATGATACCTTTCTTTTACCTGAAACTAAACTGAAGAAAGTTCTAAAAATTCCTATACTTGTTATTATGAAAAATAAATTCGTATTTTGTTTCTTATTCTCAATTCTATGCTCAGCTATATATGCTGATACTACATTAGACCGTATAGCGGCATATAAGAGTAATCGTCTAATACCCAGCGATTTTACGCTGGATTCTAATGCATTATCTTTTAACTGTGATGCCCTATCCTGGAAACAAAATTCTAAGGGGAATGGGACAATAGAGGATAATAAAGATATCACTTGGCAAGATGTTTTGGATGCAGGATATCAATGCCATGGATGGGTCTTCCCAACAAATATTGACTTTAGCGCAGCTACCGTAGATAAAAATGGGAATATACCTGATTTTTCAGGATGTGACTTCACTAAGGCTGAGAATATAGATTTTTCTGTCCTGTTTACGACTGAGTATGACGGTGTTTGTGCTACTTTTGATGGTATTATTGTTACTAGAGCGCAATATGACAGTTTTAGCTCGCTTTTAACCATGTCTGCTGTGGCGAATCCAGGATCTATAGGTAATGGTGCTTCGACTATTTTTGTTATAGAGAATGATGGGCAAAAAGTGGAATATCGCAGACAAGATATGGGTCGGGATAGATATCTTTGGGCAGCTGTATCCTCCTAATTTAGTGGTATCTAATAAGGGTAACACAATGTTGTATAAAGCTGGACCTCTTTAGGTTCAGCTTTTCTATAAAATACAAAGTTTATGTGCGATTGTAGAGCTTATGATTTAGTATATAAGCCAATGTAGGTCTCCGATACCAATATTCTTGTTTTAACGTATCTCCTGTGCGAAAATCCACAGGTATGTCTAACAGTGTGCATTGTATAAATGCCATCTTGACGCACCTGTCGTCTATATCGTTTGCAATAAAGTAAAAATCCCGCTTCCCATATCCCAGCTTCTTAAGCTTTTCCGTAGTTGCGATGATTAAGGAACCAGACCCGCAGGCAGGCTCCGATATGACCATTGGACCATCTTTCGGCTTCTTGGGTAAGACCAGTTCTGAAAGCAGTTTGGAGACACTATCAGGGGTGAAGTTCTGTCCCATGCCGTTTTTCCCCAAGCCACCCAAGGTCATTACATAGCCGCCTAAAAAGTCTCCAGGGCTTGCGGTTAATGCGCCCACAAGCACAGCAAAAGCTTTTGCATAACACTCCGTCGCTCGTGACTTTTTCGCTTCCGATAAGTATTGCGATTCCAACTCGCCATGGTCTCTATTCTGCAACTTGGCATTTGCCACCTCCAAAGACAAGGAAAACAAAAGTAAAAACCTGCTAAAACACTCGTACGCCCCCATGCTTCCGCCTTCGGCGTCTCGTAGCGCCGCATCAAATTCCCGAAAATATTTACCGTAATAGCTCATTTGTTTCCTGCGAATACGGCTATCTGTACAATTTATGGGACATATCCGGTTCGGGTATTCCGCATAGCGTAACGCGGATGCCGGCTACCCTGCCCGACTTATCCGTATAGATGTGTACCTGCCACTCCCTATCCAAGTCCCCCATCGCAATGCACAACACGTCGTGCCTATGTTGTATTACGTATCTGCCATACTTGCGGCTTTCCGCCAATTTTCGGGAGAAGTCGTTTATTTCGGCGGCGCTAAAATAACGCGTCCCCAAGACCAATACGCTTCCGCATATTTTTGCGTGCGCATCGGCGGTGTACCTCTCTTTCTGATACACCTTTAGTTTCCCGGTAAACACTTTCCTGTGGCAAAATTCAAACTCCTTTACCCCATGTTCGTTGCAAATGGTTCGTATATGCCAAGCTCCCGGCAAGGTAGCGCGCTCAAAGCGCGTATTGCCCGTATAATCCTGTATCACTATCCAACGGTCGTTGGTTATTTCTATGTCGTCATGAAAAAACATCTCTTTCGCGCTCCGATTGTTCTAATCTATTTGCATCGCGTAGCGGTGTCCCTCTACAGCCTACTCAGCAATAACGCCCGCAGTTTGCCATCCCCGCGCGCAATGCGCTCCTCCCAGTAATTCTGAAAATAGTCCACACCCTTTGTTGGCGCGATGTCTTTATACCCATGGGCTATGAATGCGCGATTTACCATGCGCATATCTCCAAAGCCATTTTGCGGGTATTGTATAATTTTTGTGAATTCATCATAAGTAAGACGCTCCGCCAAAGCGGCATAGTCAAAAATAAAGCGTTCAACGTGATACTTCTGCTCCCAAAGAAAAATTACTTTCGGGCAGTTACGCCTTTTTAACTCGTAGTGCAAGTTGCGGGATTCTCCGCCGATATGAGCCCAAAGAAAAAATCCGCTAAGGTCGCTGTTGGCTATAACGGGGCTTGTCTGTTCAAAATCCTTAAAGTACCCAGCTTTGTATGGAAATAAATAGCTATTGCAGAAATTAAAGTATTCGGGCCTTTTTGCGTAGGCAATTGTCCCGCCGGTACTCAATTCGGACTCCTTTATGTATATCTCGCCCCTGTGGCAGTCTACCTCTATCCATTCATGCCGAGTTTCTATTCTTTGAAACTTTTGCAGCTTTTCCGCATGTTCCGGAGTATATACGCCCCATTTATGTACCTCTATGACCAATGGCCTTGTGTTTACGTTCACAAAGTCAACACCCAAAACATTGGAGGTAGCTCTTGGAGCTACGTTATATAGTTTGTGTAGGTTGCTACCCATTGCTTTTTAGGTAATCGGAGAATATATCCGGTTCAGGGTTCACCTCTAAAACCGCTGCATAATCCCCGGCCTCTAATAACCTTAACTCCTCTTGTAGCTTGTCGTAATTGGCTAGATGCATTTCCTCTTCCGGACGCTCCGCCCCCATAGCCCAGAGCTTCTCGTTACGCATCGCGGCGGCGACATCCTCTTTGTAGGTCTCCCAGTCTATATCTTCTATTCGTAGTTTGCTCATGCTTGTATAGCCTTTTCTTGGCATTTCCTTTCTAAATGCAATACGGTGTATTTACCATTTGGCTTCTCCATATACACGCATCCTGCGTATGGGCTTAGAGCTAGCCACAAACCACCGTCTAAAGTAATTCCCAACTCGCCGTTCTTCCCGTGTGTTATAGGCATTGCACGCGACTCTCTCGCAAATCTATATATGGGGGCAACTGTCTCTTGGATAGAACCATCATACCATCCGTCTAATTCGCGTACGCGTATGCCGCCCTCTGTGCTCACAACTTTGAAGTAGTATCTCCTATTCACCCAGTCTGAGTCTAGATATTCGCAAAATAAAACATCTCCTTTGTTCAGTTTCATGCTTTTTTGCATGCCGGAGTAAAAATTTCCTAAACTGTGTTTCCTATGAACAAGACAACTATATCACGCCACATAGGGGAGATGGCAACTTTGACTCTCCTATTTTTTTCTAACGCGGCGTTTGCTGACGATTCCGAGAATCGTCTAAATGCCTATAAGGGCAATAAGCTCATTCCTCATGAGGTCAATATTGCTACGGTAAATGCAGTGTCTTCGCAAAGTACCAGTATCGCTGTGTTTACCCCTGCGGCTCTCAGTTGGAAATCATATTCTAACATGCAGGACGCCGTATTCAATAAGTTCATGGACTGGACTAGAGAAGATTTTGAAGCGTTCTTTGCAGATTCCGCCAATGAAGCAGAATTTGAGGATGCTTGGAAGTTCCTCTCTCAGACCGGTAACGACCATCTGCAGGGGGCGGCAATCTCCGATGAGGATGCCATGGCTGTGCTCCAAGCACAATTTAATGCTTTGGTGGAGAACTATGAAATTTCAGGAAAAGCTTTTCCCTGCGAAGGCTTGGATATGTCCAATATGAATATTTGCACTATGGATTTTAGCAAGTGCACCGGACTAACATGGGAACAAGTTATTTCTGCAAACGATTATACATGGATTACCCTACCGGCTATGGATTTCTCCGGCGTAAATATATCTGGATATGATTTAACGGGGATCAATTTTGCCAACTGTACGGGACTTTCATGGGAACAGCTTTCTTCCGCCCAATGGATAAGGAAGACTACGCTGCCGAATATAGATCTCTCGGATGCGGTTATGTCAGGAATGGCTTTAGACGGAGTTGATTTCTCAAACTGTACCGGCCTTACTTGGGAACAGCTTTCTTCCGCGAGTGATATAACATATGCGGTCCTCCCTGCCCTAAATCTATCAGGTATAAATTTAACAGGTAAGGATATGGAAGGAATTGACTTTTCAAAGTGTACTGGTCTTACTTGGGGGCAACTTGCATCGGCAATCGATATGACATATACTACCCTGCCTGTTATGAATCTATCAGGTGTTGATACGACCGGCAAAGATTTAAGTGGTGTTGATTTTTCCAAGTGCACGGGACTTACGACTGAGCACTTGTCGAATGCCTCCAATATCAATAGAATAATAATAAGTTCTTCTCAATATGAAACTATGAAAGCTGATTTAAGTGGAACATATATATCAATTGGCAGCGGACGGTATCAAAAAATTCGGTAATTGAAACAAAAGCCCCCGCCCAATTGGGCGGGGCTTTTGTTATTCCAGCAACCAATCCAATGCGTTTATTTGCTTTATCCCGTTATACGAGACGGCGGGCATAACATCAAGGGTGAGCAGATATTTGGGATTATGATCTTTCACTGCATTCAATGGAGCCAGCTCTCGTTTAAGCGTATTCGGGTCTAGGACACTCTGCGACACTTGATAATACTCGGTTCCCCCGTCACTTTCCGCTACAAAGTCTATTTCCCTCACATCTAGTTTCCCGTTTTTGCGATAGTCTACTTTTCCGATATACACTTTCCTGTTGCGTCTTAGAAGTTCCAGATAGACCACATTTTCAAGCATCCGCCCTGTGTCTATATCACGATTCCCAAGTAGAAAATACCTAAGACCCAAATCTACCAGATAATATTTATTTTGTGTTTTGAGCAGGCGTTTCCCTTTGACATCATACCTATCCGCCCTATAAAGTATAAAGCTGTCGCAACATGCTCGCAGATAGTTTTCAACTATGCGGTTGTCCACCTTTGTTCCGTTTGAAACCATGGTATTTGCTATGGTATTCACTGAAAGAGTGGATCCTATATTATCCGCGGCGAATTTTATTATTCTCTCAAGCCGGTCAATTTCAACAATCTTCTTATTTTCAACTATATCCTTTAAGACGATTGTATTGTATATTCCTGAAAGGTATTCCCTTATATTTGATGTTTCCCATCTGTCTTCCGTATGAAGCTCCATCGCATATGGGAATGAACTATTTTCCAAATAACGCCTATATTTTGTCTCTATAGAATCGTTAAAGGGATAGGCGGAAACATACTCTTTAAATGAAAGGGGATACATTTGTATGTTTATATACCTTCCAGAAAGCATTGTAGCCCATTCCCCTGACTGGAATCGCGAATTTGACCCCGTTAGGTATAAATCAACATTGTCCTTTATATATAGGCCGTCCGCTGCGCGCTGAAAATCCCTAACATTTTGAACTTCGTCTATAAAGACATAGTTTTTGCCCTTTGGCGCGAGCTTGCAGTCTATGAAATCATACAGTTTCCTCCAATCTAGCAGTTCATAATAAGCCGGATCCTCCAGATTGATGTTGATGATATTTGAGGCCTCTATCCCCCTGCCCTGTAAATATTCCTGATATAGCTTAAACAATGTGGACTTGCCAGACCTTCTGACACCGCTTACTATCTTTATCAAGTGCCGGTCTTTCCAGCTTATCAGTTGTTTTAAATATGTCGGTCTTGGTATCATATTGACATATTTAGCGAAAAATATTGCAAATTGTCAATATCTTTTGCAAATCATGCTAAAAACTGTGCATTATGCAATAGTTTAATCAATGTCCAGAAATTTCCTATGGGTTCTTAAAACAAAAAAGGCGGGAATTACTCCCGCCTTTAGCGTTAATATCTGTTTTACCTTTCGGGTTCGTTGGTCTCTTGTGTTTGTGTTTTAGCCTTGGTTTTGTATGCGTCAATCTTGGCTTTCAGTTCCTCAACGGATTTGACATCCTTCATGAGTTCTTCGCGGGAGATTTCCCCTTTGTTTACCATCCAAGCGGCACGCATTGCCTGTTGGTTCAACTCCGGAGTAGGCTTTTTTACGCCATTTACCTCGGGGGTAAGCTCTATAGCGATTTCTTTTGCCAGGTCGGCCACTTTTCTCTGGTTCTCCGCCTCTATAGTGCTGGGCTTGTGCGAGGGATGTGTCAATTCCTCCCGTGCCCTGTAGTCTGCCATGCGCTTTGCAAAGTCGTCTGCGGACGCAAGATCCTTTAGGAAGTATTCTCGCGACAATTTTTTCTTTTGGATAAGCCATGCGGCACTGGTTATGTCCGCATTAAGCTCTTTCGTCATCTTTGCGTTTCCCAACGCTTCGGTAATTTCCTTGGCTATCGCATTAACCTCCTGCTGGGCAGCATATAGTTCGGGAGAAACCTTTTTTTCAACAACAGGTTTGCCGGACTCCACGCGAGCCTTTAATTCGGCTGCATTGGTAATTTCTGCAATATCCTCCTTCTTTAGTTCGCCCCTTTCGATAGCCCAAGCGGCTGCGGTTACCGCCTGCCCTACTTCTGGAGGAATCTTGCCCCTCTCGTCTTTCGGGAATTTAGACAATAAGTCTTTTGCTATTGCGTTTACTCTTTCCTGTCTCGCCTTCAATTCCGCAGAAATCGGCTGGGACTCCACACTCTGTGCAGTCTTTTCGGCAGGTGTTTCGTGTATTTCTTTCTCTTCCATAGAATTTTATTATAGTCAAAAATTTTACGTCTCAAACACACGGAATTTTCTATGGCGCTATTCAGTAAAGCGCATGTGTTTCTATGTAGTTCAGTATTTTTTCTTTTAACATAGCTATTTGCCTTTGTGTAGTATCCCAAGGATAAGCCCCATAAAGGGTAATTGAATAAGGTAGAGGGACAGTCCCGTTGAAATAGGCATCTATAAATGACAGATAGTCATTTAGGAATTCGGCCGCGACATCTTCCGTCAATCCCCTGTGATTTTGTACGGTTCCCGAAATATATGACATGAGATAATCCACAGCATATCCCAAGTCATAGCCTACGCCGGATATTTGCGTGGCGAAACCGTGTGGGTCACCATTTTCACTAAAAATCGCAAATTGCTCTTCTCCCCAAAATAGGAATTGATACGTGTAGGGATTCAATGCGCGTATGAACTTGAAGTATTCCGCAGTGCCTAGGTTCTGATTTGTAATTTCGCTAGTTGTGGTAGTGGACCACCAGCGGTGCGCGTTTTGTGTTCCAGTACTCTCGCCCTCCACGATCAGGTAGGTCGTTGTTTGCGGATTATATCCGGAGAGGTCTATATTATCCCTAATACGATAAACAGACCACTCCGGAATATCTCTAAGCATTTCATCGTAGTCCCCCCAACTCCAAACGCCGCCGTCTCCGGCAGGATCGGACGGCAATATATATACGCAGTTTTCACTCAAACCCACTATCTGTCCGTATTTCACTTCGGCTATGGCAGTCTCTTTGTTTGAGGAATTTCTATATGTAACAGGCGCCGTTCCTATTGAAAATACTTGGGAAGTCTTTGAAGAAAGTTCGTTGCTCACCCCTGTCCATTTTCTGCCGTAGATTTTGCCCGTATAGTTTAACCAGCTGAGGTCTATGGACCGTCCCATCAGTTTGTAAAATTCGGGGAAGCTGTCCCTTACGGGCGTCTCTGTATTTTCCGATGCCAATTTTATGCGCAATAACGGTCGCGCATATTCAAATTCGGTAGTAGTAACCCCCGCCCATATGTTCAATGTCGTCAAATCCCCGGGGGCATATGTGTCGGTAATTACATTAGTATATTCGATAGGCGGCATCAGCGCTATATCGCATGTTACCGTGTATTCCGTATCTAGATCCAACCCACCCTCGTTTTCCTCTGTATCGCTGATAATTATATTGTAAGATATTGTTGCGAATAACTCGTTTCCAAATTCACACGGGTGTCCGTCTCCTATTTTGCAGTATACTGTAAAACTACCGGTGTCGGAATCCTCCGGCAATGCGGAGAACGATATTGTAGCAGTCACGCCGTTTCCCCCGCCGGATAGGGATACAGAAGCAGATCCTCCATTGCTTTCGCACCTCCAAACGTATTTAGAAGCAGGGCATAATTCGCAGGAGCCTACTATGCCCAAATTGATGGTCTTTGTCAAATCGCTCAATTGCGTATTATTGGGATTTACATAAATATCTACCGTATATGTTCCCGCATATAGCGAAACTGCCGTATGCTCCTTTTCTGGTTCCGGTTCCTCTTCGTCCCCGTCGGGGGGAGTAATTGGCTCGGAAGGCTCCTCTGCGGGAGGTAAAACAATATCCGGCAGCTGTGCAACCGGATCTGTTATAGACGGTATGTAGTCATTATACGGTGGTATTTCCGGCGCAACTTCGGGAGGCTCAGCCTCATTCGGCGTTTCTACATCATCCCTACCTATAGCCATAAACTGCCAAACCCTATTGTTTTTTTTGGCGTAAATTATTTTATATGGATTTTCTTCAAGCCCTATATCCTCGGCTACCGAATACTCAAAATCAGAAAGAGACGCGTAGTTCCGCACACTGGGAATGTAGGGTTTTAAAACTAAAAATACTTCCGATGCGGCTTCCGAGGGTGACTCTAGGTTGGACAGCCTGCTGCCGGGCGGCATTAAGTTTCTGGACAAATATGCGCTGTGTACTTGGTTCCAGCCTTCCACTGCTGCAAAGATCCGCGCCCTGATCGCATTTTCCTTGTGCTTGGAATATGCAGACAACGCAAGCGAGCTTAATATACCTATAATTATTGCAACTACCAATAATTCTACTAACGTAAACCCTTTCTGTATAGCACGCATCTTTGTAGTTTAGGAGATTGTTCCACATTTAGTCCCAAAAAAGCGCTCCTAATTCTAAATTTAGGAGCGCTCTCATAGAATAAGTATCTTACGGGAGAAATTAACCTCCCGTATGGTTCCTATTCGGTTTAACCGTTACATAATTTTTTATCTGTTCCTGCTCTTCAGTGGTATAACTGTCCCACGTCGCTTGCGATATTGTGACGGGACCCATGAGGTTGTTACCATATTGAGCAGCTATTACGGAGGCCTTTAAACCGGTTGTCTTTGTGAAATCTGCATAAGACCATTCCCCCCTGCCTCCGGTAAATCCGGATATATCCATCGCAGGTAGTATAGCTCCATATAAAGAACCTGTATTGTTGTTAAGCATATCTACCGTCAATCCCACCGTATTTGTGTAATCTGTTTTGGGAAATAATTTGTTTAATCCCGTCAAGTCCATTCCGGATGGAAGTTTTATTCCTTCGGACCAATATTGATAGTGATCCGATGCTACGGAATTTAACTGCTCCGCGGTAAGACCTTTGCACGACTCTAGCCCGCAGTCGTATATATATTTACCCGTGAAATCTAAGCTGCCTACATCAAATCCATTGGGGAATTTATATCCAATAGAGGATGATGTTCCCCAGTTTGCAGTGGACAACTGCTCGGGTGTTAAGTTCTCTAGGCGCGAGAAATCACCGCTAAGGTTCTTGCCTCTTAAATCCATGCCTGCCACATCTATGGCATCCGGTACGTTTATGCCTTCAAATCGTGGTGTCCCTATATCCCCATTGTAAGTGTTTCCGCTGGGATCTAATGCTACCGATAGGTAATATTCCGCGATTTCTTTGGTTATACCGTTTGCCTCGGGGCTATTCCCATTGGCGATATCGTATAGGTAGAGATAGATGTCATCGCCATCTACATCCCATAGCTCTTCGCCTGTTTCACTGTCTATTGCTTTTATAGCACCATTCCAGTATTTCAGTAAACCACTCCATTTGCCCCTACGTGCGGATATCGCGTCTTCCGAGAAATTACCTGTTGCAATTGGGGATTTTACCCAAGTTAGGCCACTTTTGGTAAACTTAAGGGTGGTTCCCGCAGTTTCCAAGCTCTGAAGTTCAACCTCCATTGGCAATAGCTTGTTGCTCTTATAAACGCTAATCCTGTCTTCGGATTCATCGGCTATTGCCAAGTTGCAAGTTATACCCAAAAGGAGGATACATATCCTTTTACTTCCCAGTGTTATGTTTTCTAGCTTCATAACTATGTAATTATAGGAAGTTTTTTGCTTTTTTTCGAAAAAAAAAGAACCTAACGGATTTGGTCATTTTTCCTGCAACATTTCTTACGCTAGCTTAATTCGCGCCCGATATAGAGTTTCATGCGCTCTTTGGCTTTTTCTCTATCCCACACACCATCAAAATAAGGATTCCAAGCCCAGTAGTCAAAGTGCTTATCTAGCCATGTCCTATCACAGTTGTGTATAGTTTTATCACCAACGCGATAGTCTATTATTATGTTTGTACCTACGAAAGTACCAGTTCTGCGAAGTTCTTGAGCAAACTCTATGTACTCTATCGTTGATTTTATATCTCGTCCCATAGCTTGTATTAGTTCGGGATTATTGCTCTGTATAGGTGAATGAAATATTTTTAGTAGTCCCTTTATGGAAAGTGCATGTAATGCAGTTTTACAAGATATAGCTACATGTGGTTCTACATTTCGAATTGAAATTTCTTTATTATGCTGCATAGCAATCCTACACCATTCAGTTACTTGTCGTACAGTGGGGCTATCTGATATTAGTACAACATTTTTGTGGGCTAAAAATTCCTCCTCTTGTTTTTTTGCCACGGTGAGATATGTATTTCCGCGAGTATCCCGAATTGTGCAGTATTTACATTTACCGTGGCATCCAGCGCCTATTTTTAGCGGATACATATCACGGAATAAATGCCCCTCGGTTAATTCATTATCTGTTTCATTCCAACTCTTCACCCAAAAAGGCTTTTGCCAGACCATCTTTGCCTTAATTTGAGCAAATTCTATATCGTCACGTCCTATGCACTGGTATTCACTTCTCACAACATCCAAGCGCTTTAGCCACTGAGGTAGTTTAATATCGTATCTCTTTGCTAAACAACCCCCCATATAATAGGTCTTTCCGGGATAGATATTGCGGAGCTTTTCTGCACGCGATATATCATTGTGTATGGCAAGATCCGTCACTTGACATCCAAGAATTATTATCACTGAAGCTTCTGACGGATCTGTGGTCATATACTGCCTATGATTAGAAGCCGAAATCCAACTTAAGAAATCTGAGTATACGCTCATACAAGCGCAGCACTCACAGTATATTTTTGCATTTTCTTTATTTCTAAGTTCTTCTAAGATTTCCTCAATTTTATAAATCTCACCCCTGCCAAAACGATTTATTTCTTCCATATTTAAAGTCTTAATGCGTTAAAATTTTCCTAGGTTAAAAATCTATTTCCAAAGATGGATTTTCGTGTAATTTTGCCTTACATTCTTTGTATTCTTCCAGAAAATCTACGTCGTGACGGGATAATAAGTTATCTAATTCCTGCTTCTGTAACGAGGATAGATTTAAATGTTTAACTGTGGTATTCCTTGGAATCCAATGTGTATATTGATATAAAGGGCGTTTAAACCCCTGCCAATCTATAGATATTGGCTCATTGTTTAACTTCCCATCCTCAATTAACTGCCAACAGCCCGGCAAAACTTTTGCGTTTATTATATATCCCCCACCCTCTTGCGGCAAGCGCTCTATTCCAGGATTTTCACCTATTCCGTAGTTGACTATATCGTCTGACTCGCGAACAAATTCTAAGTCTGTTATCTGGTTATAAGAACAGATTATGCTACCCCTTGTTATTTTGGGATACCCGTCTAAATTCCTTAATCTATTGTGTGTGCAGCTGAATTCGCCCCCCACCTCGTATGGCGCACCGTTTAAATTTGAGAGTTGGTTGTGATCACAAAAAAATGCCCCGCCTACTATTTGTGGACCACCTTCCAATGTGTGCAGATTATTCTTTGCACAAACGAACCTACCTTTAACTATTTCAGGTGCACCTTTCAATGTGGTCAACTCATTGTTTGCACATGTAAAATCACCCAATATCTTTGTGGGGACGCCGTTTAGAGTCCTAAGTTGGTTGCAGTGGCATTCATAGTTGCCACCAACATATGTGGGCCCGCCCCGTAAATCCTGCAAGGCATTCCATGCACAATGAAAATTACCCCCGACCGTTTGCGGACAACCAGATAATGTTTTTAAACCACTCCCCGTTACCGAAAAGTCCCCTGTCACATGACGAAATTTCACTCTAATAGCACCTGATGTATCTATTAAATTTGGAATGTCAGATGCGAATACGTTACCGTCTACGTCGTATACACCCGGTAACACTTCAGCCCACGTTTGCGGAGGTATAAACTTGCTACCATCCTTTGAAGTCGCTGATATCTTTTCGTTCATGAGATAATTTTAGGAAGATTATCCCTGTCAACTTTCCAAGTCCACTTCCCAAAATCCCAGTCTGCCCTTTTGGGGGATAGGTACGTCAAATACGATAGGATTTGATAAGTAAAAGCCCCAATATCCCGGAAAATGCCACAGTGACGTTGCCGTTTGGCTACAAGAATCTATATTGACAGTACCAAGTATCTTTCCCCGCGGCTGGTCTTCAAAACATCCGATGTTTTCCCTTAACCATGTTTCCGCAACCATATGACCACAGTGCTTCACGAGTGCTACAGTCTCTACCGCGCTATACCAATCCGCTATGTCTTTGGATTGTCCAGCATGTATGGCTATTTGACCGCGTATAGCGGTCTGCCATATCCGGTTCTCTACGTCTTTGTGCCCTAGAATGATTAACGTAGCCCAAGGCTGCCGTATTGTAAGTGCTTTCATTCTTCTATGGCTTCTGTGAAAATAGCCGTGTGAAATTTAAATTCAGTACTGTGACCGATATCCTATCATTTGCGATGTAAACCCCGAACGTATCAGTTGACTCAACTATTTATCTTTAAAATTTATGCAAAACACCTAGATGTACTCTATTAGATTTACTACATCCCAAATGAGTTAGCTATATATAGTCATTTATCGTAAATTGGATAGTGGAGCTTGCATTTTTTGTAAGTGTACGCTTTCATACTTTACAATAGTTTGGTAGTATTCCGTTGCAGATTTTAAATAGTCCAACAACCCAAAAGTTAGCAGTAGTATGCAAACTGTTATTATATACAAGCACCAATCACGCATATTATGTCATTCGTTAAACGCTATACATTTTTCTGTTCGGTTTCCTGTGTCCCTCCCTGCAGGGCTTCGCGCTTTACAGTACATCCGCTCACAAATGTATTAAGCCATCTCTGCGCCTTAAATACCGCGGACTCTTTAGAATTCCCAAAACAAATACCTAGTTGTACTTTATTTCTGAAGTAGCATCGAATTTGAAATAGAGTTTTTTCTGAATTCTCTTCAAATTTAAACGACAGCTCCTCGCTGTAATGTTCAGTACCCCAAATTATGGGCTTAGTAGTTGTTTCAGACAGTGCCCTAAAAGGCGATAGCTTCGCGCGCCCCATTAGATAACGCATCTTATGTTTTGTCGCTTTAATTAATTGCGAAAGGCTTTTTAGAGGCGTAGCATACGTTTTATTCCACTCCTCTAAGATTTCTTCGATTGCTTCCGGCTCTATCTCAATGCCGTTTATAGTAACGACGATACCTTTAGTCGCTGTAGCATGCCTATTCTTTTCGGTTTTGTGTTGCATACTTGTTGTGTAGCTTCCCCCATATCTATAAAGATTACCTATTGTCTCCGCTACCGCCTATCACTCCACGCGCCTTTCTGCTGGCTAACTTTGCAATGTTTACAGTTGCTACGTGTTCCAGTGTACTGCCCAGTTTTTTGGCAAGAACTGTGGATATTTGGAATATTTTTCGCAGAGCTTCCTTTTCTACATCGGGCTTATGCGCATTATCCCTTATTTCTTTCTTCAGTGCGCCACACATACTTCCCGCTGCTATGGTTAAGCCAATTGAGAGTATTGCATTGGAATCCAGCCTAGAATCGTAATCTGAAATTTTTGCGAGTTCATTTGACTCATATTCGTTTACAGTTATATCGGCTATATCTCCTGTCATAACTTCCGAAAGCTTCCACCCGCGTATATGCGATACGCCGGCTATGTACCACAGGACGTCGCCTAATTCTTTCAGCGTATCTTCCGAGCTAACCATTCCGCTGCTTTCTGAGATAAGCTTTTCCTGTAACTCCCCTATCTCGTTTACGAGACCGTATGCCATATACGCAGTGTTTAGGGATGCAGGTAGAGCTGTACTCATTGCAGCCACTTGGTACGCATTTAGTGTCAGTTTTTCTTTATCGTTCATGTAATTCCTTTAGATTTAAAATTCTTTGATTTTCGCTTCCGCGATATTGTAGGGAAATATTCTTTAAACCCTCTACATATTCGCCATCTACCAATACGTCTATGGCGGTTAAAATTTCATCGGTAACTTCGCAGTGGGCACGTCCCCCGTGTAGTAAGTCTGTCTCATAGGTATAGCCACTATATGCCCAAATAGTTTTGTTCTCCAACGCCTTCACCCTTCGGATTAGCGGGAGTAAAGCCCTCTGATTGCATGCTTCAAAGGGCTCGCCACCCAATAATGATAACCCAGAAATATAGGAACGCTTAACCAATTCGTATACATATTCCTCTGTTGCTTTTGTATACGGTTTCCCGTAGTTAAAATCCCACGTTATAGCATTAAAGCATCCCTTACAGTGGTGGGTACAGCCTGAGACAAATAATGAAACTCGTATTCCGGGCCCATTTGCAATGTCTACAGGCTTTATCTCCGCATAGTTCATATTATATATGCAGTACGCGCTCCTTTATTTCTTGCGTACGGCCTTGATTCCAGTATTGGGTTCCAATATATCCACACGTGCGCCGAGCTACCGACATCTTACTTTGGTCGGTGTTTCCACAATTAGGACACTTCCAGCCTAATTTACCGTGTTCATCGGTGTATATGGATATTTCGCCGTCATACCCACATTCCATGCAATAATCGCTTTTGGTGTTAAGCTCCGCATACATGATTTTGTCGTATATAAACTGTATCATTGTTAATACTGCGGGTATGTTGTTCTGCATATTTGGTACTTCAACGTAGCTGATTGCGCCGCCAGGAGACAATAGTTGAAATTTGGATTCCAGCTCTAATTTTGCAAATGCGTCTATCGGTTCGGTAACGTGGACATGATAGCTGTTTGTTATATAGTTTTTGTCCGATACCCCGGCTATTATTCCGAAACGGTGCTGCAATGCTTTTGCAAATTTATATGTTGTACTCTCCAGCGGTGTCCCATAGAGGGAATAATCTATATTTTCCGCCGCTTTCCACTTCGCGGTGTACTCGTTTAGTTTTCGCATGATCTGTAAACCAAGCGCCTCCCCCTCCGACTCTGTGAGCTTTTTCCCTATGAGTGCGTAAACACACTCCCAAAGCCCTGCATATCCAAGGGATAGTGTTGAATAACCACCGTGGAGGTATTTATCTATGGTCTCCCCCTTCTTTAAACGCAATAATGCCCCATGTTGCCACAGTATTGGCGCTGCATCGGAATATGTGCCTTCAAGCCTTTTATGCCTGCACTGCAGCGCGTCATGGCACAACTCCAAACGCTCGTCCAAAATTTCCCAGAACCTTTCCAGATCGCCGTGTGCTGATAATCCCACATCGGGCAGATTTATCGTAACCACTCCTTGGTTAAAACGTCCATAATACTTCGGCTTGCCATTTTCGTCAACATACGGCGTTAAAAAGCTTCTACATCCCATGCAGGTATAGCAATGCCCCTCGCCGTTTTTGTCTATTTTATTTGCAAGCATTATCTTTTCGGAAATGTAGTCGGGTACCATGCGTTTTGCCGTACACTTCGCAGCAAGTTCCGTCAGATAATAGTACTTTCCTTCCGGAGATATATTATCTTCTTCAAGTACATATATGAGCTTCGGGAATGCAGGAGTAATATATACACCCTTTTCATTTTTTACGCCTAAAATTCTCTGTTTCAAAGTTTCTTCAATTATCATAGCCAAATCCGCTTTTGTCTGCGGATCTGAAACTTCGTTTAGATACATATAGACAGTGACAAAGGGTGCTTGTCCATTTGTCGTCATAAGAGTAATTACTTGGTACTGTATTATTTGCACTCCCCTCGCGACTTCCTTTCGCACCCGTCCCTCAACTATCTGGGATATTTGCGCTTCCTCAACATCTACAAGTAGTTTCTTTAGTTCTGCTTCTACCTCCGCACGAATCTTCTTTCTTGAAACTTCCACAAATGGAGCTAAATGCGCAAGCGAGATACTCTGTCCGCCATATTGATTGCTTGCGACTTGCGCTATAATTTGGGTCGCAATATTGCAAGCGGTAGCAAAACTTTTGGGTCTATCAATCTGTGTGCCTGATATGACAGTACCGTTTTGCAGCATATCTTCCAGATTTAACAAGCAGCAATTATGCATCCGCTGGGCAAAATAATCCATATCGTGGAAGTGGAGCAAACCCGCATCGTGTGCCTCTACTACTTTGTGAGGCAAAAGGATTCTGGAAGATATGTCTTTGGATACCTCTCCCGCCATGTAGTCGCGCTGCACGCTGTTAATTAGGGGATTTTTGTTGGAATTCTCCTGTTTTATATCCTCATTATTACAGTTGATAAGACTTAGTATTCTACCGTCTGTAGTGTTGGATTTTCGTGCCAAACTACGATTATAGCGATATGTTATGTAGCGCTTGGCTAGCTCATATTTTCCAAGACGCATTATTTCTTTTTCTACTATATCCTGTATTTCTTCAACGGTTAACGCTCGCGTTAACTCTTCCGCGAGTTTCCGTACATACTCGCCTATGGATACTATCTCAGCCTCACTCAGTTTATGTGCGGCTTCCACCCTATTGTTTGCTTTGGTCACTGCAGTTACTATCTTCGCCGCATCAAATCCAACTTCTGTACCATCTCGTTTTATTATCTTCATATGCGATATTTTAAATTACTTAATATATCAGTTTAGGCATTTTTGCATATGCGTGTATTGCAGAAAATTTCCATATTCCTACTTCCTAGAAAAGGACTAGATGTCTCGATCGCTTTCAGCAAAGATATGTTATTGATGTAATTTTTCGATTACATACGCCAATAATTTGTCATACTCGCTTACAGTAAATCCCTCGGCTCTTTCGAATCCGCCAAACTCTTTAGACATTTCGCGTAATCGCTCATCTATAGTGAGTGCGCTACATAAGTCTTGATAGCGACCATTTGTTTCATACTCTATATTCGTATCCCTGCGGATTAAAATGTTTAATGGAGTATATTCCGTATCCATTGCCCGTATATATCCCCACATTGAGGCTGTAGCCCATTTAGCTTCTTTAGGGAAATTTTCACTGGTATAGAGTGGGCATAGTCCTAAAGGAGAATCGGTAACTATCAATTCATATCCATTAGTTAGGCACTCGCGTTCTGCCTTTACTTGCTTTGCCAAAAAATATAGCTGTGCATAAACATCTACTGATCGCTTTTGGTGAGCCCACGTCTTAGCATATTCCGACACTTGCTCTATTAGATATCCGTGAAGCTTTAAGTCGCCAAAGAGTTTTGCAGCACATATGGACTTCCCTACCCCCGGACCTCCAAATATATTTATCCGTCTATATTTCATTTGCCATGATTAAGTATAGCCCTAACTAGATACTCCATCTAGGATAGGATCCTATGCAGATTTCTCAAAAATATATGTTTCGGAATACCTATTATGTCTATTTTCATACTTCTTTGTTAATATTGTTCTTTGTGGAGTTATATGCCTCTTTGCAAACTTCTATAAATTCTTCTTCTCCAGGCAAATTACTGAGCTCAAATTTGCATAAGAATTTTACAGGATGGAAAGGTGTACTAGTGTCACGATATTCCTCTAAAGCGTAAAACCTCTCATTTTGTGCAAGTTTACGCTTGTTAAATCCCTTATATACTTCAAAGGTATTAGCATCAAAGTCTATTACATAACACCACTCGCACCATAAGCTTTCTGCTGCAAACTTGTAGCTATCCACTACTCTGGTAACAGTTCCATCCATAATATATGGAATTACTTTATACCCACCCTCTAATGCATTTAGGTCATTCGTTTTGGAACTCCTGTATAATGCGTTTACTTCCTCCTTTGTGAGGAAGTGAAGGTTCTCTACTGCCACAGAGAATTCATTCAATTTACTCTGTAACGTTTCTAAAAGTCCTACCCCCTGCCCCTCGGGGTAACCGTCAAATTGCCCATATTGGGCGAGTTTTACTTCTTTGTTCTTTATTGCTATTACTAAACTTCGTGTCCCCATAGAATTTTAATCCTTTGGGAATTTGCATGTTTAGCTAAAAATTTTATAAAAAGACGGCGTTTGAAAACCCCTAAATCTTTTAGTTTAGGGGATAAAAAACGCCGATGGTAAACTATCCTTGGTTTTCAATATAGTGCTTCAATGTTTCTTGGGAGACATTTCCTATTGAAGCGACGAAGTATCCATCTGTCCAAAATGTGTTTTCCCTCCAAAATATGCGTTGTAACTTTGAGCGATATACTTGGATAGTTGGGCGATATTTGAGAGTATGCGTTTCATATCCGAATCTATATTCCCGATAAAAGTTTCTTACTATACTTGCATATAAGTATTACATGGACATGGTATTTGATGAGGAATTTGAAGTTATTTTTGCTTATGTAATCTTTTTGAACCATAAATGCTAAAGGCTTACAAATACAGATTATATCCGACCGACGAGCAAAAAGTTTTGTTTGCCAAGA
>OKXB01000832.1_pt1 | contig 35216 bp, 25 predicted proteins | sample 1601731 | NCBI WGS metagenome assembly OKXB01 (sample SAMN04414077, study PRJEB24778) | human gut metagenome | material: faecal | host: Homo sapiens
GATATTCCAGAAGAAATAGTCTTTCTTTGTTCAAATGTTAAATGTTTCCAATTTTCCATTTTAAAAACCTCCTTATTGCAAGGAAACATAAAATATATTATAGCAGGACTTATTTCAGTTTGTTAATTAAAAACAGAATTTCAAATTAAAATTCAGGAATTAATAAAATAATTAAAAATTAATTCCTTTTTTTGATTTGTTATGCTATAATTTAAGAGAGCCTATGAAAACTCTCTAGAATTTCGAGGTGTTTTTTTATGACAAAATATGTATTTGTAACTGGAGGAGTTGTATCTGGACTTGGAAAAGGAATTACAGCTTCAAGTATAGCCTTACTTTTAAAAGCAAGAGGTTATAAAGTGTTTATGCAAAAATTTGACCCATATATTAATGTTGACCCTGGAACTATGAATCCCATTCAACATGGTGAGGTTTTTGTAACCTATGATGGATGTGAAACTGACTTAGATTTAGGTCACTATGAAAGATTTATTGATGAAGAGTTAAATTATACATCTAATATAACAAGTGGACGTATTTATTCTGATGTTATTAGTAGAGAGCGAAGAGGGGAGTACTTAGGTGGTACTGTCCAAATGGTTCCACATATTACGGATTATATAAAGTCTAAAGTATATGAGGCCGGTAAATCATCTGGAGCTGATATTGTTATTACTGAAATAGGTGGTACAGTTGGTGATATTGAATCACTTACCTTTATTGAGGCTTTAAGACAAATTCAATATGAAAAGGGATCAGAAAATACTTTTTTCATCCATACAACTTTGATTCCATATATATATGGTTCTGGTGAATTAAAAACAAAGCCTACACAAAATACAGTTAAAGATTTAAGAAATATGGGTATTCAACCTAATGCCATTGTATGTCGAACTCCTGAACATTTAAATGATGGAATTAAAAGTAAACTTTCTATGTTTTGTTCTCTTCCAAAAGAGAATATAATAGAAGCTATCGATGTACCAAATATTTACCAAATTCCTCTTAATTTTTATCATCAAAAAATAGATGAAATTGTTTTAAAGCAATTTAAACTAAATGTCGGTAAAATAGATATTAAATATTGGGAAGATTTAGTTGAAACGGTTAATCATTTAAATAAAACAGTAACTATTGCCCTTGTTGGTAAATATGTTGAGTTACATGATGCCTATTTATCAGTTGCTGAAAGTTTGAGACATGCAGGATATAAGTACAAAACAAAAGTTGATATTAAGTGGATTGATTCAGAAAAATTAGAAACTTGTACTAATTTAGATGAAGAATTTAAAGATGTAAAAGGAATTATTGTACCGGGTGGATTTGGTAGTCGTGGTACAGAAGGTATGATAATGGCTATTAAATATGCAAGAGAAAATAATGTTCCCTTTTTAGGAATATGTTTAGGCATGCAGTTATCAGTAATTGAATTTGCTAGAAATGTATGTAAGATAGAAGATGCATCATCAACGGAATTTAATCCTAATACAAAAAATCCTATTATTGATTTAATGGAAGAACAAAAGAAAATTACTGATATGGGTGGAACACTTAGACTTGGTAATTATGAATGTAAACTAAAAAAAGATACACTTGCATATAAGGATTATAATGTAGAGATAATATTAGAAAGACATCGTCATCGTTATGAATTTAATAACGAATATAAAGAAATTTTAGAGAAAAATGGTATGGTATTTTCTGGTATCAATACAATGCGTAATTTAATGGAAATAATTGAAATACCGACTCATAAACATTTTATAGCATGTCAATTTCATCCAGAATTTAAAAGTAGACCTACTAAATGTCATCCTCTTTTTGATTCATTTATAAAGTCTAGCATAAAATAGAGTAGATAACTACTTTATTTTTTTTCATTTAGTGCTATAATATATTATTAATATTTGAAGAGGGTGTAGTAATGTTAGTAAAAGAAAATAGATTATTATCAGTTAGTAATTCCGAAATTATAAACGGAACGATTATTATACCAGAAAATATAGAAATAATTGAAGATAATACCTTTGTAAATGGTACTAATTTAATATCTATTGATATACCAAAATCAATTAAGACAATTGGTAAAGGTGCTTTTATGGGATGTTTAAATTTAAGGAGTATTAACATTTCTAGTAATGTTACAGAAATAGGTAAAGAGTGTTTTAGTAAATGTAAGTCTTTAGAATTTGCTACAATAGATGCAAACATAGTAAAATTACCAAATAAAATATTTGAAGATTGTATAAATTTAAAAGAAGTGAAGTTATCTAATTCTATAAAAACATTAGGAGAAGCGTCATTTAATGGTTGTAAAAGTCTTAGTTTAATTAATTTACCAAATAATTTATTATTAATTGATAAAGGCTGTTTTTACAATTGTGTAAATCTTATACATATTGATTTACCAGCATCTATTAATTTTTTAGAAAGTAGTTGTTTTTCTAAATCGGGATTAGTAACATTTGATATTCCAAAACAGGTTACTAAATTACCTTTTGGTGTTTTTCAAGATTGTCGAAGTCTTAAACAAGTTAAGTTTCATGGACAATTTAAAGCACTTGGTGATAATGTTTTTAATGGATGCATAAGTCTTAAAGAAATAAATCTTCCTAATTCATTAGAATCTATGGGAGCATCATCTTTTTCTAACTGTGTAAAACTTATGAAAATCGTTCTTCCTCAAAAAATTCATACTATAAATACATATACCTTTTCCAATTGTAAGAATTTACAAAATATAGAAATGTTAGGTATTATAAAAGAAATTAGTTCATATGCTTTTGATAGTTGTAAAAGTCTTTCTTCTATCAATTTAGGTGAGGTTATTAGTATTGGTCATCATGCTTTTAAAGATTGTGAATCATTAACTAAATTATTATTGCCATCATCAATAAAAGAAATTTTTGAAAATGTACTTGATGGTTGTTTAAATTTAAAAGAAATATCTTTTCCATCTAGTCTAACAAATGCAACAGATATTATTCAAAATATTTTTATTCAAAATAATGATGTTAAAGTGTTTATATATGATAGATATTATCAATATCAGGAATTATTAAACATTAAAAATATACGTAATAATGAAATACTTGATAGAATATATAAAATATTAACCAAAAATAGACACATATATAATTTAGATAAAGAAAAAATATATAAAATGTATGAAGAAAATTCTATGTTTAAAGATGTAGTAGATTCAATGGTATTTAATAGTAGACAAAGTAATTCTAGTTATGAAAAAGAACTTATAAAGTTTGATAATTTATTTCCAAGAACGCGTTTTAGTAATTTGCCAAATGGAACAATTTTTAATAGTTTAAATAATGATTTAATACTTAAATATAGTGTTAAAATGATGAGAAAAATAAAATGGTTTGATATTTTTAATTCTCCTAATTTAGAATGTGAACATTTAATTCCTAATATAATATCTTTCTTTGGATTATTTGAAAATGATAATAGGTGTTATCACCGTTTAGAATTGTTAAAAAAAGCCCTTTTTTATAATTACGCATTTAATAGTAGGCAGTATTTAAGTATGCCAAGTAATATTAAACAGTATTTTACGAAGGTAGATGAAAAATGTTTTTTATTAGATGACAAAGTAAATATACCTAGTGATTTTAGTGACTATTTAAAACGTATTATGAATAGTGAAGATGTAAAAAATATTAAAAGTTTAAAAAATAGATTAGGTAAAAAAATTAATGACTTTTTTAAAAATCATTATTTTGTAGCAAACACAGATATGTATATACTAAAGGATAGTTTATTAGATGAAAATATAAAAAGTGTTAATAGTTATATTTTGTCTTCTACTTTAGAAAATCAGATTACCTATAATAATTTAAATGAAATATTTAAAGATTTATATATAGAATATGATGAAAATATTTTAAATTTCTTTTTAAAAAATATTAAAATTATTATTTCAAAAAAAGATTATAGAATAAATTTTAAGGAGGTTATTTCTAGATATTATGAAATAAAACATTATTATCTGGAAATGGGTAATGATGACTTTTCTTATCATGATGCATATAGATATCTATGTGAATCTATTTTCTTTAATGTAAATAAGGGTAATTATGAGTTTGAACAAATGGTAAAAAAGGCTGGTATAACAAGTCAAAGTAAATTTGATGAATATCAAGAATTGTATGAGGGTATGAAAAATCAAAAAATATCCATGATACCTCGAATAAAAGAATCTATAAATATTAACATAGATGATACAAATTATATTGTTATTGGTGAGATACTTAGAAGAGATGATCCATTTGCTTTATTAGTTGGAGAATCCTCATATACTAATTGTTGTCAAACATTAAATGATAATGGTTATGATTGTTTAATTCATTCAATAAATGAAGGTAGAATATTTTGTACGTATTTGATTAATCAAAATCAAAAGATATTATTAGCTCAATCTTGGGTATGGAGAAACGGTAATGTTATTTGTTTTGATAATATAGAAGGTACTAATTATATGAATAAAGATATTTTATATTCCAAGTTAGTTGCAAATGCATATCAATATATTTCAAGTAAAATTATAGAAATGGCCCATAAATATAAAGATAAAATTGATGTCATAATGGTTGGTAGTAATCATAATGATTTAAAGAAAATAAATTATTATTTTGGACCTGAATATGAAAATACTATATGTCCCAAAGGGTATTATAGTTATGTAGATTCATCAAAAGTACATTATATTATTGGAAACAAGGAGCAAATAGATACAAGTTTTAATCCTAAAAAAATATATATTGATGAAAGAATATTTGTTCATGAAACTGGAATAAATATCACAACTAAAACAATTCAAAAATTAGGAATTATTAATCATAGATATGGTAATATTAATTTTGCATTTGAACTTAGTGAATTTTTCGGTATTTCTTTAAATGATATATCTATTATTTATGGAGAAGATTGGTATATATTATATAAATGGATAGATAACTCTTTAAATATTTTAGATAGTGGTATGTTAGAACTAGATACTAAAAAGGAACTAAGAATGCAAGAGGCTGAGATATTAAAGGCTTATAAATTACTTATCAAAGCATATAATGTATCACCAGATATTATTTCTTCTGTAAAGAATAAAGAAAAAGAATTATAATTAGGAATATGTTTATTCCTTTTTATTTGCAATAAAGATATCTTTAGTGTATAATATTTTGTATAAATAAGGGTGTGAAGTTATGTATTTGAAGGAAATAAGAACACATGGTTTTAAATCATTTGCTGATAAAATTAGTATAGAAATGAATAATGGTATTACATGTATAGTTGGACCAAATGGAAGTGGTAAAAGTAATGTTGTTGATGCCGTTAGATGGGTTCTTGGTGAACAATCAATAAAATCACTTCGTGGTGATGGAAATATGTCTGATGTTATTTTTTCAGGTAGTAAATCACGAAATATGATGAATATAGCTAGTGTAACATTAATATTTGATAATAGTGATAATTATTTAAAATTACCTAATACGGAAGTATCAATTAAAAGAAGAGTATATAGAGATGGAACTAATGAATATTATATAAATGGCGAAAAATGTCGTTTAAAAGATATTACAGATATATTATTAGATAGTGGTGTTGCAAAGGAAAGCTTTAATATTATTTCGCAAGGTAAGATAGAAGAAATATTAAATAGTAAACCTATTGAGAGAAGAGTAATATTTGAAGAGGCAGCAGGTGTTCTTAAATATAAAAGAAGAAAAGAAGATGCCTTAAGAAAACTAGACAAAACAAATGATAACTTATCCCGTATTAATGATATAATTGGTGAATTAAAAATTCAAGTAGAACCACTTGAAATGCAAAAAAATAAAGCTTTAGAGTATATAGAAGTATCAAAAGAATTAGAAAATATTGAAATTAGTTTACTTGCAAATGATATAACCAATATTAGTTATAAATATAAACAAAATAAAGAAAAACAAGAGCAGCTAAATAAAGAAATACTTGCTCTTTCAACAAATAATAATGGTAGTGAAGCAAGACTTGAAAAATATAAATTAGATATTAATAAATTAGATAATGAACTAAGTAGTCTAAACAAATGTCTTATGGATATAGTTACTAAAATATCTAAATTAAATGCTGAAAAGCAAATTATAACAGAAAGACAAAATTATAATGTTGATGATACTAAAGTACATAATGCGATTATAGAATTAAATGAAAAAAAATTATCACTCGAAAATGAAATATCTAGGTTAAAGGGTGAAATAGATACTTTAGAAAGTGATAATACTAAAAAGAGTAATGATTATAATGAAATTAATCAGAAATTAAATGATATAAAGGTACAAAAAACAAAAACAGATGATTTACTATCTAATACTCTTAGAAATAATAATTATTTAAATTTAAAAATAGATTCTTTAAATACAAGCATTCAAGAAAATTCTCTTCTTCCATATGCCGTAAGACAAGTTTTATCTAATCCAAAATTATCAGGTATACATGGAGCCCTTGGTAATTTAATTGACGCACCAGAAAAATATGCTCGCGCTATAACCAGTTCTTTAGGAGCAGCTTTTAGTAATGTTGTTGTTGATAATGAGGCATGTGCTAAAGAAACAATTAACTATTTAAAAAATAATAATATTGGTAGAGTTACCTTTTATCCTCTTAATATCATGAAGGAAAAGAGTGTTGATGAAGAGACATTAAGACTTATATCCAACATGGAAGGCTTTATTGGTGTTGCTAATACACTAATCAATTTTGATACTAAATATAGCAATGTTATTAAAAATCAATTAGGAAATGTTTTAGTAACAAATAATATTGATAGTGCTAATGCTATAAGTAAGAAAATAAATTATCGCTATAAAATTGTAACTCTTGATGGAGAAGTTTTAAATGTAGGTGGGTCAATTACTGGTGGTAATTTAAAACAAAATCGAAATATTATTAGTGATAAATATGAATTAGAACGTTTACTTAAAGAAAAAGATGAAGGCATAATAAAGGTAAAAACATTAGAAGAAAAAATAAATGAAATAGATAAAACATATAAAGCTATTGAAGATGAATTATACTTAATTAATAGAGATAGGATTAACAATGAAGAAGTTCTTAAAAATAAAAGACAACAAATTAATAATTTAAATCTTGACTTAAATACTATAAATAAAAATATTATGGGTATGAATAATATGCTTAATAATAAATTAAATGAAGAAGAAGAAAAAGTTATTAATGATTATTATAGTGCTTTAAAAGAAAAGGATAAATTAGAATTAGAAATATCTAACATAACCAAAGAAAAACAAACTTTAAGTGATGCTTTAGAAGAATATGAACATGAAATAAGAAAAGAAAACTCTATTTTTAACAGTAAAAATAAAGAATTAAAGGATTTAGAGATTGCTATTAACAGAGCAGATGTTAAATTAGATACACTCCTTACTACTTTAAATGAAGAATATAATATGACTTATGAAAAGGCTGTAAGTAATTATAAACTTGAAATAGAAGAAAATATGGCAAGGGGTATGGTTAGTAAACTAAAAGCCAAAATAAAAGAAATTGGACCGGTTAACATTAATGCTCCTGAAGAATATGCCAAGGTAAGTGAGAGGTATGAATTTTTGAATCGTCAAAAAGATGATTTAATTAGTGCTGAAAATACCCTTATGGATATTATAAATGAACTTGATGATGTTATGAAAAAAGAATTTAGTGAAAATTTTGAAATAATTAGAAAGAACTTTACCCAAACATTTAAGGAATTATTTAAGGGTGGAACAGCTGATTTAAAACTATTAGATCCAGATAATATTCTAGAAAGTGGTATTGATATCGTCGCATCTCCTCCAGGTAAGAAATTAACGACTATTTCTTTATTATCAGGCGGTGAAAAAACATTTACAGCAATCAGTTTAGTCTTTGCCATTCTTAAATCTAGGTGTGTACCATTCTGTATTTTTGATGAGGTAGAGGCAGCTCTTGATGAAGCAAATGTTGATAGTTTTGGTAAATATTTAAAAACACTTACAAGTAAAACACAATTTATTCTTATTACACATAAGAAAAAAACGATGGAATATGCTGATATTTTATATGGTATTACAATGCAGGAATCAGGCGTTAGTAAACTTGTTAGTGTAAAACTTGAGGATATGAAATAATAAAAGTTGTATGTTGCAACTTTTTTGTGTTAAAATATTTTTGGAGATGATAATAATGTGTACAAAAGTTTTATGTATTATGGATGGAGTAGGAATTAGGGATACGGAATATGGTAATGCTGTTAAAATGGCAAAGAAACCTAATCTTGACTATTTAATTAAAAACTATCCCCACAGTAAATTAGAAGCAAGTGGTGAACTTGTAGGCCTTCCTGCAGGTCAAATGGGAAATAGCGAAGTAGGGCATACAAATATTGGAGCTGGAAGAATAGTATATCAACCACTACAACTCATTACTAATCAAATAAAAAATGGTGAATTTTTTCAAAATAAGAATTTACTTGAAACAATTAAACATGTAAAAGATAATCATTCTAACTTACATATATGTGGTCTTTTAAGTGATGGCGGAATACACTCTCATATTAATCATTTATTTGGACTAATTGATTTATGTAAAAAAGAAGGAATTAGTAATGTATATTATCATGTATTTTTAGATGGTAGAGATACCCTTCCAAATATTTGTTTAAAATATTTAGATGAATTATCTGAGAAGATTAAAGAGACATCAGTTGGATCTATTGCCTCAATATCAGGTAGATATTATGCTATGGATAGAGATAATAGATGGGATAGAGTAAAAAAAGCCTATGATGTTATGGTAACAGGAACTGGCATAGAATGTAATTCTTATAAAGATGTTATTGAAAAAAATTACAATGAAGGCATATTTGATGAATTTATCGTTCCAACTATCATAGATAAAAATGGTATGATAAAAGATAATGATGGATTAATTGCCTTTAATTTTAGACCAGATAGATTAAGAGAAATTTTTAAGGCTATAACTAATCCTGATTTTAGTGATTTTGAACATAAAAATTTAAAAAATATAAAATTAACGACAATGATGCCAGTTAGTAATGAGGTTATTTGTAATAATGCTTTTGAATTACAGAAATTAGATAATACACTTGGAGAATATCTTTCTAAAAATCATAAAACACAATTAAGAATTGCTGAAACAGAAAAGTATGCTCATGTTACATATTTCTTTGATGGTGGAGTTGAAAAAGATTTAGATGGGTGCAAGAGAATATTAGTTAATTCACCTAAGGTAGCCACATATGATTTAAAACCAGAAATGAGTGCTTATGAGGTAACTGATAAATTAATTAAGGAACTAGATAATCATTTGGATGTTGTTATTCTTAATTTTGCAAATGGAGATATGGTTGGACATACTGGTAATTTAGATGCTGCTATTAAAGCTGTTGAAACAGTTGATGACTGTATTGGAAAAATATATAAAAAGGTAGAAGAGATTGGTGGAACTTTAATTGTAACAGCTGATCATGGTAATAGTGAAGTTATGATTGATGATAATGGAAATGTTATTACATCACATACAACTAATAAAGTTCCACTTATAATTACTGATAAAAGGATAAAATTAGAAGATGGTAAACTTGCGGATATTGCCCCTACAATGTTGTATTTGCTGGGGCTTGATATACCAAAAGAAATGACAGGAAATGTATTAATTAAAAAATAACAGTTTTATCTGTTATTTTTTGATGTATTGTTTTAAAACAGGTTGTATTTGCTTATTTTCAAGTGCTTCTTCTAAAGTTGGTACTAATAAATCAAAATGTGCAACTAAAGAGTTAGGTTTAGATTTATGATTATCTTGACCAAATGGTATAAAATAGATATTTTTTGTATTAAGCAGGCTCATAATATTTTTTCCATTAATACCAAGACCATCATTAGTTGATATACCTATAACAATAGGACTATTGTTTCTAAGAGTTGCTTTAGCACTCATAACAACAGGTGTATCAATAATTCCATTTGCCATTTTCGCAATAAAATTACCTGTTGCTGGTGCAACAACAAGAGCATCTAGTTTTTCACTTGGTCCAAATTTTTCTGCTTCAACGACAGTTGAAATAACTTGGTGACCAGTTAATAATTCTAGTGCTTCTTTAATATCTTTTCCAAGTCCAAACCTTGTATCTTCACTTATAACTTGAGGTGATGCGATAGGAATAACATCATATCCCATTTCTTTTAAAAGTTTAATTTGTGGCATTACTTCTTTAATAGTACAAAATGATGATGTTATCGCAAAGCCTATTTTTTTCATTGTTTTCCTCCTAATATTTGATTAATTTTTTTAGTTAAAATTAATCCTGCTGTTTTTGGAGCAACTTTAGATGGAATACCTAGATATATATTGTTTTTAATACTTTTTTGATCAAGTGCAGGCTTATCAATACCATGAGGATAAGATGCAACATCAAGAACATAAGCATCCTTATTTATAAAAGTTATTAAAGCTTTATTTATAACTAAATTAGGAGCAGTATTAATAATCATATCGATATTTTTTAAATAACTACACATATTTATATGATTATTTGAGTAACATACATTTATATTTTCCTTCTCTAGTGCTTTTTTATCTTTTTCTTCAATAATACTAACAACGATATTTGCACCCATATGTTTTAAAACCGATACTAAATATTTACCAATATTGCCATATCCAATAACCATTATATGGGCATTATTTATAGATATATCGGTATTTTCTACTAAGTCACTTATAATTCCTTCGACGGTACAAATAGCGTTTTCCCTAACAACATCTTGTTCATTCATTAAAATGTTACATTTTCTATCCTTTAATATTTCTTTTAATGGTTGCGTCATAATGCCTGAAAAAAGATACACATCTTTTTTGGCATCTTCCAAAAAATTTTCTTTAATGATAAATTCTTCTTCAGCACTAATTACATAATTTTGTTTTACACCATTTACTGGAAAAAGAATACAATCATATTGTTTAACATTTATTTCATTTATCTTTTTGTAAATACAGTTATCAAAATATGTATGATATCCAACAAGAGTAATATCATTTTTATCTTTTAAACTATTTATTATGTGATGGTATCTTTTATCTCCACCTAAAATTAATATTTTCATTTTTACCTCCAAAATACTCTCTTTATTATATGTTTTAAAGTAAAGATGTGCTACTAGAATTAACCAAATAATAATATATGCATATAAATACATAAGAGGAGTTGATACTATGTGTGGTTTTGTTGGATGGTATAATGATAAAGAAAATATCAAAAAACATAAAAAAATGATAAAAAAAATGAATAAAAGTTTAAAACATCGTGGACCAGATGACCATAAGTATGATATAAGTGATCATTTATTATTAGGACATAATCGTCTTTCTATTATTGATTTAAAAAATGGTGTGCAACCTATGAAATATAAAAATTATACGATTGTTTATAATGGAGAAATTTATAATACAAATGAGATAAAAAAATTATTAATAGAAAAAGGTTATATTTTTACAACGACAAGTGATACAGAAGTTTTATTAAAAGGTTATATATGTTTTAAAGAAAAAATTCTTAATATGATAGAAGGTATATATGCTTTTGCTATATATAATCAGGAAGAACTTTTTTTAGCACGTGATAGATTAGGAGTAAAACCATTATTTTATAGTCATATGGGTAATGATTTTTTATTTGCATCAGAAATAAAAGCTATTTTAAAAAGCAAAATAGTTAAACCTATTATAACAAAAGATTCTCTTAGTCAGTTGCTTAGTTTAGGACCATCTAGGGTTCCAGGTAGTGGTATTTTTAAAGATATTTATGAATTAAGACCGGCTCATTATTTAACATATAAAGATGGTCAAATAAATATTCAAAGATATTGGAATGTTGCAAGTAAAGAGTTTAATGATACTTTTGAAGAAAGTGTTATAAAGACAAGAGAATTACTTACAGATTCTATTAAAAGACAAATGGTGTCAGATGTTCCTATTGCTTGTTTTTTAAGTGGAGGACTAGATAGTAGTATTATTACATCCGTTGTTTCTAAAAATTATGATGATGTATTAAAAACATTTTCTATTGACTATGAAGATAACAATAAATATTTTAAAGGAAATGCTTTTCAAATATCAGAAGATAAAAGTTTTATAGATATTATGCGAAAGACTTTTTCAACTAATCATTACTTTGAAATAATTAGTCAAAGAAAACTAGCTAAATTATTAAAGAAGAGTGTTGTTGCAAGAGATTATCCTGGTATGGCAGATATTGATTCATCTCTCTATTGGTTTAGTAAACAAATAAAAAAAGAAGTTAAAGTTGCTTTAAGTGGTGAATGTGCTGATGAAATATTTGGAGGATATCCTTGGTTTTATAACGAAAAGATAAGAAAAAGAGATAATTTCCCATGGATTGATAGTTTAGATGAAAGAAATAATTTATTAAAAGAAGAGTTAAAAGATAAATTAAAATTAAAAGATTATGTATCTAAAGCCTATGAAGATATTATAAAAGAAATACCAGAAGATAGTGATGAGTTTAAAAAATTATTTTATATTAATATGATTATGTTTATGCCTACCTTATTAGAAAGAAAAGATAGAATGACAATGATGGCATCATTAGAGGCAAGAGTACCGTTTGCGGATACAAAGTTAATTGAATATTTATGGAATGTACCATGGGAATATAAATTTTATCATAACAAAGAAAAAGGATTATTAAGAGAGGCTTTTAAAGATATATTACCAAATGAAATATTTGATCGTAAGAAAAATCCTTATCCTAAAACCCATCATCCAAAATATACAAAAATAGTAAGCAAAATGCTAAGAAAACGTTTGAAAAGGAAAAATAATGTTATATATAAAATATTTGATAAAGATAAAATAAGGGAATTAATTGAAACAAATGGTAGTAGTTTTAAAACACCATGGTTTGGACAATTAATGACAGGTCCACAACTTCTTGCTTATTTATATCAATTTGATGTATGGGCAGATAAATATAAGATAATTTTAGAAATTAATTAAAAAATATTGATTTACGAACAAATGTATGTTAAAATAAAAATGTCGTAAATAAATAATTTAAGCATATTATTTATATTACAAAGGGTTTTGGTGAAAATATGATATATATAAATAGAAAGAAACTAAATACTATTTTAGACTTAAAATTAGAAGATATATTAATGACTTTTGATTTTGATCGTACTATGACAAGTGCAAATAGTACAACGTCGTGGGGTGTTGTTGAAAAAAGCCATTTGATACCTGATGATTACCGCTTAGATAGTTTAAAACTATATAATTATTACCGACTTATTGAAATAAATGAAGAAATTGATAAAAAATATCGTGATGATATGATGATAAAGTGGACAATGGAACAAATAAATTTGCTTTATAAATATAATATAGATAGTTATATTTTTAATAAAATTATGAACGAACATCATCATTTATATTTTAGAGATGGCCTTCTTTCTTTTTTAGAAAACCTATCTAAAGAAAAGGTACCTATTAGTATTATTTCAGCAGGACTTGGTAATGTTGTTGTGAATGCATTAGAAAAAAATAATTTATTAAAAGAAAATGTTTTTGTTATATCAAATATTTTAAAATATGTAGATAACAGGATTAATATAATAGGCCCTATTATCAATAGTACTAATAAGTCTTATGTTACATTACCAAGTAAATTAGAAGAATTAAAAAGTAATAAAAAGATACTTCTTTTATTTGGTGATCAAATAAGTGATATTTTAATAGGAAATAATTTTAAAAATATGCCTTCTTTAAATATTGGGTTTTTAAATGGTGAAGTAGAACATTATTTAGAATTATATAAAAAATATTTTGATATAGTATGCACAAGTGATGAAGGATATACAAATATTGAAAAAATACTTGTTAAAAAAGATTTAAAAATAAATAAAGAATTTTATGATTAGTAGGTGCAAAGTATGAAAATAAAAAAAATACAAAAGAAGCAAAATGGTAAATACGAAATAACACTAGATGATAATTTAAAAATTAAAACATATGATGAAATTATTTTAAATAATGATATTCTTTTTAGTAAAGAATTAAATGATGAAGAAATAATGAAAATTGACAGTGAAAATTATTATTATGATATTTATAATAAGATTGTTAAAATGATTAGTAATAAATTAAAAAGTGAACATGAAATAAAGGATTATTTAGATAAATGTGATTTAACTATTAAAGATAAAAATAAAATGATTGATACATTAAAGCAAAAGGGTTTAATAAATGATGTAACTTTTACTAAGGCTTATATTCATGATAAAATTAGTTTTAGTAATTATGGACCATTAAAGATAAAAAGTGAACTTCAAAAATATGGTATCAATGATGTGATTATAAGTGAATGTATGGAGCAAGTTGATAGAAGTATTTTTGACGAAAAAATAGAAAAATATGTACTAAAAAAAGTTAACATTAATCATAAATATTCCAAAAATATGCTTCTTCAAAAGTTAAAAAATGAATTATATTTACTTGGATTTGATAATGTAAATATTGATGATTATGTTAAAGATAATAATGATATTTTAGAAAAAGAAATAAAAAAGGAATATCAAAAAATAAAATTAAAATATTCTAAAAATGATGTTATTAATAAATTATATCGTAAATTTTATCAAAAAGGTTTTAGTCGTGAAAATATAACGAAATGTATTGAAAATTTAGATATATAGTTTTTTGTATGAAGATAAAAAAGAGATATTTTCAAATTTTCTCTTTTTTTTTTAATGATTATATAGTATAATTATTGTAAGACTATAGGAGATGGTATAGTGAAACATATTTATACTAGTGTAGATATTGGTTCAAATACAATTAAAATTGTTGTATTTGAGTTATATAAGAATAAACTTAATTTGCTTGCCGCTTCTTCAGTTAAATCAGAAGGAATTAAAAAGGGTGTTATAACTAATTTTGAAGAAGCATCTATGTCAATGACAAAAGTATTTAATGATGTTGAACAAATGCTTGGAATCAAGATTAATAAAGTTGTTGCTTCAGTACCTAGTTATTTTGCTGATTATATTAAAGTACAAGATAGTATAGAAATAAATAATGAGGAACAAGTTGTAACGGGTAAGGATATTAGTAATGTGTTGGAAAAAGCCGTTAAGTCTAAACTAACTCCAAATAGAGAAATGGTAACTGTTATACCTATTGATTTTATGGTAGATGGAGTAGAAACAGTAAAAGATCCAAAAGGATTGCATGGGAGTACACTTAGTGCAAGAGCCATTCTTGTAACAACACCTTCTAAAAATATTTATTCAGTTGTAAATTTAATTGAAAATGTTGGAGTAGAAGTAATAGATATATCCTTAAATAGCATAGGTGATATAAGTACTTTTAGAAATGAAACAATTGATAAATGTGTTGGTGCAATTATTAATATAGGATCAGAAACAACAAATATTACTTTATATAATAAAAGTATTCCTGTTAAAAGTGCGATTTTACAATTTGGTGGTAAAAACATTGAAAATGATATTGCCTATATGTATAAGGTTGATTCAACTACTGCTAATAATTTAAAAGAACAATTTGCTCTTGCTCATAAAAAATATGCGAGTCCTAGTGAATATAGGGAAGTTAAAGATATTTATGGTAATGAAAAGAAAATAAGTCAGCTTGAAATATCAGAAATTGTTATGTCACGAATAGAAGAAATACTATCAATGACAAAAGAAGAAATTAATAACTTAACAAATAAAGAATTAAGTTATATAATAATAACAGGTGGTACAAGCAATATTCCACAATTCAAGGCTGTAGCAAGTGAGATATTAGGAAATGTATCTATTGGAAATATCAAAATAATAGGTGTTAGAAATAATAAATACTCATCTGCTATAGGTAATATTATATATTTTATTAATAGATTAAAATTAAGAGGAAATAATTACTCAATGTTTAGTGAAGAAGATAGTGCTAAGTTATCATCTAGAAAGAATGCTAACAATTCAAATGAATCAATGTTAGGTAAAGTATTTGGATACTTTTTTGGCGAATAAGGGAGGATATATATGTTTGAATTAGAAATGGATCAATTAGCAAAGATAAAGGTAATTGGTGTTGGTGGCGGTGGATGCAACGCTGTTAATAGAATGATTGAATCAGGAGTAAAAGGAGTAGAGTTCATTGTTGCTAATACGGACTTGCAAGTATTAAATTCATCACTTGCGCCAGTAAAAATCCAAATTGGTACAGAACTTACAAACGGGCTTGGAGCTGGAGCTAATCCGCAAGTTGGTAAAGATGCTGCCATGGAATCAAAAAATGAAATAGAACAAGCATTGGAAGGTGCCGACATGGTTTTTGTTACATGTGGTATGGGTGGAGGAACTGGTACAGGTGCATCACCTGTCGTTGCTCAAATTGCTCAAGATATGGGGGCATTAACAGTTGGTATCGTTACTAAACCATTTTCATTCGAAGGAAAGAAAAGAATGGAACAGGCTGTTGCGGGACTTGATGAGTTAAAAAAACATGTTGATACACTTATTGTTATTCCTAATGATAAGTTAAGAGACTTAATTGATAAGACAACGCCACTTTTGGACTCATTTAAAGAAGTTGATAATGTACTTAGACGTGGTGTACAATCTATATCAGATTTAATTGCTGTTGCTGGTCTTATTAATCTAGACTTTGCTGACGTTAAGGCTGTAATGCAAAAACGTGGAAATGCCTTAATAGGTATAGGTATAGGTGTTGGTGAAAATAGAGCAGCCGATGCTGCTAGACAAGCTGTTGCAAGCCCACTTCTTGAAACAAGCATTAATGGAGCAACAGATGCAATTGTTAATGTTACAGGTGGCGCTAATTTAACACTATTTGAAGTTGAAGAGGCCGCTGAAATCATTAGAACATCAGCAAATACTGATATGAATACTATCTTTGGTGCTGTAATTAATGAAAACTTAAATGATGAGATTATTGTTACTGTTATCGCAACAGGTTTTGATGATAATAATAATAGTGAACCATTATATCATTCATATGGTAGACGTGAACAATTAAAACCTACTCCTCAAGAGGAAGAGACAACTGATGATTCAGATGATGATGATATTCCTGCCTTTTTAAGAAAAAGAGGATTTTAAACCAAAAAATGACACAATATGATGTGTCTTTTTTTTATAATTAAAATGGTGATAAAATGAAAATATATTTAGATTTAATAATGATTTTAAATTTTGTATTTGATTTTTTATTATTACTTTCAGTATCAATCATATTAAGAAGAAACGTATCTATTAATAGACTTATTATAGGTGCCTTTATTGGAGGAATTAGTATATTATTTCTTTTTATTAAAATAAATTCTTTTGAATTATTTATTTTCAAAATATTGATATCTATACTTATGGTTTTAATTTCATTTGGTTATAAAGATATAAGATATTTTGGTAAGAATATATTATTTTTCTATATGGCAAGTATAATTTTAGGAGGTTTTTTATATTGCCTAAATATTCAATTTTCTTATAAAAATAATGGTCTTGTCTTTTTTCATCACGGACTTAGTATTAATTTTATCTTTTTAATCATATTTTCACCAATTATAATATATATTTATATAAAACAATGTAAAGAATTAAAAAATAATTATGCTAGTTATTATAAGGCTAATTTATATTTAGATAATAATTGTATTTTAAGATTAAATGCTTTTTTAGATACAGGAAATAAACTTATAGATCCATATCAAAAAAGACCAATTATTTTAATAGATAAAAATGATTTAAAATTTAATTTAAAAGATTATAAAACAATTTTAGTCCCGTATGAAACAGTAAATGATAAAGGCTTATTAAAATGTATTAAAGCAAATAAAATAGATATAGAGGGGGTAGGAATAAAAAAGAAATTTTTGGTAGGTATTATGGATGATAAAATTAGTATTGATGGTGTAAATTGTATTTTAAATTATAGATTATTGGAGGAATAAAAATGTTAAAGAAATTTGTTGAATTAATATTAAAATTTATTCATAAAGAAAAAAGTATTTTTTTTGTAGGTAGTGCTGATAAATTGCCAGAGCCACTTTCTAGAGAAGAAGAAATGGAACTTGTTGATAAAGCAACAAATGGTGACGAAATGGCTAAAAATAAACTTATAGAACATAATTTAAGATTAGTTGTTTTTTTATCTAAAAAATATGAAAATACAGGGCTTGATTTAGAAGATCTAGTTAGTATTGGAACAATCGGCTTAATTAAAGGTATAAATACATATAAACTTGATAAGAATATTAAACTTGCAACATATGCCTCAAGATGTATTGATAATGAAATACTTATGTTTTTAAGAAAGAATAAAAAGAGAAAAAGTGAGGTAAGTTTTGAAGATAATCTTAGTTTTGACTCTGAAGGAAATGAACTTCATTTAGAGGATATTCTTGGCACAGAATCAGATGTTGTTACTAAAGGTATTGAAAATGAAACTGATAAAGGGCTTTTATATCAAGAAATAAATAAATTAAATCCTAGAGATAAACAAATAATGGTTTTAAGGTATGGTCTTTATAATAATGAGGAAATGACTCAAAAAGATGTTGCTAATATGCTGGGTATTAGTCAGTCATATATATCTAGAATAGAGAAAAAAGTTATTAAAAGACTAAAAAATGTTGTTAAAAATTAATATCAAGTGGATGCTTGATATTTTTGTTTAATAATTTTAATTTATTTGTTATAATTAAATTAGAAAAAAATTAAAATTAAATTATTATGAATAAATTTAGAAAGTAGACGATAGAACAAATATGAAAGAAAAACTTAGTATAAATGACTATGTATTTGTAATATATGAAGAAGATGTAATTAATTGTTATGTAATGTATAATTTTTATAAAATACAAATAACTAAATTTATAAATGGAAATAAAATTAAATCTGAAGAAGATAGTATTTATATAGAACTAGAGGGAAAAAGTAAAAATAATAATATTGGATATTTATGTTTTGATTTAAATAAAGGTATAAATTTTCTAAATAGTTTATCCGATAAACCAATTGAAATATCTAAATATATTTCTGAAATAGATGCTTTTATAGAAAGAGATAAGAGAAAATATATAGATTTTAATTTTTTAAATAATAGATTTAGTGATATTTTTAAAAATCACTCTAGTATATGGGTTTCAAAAGTAGAAATGAATATTTTTTACTTTAAAATATGTTCACCTGATGGATTATTTTCTTTCTTTAAAGTTAATTTTAATAATTAAATATATTTTATATTAAAAATTAGATTAATTTCTAATTTTTTTTGTAAACTAAGTAAACTTTTGCATAAATTATTTGTTTATTAGCATTACTTATGGTACAATTATAATAGGTGATAGTATATGAATAATACAAAAGTAGTAGTAACGATAGGACCTAATAGTTCTGATGAAAATACATTAAGAGAACTTTTTTGTAGTGGCATGGATGTTGCAAGAATTAATATGAGTTTTTGTACAAAGGAAGAATGCATTGATATTATTAATAAAGTTAATAAGTTAAATGGTGAATACTCTAAAAAAATTGCAACTATGATTGATTTAGATGGACCTAGAGTTAGGGTAAATAATATAGACGGAGGAGAAGCATATTTAGAAGAAGGAGACAAAATTCGTGTATATACGGATAATGTTTTAGGTGATAAAACAAAATTTTCTGTAAATTATGCGAATCTTACTAAAGATGTTAAAGTAAATGATTTAATAAAAATTGATGATGGAAAAATAACTTTAAAAATTATTGATATTGGTACTAATTATATTCTTTGCGAGGTTATTATTCCTGGAGTTATCAAAACAGGTAAAACAGTAAATGTGCCAGGAAGAAAATTAAATATTCCTTTTTTACAAGCAAAAGATAAAGAAACAGTTGAATTTGCTAGTGCCCATGGTATTGACTTTTTATCTTTATCCTTTGTAAGAAATTCTGATGATGTTTTAAGTGTTACGGATATGCTTATTGAACTTGGTAATGATCATATGGAAGTACTTTCAAAGATTGAAAATAATGAGAGTTATGAAGATATTGATGAAATTCTAAAAATAAGTGATGGAGCTATTGTTGCTAGAGGAGATCTTGGTGTAGAAGTTCCAATGGAAAATATTCCACTTATGCAAAAAAATATAATTAATAAATGTCATTTATTTGGTAAGGTTGTCATTGTTTCAACAGACTTTTTATCATCTATGGAAAATGATATGATGCCAACTAGAGCTGAGGTTAGTGATGTTGCTAATGCAGTACTTGATGGTACTGATGCGATTATGTTATCAGGTGAAACAACAGTTGGGAAACATCCTGTAGATGTTTTAAAGATAATGGAAAAAATTATTAAAGCAACAGAAACAGGTATGCCAAGTAAACATATAGAAGAAAATGCTGAACTTGACATGCAAGATATTACTGGTTCTGTAGCATATAGTGTAGCTGCATGTGCAAGTAAACTATCAGCAGTTGCTATTGTTACACCAACAATTAGTGGTTATACGGCCAAAAAAATTGGTAAATTACGTTCTAATTGCCCTGTCGTTGCCATTAGTCCAAGTATTGATACAGTTAAAAGTTTAGCTCTTCATTATGGAGTTCAACCTGTGTTATCGGATGGTATTGAGAACTTTGATGATATTATAAATATGGCACGCGATTGTACAAAGGCAATGATGAAGGTAAATGAAGGGGATAAAATAATAATTACAGGTGGGTATCCTTTTAGTAAGGTAAAACATACTAATTTTATGAAAATAGAAGAATTATAATAAAGAGGGTGTTAGTGTGAACACAATTAGTAAGCAAATTGGTTTTGATTATGATAAATCAAAAGCATTAGATGAACAAATTATAAAGGGTGAAAAGTACCGCTTTACAGTACTTAGCGATATCTTAATTAGGATGGAGTATAGTGAAACAGGTATATTTGAAGATAGACCAACTCTTCTAGCCTCTAATAGAATTTTCCCTAATTTTAAATTTAATGTTACTGAAAATGAAACAAAACTAATTATTCAAACTAAATATTTTAAACTAACATATAAAAAGAATAAACCATTTAAAGGTACAATGTTATTACCTGATTCTAATTTGAAAGTTGAACTTTTAAATACTAATAAAATATGGCACTACAATCATCCTGAAATTAGAAACTATGGAGCACCACTTAAAGTACTTGCAGATAAAAAAGGAAAAATTAGTTTTGGTAAAGGATTATATTCAAGTGATGGTTTTGTCTGTTTAGATGATTCTAAAACAGGTATTGTTTTACAAAATGGTGATGTTGAACAAAGAAGTAAGGATACTTTAGATTTGTACTTATTTATGTATTTAAATGATTTTGGAGCCTGCTTAACTAATTATTTTAAACTAACTGGATATCCAGTTATGTTACCTAGATTTGCTCTTGGTAATTGGTGGAGTAGAGATATAAATTATACTGATGAAAATGCCTATGATTTAATAAAAGAATTTGATGAAAATGAAATACCAGTCTCTCTCTTATTACTAAATCATGATTGGCATGTAAGTAGTTATAATAATCAAAATAATATTAAATCTGGATTTACTTTTGATTTATCTAAATTTACTAATCCATCTTCTTTTATAAATAATTTACATTCTAAAAATATTTGTTTAGGGCTTAGTATTGATCCAACAAGTGGTATATATCCTTATGAAAATAAATATAATGAATATAAAAATTTTATACAAAGTAATGAAGAAGTCATACCTTTTAATGCCTTTTCGGGTCAAACGTATGTTGCATATTTTAATTTCTTAATTAAACCTTTGTTAGATATGGGTGTAGATGCTTTTTGGATAAATAATGATGATTTGACTAAAGAAGTACAAAATGTTATTAATATTTATCATAGTGCTAATGTTATGGGCTTAAATAAAAGAATAATGTTACTTACAGATAATGCTATGGTAGCGCCTCATAAATATCCTATCCTTTATTCAGGAAATTCCATTGTTAATTGGAATACCCTAAAAAAAATACCTTTTCATAATTTAAGTGCAACTAATATTGGCGTTAGTTGGTGGAGTCATGATATAGGTGGCTTTTATAAAGGAATAGAAGACAATGAACTTTATACAAGGTTTGTTCAACTTGGAGTATTTAGTCCTATATTTAAATTTGGATCAGCAGGTGGAAAATATTATAAAAGAGAGCCATGGTTATGGGAAGTAAAAACATATCGTATTGTTAAGGATTACTTGCAATTAAGACATCGTTTAATACCATATCTTTATACGGAAATGTATAAATATAGTAGATCAGGTATTCCTATTATTAAACCTTTATATTATAAAACACCAAAAATGTATGATGATAATATGTATCGTAATGAATATTATTTTGGTAGTGAAATTTTTGTCGCTCCTATTATAAATAAAAAAGATAATGACATGAATAGAGTAATTCATAGGTTTTATTTACCTGAAGGTATTTGGTATGAATTTTTTTCAGGTAAGAAATTTATAGGTGGAAGAAGATATTTATATTTTGTTAAAGATGAAGATTATCCAGTCTTTGTCAAAGCTGGAGGAATAGTTCCACTTTCTAATAATAACCTTAATGATATAAATGTTCCTCAAAATATGGAGATAATGCTTTTCCCAGGTCAAAGCAATACTTATAACTTGTATGAAGATGATGGTATCACATATAACTATCAAAATGGTAATTTTATTGTTACATCAATTAATTATAAATATGAGAAAAATCATTATAATATAACTGTTGCTCCAATATCTGGTAGGGTAGGTATTATTCCAAACACACGTAATTATAAGTTTAGAATAAGAAATACAAATGAAGCAGAAAATATAACAGTAAATATTAATAAAATAGGAAGCACATATAATACATATCTTGATGAAAATGATTTAATTGTGGAAGTTAATAATGTACCAACAAATACATCTCTTGAAATAGATATTATGGGACAAAATATCAATATTGAAACTAATCGTATTATTAATGATGAAATTAGTTCAATATTAAATGATTTACAAATTGAAACAGAAATGAAAGAAAAAATAGATAAAATTATTTTCTCGGATTTACCTATTAAGAAAAAAAGAATTAATATTCGTAAATTACAACGTAAAGGATTAGAGATAAGATTTATGAATTTATTCTTAAAATTACTTGAATATGTTGAATAATTATATTATAATAATTATTAATTAAGGCATTGAAAAAGAGTAGTAGTAATTAAATATTTGTATAGAAAAAAAGTGGCTTGATGAAAACTTAAAAATATTTATTATGAACTTACTTTGGAGCTTTATATATGAAAATATATAACGTATGTCTGCGTTAAAGATTAAAGTGCATAAGATATTATGAATTAAGGTGGTACCACGGGTTTACTCGTCCTTAAATATAATGTCTTTTTGTTTTTTAGGAGGTATTATGGATAAATTAATATGGTTTGTTGTTGTTTTTTTACTCATTTATTTATTTTATCTATTCTTTGTTATTTTAAGAAAGAAGAAATTAAGTAAATTTAAGAGTGGTGTTGAAGTAACTATTTTAGAGAAAAAGTATAAAGTTGATGTTGATAAAATAGGTATTAAGAAAATAGCCCATGTAGTAGCGCTTACTAATGCTTTAATAATTGCGATAACATTTGTTATTATTGATTTTTTTAATAATATAATTATTAAATTAATGATGTCATTTGTTGTACTTATGGTTTTAATATTTATAAGTTATAGTATAATTGGTAGAATACTTAGAAAGAAGGAAAAAAATGTATAATTTTACAGAAATAGAAAAGAAATGGCAAAAATATTGGGAGGAAAATGAAACATTTAAGACAGATGTATGGGATTTTAGTAAACCAAAATACTATGCACTTGATATGTTTCCATACCCATCAGGTCAAGGATTACATGTAGGTCATCCTGAAGGATATACAGCAACTGATATTATATCTAGAATGAAAAGGATGCAAGGATATAATGTTTTACATCCAATGGGATTTGATTCTTTTGGTCTTCCTGCAGAACAATATGCGATTAAGACTGGTAATCATCCTGAAGGATTTACAAAAAAGAATATTGAAACTTTTACAAAACAATTAAAAATGCTTGGTATGTCTTTTGATTGGTCAAGAGTTGTGTCAACTTGCGATCCATCCTTTTATAAATGGACACAATGGATTTTTAAACAATTATATTTAGATGGTTATGCAAGATTAGTAGAAATGCCAGTTAATTGGTGTGAAGAACTTGGTACAGTGCTTGCAAATGATGAAATCATTGATGGAAAAAGTGAACGTGGGGGATACCCTGTTGTTAGAAAAAATATGAAACAATGGGTTATTGATATTCCTAAATATGCTGAAAGACTTCTTGATGGTTTAAATGAAATTGATTGGCCAGAGTCAACTAAAGAAATGCAACGAAATTGGATTGGTAAGTCTGTCGGAGCACATGTTATCTTTAAGATTAAAAATAGTGATAAAACCTTTACTGTCTTTACAACAAGATGTGATACATTATTTGGAGCAACATATTGTGTTTTATCTCCTGAGCATGAACTAGTAGACATTATTACAACCGAAGAGCAAAAAGATAAAGTGACTGAATATAAGAAAATTTGTGCATCTAAATCGGATTTAGAAAGAACGGAACTTAATAAGGAAAAGACAGGTGTTTTCACTGGTGCATATGCCATTAATCCTGTAAATGGAAAAGAAATACCTATTTGGATTGCTGATTATGTTTTATCTACATATGGAACAGGTGCTATTATGGCCGTTCCTGCTCATGATACAAGAGATTTTGCTTTTGCTACAAAATATGGCATTGAAATTATCCCTGTTATATCAGGTGGTGATATATCAAAAGAAGCATATACAGGTGATGGAGTTCATATTAATTCAGACTTTTTAGATGGTTTAAATAAAGAAGACGCTATTAACAAAATGATAGAGTGGCTTGAAGATAAAAAAATTGGAACTAAAAAAGTAAATTATCGTCTTCGTGAATGGATATTTGCTCGTCAAAGATATTGGGGAGAACCTATTCCTATTATTCATCTAAATAATGGTGGTACAAGAGTTTTAGAAGATGATGAATTACCACTAGTTCTTCCTTCTTTAGAAGATTATAGTCCAAGTAAAACCGGTGCTTCTCCCCTTGAAAAAGCTACTGAGTGGGTAAATACTCCTGATGGGAAAAGAGAAACATCAACAATGCCTGGATCTGCTGGATCTTCTTGGTATTTCTTAAGATATATTGATCCACATAATGATGAAGAACTTGCTGACAAACGTTTGCTTGAACACTGGATGCCTGTTGATTTATACATGGGTGGTCCTGAGCATGCTGTTGGACATTTATTATATTCTAGAATGTGGAATAATTATTTATATGATAAGGGTATTTGCCCTGTTAAAGAGCCATTTAAGAAACTTAGACATCAAGGTATGATTCTTGGATCAAATGGTGAGAAAATGAGTAAATCAAAAGGAAATGTTGTTAATCCAGATGAAATGGTTAATAATTATGGTGCGGATTCATTAAGATTATATGAAATGTTTATGGGACCTATTGATGCTGCTAAACCTTGGGATCCAAATGGTATAGATGGCGCTAAAAAATTCTTAGAAAGAATTTGGAGACTTTATACTGAAGAAAATAAAATAAAAGATGAAGAAAATAAAAATCTTGAGAAAGTATATCATCAAACTGTAAAAAAGGTAACGGAAGATTATGAAACAATGAATTTTAATACAGCAATAAGTTCAATGATGGTCTTTATTAATGCTGTATATAAAGAAAATGTTTTTTCAAAAGAATATGCTCTTAATTTCCTAAAATTGTTAAACCCTATTGCCCCTCATATAACAGAAGAATTATGGCAAAGACTCGGTAATAATGATACTATTACTTATGCTACTTGGCCAAGCTTTGATGAAAGCAAAATGGTTGATGAAACATTTGAAATGGTTGTTCAAGTTAATGGAAAAGTAAGAGGTAAGATAGTTGTATCTACAGAAACATCAAAAGAAGAAATGGAAAAACTTGCTCTTGATATTTCTAATGTCAAAAATTATATTGATGGTAAAGAAATTGTTAAAATTGTAACAATTCCTAAGAAATTAGTAAGTATTGTTGTTAAATAGATAATATTTTGTGTATAATGTTGGTAGGAGGAAATGTATGAAAAGAATAAAATATTTATTTTTCTCATTACTTTTGTTATTTAGTATGGCTGGCTTTGCTAAAGCCAATACAATTTATAGCATTGACGTTACTGCTGTTTTAGATGAGGATGGAAATGCTAAAATAACTGAAGTTTGGGATATGAGTGTAGATAAAGGTACCGAAGTTTATAAACCAATGGGAAGTTTAGGTAATAGTGAGATTAGTAATTTCCATGTGTCAGAAAATGGTAATCTATATAATTATCAAACAAGTTGGAATACTAGTGGAACACTTGATACTAAAAGGAATAAAAATGGTATTAATTATACTGGTAGTGGTATTGAATTATGTTGGGGTATGGGTAGTTATGGAAGACATACTTATACTCTTACATATGATGTATCAAATATTATTTATAATGTTGATGATGCACAAGTTTTATATTGGAAGTTTGTAAATGATAGTATGAACCCAGCTCCAAAAACTTTTACTGTAACAGTAAAGGGGCCTAATTATTATGAAGATACATTAGATGTATGGGGATATGGATATAAAGGTTATGCATATGTTGATAATGGTATTATTTCTATGTCGAATGTTGAAGATAGAAATTTTACATCAGATGAGTATGCCGTTCTTCTTGTTAAATATCCACTTGAAACTTTTAAAACAGATAATCATATAAGTGATTATCATACATTTAATGATTTTTATACAAAGGCCGAAGAGGGTACTTTTGACTATGATTATGGCAATAAACCAAGTTTTTGGTCAATAATTATTGTGATATTTAATATTATATGTAGTTTCTTACCATTTATTATAATGTTTATTGCAATAGGTAAAACTCAAAAAAGCACTAAATATATTAAAAAAAATATTGACAAGAAAAATTTAAATAATTTTAGAGATATTCCTTGTGAAAAAAATTTATTTAAAGCCTATTTTTTATCAAGTGTTTACGATTTAAATCGAAAAAAAGAAGATTTACTTGGTGCTGTTTTATTAAAATGGCTTAAAGATGGTAAAATTAAAATTGTTAAACAGCAAAAGAAAAAATTATTTAAAGAAAAAGAAGTTACAGTCATTGACTTAGGTAATTGTACGTTTAATACTACTTATGAACAAAGTTTATATGATATGATGGTTGTTGCTAGTAAAGATAGAATGCTTGAAGAAAATGAACTAAAGAAATGGTGTTCAAATAACTATAGTAAGTTTTTTAAATGGTTTGATACCGTTGAAAGAAATATACGTGAAGAGTATGTAAATAGTGGTCATATTACTGTTACAGAAACAGGAAAAGTATTTAAAACTAAGGAATATACATTAGACAATTACTTATATGAAGAGGCAGTTAAACTTGCTGGCTTAAAAAAATATTTAAAAGAGTTTTCTTTAATAAAAGAAAAAGAACCTATTGAGGTAATGCTTTGGGAAGAGTACTTAATATTTGCTCAAATATTTGGTATTGCTAAAGAGGTTGCAAAACAATTTAAAAACTTATATCCTGAATTAATTGAAAATAATAACTATGGATTTGATTATGTAAATATTATGTGGATTGATTCTATATCATCTCATAGTATCAGTAGTGCTTCATCAGCACGAAGTGCAGCACAAAATTATTCATCCGGTGGAGGAGGATTCTCTAGCGGAGGTGGAGGAGGAGGCTCCTTTGGTGGAGGTTCTGGAGGAGGATGCAGATAATGCATTCTTTTCTTTTACTAAAAATTTTAGATATAGTTAATTATGAATTTAAATTACTTTAGATATAAAAAAATAATAATAAGCAAGAATTAAGTAGGATAAATTGATAAATAATTGAGTGCTATGGATTATGGTGTACTACTTAAAGTCAATCAAATATATATTAAATCAAAATAAACATTAAGAACAATGTATTTGGATCCTGCTATTAGGGGAGGATTTGCCTAACTAACTATTCCAAATAAGCAAACGAGTAAAAATCAAATGTATTATAAAGTGTAGTTGTTAGGATGCATCATATGTATCCTTTTGTTTACTAAAAATTTTAAATATGATAAAATTAAACTGGGAATGGTGATATATGAGAACTAATTATAATTTATATGAATATGAGGATTCATTGCATAAAGAAGGATATAAATATATAGGTGGAACTGATGAGGCAGGAAGAGGCCCCTTATTTGGACCAGTCGTTGCTGCTTGTTGTATACTTCCAAATGATTTTAAATTAGAGGGCCTTACCGATTCAAAGCAATTGACAGAGAAAAAACGTGAAAAATATTTTGACTATATTAAAGAAAATGCCCTTGCATATGGAATAGGTATTGTTGATCATAAAGAGATTGATAGAATTAATATATATGCAGCATCTAAAAAAGCTATGATGATTGCGATAGAAGAAGCATCTAAAAAAATAAAACCAGATTATGTATTAACAGATGCTATGCCACTTGAACTAGATATTCCGGTATTGCCTATTATTAAAGGGGATGCTAAAAGTATTTCCATAGCGGCTGCATCCGTTCTTGCTAAAGTAACACGTGATAGAATGATGTATGAAATAGATAAAAAATATCCTGAATATGGTTTTGCTAATCATAAAGGATATCCTACCAAGAAACATATTGAAGCAATACATAAATATGGACTAATTGATGGGTATAGACTTACATATGGACCAGTTAAGGAAGTTGTGAATAACACAATTTAACATAATTGATTTATTTTATGACCATATTTAATTATTAAACTTTTATATAAAGGGAAGTGTAACTATGTTTAAAATTTGTTTAGTAGAAGATGAAGTTAATTTAAATAATTTAATTAAAAATTATTTGGGACATGCCGGATACGAGGTTATTAGTTTATATAATGGAGAAGATGCTCTTACTCATGTAAGTGATGATATTCATTTATGGATTCTTGATATAATGCTTGGTGGTAACGTATCAGGATATGATGTGATTAAAAGTATACGAGAAAAAAATAATAATGTACCAGTTATATTTACTTCAGCAAGAGATCAAGATTTAGATCGTATTATAGGTTTAGAACTAGGCAGTGATGATTATATTACAAAGCCATATTCCCCTAAAGAATTAGTTCTTCGAGTAAATAATATTATTAAGAGAGTATATGCTGAAAAGTCCGAACAAGTAAAATATGAAAATTATTTAGTTGATATTAATAAAAGAACTGTTTTTGAAGATGAAAAAGAGATTACTCTTACAACTCTTGAATTTGATTTATTAATTATGTTTTTAAATAATAAAGGAAAATCATTTAGTAGAGATGATATTCTTAAAAATATTTGGGGTGATGATTATTTTGGAAGTGACCGTGTTGTTGATGATTTAGTAAGAAGATTAAGAAGAAAAATGCCTAATATTAAGATTAATACTATATATGGGTTTGGATATAGAATTATATGAAAAAAATAAAACTAAATTTATATAGACAATTACTATCTATAGTATTTGGATTATTTATAATTATATTTATAAGTTTAGGTATTTTTTTACCAAAAGTGTTACTTCCAATATATGAAAAAAATTTATATCAATATTTAAGACAACCACTTGATTTGGTTAAGTATGATGTCGATAATCAGACACTTGATACTGAAGTTGCGTATCTATACTATAAAAGAGATGGCATGATGGTTGTATCGGAAAACTTTGAAGATGTAGTTCCTATATCACCTAAAGAGGTTATTGAGAAAACAAATGATGATGGATATGGCAAGTTTAAGTATAATGGTAAAACATATTATTATAATTCTTCAATGATGCAAGGCGTATTAAAATTGTCTATTACAAGTGATGATTATATAAATCAAATAAGAAGAGATTTAGTAAATACTATTTTCCCAATTATTTCTATTACTTTCTTGATTATTACGGTAATTGTTATATGGTGGTCTAGAAGATTAATAAGAAAAATAAATCATTTGAAAGAAAAAGTTGATAATTTAGATAATGATAAATATGTTGATAAAATGAAATTTAATGTTGATGATGAAATGTATGATTTATCAGAGGCTATTGATAATATGAAAATTACTCTACAAAAACAAGAGGAATATAAAAATCAAATGTATCAAAATATATCACATGACTTTAAGACACCACTTACGGTTATTAAATCATATATGGAAGCCTTTGAAGATGGTATTGAATCAGCCGAAAATACAAGGAAAATTGTTAAAGAAGAAGTTAATAAATTAGAGGGTAAAGTTCATTCACTTCTTTATTTAAATAAATTATCATATATTAGTAATACTAATAATATAAAAGATGAGAAAACCGATATTACAGGTTTATTAAATGATTGCATAAAGAAATTAAAAATTCAAAGACCAGATATCAATTTTAAAATATATTTAAAGGGTGATAGCAGTACATATAATGGAAGTTATGATATGTGGGAAGCTATTATATATAATATTTTAAATAATTTTATGAGATATGCCGATAAAAAAATTGAAATAACATTAAAAAATGATAATATTATTATGTATAATGATGGACCCAATATTGATGAGAATATCTTAAATGATATTTTTACACCATATAAAAAAGGAATAAATGGTCAGTTCGGGTTAGGATTATCAATTGTAAAGAAAACACTTATGCTTTGTGGATATGAAATTACGGTAAAAAATGAGAAAAAAGGCATTAGTTTTGTTATAAACAAATTATAAATCAATAAAATTAAAAAAATTTTATAAAAGACTTTTATTTTTGTAAAAAAAATGGTATACTAATTCTATGATAGGGGTAAAACTTATTTGTAAGATTTAGAGTAAAGGGGAATTAATATGAATAATGAAAATTTAGAAGTATTAGAAATGGATAAGAATCCTAATTATATGTTTAATACACAAAACAATGTATCAAACGATGATATGAATGATGATTTTTTTGATGATGATTTAGTTGATTTGGACTTTAATGGTTTAGATACTGATGCAAACAACAATTATAATAAATCATTTAGTATGCCAAGTGTTACACCAATTAATGACAAAAAGGCAGATGTATCTCCAATTAATTTAACACCTGTTGCTGAAAGTGTATCTCCAGTAGTTGAAGAAAAAAATGCAGTGAATACAAAAGAAGGAAGTACTACTGAAAAGACTGAAGGGGCTAATAAAGCAGAAAGTAATGCGGATAATAAGGATAATTTAGATAATAGTTATGTTTTATCAAATTTTGACGTATTATTTGATAGCTTATATAATGATGTTGTTGGAGCAAACAATTTAATTTCTGATTTAATAGAAAAAAAATCTTCTTTAAATCGTAATGAAAAAATATTAGATGATTTTAAGGAAAAATTTGAAAAAGAAAAAGAAGATTTTAGAAAATTTGTTGAAGAACAAAAAAAGGTAATTGATGCTGATAAAAAACAAGCTTTAAAGACTATTGAAGACAAAAAGAAATATTTGCGTAGTGAAGAAGCTAAATTTAATGAGGATTGTGAATCAAAGAAGAAAGAATTATCACTTATGGAACAGTCATTAAATCTTGAAAAAGAAAAATTTGAAACTGAAAAGAATAATCTTAATTCTTCTAACAAAATAGAACTTGATAAGATTTCTACTGAAAGAGAAAAATTAGAAAGAGAAAAAGAAGAATTTGAAAGATATAGAAAATTATGCGAAGATGCTAATCAAAACACTAAGAGAGAGTTACAACTTCAACAAGAACAATTTGCTAAGTACAAAGAATTAGAACAAAAGAAATTAGACTTAGAAGAGAAGAACCTATCACAAAGTTGTGCAAGATTTAAAGAATTAGTGTCACAATTCAATTCAGGATTTGAACAACTTCCAAATGAAAATTAATCAGGAGGTATAAAACATGGATGAAGAAATAAAAAGGGATATGGAAATAGATAACTCTATTTCTAATGAAGAAAAAAGTAATGAAGAAGTTAGTGAAACACCAAGCGTAGTAAGCGAACCAGAAGTAAATATTAATGATATTTTTCAAGTCGCTAATAATAATGTAAAGGAAGCTGCTAATATTTTTCATAAAAACATTGAAATGAAAAAAGAATTAGAAGAAAAACAAGCAAAATTAGATAAATCTATTGCTGAACATGAAGAAAAAAAAGCAGCTGATTATGATAAACTAAATAAATATAAAGATGAGGTTTATGAAAAGTTAAAACATAAAAAAGATGAAGTTGCTACAGAAATTGATAATTTAAGGGAATCACAAAAACAACTTGATGATGCTAAAGAAGCATTTGAAGTTACTAAAAAAGATGAATTAAATAAAATCAATGAAGAAAAACAAAAAAATTTAGATATGATTGATTCTAAGAAAAAAGAACTTGACGAACTTGAAACTAAACTTAGAAATGAGAGAGAAAGTTTGGAAGAAGAGAAGAGACAATTACAACTTGATCGTATTAAATACGATAGTGATAAAAAAGAATTGGCTTCTAACTTATCTAGATTTAATGATTTAGTTGCTCAATTTACTGTTGGTATGGATAAAATTTCTGAAGGGTAATTTAACCCTTTTTTTCTTGCTTTATTAGAATATGTATGGTATTATTTATTAGTAGAAAAGAAGTGATTTTAATGCAAGTACCTAGTTTAAAAGATGCACATAAAAGAACAAAAAATGATATTTTAGTTAAGACAAGCGATTATCAAGTTCCTGATGATTTAAAAAAAATTGGTGTTGGTAAAAAGTATTTTATTAAGACTTATGGTTGCCAAATGAATGAACATGACAGTGAAAATATTAAAGCAATGCTTGAGGATATGTCCTTTAAGGAAGGAATATCAATGGATAAATCAGATATAGTTATTTTAAATACTTGCGCTATACGCGAAAATGCTCATAATAAAGCCTTTGGTATGCTTGGAAGACTTAAACATTTGAAAGAACAAAATCCTAATTTGATAGTTGGACTATGTGGATGTATGGCCCAAGAAGAAAGTGTTGTTAATGAGATTTTAAGTAAATATAAATGGGTTGACATTGTTTTTGGAACGCATAATCTATATAATTTACCTAATATCCTAAAGAAATCTTTAGAAAATGGACATACAGAAATTGATGTTTTAAGTATTGAAGGTGATGTAATAGAAAACATTCCTGTAAAAAGAGATAACAAGTATAAGGCTTGGGTTAATATTATGTATGGCTGTGATAAATTTTGTACATATTGTATAGTACCATATACAAGGGGAAAACAAAGAAGCAGGTATCCAGAGTTTATATTACAAGAAGTAAATGCACTTATAAAGGATGGATATAAAGAAGTAACTTTGCTAGGACAAAATGTTAACGCATATGGAAAAGATTTAAATATAGAATATGATATGGCTAATTTACTTGAAGATGTTGCTAAAACAGGAATTGAAAGAATACGTTTTGTAACAAGTCATCCATGGGATTTTAATGATAATATGATTGATGTTATTGGAAAATATGATAATATTATGCCATATATACATTTACCTTTGCAAAGTGGATCAAATAAGATATTAAAGTTAATGGGTAGAAGATATACAAAAGAAAGTTATTTAGAATTAGTTGAAAAAATTAAAAATAAAATGCCATATTGTTCTATTACAACGGATATTATTGTAGGTTTTCCTGGTGAAACAGAAGAAGATTTTTTAGAAACATTAGATGTTGTTAATAAATGTAAATATGATTCAGCCTTTACTTTTGTTTTTTCACCAAGAGTTGGAACTCCTGCTGCTAAAATGGAAGATAATGTTAGCTTAGAAGAAAAAAATAATCGTTTATATAAATTAAATGCTTTAATTAATCAATATTCTAAGGAAGCTAATGACAAGTATTTAGGTAAAATTGTACCAGTATTACTTGAAGGAGTTAGTGAGAAGAATAATGATATGCTTGCAGGATATACAGATACGATGAAACTTGTTAATGTACTTGCTGATAAAGAAAATATAGGTAAAATTGTAAATGTTAAAATTGTAGATGTTAAAACTTGGAGCATGGATGGAGAGATAGTGTAGATTGATCAAGTTTACACTTTTTTTCTTTAAACGTGAATTTTTAAACTAAATTCCGTTTTTTCATGAAAAGCTTAAAATATAAGACTTATTTCCGAAAAACAGATATAAAAACGGAAATAAGTCTATATTTTTATTAATTTAACTGAAAATTTTTCCATGACAAAAATACGGAGGTTATTTCCGTTTTTAAGACTTATTGCAGCTTTTTTGTTTCCTTGCTTTTTCTTAGTAGATAACAAATAAAGGTGAACTTTATTTGTAAAATAATTTTAAAGAATAATTAATTTGTCAATGGTCAAGATAAACTCACTTTCGTTCGCCATTGACAAATATTAAAATAATTTATTAAAGATATCCTCATCAAAAACTTTAATAAAAGCATCTTTAGGTGTATTACTATCCAATGATTTCAGTGGTTTATTAAGTATTGTCTTATTTATATTTTTTATGTCCTGCTTTGAATAGTTATCTATTGATTTGTTTTTAGGGAAAAATAATCTAATTTGTTTATTCATATTTTCAACATTAGGCTTTTGATTTGATACATAAGGATCACAAAAGAATAATTTACATCTTTCTTCGCCAGTTATTTTTGAAAAACAAATGCCATTAATATCCGCAAATTTTGGGTCTCTATCAGTCAAAATAACAGGTATTAAATTCATAAAAGCTTCAGTACCAATTGCCTGTTCTAGATTATCAAAAAATTCTACAACTTTACTAGAATCAGGTTTATTTATAATATTTAATAAAGTAAATTGCAAATTAGGTAAAATAAATGTTAAAATATTCTTGTTATCTGTTTTTATGGCTCCAAGAAAATCTAATTGCCAAACATAGATACCTGGATGTTTGTAAATAAAAGCAAGATAATCAAGATAAGTATGACCTGTTCTGTCAATTAGATTATTTTCAGAATATTCATACTTTTTATTATGCTTTCT